>Ga0334889_1001539_pt1 | contig 29926 bp, 23 predicted proteins | sample GraSluR1_MG_2_FD_207222 | JGI IMG/M metagenome (GOLD analysis project Ga0334889, IMG submission 207222) | Sludge microbial communities from methane-producing bioreactor in Wageningen University, Netherlands - Granular Sludge_8_08-R1 | ecosystem: Engineered > Bioreactor > Anaerobic > Unclassified...
GCCATACAGCTTGACGCGCCGCCGGCAACAGCAACATAAGGCCGTCGCGCAAGTGAATTCGCTTCGCTCTTACGCTAAGGGTTGGCGCAGACGGGCGGCTTCGGGCAGAATGGTCGCGGGGTGATCACAAGGGATATGTAGGGCTACTGGACACAACGTCAATGGCTCAAATACACATACGAATCCGCCAGGGCGAAATTCTAGCTGGCGCAGTGATGACCGTCGCTTTCATTGCCATGATGTGGTTGACGAGTGAATGGCCGGATACGCCCGACGGCTTGTTTCACTTGCAGCGTATTCGCGCTTTGTCGGATGCGCTGCGAATGGGCGTGATCTACCCGCGCTGGTTCTCCGACTTCGCATTCGGCTACGGGTACCCCGTCTTTCACTATTACGCGCCCGCCTTCTACTATCCGCCGGCGCTGCTTCACCTGCTTGGCTTTGACCTGATTCTCGCCGCGCGGGTGACGCTGGCAGTGGTGTATGCCCTGTCGGGGGCGGCAATGCTGCTCCTGCTGCGGGGTTGGACCGGCTGGGGCGCCGCATTGTTCGGCACGGCGCTGTTCCTTGCCAACCCGTACCGGCTTTACGATTTTTTCGTGCGCGGGGCGCTGCCCGAATTCGCTGCGTTTCTCTGGCTGCCGCTTCTGGTATACGCCGCATGCGCCGTTGCATCCGCGAATCTGCGTTTGAGGTCCTTAGCCAATCGGCTCTCGCCCAGACAGACTGCGCCGATTGCAGCGCTCGCCCTTACCGTCGCCGGCCTGATCGTCACCCACAATTTATCTGCGTTCATGGCGCTTATGGCCGCAGGAGCTGCATGGACGGCTGCGATGGGCAGCGCCTTGATCGCCAGCGAGAGCGAGGCGGGCGGGCTGCGACGGCAAGTGAAGTCATGGACAGCCGTCGGGCTGGCCGCGGCAACCGGCATGTTGCTGAGCGCTCCCTACGCGCTTCCTGCTCTGCTTGACGCTCGGTGGGTCAATATTGGCGCGAGCGCGACAGGCGCGGGCTATGCCAACCATCTCACAACCTGGCGTGACTTATGGGCTTGGAGCGCGGTCTACCCATATCCGGCTGCGTCGGATGCTTTCGTTCCTCTCCCCGCATATGCGTTGTTTATTCTGGCGGCTGCTGTCGTTGCGCTTCCCTGGAGCGGTCGGCTCTGGCGGTACAGCGTGATCGCGGCGACGGTTACGTTGGCCGCACTGTGGCTGATGACCGGCGGCAGCGATGTCGTTTGGCGCGCCGCTTTGCCGGTGTTGGGCAAGTTGCAGTTTCCCTGGCGCTGGCAGACGATAGCGGCCTTTACGCTGGCGGTGCAGGGCGCGCTGCTGGCGGAGACCGTTCTGCGGCGGCTTGGCACGCGGCCGATTCTGAATGGGTTGATCTGGACGGGGATAGGCGCAGCTGCGCTGTACGTGGTCGTGAATGCAGCGGCGGATCTGCCTGACAGCCGGATGGCGTACTCGGCGGATGAACTTACGACGGAACAGATGTGGGCGTTCGACGCACAACATGGCCAGGTCGGAGCGACGTGGACTGCCGAGTTCCTGCCGCGGTGGGTCGCCGCGCCGGTATGGGCAATTGGACGTGAGCCGGATAATCAGGAACCAGACGTTTCCAGCGTTCCGATAAGTCTGGTTGCACGGGGCGAGGAAGAGGGATACCTGCGCAGCGCGTATCGGATTACTACGTCGTCGCCTATGACGGTGACGCTGCCGAAATTCTACTTTCCGGCTTGGCAAGTGCAGGTTGACGGCCGCCCGGCGACGACGTTTCCTCATACAGCGCTGGGGCTGTTGGCGGTAGACGTACCCACAGGCGACAATTGGCTGACGGTGAAGTGGGGGGCGACGGCATCGGTGTGGGCAGGCCGCATTGGCTGGGCTGTGGCGTGGCTGGGTATGGCTTGGCTGTTTTGGCAATGGCGGCGCGGCCTATGGCGATTGGCGCTGCCGGTTTGGATTGGGGCGGGCGGACTCTTTTTGTTGGTCACTAACGGCTGGGCTGAGCAGGTCGTGCGCCAGATTGATGTCTATGCTGATTATGGGCCGGTGCAGCTAATCGGCGCGTCGATTACATCGGCATCTCCTGGCAGTACGGCTGCGGTGCGGTTAACCTGGAGCGTGTCAGGCGAACCCGAAGCGCTGACGGCTTTCGTGCATGTAACCGACGCCGAAGGCAGGGTGACTGCGCAAAACGACGCGCCGCTGGCCGGTTCGTACCTGCCCGCGAGTCGCTGGACGCCGGGCATGATCGTGCAGCATGAGCATCGCATAAGCTTACCGGCAGGGCTAACGCCTGGCGTGTACCGGCTGATGGTAGGCGTGTACCGGCCGGGCCAGGCGGATACGCCGCTTGTTGCGCAGGGACAAGACGAGCCGCGTTTGGAGATCGGCGTAATGGAGATTGGGCGGTGAGTTGGGCGAATTAACGGGCCTGCTTTGACGCAAAGACCGGCAAAGGGTAGAATAGCGAGGTCAGAAGGCGGCGTGCAAGCTATGCGCGTCACGCCCCCTTAGCTCAGAGGAACAGAGCAGCTGCCTTCTAAGCAGCGGGTCGCAGGTTCGAATCCTGCAGGGGGTGCTGAGAAGATAGCGAGAAAAGCGAAGAGCCGCCCCGTCGAACAGGGCGGCTCTTCTTGTGTTGGTGCGAGACGCCTGCCTTGCTAGCTCATTCGTGCAGGCAGCGGCGGGCCCGTGCGGTTTACGGCTCGTCCGGGAAGTAGTACAACTCGGCATTCTCTTCGGTCACCAGTTCGGCGGAGAGAATAACGCGCACCGGCAGCTTCTTCTGGTAGAAGTTCGGCATGGGTTCGCCGCGGGCGCCCATCACGGCCAGAGATACGGCTGTGGCGCACTGGTCGGGCGGGTAGGTCACATTGGCCTTGACCAACGGGTCGCTGCCGTCCATGATCGTCTTGATGACGCGCTTGTCGGCGCCGCCGCCGAGGAAGAACTTGATGTCGCTGCGGCCGGATTCCTTGTAGGCCTGCATCGCGCCAAGCATCATGTCGTCGTCCGCAGTGTAGACGGCGTCGATCTTGTCATATTTCTGCAGGTAGTTCTCCATCACGGAGAGGGCCTTCTGCATGTTCCAGTCGCCCGGCTGCGAGTCCAGGATGTTGATTCCGGGGTATTTGTCGGCCACGGCGCGGATGGAATCGACGCGAATCGTGTTGATCGGCGTGGGGATGCCTTCGATGATGACGACATCGCCTTCGTAGCCCAACTGCTCCGACAGCCATTCCATGCCCGTGCGCGTGTAGCCCTCGTCGTCATTCGAGAGATAGATATCGTAGACAGGCTTGGAAGTGCCGCGGTCCATCACCACGGTGTAGATGCCGGCTTCATAGGCTTTCTCGACCACGGAGGTCACCGAGGCGTCGAACGGGAAGACGATCAGGGCGTCGATGTCCTGCTGGATCAGGTCCTCGATGTCGTTGGCCTGCTTGGTCACGTTGTCGGCTGTGACGAAGAGAAACTCGAGGCTGGGGTCTTTGGCTTTCCAGTCGGCCATGCCTGTTTCGGCCCAGTAGATGGCGCGCGCCATGTAACCGTGCGTGGCGGATGGCATCGAGTAGCCGATCTTCAACGGCGGCAAGGCTTCCGCCGGCGCTGCCTCTTCGGCGGCCGCAGCCTCTCCGGCAGGGGCGGCAGCCGGCTCGCCTACAGGGGCGGCCGGGACGACAGTGCAGGCCGCCAGCATGGCAAGCGCCATCATGACGGCAAGGGAGACTACTAGCAAGCGTTTCATACCTGTCCTCCTGTTGGGGTAGAGGGCATCTCTTCGCTGGATTATGCAGGCGATGGCGTCGAACGCTTCACGCTTGCAGGAGGCGAAAATCTGCCGTTGAATTAAGAACCGGCCCCAATAGGAGCCGGGACGGCTGGCTAAGCCCGTTGACGCTGGATGTAGACTGCGCCGATGATGACCAAGCCCTTCACAGTGCCTTGCAGATAGGGCGACACCCCCAGCATGTTGAGCATGTTGTTGATGATGCCCAAGATGATGGCGCCGATGATTGTGCCCCAGACTGTGCCGCGACCGCCTGTCATGGGCGTGCCGCCGATAATGACCGCGGCGATGGCATCCAGTTCGAAGGCCATGCCCATGTTCGAGGTGCTCACGGCGTTAAAGCGGGACGACAGCAGGATGGCGGAGACGCCGACGACGAAGCCGGTCAGCGTGTAGGCCAGGAACTTGATGCGGTCGACGTTGATAGCGGAGAAGGTGGCGACGCGCACGTTGGAGCCGACGGCGCACAGGTAACGGCCGTAACGCGTCTGGTTCAACGTGACGGCGAGCAAAGCAGCCAGAATCAACATCACGAAAACGGGCACCGGTACCATCGCTACCGAGTTCATGCCGAAGTTGCCGTAGATGTTGCTGTTGGAGCGCACCTCGCCGGCGTTGCCGATGAACAAAGCCAGCGAGCGGAAGATCGCCATCGTGCCCAGAGTGACAATAAAGGGCGCGATTTTACCCCGCGTGATCAGGATGCCGTTAAGCGCGCCGCATAGCGAGGCGATTGCCAGACCAGCCAGGATAGCGAGAGACACGGCCAGGAACTCGTTGCCGACCATGGGCAACAGTGCGTTTAGGGTGAGGATACAGACAGCCCCGACGAAGGCCGCCACCGAGCCGACCGAGAGATCGATGCCGCCGCTGATGATGACGAAGGTCATGCCCAGCGCGATGATGCCCGTGTAGGAGACCTGTCGCAAGATGTTGAGGACGTTTTGAAGTTGCAGGAAGTAGGGGCTGAGGATGGACGCAATCGCAAATAAGGCCACCAGGGCGATGAGCGACGCGTATTTCTCGTACTCGAACTTCCGCAGACTGCCTGATAGTGCGCTATTCATTCCTTGACTCCGCCCAAGATGGAAGAGGTGCGCAACGGGCGGCTAGATCGCTCGCAGCCGTCCGTCGCCGGTAGATCAGTGAACCGGCGCCGGCGCGCCGTTGGTTTCACGGACGCCGGTCGCCAAAAACATGATTTCGGCCTCGTTGATCTCGTCGCCTGAGAGGGAGCCCATGATGCGGCCCTCTTTCATGACGATGACACGGTGGCACATGCCGACGATCTCCTCTTGCTCAGACGAGATGAAGAGGCACGAGAGACCTTTGTCCGAGAGGGATTTGATGAAGCGATAGATTTCCTGTTTGGCGGAGACGTCGACGCCGCGCGTCGGTTCATCGGCGAGCAGGACGACCGGATCGGGATCGATGCTCTTGGCGAGAGACACCTTCTGTTGATTGCCGCCGCTGAGGAACTCCAGGCGCGTGTCTAGGCTCTGCGTCTTGATGTTGAAGCGGTCTCTGTGCGCTTCTGCTGCCGCCTTTTCGTCACCATTCTTGATTAGATTGACAAAATACCGGCAGTACCGCTTTAGGGAGACGAGCGAGATGTTGTTGGTGACGCTGAAGCCGGTGAGGATGCCGCTGCCCTGCCGGTCTTCCGACAGATAGTTGATGCCGCTCTCCACGGCGTCTTGTGGGGAGCGAATATCCAACTTCTTGCCGTTGAGGAGGATCTCGCCTGTTGTGTGCGGGCGGACGCCCATGATGGCCTCCGCGACTTCGGTGCGGCCTGCGCCGACCAAACCGGCCAGGCCGAGTATCTCGCCTCGTTTGATGTCGAGATTGATGTCCTCCAGCACGCCGGGGACGGTCAGGTTTCGCACCTCAAGCACCCGCTCGTCGCCGGGGACGCCCTTTGGCGGGAAGACCTGGCTCAACTCGCGGCCGACCATGCGCTGCGCGATCTCGACTTCCGAGAGCGCGCCGGTGGGTTCGAGGCAGATCACTTCACCGTCGCGCAGCACCATGACGCGGTCGCAGATGGCCTTGACTTCTTTGAGCTTGTGGGAGATGTAGATGATGGTGACGCCTTGGCTCTTGAGGCGGCGCATCAGGCGGTAGAGGATATCGATCTCGTACTGGGTGAGTACGGTGGTCGGTTCGTCCATGATGAGGAGCTTGGCATCCATGGAGACCGCCTTGGAGATCTCGACCATCTGCTTTTGCGCGGTGCTGAGTCGCTCGATGCGTTCGTCGGGCTTGATGTCCACCTCAAGCTCTTCGAGCAAGGTGCGCGTGCGCTCCATCATCCGCTTTTTGTCCAGCAGGCCGCTGCGCAATCTGAGTTCGCGGCCGAGGAATACGTTTTCGTAGACGGCTAGGTCGTTGACGAGATTGAATTCCTGCGGGATGAGGCTGATGCCGACCTGCATGGCGTCCAGCGGCTCTCGGATCTCCACGGGTTTGCCTTCAAAGACAAGGCGGCCAGTGGTCGGAGTGTAGATGCCGCTGACAATCTTCATCAGGGTGGACTTGCCGGCGCCGTTTTCGCCGACAATGCCCAATACCTCGCCTCGTATAACCTCCAGATCGATATGCTTCAGGACGGGGACCGTCGAGAACTCTTTGCTGATGCCATCGATTTTCAGGAGTACATCGTTCATTGTAACTGCTCCACGCGATGCGATAATGAGCGAAGTGGTTGCGGCGCCAATTGGAGATGGCACAGCGACATTGCTCCAATATCAAAGTCGGCGCCGGGGTTTCGGGGAGTCAGAGCGCCTTCCAATGGTGCTGCTTACTCTGTGATATGCGCTGTTCACCTGAGTTCCGGCGCTGTCTGCGGGCGGCGGCATGGCCGGAATTGAGAGGTGTATTGGTCGGGAATAATGGTGAAATTAGTATACCCCGCACGATCGGCGCGTGTCAAAGCCAGAATGCGGCAGCTTGCTTTGGCGGGAAGCGGCACTCTCGGCGCGTGGCGGCAACGTCAGTTATGCCTGGCGTGATCAGCCGCAGCCCCCGCCTGATGGACCGCGCTTTAGCTCCAACTGGACCTTGGGGATGAACTCTAGTTCAAATTGGCCTTCGTACGGCTCGGCTGCCGGCAAGCGCGAGCCGAGCGCCGCGCCCGGTACATAGCGCAACTGATCCGGCTGCGCGGATGTCCTTTGGTACGCGGTTTTGAACTCCGCATTGGCAAAAACGTCCAGCCAGCGATTGACGCCCCCCTCTAGGATGTAGATGTTGGGCACACTTTCGGCGGCAAGAACCTTCCACGCCTCGGTGGCCGCGACTTCGTCGTTGCTCATGACGACGAAAACCGTGTTGGCGGGCTGGCCGTGCAGCCCCGGAACCGCTTCCGAAAGCGAGTTCAGGGGGGCGTGTCGTGCGTCTAAGATGTGGAACAGGTTGTAGTCGGTCTCGGTGCGTACGTCAAGCATGATTACTTGAAGGAGCGGGTCGCCGAGCAAGTTCAGCAGTTCGCCGGGGTGGATTTGGACGGCGCGCTGGTCGAGCAGTTGTTGTTTCTCGACGGCAATGCGCTGCCAACGCTGCTCGGCGGTGGGCTGGCCTATGACTAGCACGATCAGCGCGACAGCCAGGGCGGCGCCGGCAGCGCCGTAGCGCCAGCGCGGGGCGGCCTTCGGGTCCGTCTTTCCGAAAATGCGCTCAAGCTGCTCGGCGCCCCAGAACATGAAGAGCGCCATGAGCGTAACCGCCAGCACGACAACGCCGGCGTCTACGCCGAACATCTCGGGCAAGGTGAAACGCCCCATATTCGAGGAATTGAAGAAGCCTTCGTAGTATTGGATCGTCTCTCCGAAGAGGAAGATGCCGAAGGACGCCCCCAGCACAAAGAAGATGCCGTCCACCTTGAGCGTCGCCGCCGAGACGAGCGACGTTCCAGGGCAGAAGCCGCCGATGATGAAACCAATGCCCATTAGAAGACCGCCTGCGATGCCTGGCCACAAGTAGGTGGGGGGAACCCAGACGAGGTTGAAGTCGAGAAGGCCGGCCGCGCTGGTGAAGAAGACCAAGAGCATGGCGACGACGATAGCCGTGAACATGACCTTGAGCACGGTCATCTCTTTGAAGTAGAATTGGGCGGCGAGCTTCATGGAGTTGCCGAAGCCGGACATCTCTAGGACTGCGCCGAACGCAAAGCCGATCAAGAGGTAGACGGCGTTGGCTCCCCAATGGCCGAACAATTCGGTGATGGCGTATGGCGCCATGGTTGGCTCCCTCCGTGACCGTGCGACGCTCAGTTCCAGAAGCGGCGCAGGAAATAGGCGAGCGCATAGCCCCCGCCGAAGATGGCTAACATGATCGCCCAACTGCCCACGGACAGCACGCTTCCGCCCGATAGCGCTTGGCCGGAGGTGCAGCCGCGCGCCAGGCGCGCGCCGTAGCCCATGATGGCGCCGCCGATGAAGGCCATGATCCAGCGTAGTTGGACAGAGACTTGAGGCCCGCGGTTCGTCTCGATTTTGACGCGGTTGTGGACCCAACCTGAGACGAAGCCGCCTAGCAGCGTCCCCAACGTGATGAAGACGATCCAATTGTCCAGGGGATTAAGGTCGCCGCCGGCCATGCTCGTCAGGTAGGCGGTGCGGTCGACATGCGACGGGGCGACGAGGTCCTGGATGAAGACGACGATGCGGTTGATGCCGCCGGACGCGCCAAGCCCGTTGCCGGTAATGAAGAGCGCGGCGAACAGCACGATGCCTAGCAGAATTCCGCCCAGATACGGATTGATGTAGGGCTTGGCTTCGCGGCGGTTCGCGTCTTTCATCTTGGCTTGGCGCGGTAAAGGCCGCGCGGGCGTTTGTGTGGTCATGTGAGTGGCTTGGCCTCCTGTGAACGACCGTGAACCTCGACTTCGTCCCAGCCTACGATCATGGCGCGAATCCCCGCCAAAGGGGTCGGCCCAGTCGTGGTGAGGTAGACATGCAACACGATAAAGGCGGCGAACAGCCAGGCGATGAGCGTGTGGAAAGGCCCTAGGAAGGGCAGCCCGCCCACCGCATCCGTCGCGCCGGGGAAGCGTTGCGCTCCCCACATCAGCAATCCGGTGAGGATCTGGAGCGGCAAGAGCACGTTGAGAATGGCAAAATAGGTCAACTGCTGGAGCGGGTTGAGTTTTCGGTCGGGCGTCTTTTCGAAGGGATGCTCGCCGCCGCGGAAGATTCCGCCAAGGTAAAACTTGGCTTGTTCGATGGCCTGGTCGAAGAAACCGTAGGGGCGCGGCAGGAACTGGCGAATCTCGCCGCTGGCGAGATGGTAGAAGAGCGACAGCGCGGCATTGACGACCAGGATCGCCGCTAGGATGTTGTGGATCAGGACCATGTAGCGGAAGCTAAATGCGCCGAATAGGTCGGGCCGATGGATGACAAGCCCCGTAGCGATGAGTAGGAGGATAGCCGCGGTCTGTAGCCAGTGCCAGAGCCGCTCGTAGACGCCATACATGTAGACGCGTTCGACGCGCGGGGCGTGACGCGGACGACGCATCGCCGCGACGAAGCGCAAGCCGCCATGCACGGAGATGCCCAGGAGCGTGCCGAAGAAGGCGATGAGACCGATCAGGTCGACCCACGCTACGCGGTTGTGGCCGAGGATGTAGAGGCTGTCGTTGGCCGCATTCGGCGCGTACAGAAGGCGACCGGCATCGTCGGCAATGAGGTCGCCGGTGAATCGTGTGGACAGGTTGCCAACGAAATCTGGCGTAACGCCGCCGGAAATGGCGCTTGCCAGGAGCAGCGACTGCGTAACGCGTGACTTATCGCCGTGACACACCCGGCAGTCGCGAATAGCTGAGTCACGGCCGGCGACGCTGTGGTGGATGCTGTACGGTTGCACTTCGCCGGCGATGTGCGGGGTATCGAGTCCCTGGGCGATGAGCCGGGCGGCGATGGCAGCCTCTTTCTCCGGCGTATCGATCTTCAGTTCGGATGTGGAGATCTCCCCATTTCCGTCGGCGTCGAACAGAGCAACGACTTCGGCGTGGTAGGCTGCGCCGTCGAGCCAGGCCGCCTCCAGATAGCGATAGGGTACGGGGCGCTGTGGGTCGCCGTAGACCCAGTACCAGGAGGCGACGAGGTTGTAGGGGAAGAGTTTGGAGGATCCGTCAGCGTTTTGGCGCTGCAAGAGGACGGGCTGATAGCCGGTCAGCAGCGGGACGGGCGAGAAAGGTTCTTCATATGTTAGGCCGCGGCAGTCCAGGGCGGGCGATCCGTCAATGGTCAGAACCGTCCAGTCTGCGGACTGGATAGCGGGCGCGTTTAGTTCCGGAATGTGGCATGTCTCGCAAGCAACGGCCGAGCGATGCTGTTGCTGATAGGGGAGCCAATCGTGGGCGGCGTCGTAGTCGTGACAGGATTCGCAGCGGCGCAGTGTGTCGTCTAGTTCGGGCGCAAGCATGCCCTGGGCGCTGTTGCCTTTGGCGAACTGGTGCAGCGGGCGGTAGAGGTATTCGCCTAGGTCGATGCGCCGCGGGTCAAAGGTGAGGTGTTCGAGCCGGGATTGCGATTCGTCCTGATAGTAGACCGGATTGTTGAGCGAGAAGTGGCAATCTGTGCAGGAGAGGACGCGTTCGGCGTGGATGTCCCAACTGCGCGTCAACTGCTCTTTGCCCGCCAGGTTGAGCGCAGAGTCGGCAAGCCGCTGCGGAGACACAACTTGGCCGGTGGTGTACGTACTCCAATCTTCGACATTACAAGGGGCAAGGGCGAGAGCAGTAGCGGCGTCGCTGGAGGCGTAGCCGTGGCATTGGGCGCAGTTGCGGATTCTAGGGTCCTGTACTGTCACGAATTCGGGCAGCAGGTTGCCGTCTGCGTCGAAGGCTTGTGATTGGAACTCCCAGCCATCCGCACTTTGATCGACGAGGCCTGTGCCGAGCAGGGTTGCGGTATTGGCCCCGGAGAAGTCGCCGGCGGAGAGTGCGGCGATGCGCGCTTTATTATTGGGCTGGGGGATGTGGCAGAGGAAGCAGTTCATCTCGACTGTGCCCGAGCTTTGCCAATCCCACGCTTGCGCTTGGCCCGTCTGCGGGTTGACGATTGTTGTCTCCGGGTCGTCTACCGATGGCGTCAGCGCGGGCAGGTCTCGTCCGTCGCGGCTGCGGACAGCAGGCCCGCCGCCGGCGTGCCGGGTGAAGCGCTGGATCCATTCAGGCGTGGTCAGATCGAGTACCGGATCACCCTGCGGGGAGAGATAGCGATAAATGAGAGGGTTCCATTGGCCGAAGTAACCGTCGCCGATGTCCCAGGGACGACCGGAAGCGGCCGAACCGGGGGCTGAAAGCGTGGAGAGGCTGACGTCGGCGTGGAAGCTGTGACCTTCGATAAAGACGGCGTCGTGACAGGCGCCGCAGGTGTTCATGGTCGATACGGGCCGGCCGGATTCCAGCACGTTGGCGCCTGCGACATCGAGGAGCGGAAATGTCGGATGAAAGGGCGAGGTCTGGGCAAATGCGTCCATGCTGCCGCTGAGGGCGAGTAGGAGGGCGGCCAGGCCGAGAGCACGCACGAGGTGACGCAGCGGTGTTGGGATCATCGGTGCAGTTTGCCTTGTAGTTGGTTAGCGGGACCCAATCTTCTGCATGCGCGCACGGCTGCCCCACACGAGGGGATCGCCGTAGTAGCCTAGCGCTTCCCAATCGAGACGATTGCCCTCACCGTGACAGTCATTGCACTGGAGGGCGCGTGCGGTGGGGGCGACCATATGAGAGAGAGGCCAGTACATCTCGGTTGGGGCGAAGCCGTAGGAACCGCTATAGGGCAAGCCGGTGGCTTCTGCGCCGAGGCGAGCGGCCAGGTCCCAGTCGAATTCTGTCCAGTAACCGCCTTCACCCACGGTCTTGGGGACGATGAGGCGGTTGTACTCGGCGTCGTAGATCTGCGTGGCGCGATGAACTTTGAAGGGCCATATCTTAGCGCCGGGGTCGCGGAGGTCGCCGAGCGGCCGGTTGATGGGCGTGGTTTCGTCGGGTTCGATCGGATCGCCGAGGATGTAGCGGTCTGATGCGCCGTTGAACCAGAAATATTCGGGGACGAAGTTGCGCTCGTAGATAAAACTGCCCTTGATCTTGAGGTAGCTGTGATCGTCCTCGGGCAGGTCTTGGCCGGCGGTTGACCAGTCCCAGTGCATCTTGGTGGCCTCGCGCACCGCGCCTTCGGGGATGTGGCACGTCTGGCAGGCGACGGCGCCAGTATGGGCGTTGAGCCGTTCGTCGCCATGGACATCTACGCTGTGGCAGTCGGTGCAGGCGATATTGTTCGCGTCGTCTACGCTGACGGAGATGGAGCGCCCGCCGATCAGGTGCTCCGTAGTGCGGTGGCAGTCAATGCAGAGGAAATCGTGACGGCCCATGTGCACGTCGATGCTCTCGGCAGGGAAAAAGAGGGATTGGTCGAGGTCGCCGTGCTTGACGGCATCGCCGCCGCCGCCGCTGAAGTGACAGCTGCCGCAATTCTGGCGCGTGGGGATGCTGACGCTTTGCGCCGCGGCGACGAGGTCAACGCCTTCTAGCGGAATGCCGGCCTTGCCCTTGACGTATTGGCCAGAGGCGTCGTGGCAGGCGAGACAGTCCACGGTCGTCTCGTCGGAGAAATCGAAGGCAGCGTCTTCCCAGCCGTAACCGGCATGGCAGGCGGTACAACTCGGCCAGTTGCCTTGGATGCCTATGCAGAAGTTGTTGATGGAGTCCTTTTTACCAGTAGTGACTGGTTCGTCGCGGCCAGGAAGCAGGGCCGGCTCGCTTTCCCATGTCCAGTGGGATGTGTGCATAACCTGTTGTGCGGCGTCTTCGTGGCAGGACAGACATGCCGCGGTCACAGCCGGACCATCGTCGAAGGGGCCTTTGAGTAAGGCGGCATGGTCGGTATGTTGCGGGCGAGACGGCAGCGCGTCCCAGGGGTCAGGCTTTGTCTCGCCGCCAGGCCATAGGAGCAACGCGATGGGAACGAACACGATGAGCAAGGTGGCGAGCAGACCCAATACCCAGACGTATTTGAAGTCTCGCATAGGTTCCCCCGATTGCTGGACGACGTTGGCGGCAACGGCGCGCATGCTCCCACGCGGCAGCGGGCGTCTCGAGTAGTATAGTCCTTTGTAAGACGGAGAGATAGGGACGAATTACCCGATGTTTTGGGACAAGTGTCACCTGTTTGACACCGCGCTCGTCGGGGAGAGACTGTATATGCGAGAGACCAGCCGCAGGAGGGCGACCGGTCAGGCCTGCAAGTTGGGGTCTGCGGGAGACTAATCGGCGACGGGCAGCTTTAGCGCCTGTTCGAGCGCCGCGAGCATCTCATGGACGTGCGTGAACTTGACGCGCGGCCTGCCTTGTTTTTCGCCTTCAGCCGTCTCGATGCGGTCTAGGATACGCCAGGCATCGATGGAGATGCTCTGGAGTTCGCGTTGTTCGAGGATAGCGTCGATAGCCGCCGGATCGGGCTGTGGCGCGGGAGGGGTGACGGCGATGTCTTCCAGCATGCGCGCGACGGTCTCTAGCGCGTCGGGCTTGTTGGTGCCGATCACGCCCGAGGGGCCGCGCTTTGCCCAGCCCACGACGTACTCGCCGGGCAAGCGCCGGCCTGTCGCCGGGTCCAATACGCGGCCTTCGCTGTTGGGGATGGTGCCGCGGCGTTCGTCGTAAGGCACGTCCTCTAGGGCGATGCCTTTGTACCCGACTGAGCGGAGCACAAGGCCGGCGGGCAGCGTCTCGAATTCGCCCAGGCCGATGGCATTCAGATAGCCGGATTCGTTAGGCTCCAGTCTGTTACGCTCGATGCGAGCCGACGCCACGCGACCGTCGTCATCGGCGATCAGTTCGACCGGCGAGACAAGAAAACGCAGGTGGAGACGCTTGGGTTTGCCTGTCGGTTCACGCGCGGCGAACTCGCGTAGAATGTCCAAGTTGCGGGCCGCGCGCGGGTCCTCGGCGATCTCCTGTTCGCTGGCCGGGTCCAGTTCCAACTCCTCGGGCAGCACCACCACGTCAGCATCTTCCAACTCGCCTAACTCGCGGATTTCGGGGTTGGTGAACTTGGCCTGGGCGGGTCCGCGCCGTGAGAGGACATAGATGTCGCGTACGCGACTTCGCCCCAACCGTTCGAGGGCGTGATCGGCTATGTCTGTGACTTTCAGCTCATCGACAGACCTGGCGAGAATGCGCGCAACGTCCATTGCGACGTTTCCTACGCCAACGACGATGGCCGTCTCGCAGTCGAGATCAAAGTCAAGATCGGCAAAGAAAGGATGGCCGTTGTACCAGGCGACGAACTCGGTGGCAGAGAGGCTATTATGCAGGTCTTCGCCGGGGATGCCCAGCTTGCGGTCGGACTGGGCGCCGACTGCGTAAATGATGTGGTCGTAGTGTTGCTTCAGATCTGCGTGGGTGATATCGGCGCCAAAGTCGATATTGCCGAAAAAGCGGAACCGCGGGCTGGACGCGGTACGGTCAAAGATGCGCGTGACCGATTTGATTTTCTGGTGATCCGGCGCGACGCCGTAGCGCACGAGCCCATATGGCGCGGGCAGACGGTCGAACATATCGACTGTGACAGAGTACTCGCTTTGTTGCAGTAAGCCGCCGGCGGCATAGAAGCCGGACGGGCCGGCGCCGATGATTGCCACCCGCAACGGTCGGGTTTGGCTTCCAAGCATAGTCGACAATGTCTTCTCCTGTTGAACGGCGGTTCCGCATGACAGGACTGATGCGCTTTTTTGCGTGAGCGCGGGAAAGCGGACGGGATGCTAAACGCGCTTGAGCATACCGCCGAACTGGCGCGCCAGTGTCAGGATGCTGATGCCCAGCGTGAAGTAGTCGCCGGGGCCAAGGTGGGCAAGCGGATTGCTCTCGCCGCTTTCTTCACCGGCATCGTCGCCGGCAATCCATGCAAATGCAGCGCCGAGCAGTGCGCCGGCGGCAATTCCTACTATGATCGCTCGCGTCTTGTGGCTCATGGTCGTCTTCTCGTAGCTATCCTATTTCTACGTTACCGGCGTCTTGCGCCGGTAAGCACGCGTATGGACTCCGACGCTCGTGCGGCCAAACGCTGGGCGCCTATGACGGGGCGCACCACCTGCTCGCTCGCTGTGCCGGCTTTGTCGCGGACAGTGCTGCTGACAGACTGGGCGGCCGTCAATGCAGTCCGCGCTCGCTCCAGCGCTTTGTGCATGCCCCAGACGGCAAAGAAGGAGGCAGCAAGCGGGATAAGCATGCCGATAAAGCACAGCAGAAGCAGCCAAACGGCCGAAATGTCTCTCCACAGAGCCAAACTCACGAGCAGACGCCTCCCCGAACCGCGTTGAAACTCAATCGTTCCGTATTGTAGCAGACAGAAAACAGTCGGCAAAAACAAATCCTAGCTTCCGGCGTTTCTCTGCCCAAAGAGAAGGCGGCTATTGGCGCATGTTCTTACCTAGCTCGGCGTGGGCAAGCTCTACCGCCAACGCCATCTCCTGCTCGCGAGTGCGCACGAGACCGTCGAGACGCGCGGCGCGCAGCGTGTCGAGAATGCGGCTGTAGACCGGCCCTTTTGGAATGCCCATGGCGGCCAAGTCGTAACCGTCGAGTTCGGGGCGTACATGCTGCAATCTGCGCTCGTACTCGTCCAACCACGCTATGACGGGCGGGTAATCGGAGCAGGCGATGCGGGCGACGGCAAGGGAGGGCGCATCGGCCTTCGCCAGGACCGAGACCACTGTGCTGGGCATGAGGTCGGTGCGTCTGAGCATGTCGAGATGTGCATAGACGGCGGCCAACCCGGCTGAAAGACGCTGGACCTCGGCGCGCAGGCCGAGCCGTTCGGTCAGCATGGTGTGGGTATCGGGTGAGAGCCGGAAGACCAGCAACCCCCAATAAAGACGCTCGACGGGTTCGGCGGCGAGGGCGGAAGATGGAGGCGCTTCCAGGCGTCTGCTGCGCAACAGGGCGAACTTAGCGCGCACCCATTCGTCGACGACAAGCGAGGGGTGAATGCGTTCCATCACATCCAGGGCGACAAGCCGTTCCAGAGCCTGTTCCGGCGTTTCTTCTTGAAAGATGCGTTCCAGTTCGTGCTTGATACGCGCGCCGCTGACCCGGTCCAGCAGTTCAACCGCGTCTTGCAGGAGTTCGAGGGTGCGCGGGTCGATGGTGAAGCCGAAACGCTGCTCATAGCGGATGGCGCGCAGGATGCGCGTGGGGTCGTCGACGAAACTGAGGCTGTGAAGAACGCGAATGACGCCGCGGTTAAGGTCGTTTAGGCCGCCATAGAAGTCGAGCAATTCGCCCCAACGATCAGGGTTCAAGCAGACGGCCAATGTGTTGATCGTGAAGTCACGGCGGTGCAGGTCAAGTTTGATGCTGCTGTTCTCGACGGTGGGCAGAACGGTCGGCGCAGTGTAAAACTCGGTGCGTGCACTCACGAAGTCAAGGTGCGAGGGAAGGTCAGCGGGGTCGGCTGGTTGGGGCAGACGAGCCAACAGCCGGTCATAGTTTACGGGATGGTCATGGTTGTTGAGAAGCCACTTCGCCGTATTGAAGCGACGGTGCGGCACGATGCGGCCACCATAGATGTCCTTCATGCGCTGGGCGAAGCGGATGGCGTCTCCTTCGATAACGATGTCCATGTCGAGGCTTTGCGCGCCGTGATGCGGGCGATTGAGAAGCAGATCGCGCACGAAACCGCCGACGACGTAGACGGTGAAGTTGAGGCGGTCCACCTCCTCGCCGATCAACTGCAAGAGCGCGTGGGGGACGGGCTGCAGCGTCGTTTTGAGCAACCGTTCGATCTCGCCGGCGTGTCGTTCGGGCAGGGACGACTCATCCCACAGCTTGATGAGGTCGGTGCGGGTGACGATGCCGATGATGTGGTCGTTTTCGTCGACGACGGGGATCTGGCCCCAGTTGCTGTCGATCATTAGGCGGCGCAGCTTGTTCACCGAGTCGTCGGGGCGGGCGAAGACCTGTCCGGCGCGCATGAAGCGGCTTACCGGCTGGTCGCCCAGTTCGTGGGTGAGGGCTCGGTCTGTTTCGCGCCGCGTAAGCACGCCGAGCAACTCTTCGCGGCCGTCCGGTCGGCGTTCGACAACGGGAAAGCCCTCGTGGCCGTAACGCCGCATCAGTTCGGCAGCGGCATGGATCGACATGCGCGGCGATAGGATCTGCGGGCGGCCGGCGCTCATAATGTGGCGCACGGTAACGGCCGAGCGGCATATTTCCTCGACAAGGCGCACAATGCGGTCGCGCACGATCTGCGTCTTGTTGTTGCGGGCTGGGATTGGTGCGGCGGCAGCGCGCGGATGCCCGCCGCCGCCCAGTTCGGCTGCGACTTTGCCCACGTCTATTTCATCGGTCGTGCTGCGTGCGACGACCTGGATAATGTCGCCGAGGTTGACGACGAGGAAGAGGGCGTCGGTCTCGTGAAAGTCGCGCAGTCGCGTCGCCAAAGCGCTCAACTCCTCGCGGAAGTCGCGCGCGTCGGCTTGGGCGATGACGATGGTGTGGCCGGAGATCTCTAGGAACTCGCTGTGATCAATGAGTACGTCAAGCAGCGCACGTTGGGCTTCGCTGAGCGGGTGGTTGAGGAAGTGGCTGAGCACCTCTAGATTGACGTTGCGCTGCGGCTCCAAAAGCCAGGCCAGACAGCGCGCGTCGCGATGGGTGGTGGAGGGATAGGTCAGACTGCCCGTGTCCTCGTGTATGCCTAGGGCGAAGAGCGTCGCCTCGACGGGCGTCGGCGCGTAGTCTGCCACGATCAAGCGTTCGAGCAGAAGAGTCGTGTTGGCGCCGACCGCATCGGACCAGACGTTGTTCTCCTCGCGGGGCTGATCCTCGTCGACGTGGTGGTCGATAATGAAGAACTCGACGTTGCGATCCATACCCTTGACCCAGTTGACGGAACGAGAATCGACGAGGATTGCGCGGTGCACGCGTCCTTTTGGCGTCTCGCGATCCGTGATGAAGGGGAAGTGGTTCTTATAGAGTGTCAGGAAATCGCGGACGTTGCGATTCAACCGGCGCGGCAGGACGGGCAGTGCGTCCGGAAAGAGGAGCGAGGCGCCTAGCAATGAGGCCAAGGCATCGAAGTCCGTATGCTCGTGGGTGAGGATCACGTCGAAGGTATTGGTCATGCTCGCTCCGCCTGCGCTTAGGCCTTGCCGGCGCGCTGCAACAGTTGCCGCGCGGCCTGGTTATGCGCCTGCACCAGCAGGTCCGTATCGACAAACAGCGGCTTTCCGTCCTCCACCAGCATATGGCCGTTAACCATAGCGAAGTCGACGGTCATGGGGTGGCAGAAGACCAGAGCGGCGACCGGGTCGTGGACGGCTGCGCCGGAGTACGAGACGGCGTTGAGGTCGAAGGCGACGACATCGGCGGCCTTGCCGGGGGCGAGGGAACCGATGTCGTCACGGCCGAGCACGGCAGCGCCGCCCAAGGTGGCGAGTTCGAGCGTCTGGCGCGCGCTCATCGCATGCGGGTCGCCCTGCACGCGCTGCAAGAGCATAGCTTGCCTGGCTTCGCCTAGAAGGTGGCTGCTGTCGTTGCTGGCGCTGCCGTCTACGCCCAGACCGACGGCTACGCCTGCCTGGCGCAGGGCGCGGATAGGGGCGATGCCGCTGGCGAGCCGCATGTTGCTGTTGGGACAGTGGGCCACGCCGGCGCCGGCGCCGGCGAAGGCGCCGATCTCGGCCTCGTTGATGTGTACGCAGTGTGCATGCCAGACATCGCTTCCCAGCCAGCCAAGCGATTCAGCATAGGCGGCAGGACGCTGGCCGAAGGCCGAAAGGCAGAACTCCTCTTCGTCAACCGTTTCGGCCAGATGGGTGTGCAAGCGCACGCCTGCTGTGCCGAAACTGCGGGCAAGCGCCGCGCTTTCACGCATGAGGTCCGGGGTAACGCTGAAGGGGCTGCACGGCGCCAGAATGACGCGGCGCATGGCGTAGGGCGACGCGTCATGGTAGGCTTCGACCACGCGGCGGCAGTCGCGCAGGATGCTCTCCTCGTCCTCGGTGACGCGGTCCGGCGGCAGTCCGCCCCTGCTTTCGCCCAGACTCATGCTGCCGCGTGCGCCGTGAAAGCGCACGCCGATTTCTTCGGCGGCCTCGAATTGGTCGTCGAGGCGGCAGCCGTTGGGCCAGAGATAATGATGGTCGCTTGATGTGGTGCAGCCGCTGAGGAGCAGTTCGACGAGGGCAAGCTGCGTGCTAACGCGCACATCTTCGGGCCGCAGTTCCGCCCAGATGGGATAGAGCGTCTTGAGCCAGTCGAAGAGTACGGCATCCTGCGCCGCGGGGATGACACGCGTCAGGGTTTGGTAGAAGTGATGATGGGTGTTGACGAGACCGGGCAGTACAATCTTGCCGGCGGCATTGACGGTCCGATCGGCTTGCTGCGCCAATTCGGCCGGCAACTCAACGGAGGGGCCAACCCACTCGATCACGTTGTTGCGTATTGCCAGCGCCCCGTCGGGTATTTCGCGCCGGTCAGCATCCATCGTGACCAGGGTTGCGGCATGTCGGATTACGGTGCGCACCATATCTTGACCTCCATATCAGGTGAATGGCGGCGGCGCAGAGACCGAAAAACCGGCGCCGATCTCGACCATATACTGACAGCATAGCTTGCATTGCGCTGGAGGTCAACGAGATAGGGCGACCGGTTATACACGCCGGTCAACAGGGTTTGTAGGCAGCACGCCAATCGAGTGTGGCGCGCTGCCCCGGACGCAGCTGCCGCTCCAATCATCATCTCACGATGAGGAGACCTTCCATGCCTGCTTGGCGATGGCCTGCAATCGTGCAGAAATAGTCGTACGTTCCTTCCTGTCCCTCCTTTACCAAGAACGAAATCTCGGCCTCGCTGCCGTGCGCGCTGATGATTGGCGTCTTGGCTCCAAAGGCCGGAACGGCGAGATCATGCGCCATGACGTCGCCATTGGTCACTGTGATGCGAACGCGCGATCCGGACTCAACCTCTAATTCCGGGTTGATCTGGCCGTCGATGGCGCCGCCGACGCCTACATAGACCATGCGCCCGTCGGCCATGCCGGTCTGGAGCATCAAGGCGACTTCCGGGGTTGCGGCGTCTGCGGCGACACGGCTGCCGGAGCAGCCTGCAGCGACAAGGATCGCGGCCGCAGCGATGGTGATGACAAGCCAACTAAGTCTCATATGCGAACCCCCTAGGCGTCGCGCCTGTCAGACGGCGGCGCCGCTAGAAAGTCCAGTAGCGGGCAGTCGCCATTGCCAACAACGAGATCGTCAGCAGGATGGCGTCTATCCGACCGATAGAGGCCATTTCCTCGTTCAGTGTCTGCATCTCGGCGGCTTGTTCGGTTGTGGGCTGGCCGCCGGCCTGGCCGATCGCCTTGCCTAACTGGCCCATGCGTTCGGCGCGCGGTCGGAGCATGAAGAAGCCAATCGCATAGACCGCCAGGGCTACCACGGAGCCGAGCGTGAAGCCTATGCCAGGGCCAGACGTAATCCAGCCCATATGCAAGCCGCCGGACGCGATCCAAAACAGCCACAGACCGGCGACGACGGTTAGCCCGCTCACAACGTTCATGAAGAGCGGGTAGCGACGCGCCAGTAGGTTCTGCATCACTTTTGGCCCGGCCGGCCCAGCGCCCTTCACAGCCGGCTCTACGAATAGGAAATAGAAAATGGCGCTGCCCGCCCACAGGACGCCTGCGCCGACGTGAAGCGCACGCAGGACTAGAATTAGAATCGTCATACTAGGCCTCCTTGTATATTGTTGCACGTGATTTTTTAAGAGGCGAAGTGTACCACACGGCTCGAACCAATCAAGTTCCGATATGGCTGTTGATAGGAATGAAACTCGATGCTAGAGGCAACGACGGGTAGCGTTCAAGAAAAGGAACTAGGTTGTCACACGAAATGGCAGTGGACAGCGCGCGGCGATCGTGGCACAATGGGCAGCGCGACCATCAGGCTTGCGTTGGCCTTGCCTGTGTGCTGGGCGACTCCTCTCCCTGGTCATGATATGCCGAACTCAATCACCGGCCGTTTGCGGCTTCTCTTTCTCACATTCTTTTCGTTGTTGATCGGCGCTATCGCGCTCTCGATTGTTGCCTACCGCGCTGAGGCGCAGAGTTGGTATTCGACCGCCCAGGGATTGATAGTGCTGGCGGCGTTGATCGTCCTTTGGCGCGGGTATCTTGTGGCCCGTCGTCACGTGGTGGAACCATTGGACACCTTGGGCGAAGTGGCGCAGCGGATGGCTGAGGGAGACTTCGAGCACGAGATACCCGCATTTGCCGACAAGGAATCCGGAAGGCTTGCCGAAGCGCTGGAACGTCTGCGTCTTGAAGCAATGGCAGACCGTCGGCAACTGGAGGATCAGGTTAGTCGGCGCACGCAAGAACTGGAAGCGGCTTTCGAATTGAGCCAGGAGATCAACGCGCAACTGGAACTGGATCGACTGCTCGAATCCGTAACAGCAAGGGCGCGGATTTTGATGCAGGGGACTGCGGCCGCGCTTTGTTTGCTCGACGATGATGAGTCGGCGCTGCGCTTGGCAGCCGGCAGCGGCGAGGGCAAGACTGACCGTAACCTGCGCCAGCCCCTTAGCGCGGACCTGCCCAGCAGGGTGATTGGCCAGGGGGAGACCGTGGTGTCCGAAACAGCATGTGCCAACTGCGGTTTTTTGCGCGGCCTAAAGAGCGGCCCGTATGTCGCCGCGCCGCTCCGCGCCGGAAATAGCCGCTTAGGCGCGCTATGTGTAGCGCGCGCCGACTGGACGGAATTCGAGCCGGCGGAACAGGCGGCATTTAGCTTGCTCGCGAATGCGGCGGCGGGGGCCATCGTCAATGCCCGGCTGGCTGAGGATCGACGCCGCCAAGCCGAACAGGCGGCCGTCCTAGGCGAACGCGAACGGCTCGCGGAAGAGTTGCACGATAACTTGGCGCAGACACTAAGCTTTCTCAATATGAAGTGTGACCGACTAGAGGAGCTAATCACGGCCGGTGCTACCGGCGATGCGGAGCGGGAGTTGGCGCAGATGCGCGGCGCGACGACTAGGGCTTACGGTCAGGTGCGCGCTGCACTGACAGGACTGCAAGCGCCCTTGTCCGAGGCCGGGTCGTTTGCTTCGCAACTGGCTTCGTGCGTAGAGGAGGTACAGGCTGCGACCGGGCTTCCGATTGAACTGGCCCTGATCGATGAGGCAGCTTTAGCCCTGCCAGCGCTTGCGCAGCAGCAAGCGCTACATATCGTGCGTGAGGCGTTGCTCAATACCTGGCGGCATGCTGCTGCACGAGGCGCTAGGGTCTGTGTGGAGCGGGAGAACGGTGAGACTGTGTTCACTGTAAGCGATGACGGTCGCGGTTTTGATCCCGAGGCGGTGGACGAAACCGGACACCTTGGATTGACGATTATGCGCGAGCGCGCCGAGCGAAGCGGGGGCAGCCTGACGGTGGACGCTGCGCCGGGCGCAGGGACGCGGATCGTCGCCCGGTTTGTCGTCCAGGGATGAGGCGAAAACGATGAGCCGGCGCAGTGTGTTGCTGGCCGACGACCATGAATTGTTCCGGGCCGGGTTGGCGGAATTGATCGCCGGGCAGCCTGATCTGCAGGTTGCCGGTCAGGCCGGCGACGGGTTCGAGGCGCTGACCCTAGCACGTGATCTGCACCCCGACCTGATCGTCATGGACATCTCCATGCCGGTGTGCGACGGACTGGAGGCGACGCGCCTTATCAAGACGACACGCGAGACGGCCGATATTCGCATTGTGATGCTGACGGTGCATGACGAAGAAGAGAAGTTGTTCGAGGCGATCAAAGCCGGGGCAAACGGTTACTTGCTCAAGAATACGAATTCGACTGAATTCTTGCGCGGGGTCCGGGCAGCATTGGCAGGAGAAGCATTGTTGCCGCCAAAGTTAGCGGCGAGGTTGATCGACGAGTTTGGCCGGCTTGCCGCCAGTGTCGAATCCGCTGATCGGCAAGCGCTGGGAGACGACGAGCCGGCAGAGGAATTGACGGCGCGCGAGCGCGAGGTGCTCGAAATCATTGCCACAGGCGCGTCGGACCGCGAGATTGCCCTGACGCTGACGCTCAGCGTCCATACGGTGAAAAGCCACGTGCGCAACATCTTGGCAAAGCTGCACGCCGCCAATCGCCGCGCTGCGGTTAGCCGGGCGCGACGGCGCGGATTGATGTAAGGGCTTTGCCATTCGACGCATGACGTTGGGGTTGCCCTAGCCCGCTCCAAGAACTAGTTCTTCCGAGAGAGAGTGATCGCCAAGATCACTCTTTTTTCATGCCTTGCGCCAGACAAGAGGGATTGCGAAGGCGTCTTGCGACATTCTACACTGGCCGTAGAGCCAAGCGGAGGGCAACACCATGGACGAAGCCGTGCGTAGGGTGTTTATCGTCGGCGATTCGCTCTTTGCCGAGACTGTGGCCCAGCTATTGGGGCGCAGCGGTGCATTGTCGGTGGTTGGGACCGCCGGCGACGTGACCGGCGCACTGCCTCTGCTTGCGGAATGCCAGCCCGATCTCGTTATTGTGTTGAGCAGCGGCGAGCGCGATGAGTTCGATTTCTGCCCGTTGCTTACCGGTTATCCCGATCTGCCGATTGTGTGCGCAGATCTCGGCGCCAACGATCTGCGCATCATTCGCAGCCAACGATTGGAGGCGCGGACCTCAGACTTGCTGGCCGCGATCCGATCTCTGCCCTCTCGGAGGTGACTTCATGCCGATACTGTCCCGCCGCGATTTCCTCAAGTTGTCCGGAGGCGCCGCCTTGAGCGCGGCCCTTGTAGGCGCGCCGCTGGAATGGCAAGCATTGCAGCCTGTCAACGTGGATAACCCGCTGGCGGCGTATCCCGACCGCGAGTGGGAACAAGTCTATCGGGACCAGTACCAGTACGATTCCTCCTTTACCTTCGTCTGTTCGCCCAACGACACGCATGCGTGCCGGCTGCGCGCCTTCGTGCGCAACGGCATCATCTTGCGTTGCGAGACGAACTATGATGTGGAGCGTTATAGCGACCTCGACGGCAACCGGGCGACGGCACACTGGCATCCGCGCGGCTGCAAGAAGGGCCAGACCTTCCACCGCCGCATCTACGGCCCGCACCGGCTGAAGGGGCCATTGATGCGCAAAGGCTGGCAGGAGTGGGCGGACGACGGCTTTCCCTTGCTGACGCCGGAGAACCGGGATAAATACAGGTTTACGGCGCGCGGTACAGATGAACTCCTGCCTGTAAGTTGGGAGACTGCCTACAGTTACATCGCCAAGGGGATGGTCGCGATCGCTAGGCGCTACTCGACGGAAGAGGGCGCCGACCTGTTGCGCCAACAGGGCTACCCCGAGGAGATGATCGAGGCAATGGGCGGCGCGGGGACGCGCACCTTTAAGTGTCGCGGCGGGATGGGCTTGCTGGGCGTGATCGGCAAATACGGCATGTATCGCTTTGCGAACACGCTGGCGCTGCTCGACGCACACGTACGAGGCGTCGAGCCGGAGGAGACGAAGGGCGGACGTACGTGGTCGAACTATACGTGGCACGGAGACCAAGCGCCCGGTCACCCCTTTACGACTGGGCTGCAGGCGTCCGACGAGGACTTTAACGACCTGCGCAACTCGCGGCTGCATATTCAGTGCGGCAAGAACCTGGTCGAGAACAAGATGGCCGAGTCCCACTTCTTCGTGGAGGTAATGGAGCGCGGGGCCAAGATCGTCACGATCACGCCGGAATACTCGCCGCCGGCCACAAAGTCCGATTACTGGATCCCCATCCGCCCGGCCACGGATACGGCCCTCTTCCTGGGCGTGACGCGCTGGCTGATAGACAACGAGAAGTACGACGTCGATTTCGTCAAGCGCTTCACGGACTTCCCCTTGCTGGTGAGGCTGGACACGCTGAAACGTCTGAACGCGGCTGACGTCTTTGACAGCTACCAGCCCGGTCTTAACCCGGCAGGGGTGAGCTTTGCGGAGCATGGCCTGACGGCCGAGCAATATGAGCGACTCGGCGACTACGTGGTGCGCGACGCCGCGACCGGCGAACTCGTTGCGCTGACGCGCGAAGATGTGGGCGCGATGTTGGACGCCCAAGGCATCGACCCGACCTTGGATTGGTCTGGCACGGTTAGGCTGGCGGATGGCAGCGAAGTCGAGGCGATGACGCTATGGTCGATGCATGTAGAACACTTGCAGGCATATGACTTGGACACCGTGGCCGACATCACCAACGCGCCGCGCCACTTGATCGAACGGCTGGCCGAGGACATTGCCACCATGAGCCCTGTAGCGCTGCACATCGGCGAGGGCATCAACCACTGGTTCCATGCCACCCTCGCGAACCGTGCGCAGTTCCTGCCGATGATGCTCACGGGCAACATCGGAAAACCGGGAGCAGGCTGCTACACATGGGCGGGCAACTATAAGGCGGCGCTCTTCCAGGGATCGCCCAAGACCGGGCCGGGCTTCAAGGGCTGGGTGGCCGAGGATCCCTTCGACCCCAATCTGGACGCAGACGCACCCGGCTCAGAGATCCATGCTCATGGTTATACTAAGGACGAGGAGCCGGCCTATTGGAACCACTCGGAGCGGCCCTTGATCGTGGAGACGCCGAAGTACGGACGCAAGGTCTTCACGGGGCAGACCCACATGCCGACCCCGACGAAGGTGCAGTTCGTGACCAATGTCAACCTGCTCAACAATGCCAAGCACCACTATGAGATGATCAAGAATGTCAACCCCAACATAGAACTGATCATCACGATGGATATTGAGATGACTTCTACGGTCGAGTATGCGGACTTCGCTCTGGCTGCGAACTCATGGGCGGAGTTTGAAACGCACGAGATCACCGCGTCTTGCTCGAACCCGTTCTTGCAGATCTGGAAAGGCGGCATCCCGCCGCTGTACGACACGCGAGATGATGCACGCATCCTAGCCGAGACGGCTGCGGCCATCGGCGACGAGATCGGCGACCAGCGCTTCCGAGACTACTGGAAGTTCATTCTGGAAGGTCGCCCGGAAGTCTATATCCAGCGGCTGCTGGACTCGTCGATGACCACATCGGGCTACCGATTCGACGACATTATCGCTGGCAAGTATGGCGAGCCTGGCGCAGCGCTCATGCTCTTCCGCACCTATCCGCGCATCCCGTTTTGGGAGCAGATCAACGACTCCGTTCCGTTCTATACGGATACCGGGCGACTCAACAGCTATTGCGACATCCCGGAGGCGATTGAGTACGGCGAGAACATTATCAGCCACCGGGAAGGGCCCGAAGCGACGCCTTATCTTCCCAACGTAATCGTGTCGGACAGCCGCTTCGTCCGCCCGGATGATTACGGTATCCCGCTCGATGCGATGGGGTGGGAGGAACGGACTGTGCGCAATGTGGCGATGCCGTGGCAGGAAGCGAAAGAAACGACTAACCCGCTGTGGGAACAGGGTTTCCATTTCTACTGCATGACACCCAAGACCCGCCATCGCGTGCACTCATCGTGGAGCACGGTGGACTGGACGATCATCCTCGATTCCAATTTCGGGGACCCGTACCGAACAGATAAGCGGCTGCCCGGCCCCGGCGATCATCAACTGCACATGAACCCGCAAGCCGCGCGCGACCTGGGCATCGAGGACGGCGACTATGTTTATGTGGACGCCAACCCGGCGGATCGCCCGTACATCGGCTGGCAAGAGGACGATCCCTTCTACAAGGTGTCGCGCCTGATGCTGCGCGTCAAGTTCAATCCGGCTTATCCGTACCACATCGTCATGCTCAAGCACGGACCGTTCATGGCGACCGAGAAGTCGGTGCGCGCACATGAGACCCGGCCAGACGGGCTGGCGAAGTCGGAGGGGACGGGCTATATGGCAAATCTGCGCTACGGCTCGCAGCAGTCGGTCACGCGCGACTGGTCGATGCCGATGCATCAGACCGACACGCTCTTTCACAAGCAGAAGACGGCGATGCAGTTCATTTTCGGCGGGGAGGCCGATAATCACGCGCTCAACACGGTGCCGAAAGAGACGCTCGTCCGCGTCGTGAAGGCGGAGGATGGCGGGCTGGACGGCAAGGGACCGTGGGAGCCGACCAAGACGGGCTTCACGCCCGGTCATGAGAACGACTTCATGAACCGCTATCTGGCAGGCGACACTGTGGAGGTGAACGAATGACGCACGATATGGAGCAGGCAAAGGCCTGCATTAACTGCGGGCGCAACGAGGATGAATTGCCGTTGATGGCGTGGCGCGCGGCCCGCCGCTCCTTCTGGATCTGTCCCGACTGCCTGCCTTTGCTCATTCACCGGCGAGATGAGGTCATGCCCCGCTGGGACCTGCCTGCCCAATCGCCCCCGGATGCCGGCTGAATAGGAGAACGTGATGCCGAAGGATGAATTCGTAGCGGAAGATCCGATGGAACTGGTCGGCATGGTCATGCCAGGCGGGCATGGCATGTTGGAAGCGATGGCAGACGCGATCATCGAGGAATATGTGCTGCTGGGGTGGGAGGAGCAGCGGCTGATGACGCTCTTCAACAATCCGCTCTTTCTCGCCACCCACCGCATCTACCGGCAAAAAGGCGAAGACTATGTGCGCGCGGCGATCCGTTCGGCCTGTGCCAAGTATCGTATTCCGGTGCGGGCCGCAGAGACCGGCTCTGACCCGACGACGCCCAGCTAGCCTAGCTAGAGAGGAAACGTTCCATGCCCGACGTCTATAACTGGCATCTTGGCAGGCCAATGACCTACCCCTACGCAGAGGACCATCCGCAGCGGCAATTTGTGGCTGTGTTCAACATCAACCGCTGTATCGGCTGCCAGACCTGCACCGGCTCGTGCAAGGCGACATGGACTTTTTCGCGCGGGCAGGAGTATATGTGGTGGAACAATGTGGAGACAAAGCCATATGGAAGCTATCCGCAGCACTGGGATGTGAAGACGCTGAAGTTGTTGGATGAGGCGCACCAGGCTGCGGACATCACGGCGAGTTGGGATAAGTCCCAGGCCGACGACCAAGCCGCGCCCTATGGCGTGTACAACGGCCTGACCTTGACGGAAGCTTCCGGACCCAATGAGCTGGTTCTGGGCTATCTGCCCGCCGAGAGCGAATGGCGTGCGCCCAACTTCTATGAGGACACGTCCACGGCATACAAGGGCGGCGCATTCGGCCTGAGCGAAGACGGCGCAGCTCTTCCTGAGCACCAGGCTTGGTTCTTCTACCTGATGCGCATCTGCAACCACTGCACCTATCCGGCGTGCCTGGCGGCTTGCCCGCGCAAGGCAATCTATAAGCGGGAGGAGGACGGCATCGTTCTCATCGATCAGGAGCGCTGTCGCGGCTATCGCAAGTGCGTGGAGGCGTGCCCGTACAAGAAGTCGATGTACCGCGGGACGACTCAGGTAAGCGAGAAATGCGTCGGCTGCTATCCGCGCGTCGAGGGGAATGACCCGCTGAGTGATGGCGTTCCGATGGAGACACGCTGCATGGCCGTCTGTCCGGGTAAGATACGCCTGAACGGTTTGGTCGATATCGCCGAAGATGGTTCATGGATTGAGAATCCCAAGCATCCGCTCTACTTTATGGTGCGGATGGAGCAGATCGCGTTGCCGCTGTATCCGCAGTTCGGCACGGAACCCAACATCTACTACATCCCGCCGCGGTGGGCGCCGCGGCCGTATTTGCGGCAGATGTTCGGGCCAGGCGTAGACCGCGCCATCGAGCGCTACACCGCGCCTTCGCGAGAGTTGCTGGCTGTGATGCAACTCTTCCGCACGACGCAGAAGATGATCTTCCGCTACGAGATCGAGGAAGGTCCGCTGGTGCGGGAGGTCGAGGTCAACGGCAAGGGCTGGCAGATGTACGACGATACGGTCATCGGGTTCGACGAGAAGGACCGCGAGATCGTGCGGCTGAGCGTGGTGGAACCGCTGCACGAGCGATCGACGGAACGGCCGAACACGATTTAGAACTAGTACGAGAGGAATACGTCATGGCGATGGATATACAAAGTGCAGAGAATGGGACTCTATGTGCTGATGAAGGAGCGGAGCAGGCGATCCGCCGCGCCCAAGTCTACGCCTTTCTGTCCGCGTTTTCGCTCTATCCGCGTGACAATTGGAGCGAGGAGCTTCCTCTCTTACCGGAAATCGTTGCCGAGTTGAGTTTTGCGCCTAAGTTTCCAAGCTCGTCTCCGCTTTCGCTCTCGCAGCTTCAGATAGCCTATTTACACAGCTTTGGCGCGGCCGGGTCGCTTTGTTACGAGACCGAGTACGGGCTGCCGCACGAGTTCCGGCAGAGCCAGGAATTGGCCGACATCGCCGGCTTCTACCGTGCTTTCGGCTTCCTGAATGGCGGGCCTGTGCGCGAGCGGCCGGATCATCTGGCCGTAGAGTTGGAGTTTATGCAGGCGTTGGCGTTGAAGGAGGCGCATGCGCAGTTGAACGGCCTGACGGAATACGCCGAGCTATGCGTCGATGCGCAGGCGAAGTTCCTCGGGGATCATCTAGGGACTTGGATAGGGCTGTTCGCGCAGAGCCTGGCGCTTAACGCTGCGGATGGGCTGTATCTTCCGCTGGCGGAGTTTGCGGCGGCTTTCGTACGCGCCGATGCAGCCCGGTTGGGCGTGGCTCTTGTCGAGCGCAGCCGTAAAGAGGTGAAGCATACCCCCTTTGACCCCGATTTTTCCTGCGCGGCGTGCCCGGTTGTGGATCTCATTCGCTGAGACAGGCGTAATCAACGGCATCTCGAAGAGGAGTGTAGCATGCTGAATCGCAACCGACTCTCGCTGTTCATCGGGCTGGCGCTCGCCGTGGCCGCGGTTGTGTTCAAGACCCCGCTTGCCAGCTCGCAGGGGTTGACGATCACGGTAGCATACGTAACAGGTGAACTGCCAGTCTCGGATCCTTTCTCTGAATTGTGGAACCAGGCCACAGCCGTGGAGGTCCCGCTGAGCGCGCAGATTATCGCCAGGCCCATTCAGCCTGTGACGAACATCAAGTCGGTGACGACGCGCGCTCTGCACAACGGCGAAGAGATCGCCTTGATGATGGAATGGGCTGACCCGACGCGCGATGAGTCCGTGTTGCGCGTGGAGGATTTCCGAGACGGCGCGGCTGTCCAGTTTCCATTGGCCGAAGCGCT
>Ga0334889_1001542_pt1 | contig 29895 bp, 15 predicted proteins | sample GraSluR1_MG_2_FD_207222 | JGI IMG/M metagenome (GOLD analysis project Ga0334889, IMG submission 207222) | Sludge microbial communities from methane-producing bioreactor in Wageningen University, Netherlands - Granular Sludge_8_08-R1 | ecosystem: Engineered > Bioreactor > Anaerobic > Unclassified...
CAAACTGTATCCACTTATGTATCCCTCGCTGGAATGTATTTTGTCTATCTGGTATTCGTAAATGCGTTGATTATTTACAAAACCACTGCTATACGAAGAGTACTCAACATTATCAACATATGCAATTCCTTCAACCATTGCGTCTTCATCATAACTTTCAGATATGATCTGTCCCGGATTTAGGGGTTGGGGTAATTGGTAATTGATTGTTTTATAGATCATTGCTAGCTTTCGACCACTGGCGTCGTAGGTGTTTTTTATCTGATTTCCGTTATAGAAAAATTCAAGAGCGTCTGGATTCTCGTTATCCCGATATTGTGTAAGTCCAAGTATATTTCCCATTGTATCATATGCAACCCTTTCTCCTTTGTATGTTCCTGCATCAAGGCCTGCGTTGGTGGCTACTTCTAGTCGATTTAAATTATCGTAGTGAAACCAATAATAATTTAATGCACCCTTGTAAGTCCATTCATAGGCTGAGATATTTCCATTGAAATTCGCATTGTTGCCGGCAAGTGAAGTTGTTGAGTTTATCGGCTGCCAAAGGGAGTAACACATCGTTCTTATTTTTTGAGGGATTCTGCCAATGTTTGTAGGAGTCTTCTGTGAGGATGAAAAGCAGGTGGTTTATTCCGTCATCAATGCCTTTACTGCCTGCCGGTCGAAGATAGCGCCTGTGGTGCGGTTGAAGAGTGCAAAACTGTTGTTGCCAAGATGGCCGTTGTCCCAGTACACGGGAATGAGGCCGGCTTTGCGGGCTTCGCGGGTGACGTATTCGAGGTAGTAGGCGCGCGATTGGAGGTGCCAGGTGAGAGCGTCGCCCCCGATGGACGAACGGCGCATGGCTCCGTATTCTCCCAGGATTACGGGATAACCTTTGTCGACAAAAGCAGTTTTCATTTTGCCGAACTGTTCTTTCACGTGGGCTTCCTGTCCCCATCCGGCTACTTTGCCGTATTGTTTGTAGGGTTCGCCCCACAACGATACGGCGGAGGGTTCGGTACTGAGGGTGAACTCGTAGGGATCGTAATAGTGCACTTCGACCATCATACGTCCCGAGGTAGGGTCGGCAGGTACTTTCAGATGGTTCACAGCCAGGTCGATATTGGTATTGTAGGCCTGAACGATGAGGTTGCGGTAGGTGTTGCGTCCGCCGGTGGAGCGTACGGCATTCACAAAGGTCTGGTTGTAGGACATTTGCACGGTGAGGTGTTCCTGGGTGGGTTGTCCGTAGTCGGCGTGCACCTCGTTGGTGCCGGCAAAGAGCAGGTGTTCGTCGTAGTCGCGGAAGTATACTGCTATCTGTTCCCACAAGGCCCGTTGTTTGGCGTTCACCTCGGTCTGTTTGGCATAGGTCGGGTTGTTTTCGAGCCATCCGCCGTCCCAATGGATATTGACAATTACGTACATATCGTTTTTGTAGCAGTAATCCACCACTTCTTTTACCCTTCGCAACCAGCTTTCTTTGATGCGGTGCGTGCTACGGTCGTCGATATAACTGTCCCACGCGCAGGGAAGTCGCACCGTGGTAAAGCCGGCCGCTTTCACCGAATCGATGAGGGTTTGCGTCGTGGGAGGGTTGCCCCAGCCGGTTTCGTTACCGGGCACCTCGAGCGTATTGCCCAGGTTCCAGCCTATTTTCATCTTAGCTGCCAGCTGTACGGCATCACTGCCCATGCCGGTGGCGTCGGCCGGGATGGTGGTAGCAGCAGCTTTTTGTACCACCTGCACGCTATCGCGTAAGTTACCCGAGGCGAAAATCAGCTTCCCGGTTCTCGAAAGCGAAAAGCTATTGGCCGAAATGCTGAAAACCAGATTTGGTCCCGCACTGTTTCTGAGATTGATCCAGTCGGGGTTGGAAACCAGGCTGACCGGCAGTGCCGAAACCGCGGTGACGGTTATTTCGGTGGCTTCGTGGGTAAGGTCGAAGCTCTTCGGACTCACCGTCAGCGAATGGGCGGGAGCCTGACTCAGTCGTACTTTTTTTGACAAGCTTCCGGCAGTAACGGTAAGTTCGGCCTGACGAACGGTGGAACCTGCATTGGCAGTGGCTTCGACTGTTAATTGATGAGTCCCGGCCACTCCTTCCGGAGGCGTTACAGTGATCCAGGTTTCGGATGCAGTCACTTTCCAGTCGATATTCGATTTAATAGCCAGCCGGGTTGAGCCTGCCTCGTTGGAAAACTCGAGAGCATCTTTGGCCACTATCAGTTCGGGCGTGATTTCCGGAACGGGATCGCAGGCACTGGCCGCGGAGGCAATAAAAGAAAGGAGCACGAGGTAAAAGGTGCAGCTGAGGATCTTGTTGAATGAGGTCATACGCTTTAAAAAAACAATTACCACGCCGGCCCGAGAAGCGAGCCGGCATAGTAATCTTCTGTGAATCAAACGAGCTTATTTTTTAACATAGTGGAAAATCAGTAATTCATCCTTGGTATCGCCTCCGGCAACGGCATTGGCAACAACTCCGAGCCAGAAGCCGTTCGTATCGATGTTCGACAAGCTGCTGCCGCCGTGAGGTACGAAGATCCATTCGTTGAGCTCCAGTGCTTTGGTCCAGTTGGCTCCCTTCGGATTGTCCTTGTTGAGCCAGCCCCCGGCACTTCCCGTGTAATCGGTCAGCGGGAATTCGAATTTCATCGACGGTTTGTCGGGATCGATCACCACTTTTCCGGTGATTGTTTTACCCGTTTCGGCAACTGCGCCTCCGGCATCGTACACATCTTGTTTCAAGGTGACTTTAATTCCGGCGCCATCGGCTTCGAATTTCAGCGTAGCGCTTTCGGCTATGGCCCGGGTTTTCTCGTTCCACACCCAGCCGTTGCTGGTAAAGTCGGTGCCGAAGGTAGAAGCCGAGGTCCATCCGCCGGTGAAGTCGAAGTTGATCCAGTCGATAAACCAGTTTACATCCGGTGTAAAGGTTTTCCCCACCAGGGCTTTTTTCCATGCGGCCATCGGGTCGGCAGGCGCCGAACCCGACTGCGGAATGAGTTTGTATACCATGTATTCGGGTTTCACCGGGTCGCGACGTCCCACCCACATGCCGGTAACCTTGCCGGCGGCATCTTTCTCGATGGAGGTGATGCGCCATTGGTTGGCGTCGGTGGTAGCGAACGTCACCCATCCTCCGCTGATTACAAAGTCCGGTTTGAAACCATCGAAGGTATAGACGCCTTTTTCGTCGAGGGTATAAGTTCCTTTTTCGGTCGTGCCGTCGGGAGCTACATAGGTGGCGCTATTATCGTCGGAATTCAGTGTAAGCGAGAAGTTGGCGTATCCGGCGTCAGCGGCGGCATTAAAGCCGGTCCAGTCGGCATAGGTTTCAGGCGAAGTCCACGAAGCATTCATGAGCGATCCGTCGAGGTTGGCCCAGTTGAACGGAGTTTGAGGCGACAGCACCCACTTGATGGTTTTCGAAACCGTTTGCGACACATCGTCCTGCCATCCTTCGGGCAGTTGAGGTTCAGGTTCGACGGTTTCGCCGGGAGTCCAGTTGTCGCGGTAATCCTTCGAGATATAGTTGTACACCAGCAAACAAGCCCCTTCGCCCGAAAGCGCCGGGTCGCGCAATACGGCCAGTTGCATGGTATTTTCGGTGAGCGACATAATCCGGATATCGCCCCAGTCGATCACCACTCCGTCGCGGTTGCTGTCGTGCAGTGGCGTCGCGCCCTGAATTCGCATGGTGTGGTTCTCGGTATCGATCATGTAATTACCGTTTTCGATGCCGCGGCTGGCGATGGTTTTATGATCCACTTTTACAAAAGCGCCCCCTTTCAGGCTGAAGGTCATGGTTCCGAAATCGGCTGCGGTCATGAGCCACGAATTGCCTTTGTAGTCGGGTTGCCAGTTCCATACATCGCCTTCCACCGTTTTACCTTCGGTTACGGTGGCCCAGCTGTCGTCGGTTCCGTAAAAGTAAAGCGGCCCGAGGAAGTAGCGGCTCAGGGCCTTCTCGTCGAGGTCGAGGTACCAGGTTTTTTCCTGTCCGGCTCCTCCGGCCAGCTTACTCCACAGCGGATCGCTGATGAAGTCGGCATACATATCTTCCACTTCAAACCGTACGTCCTCGCCGTACACGATTCCGCCGCGGGTCATCACGCCGAAGCGCACGGTATAGGTTCCGGCGAAGGGTATCTTGAGTGTAACCACCTGATCCTGGCTGCTTCCCTGCGGGTGGACCCAGTGAGGAGTATATTTCGGGTCCATCAGGCTTTTGAGGTACACGATATTCGGATTGTTGGCATCGTGTTCGATTTTAAAAGCAATGCCTTCCACGAGCTCTTCCGGTTTCACGTCCACCGTACCCAACATGAAATCGTCGGGGCTACAGGCGGTGAACAATATTGCCAGAACCGGCAACAGGGTGAATAATTTTATGATCTTGTTCATATTCTGTACGTTGTTAAAAGGTTATTTTTCCCATCCCGGATTTTGTTTCAATACACCGTTCGACAGGGTGATCTGGGTGTTGGGGATTTGCATAAATCCGCGGGTAGTGGTGATGTTGGCGGCGCTGATGGTGATCACATCGGGTGCATTACCGCTGAGCACGGTCTGTGTCTGGGCGATGGTTGCAGCTGCGGTCGGAAGGCCCTGGCGGAGCAGGTCCCAGTAGCGAAGTCCTTCGAAGGCGAATTCGAAGCGTCGTTCGTCGAGTATATCGGACTGGTTAAGAGCCGTTTTAGCGGGTAATCCGGCGCGGGTACGAACCATGTTGAGGTAGTTCAAACCATTGGGCGAGCCCAGTTCGGCAGCCATCAGCAGCACATCGGCATAGCGGATCACGATGAAGTCCTGATCCTGGGAAATCTGGAAGTCGTTGTCGCCGCCGGTATCGGAAGTTCCGTCGGGCAGGGCTGTGGGGGTATATTTTTTCACGGTAAAGCCGGTGTATTCACGTTGGTCTTTCTTATCGAATTTACTTTCGATTCCTTCGCCGGCGATGTCGATGAGTGAAGCGCTTTTACGTTTATCGCCGGCCGGATAGGCTTCCGCCAGTTCCGGATTCACGGTAGCGCCGCCCCATCCTTTCCCGTAGGGCGACCAGTTGGTATTGCGCATGCCCATCATCACGAGCCAGCGGTTGCCATCCATCATTCCGTTGTAGTTTTGGGTATTGTTGAATTTCTGGGCAAACACCACTTCCTTGTTTCCTTTGCCGGCATAACCGCTTTTGTCGAGGGTATTGCTTGCTGCGTTGGCGATATAGCTGGCGGCAGGCCACAGGGATTTGAACTCGGGGAGGAGTTCGAATTCGTTACTGGCGATCACTTCCTCGAGACCAGCCAGCACCTGTGCTTTGGTTACTCCCAGGTCGTCGTTCCCGTAGTAACCGGTATAAAACAGGTATACGCGGGCCAGCAAGGCTTTGGCGGCATGGGCCGTAACGCGACCGTCGTTGGTAGCAGCCTGTGCCTTCGGGTAGGCATCGGCCGGGATGTTGGCGGCAGCAAACCTCAGGTCTTCGGCAATAAGCCTGTAGGTATCGGCAGGGTTGGCCTGAGGAATATTGTCGGTGGTAGGTTCGGTAAGCAAGGGTATTTTTTCGAACAGGCGTACCAGGTCGAAATACATCAGCGCGCGCAGGAAGCGGGTTTCGCCTTCGATCCGTTTGCGGGTGGCATCCGCTACGGCGGCATCGTCCGATTTCCATTTTTCGATTCCGGGAAGTTTCATGAGCAGGGTGTTGCAGCGGAAAATGCCGGCATAATAGTCGAGCCAGGTTCCGTTGAAGATATTGTTGTCGGAAGTCGATTCCGAGAGGTCGAAGCGGTCGAGAGCCTGATAGGCCCGCCCGTCGGTGAAGCCGGTTCCTCCGAAGCAGTTGTCGGAGAGCACTTCGGAGGTAATATAGAACGACTGATTGCCGTTGGAAGAAGTGCGCTGATAGCCATCGTAGCAGCCGATGAGGGCCATTTCGGCATCGGCTTCGGTTTTGTAGAAGTTTTGGTCGAGGATGGAGGTCTGCGGTTCTACATCCAGAAAATTGCCGGAGCAGGATAGCAGCAACAAACTCGCCAGGCCGGTGATGCATAATTTTATCTTGTTCATACGATTATCGTTTTAAAAATTAGAATTTAAGGTTGACTCCTACCATAAAGGTGCGCGGACGGGGGTAGTAGCCCAGGTCGATGCCCGATACCCAGCCCGAAGTACCGTATCCGATTTCGGGATCCATGCCGTCGTAGCGGGTAAAGGTGAACGCATTTTGTACCTGGCCGTAGATACGCAACTGGCTCAGCATTTTCACGTTCAGTTTTTTCGCCAGGTCGTAGCCCAGGGTGATGTTGCCGATGCGCAGGAAATCGCCATCCTGCAGGTACAGGTCGGAGAATTGCCAGTTGATATTGGTTTCGGTAACGCGGGGGATACGGTCGGAAGTACCCTCGCCGGTCCAGCGTTCGAGGATGGCGGTGGTGTAGTTGGCCTGTTTATTGGCATGGTTGCGGTACGATTGCACGATTTTGTTGCCGGCCACTCCATTGGCGTTTACGCTGAAGTCGATCGCATCGTATTCGACTCCGAAGTTCAGTCCATAGGTGAAAGCGGGCATTCCGTTTCCTAAATCGACTTTGTCGTCGTTGTTGATGACACCGTTTCTGTCCTGGTCGATATAGATCACATCGCCCGGTTTCACTTTCGGTTGCAGGATACCCAGGCCGGCCTGTTTGCGGGCATCGATCTGCGCCTGATTCTGGAAGACACCTTCGGTTTGGTAGCCCCAGAAGTAGCCGATGGCATGACCGTTTTGAGCCCGGTAGAATTCTTCGGAGTTGTCGTAGAGCATGTTGGTAAGTCCGTGGATGATGCCGTCCTCGGTGGGGATATTGCCTACTACGTTTTTATTATAGGCTCCGTTGATTCCCAGGTTGTAGCGTAGTTTGCCGACCTTGTCGTTCCAGTCGAGGGCCAGTTCGACCCCGGTATTTTTCACATCGCCTCCGTTGATATAAGGCGCTCCGGCCCCGGCAGTTCCCAGGATAGGAGCTTGTACGAGCCAGTCTTTGGTGCTTTTCACATAGAAATCGGCAATCAGTCCCAGGCGTGTATTCAGGAAGCGGGCATCGAGGCCGATATTGGTTTGTTCGGATGTTTCCCAGCGTACGTCGGGGTTCGACAGGCGGCTTGGGTAGGCGCCCGGCACGTTGGTGCCACCGGTTCCGAAGTAGTAGAAGGCGGCGGGATTATCGCCGGAGTAGCCGGTGGAAGTGTTAATAGGCGAGGCAAACTGGAAATCGTCGATGTTTTGGTTGCCTACCTGTCCCCAGCTGGCGCGGAGTTTCAGCTGGTCGAGCCAGGCGCTGGTTTCGGCCATGAAATCTTCGCTGCTGATGTTCCAGCCTGCCGAAGCCGACGGGAAATAGCCCCACTGGCTCCCTTGGGCAAATTTCGACGAACCGTCGGCGCGAAGGGTAGCGTTGAAGAGGTATTTTTCCTGGTAGTTGTAGCCGATACGTCCGAAGTAGGAAAGGCGGCGGTACAGGTTTTCGGGTTTGCCGTTCACCGAGCGGGTTTCCACCACATTCCCGTCGTCGTCGAGATAAGCCTTGCCGGTGGTATTGTCGAGGTAGGCATGTGCAAAATCGTCGAACTGCGCCAGCAGGTTCCAGTTGGAAGCCGAGAGCGAAGTCCCCTGATAGCGAAGCGCTTCCATTCCCACGAGGGCGCTGAAGGCATGACCGTCGTTCAGGGTAAAGTCGTACGAGGCTGTATTGGTCCAGGTCATGGTATGGCCCTTGCTCATCGACTGCTGGATGGTAGTATGTTGTTTGTTATAGCTGTAGATCGAGAACTGATACAGCGGAGTGTAGCTGCGGTATTCGGAAGCATAATAATTGATCCCGAACACGGTTTTGAGTTTCAGGTTCTTGACGGGTTCGAGTTCGGCATACAGATCTCCGGCCAGTCGTTGCGCATCGTTTTTGTTGTTCGTGTTGGTCATCATCGCACCGTAGGGATTGCCGTCGCCATTGTACCACGGCGAGTTGCTGGTGTCGTTGTAGGGGCTGTCGAAAATATTGTTATCGCTGAAAACAGGTGCCAGGGGAGAGGTGGCAAACGCGCCGCGCAGGGTGTTGTTGTACTGATTTCCCACATTGATACCATTGTTCAGAATAGAATTGAAGTTGAGGTGTTGACCTATTTTCAGGATAGCGTTGTAAAGATTGTGTTCGGTATTGATCCGGAAGCCATAGCGTTCGTAGTTCGATACATCGCGACCGCCTACGATTCCTTCCTGACCGGTATAGTTGAGCGACATCGAGTAAATGGAACCTGCCGAACCTCCGCTCACGTTGAACGAATAGTTTTCGGTAACTGCATCTTTTTTGAACATCCGGCCCACCCAATCGGTATCGGCCAGCTGGCCTTTAGAGGCCCAGTCGAACGGAAGCGAACCGGAGTTGACGGCTTGTTCGTCCATTATCACTTTGTATTCCTGCGCATTGAGCATGGGAGTAATACGGGCTGCATTCTGTATTCCGTAATAAGCGTCGAACGATACTGTGCCTTTACCCCGGGCGCCCTGTTTGGTAGTAACAAGGATCACCCCGTTGGCAGCCTGTGCTCCGTAGATGGCTGCCGATGCAGCATCCTTCAACACATCGATCGACTGGATATCCGAAGCATTCAGAACGGCTATGTCGCCTTCGATACCATCGATGATGCAGAGTGGTCCCGAGTTGCCGATGGTACCCAGGCCGCGCACCACCACCTTCATCCCGGATCCGGGTTGTCCCGAAGTGGCACTTATGGTTACCCCCGGAGTTTTACCCTGGAGTGCCTGCAGAGGGCTTACGGTATTCATCTTTACCAGGTCGTCGCCTTTCACCTGAAGGGTAGCGCCCGTATTTAATTTTTTCTTCTGTACACCATAGCCCACCACGATCAGTTCCTCGAGGGTTTCGGTATCTTCCTCCATGCTGATGTTCAGCCGGGCGCCGCTTACGCGTACTTCCTGAGTAGTGTAACCTACATACGATATGCGTAAGGTTTGGCCCTGAGCAGCCTGCACCGTGAATGCGCCATCGAGATCGGTCACTGTGCCTGTGTTGGTGCCGGCAACTACCACGCTAACGCCTATCAGCGGTTCGCCCGTCGAAGCTGCTTTTACAGTGCCGCTCACTTTACCGGGACTGTTCTGCGCAGCAAGAGTTGCCGATATGCTCAGCAGCAATGCAAAGAGGACAAATTTGCTCAATAAGCTCAGGGAGAGCCTTCGGGCATTTCGAATCACTTGTTTTTCATTCATACTTCCTGTTTTATTTTTAAAGTTAACAATCGTCGTGTCGGGAGATCGGTGTTGCAGCCACCGGCTGGTCGGGCCGGTGGACGGTGGAATGCAATCAGAGTCGTACGGTTTGTTTGTTGCCGGTATACCGGATGGATTGTACTTCTGTTGCTTCCGTATCGATTCCGGTGGCCCGGGTGTCGCTCACCAGGATCACCCTGAATTCGCGCTCCCGGGCCATTCCTTCGTAGCTGCCTTCCCGGTCGTCCAGGGTAAGTGTACGCGTAGCATCGTCGTAGTGCAGCGCAATTTTGCTGTACATGCCATTCCGGTAATTTTCATTCACACCCTCGTCGTCGTAAAGAGTGAAACGGCCGTTGTTGCCTGCAAATACATACAGGGTGATCCGGTTCTGGGGTTCATTGGTATGTTGCACCACATCGCCCATCGGTACGATGGCCCCGGCCGGGACGAACACGGGTATACGTTCGTAGGGAGCAGCCACAGTGAGGCGCCGGCCGCCGTTAAATTTTTTTCCACTGTAGAGGTCGTACCAGTCGGTGCCGGCCGGGAAGTACACCGGGCGGGTGCGGGCTTTGTATTCGTATACCGGGCACACCATCAGGTTGTTTCCGAACAAGAACTGGTCGCCCACGCCGGCAGTGGCTTTATCGTCGGGATAATTCATCATCAGACCGCGCATCAGCGTATAGTCGTCGAACCATGTTTTGGCCGCCAGCGAGTAAATATAGGGCAGGAGCCGATAGCGCAGCTGCGTGTAATAAAGAATGGCAGCATAGGCCGGATGGTTTTCGGGAGCGATGTTCCATATTTCCCGGAAGGGATATTGTCCGTGGGTGCGGAACAGGGGCACGAAGGCGCCGAACTGATGCCAGCGGGCGTTGAGTTCGCGCCATTCGTCGCGGTCGGCCGATCCTTCGGGTGCACGTTCGTAACGTTTCTCCACGCAGAATCCGCCATTATCCATCGTCCAGTAAGGGATGCCGCTCATGGCAAAGTTGATGCCTGCCGGAATCTGCGCCTTCATATCCTCCCAACGGGTGGCGATGTCGCCGCTCCAGGTGGCCGTTGCATAGCGTTGCAGTCCGGCAAATCCCGAGCGGGTAAGCTGGAACACGCGTTGGTTGGGGTCTTCTTTTTTCAGACCTTCGTAAATGGCCTGGGCGTTCATCAGCGCATAAGCATTGAAATATTCGGCCGACGGTCCCAAAGCGGTAGGGCCACACAAGGCTTTGCGGTAGTCCATGGGAGTGCAGTCGCGTATGTTAGGCTCGCTGGCGTCCATCCACCAGGCATCGATTCCTAAGGGATAAAGCTTTGCTTTCATCTGCTTCCAGAAAATTTCGCGGGCTTCGGCATTGTAGGCATCGTAGAACGAGCCGATATAGCCGGGGCCCACCCAATCGCGGATACTATCCTTCACAGCTTGCATATACATAGCGCCGATCTGTTCGAATTGCTTGAAATGCTCCGTGCTGGCATAGAATTTCGGCCATACCGATAGCATGATGCGGGCGTCGAGTGCGTGGATCGAGTCCACCATCGCCTTCGGATCGGGGAAACGGTTGGTGTCGAAATCGTGGCTTCCCCAGGCATCGTCGGGCCAGTAGTTCCAGTCGAGTACAATATTGTCGATGGGGATGTTGCGCCGGCGGAAGCCCTTGAGCGCCGCCAGGAGTTCGTCCTGCGTTTTATAGCGTTCGCGGCTCTGCCAGAATCCCATGGCCCACTTAGGCATGATAGGCGCCTTGCCCGTGAGGGTGCGGTATCCGCTTATAACTTCATCGGCGCTGGATCCTTTTATAAAATAATAATCGAGGTACGGTCCTATCTCCGACCACATCGAAAGTTTCTGCTGTTCGGCATCGGGCACGGGCGATAAGGCTTTCAGTCCGATATACGAAGTTCCTCCGTCGGGTTGCCACTCGATGCGCAGGCTATGGCGCTTGCCGGCTTCCAGCTTCAGCTCGAATTTATAACTGTTCGGATTCCAGGCCGTACGCCAACGCTCCTTCACTACCAGGCTATCGTCCACGTATACGGTTGTATAACCGGCATAATACAGATTGAAACGGAACACTCCCGTTTCCCTGGGTTGGATGGCACCTTCCCAGCGAATGGCGGCATTGTTGAACGGAAAACCTTCGGGGAAATTCCTGATCGTGAAAATATCCTCGTAATCGACCTTTGCCTCCTGCCGTTCGACGAACACATTCCCCGGATCCTTATTCACCATATAGGTTGCGGTGAGCCCGCCCGCTTTCCCGGCCTTATCGTAAACCGTAAACAGCGCATCGAGATTGGAATAAGGGCGCGGATCGCCAAAGCGCATCAGCGAGTAATTGTCCCATAAAATCCCGTAATTTCTGCTCGAGAGTATAAAAGGCACCGATACCTTGGTGTTGTACTGAAACAACTCTTCGTTCCGGCCTTTCCAATTGAATTCGTCGCCCTGGTGTTGCCCCAGTCCGTAAAAAGCCTCGTCGGCCGGCGATTCGAATACCTGGCGCATCGAATAAGCTTTCCGTCCTTCCACTTCGATGGCATCGAAGGTTGTGCCGCCTCCGTGCTGCTCCTGGAGGACGATGTTCCCGAGGGTGTCGGTAAAAGTGATCTCGCCGGTGCGCAACGAAACCAGAGCATGGGTGGTAGCGGTTTTCAACAGGATGGAATCGCCCCGTTGCTGCAGGTCCCAGGGGGTCTGCCGACCGGTACGCGCTACGGTAATCAAACTTTCACGTTCTTCGATTTGTTGACCGGGACTGGCCATTACCCGGATAATGTCGGGTGTAATCACCTGCAGGCGAATGGTTCGCGCGCGCTCCGGTTCGGCCGGATTCAGGCTGATCACCACCCCGTCGGGCATTTTTTTGAACGCAGCGTTGCTGCATCCCCCCAGCAGCGCTGTCACTAGCAACACAAGTACATAGACTTTCTTCATCGGTATCCAAAAATTTAAAGTTGATGGTGGTGCCGGAGCCGATGCGACCTGATCCGGCATTACAAAGGTACGAAGGCATCCGGAGCTCCTGCAGGAAAAATGTTTAAAGAGCGGTGCGGTATTGATAACACAGGGGGGCGAATGGTTAACTGTTGGGGATGGTTTTGTTAACAAAGCTCGAAAACCGTCAAAAAAAGCGTATTTTTGTTGAATTGAAAAACGCGCCCTATGTTGAAGAAGTTTTTTGTTTCTTTGTCGATGATGATGGCCGGACTATCGGTTCCGGCCACGAATACCTTTCATTTTTCGCGCCTCGATAATACCCACGGGTTGTCGAACAATCAGGTCGAGAGTATTTTCCGCGATTCGCGGGGTTTTATGTGGATTGGAACCAATTTCGGACTCAACCGTTACGATGGGTATAAGGTGAAGGTATACAAATCGGTGCGTAACGACAGTACATCGCTTATATACAATGCTATCCGCGATATACAGGAGGATGTCGACGGTAATCTGTGGATCAGGGGCAATCCCGATTATGTGGTGTATACCATCCGCAACGAGCGTTTCGTGCGTAACCTGGGGCAGCTGCTTCATCCCCTGGGCATCGGGTTCAACCCTTCGTTGGTAGAGATAGGGCCCGACAAGAGTTTTTACTTCTGCAATTCCAATGGCGGGATCTACAAATACGATGTAACTAAAAAAGCGTTACAGGTATTTCAGCAAAACAACAGTACGGAAACAGGAGGCAGCCTGCTTTCGCGGGGTACCGTCATCGCCCTTCAGGCGACCCGGAATGCGTTTTGGGTGTTGCATCAGTCGGGATTGATCGAGCGTTTCAACGAATCGACGGGGATGGTAGACTTTCGTTCGTCGCATGTGCAAGAAGTATCGGTGGGCGGCAGTGTGCAGAAAAACCTGTACATCGACCGCGAAGGTTGTCCGTGGATTTATCCGGGAGTGGGCGATAAAGGCGTGATTCATTATTGTTTCCGCAATGCGCGATGGATCTTTTTCGGAGCCGACCGCAAGGAGTTTCTGTCGCCGGCCGACCAGCTTATCACCACCGATTTCGTGCGCGACATCGCCGAGGATCATCAGGGCCGTGTGTGGATAGCTACCGATCATGGCGGTGTGAATATCTACGAAAAGAAAACAGGAGTGATGACGGTGTTGCTCAACGACCCGTCGAATCCGAATTCGATCAGCCAGAACTCGGTCATCAGCCTGTTTGCCGATTCGACCGGCATTATGTGGGTGGGCACATATAAAAACGGAGTGGCCTACTATCATCCGGGGATGTTCAAGTTTGCCCGGTCGCCGCTGTTTTTCTACGAACATCCGCAACTGGAAAACAAAGATTGCAACGTGCTGTACGAAGATTCGAAAGGTTATTTATGGATAGGCACCAATGGCAGCGGATTGCTCCGTTACCATAAGGCCGGCGGTAGTTTCCGGGTGTTCAGGCACGATAAAAATAACCCGCGGTCGATTTCGTCGGATATCGTGATTTCGGCCTTTGAAGATCATGCCGGAAGTTTATGGTTCGGCACCTTCATGGGCGGACTCAACCGGCTCGAGGGAGAGCGTTTTGTGAGGTATCAGCCCACGGTAAGCGATCCGTCGTCGCTATCCAACAAAAGTATTTATGGTATCACCGAGGACAACGAACAGCGCTTGTGGATCGCCACCCTGGGCGCCGGGGTGGATATGCTCGATGCCAGGCGGCAGCGGTTTACTCATTTTAATACTGCCAATACGCCGGGGCTGTCGTCGGATTATGTGTTGTCGATGTTTTCGCACAACCGCAATCCGGTTTATCTTTCCACGGCCGGCGGTATCGATGTGCTGAATACCGCGACGATGACTATTTCGCCTGTATTTGCCGATACGGCCTTGCGGAACCGCCTGACCGACCTTATCGTGATACATTCGATGGTCGATTCGCGTAATTTGCTGTGGATTGCGACCGATAACGGGATTAATATTTACGATGCGGTACGCAGGGATATTCAGCAGATTACCAAAGTACACGGATTGCCCAGCGAGCAGGTGGTGTCGTTCGTAGAGGATAAGGAAGGGAATGTGTGGGTGGGTACGCGCAACGGACTGGCCTGCGTGTATGTAACCCGGCCGGCCGATAAGCCCGGTTTCGTGTACCGTGTGGTGGCTTTCGATCAGAACGACGGATTGGTGAATACCATTTTCAACCAGAATGCAGTATTCAAGAGCGCTTCGGGTGAGATTTATTTCGGAGGCACCCAGGGTTTTACGAAGTTCGATCCGTCGGAAATACGGTTCAATACCCTGCAGCCGGTGCCGCGGCTTACCGGGCTGCTCATTGGCAACGAAGAGGTGCTGCCGGGGCAGAAGTTCAGGGGCCGGGAGGTGCTTTCCGAGTCGGTTACGCACATCGACAAGCTGGTATTGCGCTACGATGAAAAGAATTTCACCTTGCTTTTTTCGGCGCTCAGTTATATTCATCCGGCTAAAAACCAGTATCGCTACATGTTGAAAGGCCTCGATAAGGAGTGGATTGAGTCGGGGGTGGGAATGGCCTCGTATTCCAATCTCGGACCCGGTAGTTATCAGCTTATCGTGTATGCCAGCAACAACGATAATGTATGGAGCGAGCAGCCGCTGGTGCTCGATATCGTGATTCGTCCGCCGTTCTGGCTGAGCTGGTGGGCCTGGGTTGTTTATGTGCTACTGGCTTTATACCTGGTGCGGCTCATCGTGGTGTGGAACCTGCGCAAGCAGGAGAAGGAGTTCGAAAACCAGCGCCGGATTCGCGAGGCGCAGCAACTGCACGAAATGGACGAGATGAAATTCCGTTTTTTCACCAATATCAGCCATGAGTTCCGCACGCCTTTGTCGCTGATCCTGAATCCTATGGAGAAGCTGAAGCAGCTGGCCGGCAGCGAGGAACAGCACAACCTGCTCGATATTATCCAGCGCAATGCGCAGAATCTGCTCGAGCTGGTGAATCAGCTGCTCGATTTCCGGAAATTGGACGTGCGTAAAGATGTGCTGTCGACCTCGCTGGGCGATGTGGTGGGTTTTGTGCGCGAAATTTGTTACTCGTTCACGGCGATGGCCACCAGGAAGTCGGTTAATTTTCTGTTTTCGTCGGCTGTAGGCGAGTTAAGCATGGAGTTCGATTCCGAGAAGTTGCGTAAAATTGTGTACAACTTATTGTCGAATGCCTTTAAGTTTACTCCCGATGGAGGGAAGATCGAGGTGCAGCTAAGTGTGGTACAGGCAGCGTCGGACGAGGGAGGTCAGCAGTTGCGTATTGTGGTTTCCGACAGTGGTATCGGGATAGCGGATAAGGATCTCGCACGCATTTTCGAGCGCTTCTACAGGGCGGAGGGAGCCGGCAGCGAGAATCATACCGGTACGGGGGTGGGCTTGCATATTGTGAGCGAATACGTCCGGCTTCACGGTGGTGAGGTGATGGTGGAGAGTGCGGTGGGTAAGGGCTCGGTATTTACGGTGCTGCTTCCGGCTTTGCAGCGGGGGCATCACGAAGTGCTGGCGGAGGCGGCGGTTGCAGAGCCTGCCGGAGTTCACGACGAAGCAGCGCCGGCCGATACTGCTCCGGCATCCGACCTTCCTCCGAAGGCAAAAAAAGAAGAAAAGCCGCTGATGCTGATCGTGGACGATAACGACGATTTCCGCAATTTTATAGTGTCGCTGTTCACTGCCGAATACCGTATACTGACGGCCGGAAACGGTGAAACTGCCTTGAAACTGACCTTATCGGAATTGCCCGATCTCATTATTTCGGATGTAATGATGCCGGTGATGGATGGGTACGAGTATTGCCGGCGCCTGAAGTCGGATATCCGCACGTCGCATATCCCGGTACTGTTGCTCACGGCTAAAACCGGCGACGAGAACAAGTACTGCGGGTTGGAAGCCGGCGCCGAGGATTATATTTCAAAACCCTTCCGCACCGAGATGCTTACGCTGAAGGTGAGCCGTATCATCGAGCGGCAGAAGCAGCAGCACGACCAGTTCCGGCGCAAGGTGGAAATCAACCCTTCGGAAATTGAAATTACGTCGATGGACGAAAAATTTGTGAAGAAGGCGGTAGCGCTGGTGGAAGAGAATATAGGAAATGCAGAGTTTCTGGTCGAAGATCTTTGTCGCGAGATGGCCATGAGCCGGGTGTATTTCTATAAAAAAATTCTGTCGCTTACCGACAAAACACCTTCCGAATTTATTCGGTTCATCCGGCTCAGGAGGGCAGCCGACCTGCTCGGAAAGAGCCAGCTTTTCGTCAACGAGGTGGCTTATCAGGTGGGCTTCAACGACCCGAAATACTTCCGTAAATATTTTAAAGAAGAATTCGGACTGAGTCCTAACGAATATAAAAAGAAGTTCGAACATTAGAAACAAAGAATTGCAGGGCCCTGCTCTTCCGTTTCGTTTAAAAATCAACACTGCAAATATAGGGGTGTAAATGCTTGCGGCCAAGTAAATCAGGCAGAAAGGAGAAAGTATTCAACGAAGCCGGTGAGAGGCTCCGGAAGTTTCAGTCAACCGGATCATTTAACCGGTGAAACAAGGAGGGGGCTTCATGACCGAATACAATGTTAGGTTCGTGCTCTGCGGAAAACAGAAGGCCGCTCCATTTTTACAAGCGGGAGAAAATATGTATTTTTGCACAAAAGATATTTCCTGAGTAAAAATATTTATAAACGACCATGATGATTTTGCGATCGGTTAAAAAACACTTTCCTGTTTATCCTGTTGTTCTCCTGTTGGTAGTGTCGATTGGTTTAGGGTGCTCGCACCGCAGCACCCAGCTTCGCTTTAAGAGTAGTCGCGGTACAAGGGTGAATGCTTCCGTACAGCTCAACGAGTTGATTTCCGGGTTGAACAAGCGGAGCGACGATAGGCCGGTGGTGATCCGTTTTCCCAAAGGCCGGTACGATTTTTATGAAGAAGGAGCCTTCGAGCGGGAATATTATATTTCGAACCACGACCAGGTGAATCCGAAAAAAGTGGCGTTTGCGCTCGAAAATTTATCGAATGTCACCATCGACGGTCAGGGCTCCGAGTTTGTGTTTCACGGCCGCATGATTCCTTTTGCCCTTATCGGCGCCAACAATATCGTGCTGAAAAATTTTTCCATCGATTTCGAACTGCCTGCCTTCAGACAACTTACGGTAAAGGAAGTGGATCGTGCAACGAAAGAACTAACTGCCGAAATTTATCCCGCTGAGAATTACCGCATCGAAAATAACCGGTTGGTGGTGCTGGGCGAAGGTTGGGAGTCGGTGCCCCGGCATTACATGGCGTTTCGCAGCGATAAACGATTGACCTATCAACGGGCCGATGTGGGTTTTTATCCTTCGTCGGTGGAAGAAGTCCGGCCCGGTTTGCTACGGATCGGAGGGTTGAAAGATGCTGAGTTTGCTCAGCCCGGCGAAGTGCTGGCTTTGCGCACCTATTACCGCCCCACTCCCGGTATTTTTGTGAGCGAGTGCTTCAATACCACCCTCGAAAATGTGCAGGTGCATTATGCCGAGGGAATGGGGTTGATTGCCCAGATGAGTGAGAATATACGGCTCGACCGGTTTTCGGTGTGTTTGAGAGGCGACGACGATCCTCGTTATTTCACTACCCAGGCCGATGCCACGCATTTTTCGGCCTGTAAGGGTGAAATTGTTTCCATCGACGGGCTGTACGAAGGTATGGCCGATGATGCGATCAATGTGCATGGAACTTATTTGAAGGTGACGAAGCGGGTAGATGCTTCTACAGTGAGGGCTCGCTATATGCACGGTCAGGCCTGGGGTTTTAAGTGGGGTGAGCCGGGCGATAGTGTGCAGGTGGTGGAGTCGCAACGGATGGAGTTGGTGGACAACCGGGTGTATCGGATTCAATCGATTAAGGCGGTGGACCGGCCCTCGGAATTTGGAGCGAAGGAGTTCGAAATCGCTTTTACCGAAGCCCTCCCCGAAGAAGTGACCGAGTCGGGTAGTTTTGGTCTCGAAAATCTCACCTGGACCCCAACCGTGGTTTTTGCAGGCAACACCATCCGCAACAACCGCGCCCGCGGAGCCTTGTTCAGCACTCCCAGACGGGTGGTATGCGAGAACAACCTCTTCGATCATACCCACGGTACGGCCATTTTGTTATGCGGCGATTGCAACGGTTGGTTCGAAACCGGCGCCTGCACCGATGTACTGATCCGCAACAACCGGTTTGTGAATGCACTGACGGCTCAGTACCAGTTCACGAATGCCATCATTTCCATCTATCCCGAAATTCCCGCGCTTCAGCACCAGCAAAAGTACTTCCATTCGGGTATCGTAATCGAAAACAATACGTTCGAAACCTTCGACCGGCCGTTGGTGTATGCCAAATCGACCGACGGGCTCATTTTCCGGAACAATACGATTAAGCAAACCCACGATTTTAAACCTTTCCACTGGAATAAACACAGGTTCTTTTTTGAAAGGGTAACCAATGTGGAAATAACGGGAAACCGGTTTGAAGATCGGCTGAATCCCGAAACCGACATCCGGCTGGAAATGACCGATTCGGCCGGTGTGCGTTTTATTCCACTACCACTTTCTTCGGATTGACGCCTACTCCCTTCAGCCGGTATTTCAGCTTACCGTTGCGCGAAAAGCACAGCACGTCGCCCCGGGTGGTGTAACTTCCGGCGTCGGTGACATATACATCGCCCGTGCCGGTATGGCGGGTAATGCCAAAGGGGGTGTGCAATCGGGTACCGTCGGTGATAAATCCTGAGGTCGAAAGTGCGCCGGTGCGGGTATCGTAGGTTTGAAATTCGCTCTGGCCCGTGCTATGATCGAAACTGTACATCCACAAGGTGTCGTTGCTGAGGGTAAAGTTCAGCGGGTGTGCGCCCTCAATGGCACCAACATACTCGTCGGTGCGGGTGTCGATCCGGTGTAACTGGTAACGCTCGTTGCCGTAGTTACCGCGGGTTACCACGTACAACTGCCCCCTGCTGTCGGCTTGCAGTGTAAATGGATTGGCATCCACTTTTATCTTTTTCAGTTCGTTGAAGTGAACCGGGTCGATCACCGAAATGGTGCTGTCGTAATTAGGGAAGCTGAGCCCGCCTGAATTGGATACGTATAGTTTATGACCGGCTACTGCGATTCCGTCGGGATTACGACCGGCACGCGTAGTACGTGTAACTGCCAGGGTGGTGGTGTCGATCTCGGCTACCGTTCCATCGAACGAACACACGTAGGCAAAACCTTCGAGAAAGGCAATGTGACGCGGCTCGCGCGAACGCCCCGTTCCATCTTTCAGCGGGATTTGCTTCAGCGATCTGCCCGATAGTTTATCCGTCACTTCAACCAGTCCCGATGTCGAAACCACCAGGTATAATTTACTTCCATACACACCCATATCGTTGGCCGTATCGCCCAGACGCCGGCCGTTGACGGCGCCAAACCAATCGGTAGCGGTAGTGCGGGTGTCGAAATCGTAGAGGGCAAGGGTGCTGTTGTTAAGGTGAATCAAGCCCTCGGAAAGAATATATAAGCGCGACGATGTGGCCCCGTCGGGCAACTCGTTGCCAACGGGAACTTTGTCGGTCATGTCGTCGCAGGCAGTAACCATTAGCAGCGCCATGGCTGTTAAGTAACTGCCGGACACAGCTCTGACGCACTTCAATAGCCAATATCTCAATCTTCCTGTATTATTCATATGGGACAGTCAATTAAAACCTCATACTCACCGCCAGCCGGTAATTCCTTCCCGGCATCGGATACCATCTTACTACGGCATACTGCTCGTTGAACAAGTTGTTAAGCTCGGCGCGGATCAAAAACCGGGGCGATGCTTCTTTCCCTGCTTCCGGGGTGTGCGGATAAGGGCCTGCAACATCCGAATCCTTCTTCCGGCGCCCCGCGGTTCCGCCGATTTCCCGCGATACCGAAATACCCTGATCGCTGTACCCCGGTAAGCGGTTTTCGGCGAAGTTTTCACCCGTCGCATACCGTTTGCCCGACCATACTGCGCTGTAGGACAGTTCGGCCCAGGGGGTGGTGAGCCCGGCCCTTGCCGATCCCGAAACCCGCGGAGTGTATGCAATCTGGTGACGATAGGTGCCCGACCCGGCATCGGTAATGTCGAGCGCCCGCTGGTAACTGTAAGTGCCGGCCACCACCAAAGCAAACCCATTGCCCAATGCAAAACTGCTCTCTGCCGAAATATCGGCGCCGGTAATGGCAACCTCACCCAGGTTCACCATGCTCCATACGAAAATATTCTTGGTGGGCACAGCAATTATTTTATCGCGCACCCGGTTGTGGTACCCGTCGGCAGTGATCGAAATCAGCGGTAGCCAGCCGAGGGGTGTGCCCGTCCAGCTAAGTCCCAGGTTCCACTGGCGGGTGGTTTCGGGACGTAAACCGGCGTTGCCAATCCGCGAATAATATAAATCGTTGAAGGTGGGCAGGCGGAAGATATGCTTGTAAAATGCCCGGAACCTCAGATCTTCATCGGTAAATGGCTTCCAGGTCATGCTCGCGTAGGGCGACAAGCGGTGCCGGCCACCGGCAGCCGTGCCCGTGCGCACTTGCTCGATCACCGAGGTCGACAGCAGACTTCCGGTGGCCAGCAGCCATTCGTTCACGTATTTTGCTGCCAGCACATTTAAAAAGGTAAAACGCCGGGGATGCGCGAACTCCTGTGTAAGTCGATCGTTTTCGAAACCTGCGCTCATGCTGCCGGCAATAGCATCCGACGAAAACGATACCGACAAACCCGGTACGACGCGATAAAGCACCGACAGAGAGTTGTAGGCTTCCTGCTGGGTGTAGTTGCTGTATTGCCGGCCTTCGGCATTTAAGTAGGCGGTGTCGGTATATACCAGGTTGCCACGGTGATAATTTGCGTTCCATTGTACCGACCAGAGCCGGTTGAATTCCCGGTTGTAATGCCCCCGGACAAAAAAAGTACGGTCGTTGAGCCGCTGTGTCGAGAAATTTTCGGTGGCATACAGGATGGTAGCTCCGGGCAATCCGCGGCTGGCCTGATAATAATACGCCTTCAACCAGGCTGTTTCGTGCAACGACAAGCGGGCATGCAACGCACCTTCCACCCTGAGATTCTCAACATCCGAATTCGTACGCGTCTCGGAGGTAAAGTCGCCTGTGCCCGACGGATGGTAATACAACTTATAAGGATATCGGCCGTGAGCACGAAGCCATTCGGCGCTGATGGAAGCTGCCAGGCGCGAATTCAGCTTTTTGCTGTAAAAAAACGAAGGATTGAGCAGCCCGAACGAGCCGGTCCGAAATGAAACATGCCGGGTCGAAGCACTTTCCAGCGGATTGCGGCTGCGGATATTGAGCACCGCCGCCGAGCCAAATTGCCGCGCCGGCTGAAAAATCTGATCGCTCTGCCCGTTGTGCAACGTCAATGCCTCCACATTATCGAGCGAAAAACGTCCGATATCGAGTTGGCCGGTCTGATTGTCGTTCACAATGATGCCGTCGTAACTCACTGCGGTGTGCGATGCGCCCAGGCTTCGCACCGATACCGTCTTCAACCCTCCGATGCCGCCATAATCTTTCACTACCGCCCCCGAGAAAAACTTCACCGCATCCGAAACCTGCAGGGCGTTGAGTTGCGTCAGCTGTTTCGACGATAACAGCTGAAGGGGAGAGGAGGAGCGAAGTTCGGTCGTGCGGTACTGTTCGGTAATGGTGATTTCGCCGATGGAATACACACGGGTGGTGTCGGGACCTTCGTTTCCGGGCGCATCGATAGCCCTTGCCAGCGATCCGGTCGCCACCATCAAAAAAACAAGAATTGCAAGTCGTAAATTCATATAAAAAGCGAACATCCTACAAAGGTTAAACATTTGTCCACCTTTTTGACCACAAAGATACACATATTCTCCCGTTAGGAGGTAAAATCGCCAGCTATGCTAGCAAATAATTGGTTATCTTTGTGTTTATTAAATCTGATAAGTGATCTGCATGCGAAGTCTTTATTTTTGTATTTTTTTTTCGATCTCTCTTTTCTCCGTTTCGGCTCAAACACACTGGGAATCGATGGTAGTAGAGTCGGTTACCTGGAGATACCTGGTGGGCAACAGCGCCCCTCCGTCCAATTGGTATCAAAGCGGCTTCAACGATTCGGGCTGGAAATCGGGCCAAGGTGGCATCGGTTACGCCGATAATGATGATAAAACCGTACTGACGCCTCCGGTGAACTCGCTGTATATGCGGTACCAGGTGTCGCTCCCCGATGTCAATATCGTGAAGGATCTGTTGCTGGACATCGATTACGACGATGCTTTTATTTTGTATATCAACGGAGTGGAATGTGCCCGGTCGGCCAATGTGGTGGGCGCTTTTCCGCCTTATAACGCCACGCTTACCACCGACCGCGAAGCACGGATGTACAACGGCGGAAGTCCCGAACGCTATGTGCTGAAACCTTCGAGCCTGCAACGGGGACTCAATACCTTTGCAGTTCATATCCTGAATCAGGGCGGTAACTCCAGCGATATGTCGGCCCGGGTATGGATACATGCCAACATCAATTATTCCAATATGTTGTACGGCAATCCGCCTGCATGGTTTAAAGAGCCGCTCGATTATACTTCGAGTCATCTTCCTGTGATTATGGTGAATACCAACGGACAAACTATCGTTCAAAACACGAAGATCAATGCCGAGATGAAGGTGTTGAACAATGCCGGAATCAATTACCTGACCGATACCACCTTCGAGTATAACGGGAAAGCAGGAATCGAAATTCGCGGTTTTACGTCGGCGGGCTTCCCTAAAAAGAGTTATTCGGTCGAAACCCGCAAGGAGGACGATTCGAACAACAATGTTTCGCTCTTAGGATTGCCCCGGGAAAACGACTGGGTGTTTCACGGCCCTTATTCCGATAAATCGTTGATGCGAAATGTGTTGGCGTATCATCTGGGGAATCTGACCGGGAAATGGTCGCCCCGTACCCGTTTTTTCGAGTTGTATCTCAACGGACAATACAATGGGGTGTATGTGCTTACCGAGAAGATTAAAAACGATAAGGGACGCCTCAACCTGGCCGATTTGCTTCCGCGCGATACCGTTGGCGATGAACTTACCGGAGGCTATATCCTTAAAATCGACCGTCCCGAAACGACCGATGTCGACGGAATCGATTACTGGGTTTCGCCCTACCGGGCTCCGACCCGCTTGCAACAGCGCGTATTTTTTCTGCACCAGGATCCGAAGGGAACCGAGCTCGCCCCCGTACAGCATGCCTATATCCGCGATCATATTACAGCATTCGAAGATGCGATGTACAGCGATAACTACCGCCACCGCGAACAAGGTTACCGGGCCTATGTCGATTTTATGTCGTTTGTCGATTATTACATCATTACCGAATTGTCGAGAAATCTCGATGGTTACCGGATCAGTACATTTCTTCACAAGGATAAGGATTCGAAAGGTGGAAAGATTACGATGGGCCCTTATTGGGATTATAATATTTGCTTTGGAAACGCCAATTTCTTTTCGGCCGGACAAACTGCAGGCTGGGTAGTGGATGGGATGGGCGACGGCGATGCATATGCGATGCCTTTTTGGTGGGGTAAGCTTCGTCTCGATCCGTTTTTCAATTCACATCTGAAAAAACGATGGAATGAATGGAAGCAGTATTACCTGAACACCACCTACCTGAATTCGTTTGTAGATTCGTGCGCCCGGGATCTGGGCGATGCTCAGAAGCGGAATTTCCGTACCTGGGATGTGTTGAGTACCCATATATGGCCCAATAATTATGTTGGCGGCACGTACGAGAACGAACTTACTTACCTGAAAAACTGGTTGCGCGATCGTATCGTCTGGATGGACGGTCAGATTCAGCAGATTGAAGATGTGACGGTGGGTGTGGAAGATGCGCCCGCTCGCCTGCTCGATTTGGTGGCTACGCCTAATCCATTTCCGGAAGGCGTGAATTTTAAATTCTATTTGCCGAAGGAATCGGTGTTTAGCCTCCGTATTCTCGACATCACCGGCCGGGAGGTATACCAGCATCATGCCCGCTTCCCCGAAGGATTCCACGATCTGCCTGTCGATTTGTCGCCGGGCCGCTTCCCCGGTTCACTGTTTATTTACCAGGTCGTGGTGGATGGCGAGGTCATGAAGAGCGGGAAGCTGATGCGTTCCGGAGCGCTTTGATGGAGAACTAATTGTACGGATTCGCAAGCGAAGTCTAATGAAACGCTTCGCTAATTAAAAAAAGGCAACTTTTTAGGGTTGCCTTTTTTAATATAGGATTTTTCGTAGAAAATCCGTACAATTAGGTGCCAGCGAAGCGCACCGTACATCAGCGTTGCGCAAATAGTTTTTCTTCCGTAAACTTACCTACCAGCTGATAGTTGTTGTAGAGTTCGAGGTACAGCTTGTGGTTTTCGGCATCCGGGAAATACTCGTGAGCAAAACCCTGCCCCATCACCTTCTGGGCATCTTCCACCTTTGCATATACACCGGCAGCTACTGCGGCAAACATCGCCGTTCCGAGGGCGCAGGCCTGATCGGCCTTAGCGACCTTGATCGGCATATTCAGCACATCGGCCAGCGTTTGCATCACAAAAGGCGACTTCAGCGAAATACCTCCGATCCCGATAATTTCGCGGATCTCAACGCCGTTTTCGATAAATCGATCCACAATCGCTTTCGATCCATAGGCCGTAGCTTCGACCAGAGCTCTGAAAATCAGCGGAGCCGAACTTCCCAGGTTCAAACCGGTAATCGTACCTTTTACCAACTGGTTGGCATCGGGCGTGCGACGGCCATTCATCCAGTCGGTGGCCAGAATAGTCGATTCGGAAACCGGCACTTTCGCAGCCTCGGCCGATAAAGCCGGGATAATCTGATCCAGCGTCTCGTCGATCAGCTGTTGCTTCGTAGCCTCATCGACGAGGGTAGTGTTGACAAGAATATTCTCGATGGGCCAGGCAACCACGCGCTTAAACCACGCATAAATATCGCCGAATGCCGATTGGCCGGCCTCCAAACCCACCATGCCCGGGATTACCGAACCATCAACCTGTCCGCAGATCCCCGGAATCAGCTTATCGCCCATCTCCTGGTAGTCAGATACCATGATGTCGCAGGTCGATGTGCCGATGATACGTACCAATGCGCCTGGTTTTACCTCGGCTCCCACGGCTCCCATATGAGCATCAAAAGCTCCCACAGCTACGGCAACATTGGTAGTAAGGCCCAACCGTTCCGCCCATTCGGGAGTCAGGTTGCCCACCTTGGTGTCGCTGGCGCAGGTTTCGGTGTACAGGCGATCGCGGAATCCGGCCAGTACGGGATCGAGCGCCACCAGGAATTCTTCCGAAGGGAGTCCGCCCCATTGCTCCAGCCACATGGCTTTGTGGCCCGACGCACAGCGGCTTCGGTACATGTTCTCCGGCTTTTCGGTGCCGGTAATCAGCGCCGGCATCCAGTCGCAATGTTCGACAATCGAGTAAGCGGCTCCGCGAATGCCCGCATCGTCGCGCAGTACGTGCAAAGCCTTGGCCCAGAACCATTCCGAAGAATAGATCCCTCCTTCGTACGAAGTGTAGTCGGTGCTCCATTTGGCAGCCAGGTCGTTGATTTCCTGCGCCTCCTTAATCGCGGTATGGTCTTTCCATAACACGAACATCGCGTTGGGGTTCTCGGCAAATTCGGGCAACATCGCCAGAGGCACCCCGTTCTTGTCGGTAAATACAGGCGTACTTCCGGTGGTGTCGAAAGCAATCCCTACGACTTTTTCGGCGGTGCCGGCCGGACATTTGCTCAACGCATCTTTCACCGTATATTCCAGCACTTCGATATAATCGAGCGGATGCTGACGGTATTGATTGGCCGTAGGCACGCAATACTTGCCTTCCATCCAGCGCGGATAATATTTTACCGACGAAGCCATTTCTTCGCCTGTTTCGGCATTGACTACCACCGCGCGGGCCGAGTCGCTTCCGTAATCGAGTCCTATAACGTATTTGCTCATTTTTCTATAAGAGATTTTGTTAGATGAGATAAAAACCGCCCGTTTCGCACCCTGTGCCGGGCATCAAAAACGGGCGGAAAAATTTGATTAACGCAGGGCTTTATTGATGAAGTAATATACCTCGTTGTTGCGCATATCCTGTTTGAAGTTGCGGAAGGTAGTATCTTTATCGATAATCAGCAGTTCGATGTCGGCAATCTCGGCGAAATCTTCCATATGTTCCACGGTAAGTGCATACGAGAAGCTCGAGTGGTGAGTTCCGCCGGCCAGAATCCATGCACCGGCTCCCACCTCGAAATTCGGTTCCGGAATCCACAGCGCACAGGCAACAGGAAGCTTCGGCAGTTCTTTTGGTTTGATCACGTTCACTTTGTTCACAATCATGCGGAAACGGTTGCCCATATCCACGATGGTAGCGGCAATTCCTTCGCCTTCGTGACCCTGGAACACCAGACGGGCACAGGTTCCCGAATCGCCGATGCCCAGGTAATGCACTTCCACCCGTGGTTTTTTAGCAGCAATATCGGGGTTGATTTCGAGCATGTGTGCCTGAAGAATCGAGCTCTTAGCACCGTCGAAGTTGAGCGTGTAGTCTTCGAGGAAGGAGCTTCCTCCCGGGATTCCCTGGCCCATCACCCACATCGTGCGCACCAGGGCCGCGGTTTTCCAGTCGCCTTCGGCTCCGAAGCCATAGCCCTCGGCCATCAGGCGCTGCGTGGCGAAGCCCATCAGCTGGTTCATGCCTTCCAGCTCGTCGAAGCTGGTAGTGAATGCTTTGGCGCCTTTCTTTTCAAGGAAGCGACGGAGACCGATTTCCTGAGCAGCGGCGTCGCGCACGTAGCTGTGCAGCTCGGCTCCGGGTTTGCAATTATCGGCAAAATCGTAAATGCGCAGGTATTCAGCCACCAGAGCGTCGATTTCGGCTTCCGTAACTTCGTTCACAAAAGGAACCAGTTTAGCTATCGGTGCATTATCCACGTGGTAACCCAGGCGTATTTCGGCTTCCACCTTGTCGCCATCGGTAACGGCCACATTGTTCATGTTGTCGCCGAAACGGATGATACGCATATCCTGAGCATCGGCCCAACCGGCCGAAACACGCATCCAGGTAGCAATTTTGGCATGAGTGTCTTTATCTTTCCAGTAACCTACCACCACTTTGCGCGGTTTACGCAGGCGGCTGGTGATAAACCCAAACTCGCGGTCGCCGTGGGCCGACTGGTTCAGGTTCATAAAGTCCATGTCGATTTCGTTCCAGGGAATGGTTTCGTTGTACTGCGTATGCAGGTGGAGCAATGGTTTTTTGAAGTCCATCAACCCGTGGATCCACATTTTAGCCGGCGAGAAGGTATGCATCCAGGTAATCATACCGATACATTTCGGGTCGCCGTTGGCCGCGCGCATGATTTCCGAAATTTCCGCCGACGAGTTGGCCGTACCCTTATATACGACATTCACCGGAAGATTTCCGGAGTCGTTCAATCCTTTCACCATTTCGTTCGAATGGGCGTCTACTTTCACTACAGCGTCGCCACCATACAGCAATTGTGCTCCGGTGATGAACCAAACTTCGTAATTTTCAAATTTAAATTTCATACTTTTATCTATTGATTTTTAATTATTTATAAGGATAGCCTACTTAGGATTTGCGTCAGCAAAACCGTACATCATTAGGGTTTGCGCAAGCAAAACCGTACATCATTAGGGTTTGCGCAAGCAAAACCGTACATCACTGTCCGTAATACGCTCCCGGCCCGTGTTTTCTGAAAAAATGCTTTTGAATCAAATGCGGATTCATTTTCAGATTCGGGTTGACCGAGTACGCAATATGCGCCATACGGGCGCACTGCTCCATCACCACTGCATTGTGTACCGCATCGTGTGCATCCTTCCCCCAGGAGAAAGGTCCATGATTGCACACCAGAACCCCCGGTACATGCACCGGATTGATCTGCGCGAAACGCTCCACGATTACATTCCCCGTCTCCAGCTCGTATGCTCCTTCCACCTCTTCCTGCGTCATCATGCGGGTACACGGAATGTCCTGCGAAAAATAATCGGCATGCGTAGTGCCGATATTCGGCAGGTCGATGCCCGCCTGCGACCAGGCAGTAGCATAGGTCGAATGCGTGTGCACTATCCCCCCGATCCCGGGAAAAGCCTTGTACAGAACCACATGCGTAGCTGTGTCCGACGAAGGCTTCAGATTGCCTTCCACTACCTTTCCCTCCAAGTCGACCACCACCATATGTTCCGCTTTCATCTCATCATAACTTACTCCCGAAGGCTTGATCACTACCAGGCCGCTCTCCCGGTCGATGGCGCTCACATTGCCCCAGGTGAAAATCACTAATCCGTGCTTCACCAAATCCAGATTAGCGTGAAATACTTTTTCTTTTAATGCTTCTAACATTGCAATTTCGTGTTTTTGTTTTTAAGTGTGAGTAGTACACTTATTTTTCTGCACAAAAGTAGGAATATTTATCTGATACGCCATTATCCGAAAATATGTTATACAACATGGTTTGTCAGATTAAGGGCTAAACCTCACACTGCAAGTTGTTTAAATCTTAAAAAAACATGTTTTACAACATTTTTAGTGTATGTAGTACACTTTTTATTTTGCAGTTAATGAAAATTAAAATACTTTTGAAGCCGAAATTTGCAGCGGGTGAATTGCGTCCGCTTCGCACCACGAATCACAATTTAAATATTCATACACATGAAAAAAATGCTATTCGCTGTTGCTGCAATGGCCCTGCTGTTTCAGGCCTGCGGTAAAAAAGAAGAAAAAACAGTGTCGGGGCTGTTGCGGTCCGATTTTCAGACGGTAATCAACGGAACCGATTCGATCGATCTTTGGGTGCTTACGAATGCAGCGGGCGCCGAAGTGGCTATTACCAATTTCGGCGGGCGTATTGTATCGGTCATGGTGCCCGATAAGAACGGAGTGATGCAGGATGTGGTACTTGGTTACGATTCGATCGGCGGGTATCTGAACAATCAGGGCGATTTTGGGGCCACAATCGGCCGTTATGCCAATCGTATTCATCAGGGCCGGTTTGTGCTCGATGGCGATACCATCCAGCTTCCGCAGAATAATTTCGGACATTGCCTGCACGGTGGTCCCGAAGGCTGGCAATACAAAGTGTTCAAGCAGGTTCGTCAGCCCGATGCCGCAACGCTGGAGATGACGCTGGTTTCGCCCGACGGGGATATGAATTTCCCGGGCACTGTAACCACTACGGTTACGTTCAGACTCACCGACGATAATGCCATCGATATTCAGTTCAATGCCACCACCGATAAAAAGACGATTATCAACATGTGCAACCATTCCTATTTCAACTTATCGGGCAATCCGGCGAATGCGATCACCGACCATCTGCTGTACGTGAATGCTGCGCGGTTTACTCCGGTGGATAGCACGTTTATGACCACGGGTGCTATCGATTCGGTGAAGGCTACTCCGATGGATTTCACGGTGGTTAAGGCTATTGGCGCCGAGATCGATAATTACGATTACCTGCAGTTGAAGAACGGCAATGGTTACGATCACAACTGGGTGCTCGACACTGGCAACGATCTGGCTCAGCTGGCGGCCAGCCTGGTGTCGCCGGTAAGTGGTATTAAGCTCGAAGTGTATACCAACGAGCCGGGGATTCAGGTGTATACCGGAAACTTC
>Ga0334889_1001545_pt1 | contig 29857 bp, 26 predicted proteins | sample GraSluR1_MG_2_FD_207222 | JGI IMG/M metagenome (GOLD analysis project Ga0334889, IMG submission 207222) | Sludge microbial communities from methane-producing bioreactor in Wageningen University, Netherlands - Granular Sludge_8_08-R1 | ecosystem: Engineered > Bioreactor > Anaerobic > Unclassified...
TCAGCGCTGGTCTGGCAGTATAAGAAATCTCAGCTTGCCAGATTCTGTAACATTGAATCCAGAAAAGGCGGTTAATTGTTAAAGAGCTGATTACTTAAACACGACAACTATGTTGACAGATACCGACCGGAGCTGCTAGCTGTCCGTTAAAAAACGGTTTTTCGAGTTTCGTGCCACTGGAACGTCAAACTTACAACAACGTACAATCAGTTGGTTGCGATTTCGTTTTGTAAATCTTTTTACCGATAATGTGGCCCGTTGAGACTTTTTCAACGGGCTGACAAACCAACCATTATGCCCCGTATGTTTTCATGAACGTCCTTTGTACAGCAGCCCAGCCCGATGAAGCTGCCTTTGTCAATATCTTGCAATCCCACAACCTGATCCCAGTGCACCGCACCATGATCGCCGATCTGGACACCCCCCTCACCCTCTTTGCCAAGGTCTGCGGAAACAGTGAACAGGTGTTTTTATTCGAATCCATGGAAGGCGGTGAAAAATGGGGACGATATTCCTTTATTGGCTTTGATCCGCTCATCACCTTCACCAGCCAGGGTGATACCTGTCGCATCGCCTACCCCGGCATGCCCGACTTGCCTGAAGAAAAAAGAAAAGGTAACCCGCTTGCTAGCCTGCGTGCCTTGCTGCAATCCTTTTCCGTGGCCGAACCAGAGGGTCTGCCCCGGTTTTACGGTGGTGCGGTGGGCTATCTTGGCTACGACATGGTGCGCTTTGTGGAAGAACTGCCCGACCGCCATCCCCAACAGGAGATGCCGGACAGCGCCCTGTTCATCCCCCGGATATTACTCATTCACGACCAGCTCAAACAGCTGTTGAGCATTGTCTGCACTGTGTGGCACCAGGGACAGGATACACCCACAGCCCTATATGCCGAGGCCTGCAGCCGCATTGATGCAGTGGTTACCCAGTTGCGCGGGCCAGTGCCTTCGACCTTTTGTCAACAGCAAGCAACAGGTACGCATCGCTTCAGTTCCAACACTGGCGCCGAGGTCTTCAAGAAAATGGTGGCGCGGGCCAAGGAATATATTTTGGCTGGCGACATCATCCAGGTGGTTGTGTCGCAGCGCTTCCAGACCCAGGCGCGAATTCATCCCTTTGCCCTCTACCGCGCCCTGCGGCATGTCAATCCCAGCCCCTATCTCTTTTTCCTGCAGCAAAACCGGACAACACTGATTGGTTCTTCGCCGGAAATTCTGGTGCGTCTTGAAGAGGGACGCATCGAGCTGCGCCCCATTGCCGGCACCCGCAAACGTGGTAGCAACCCGCAGGAAGATGCGGCCTTGGCGCAGGAGCTTCTGGCCGATCCAAAGGAGCGGGCCGAACACCTGATGCTCGTTGACCTGGGCCGCAACGATGTGGGCCGGGTGGCTGCCCTGGGCAGCGTGGCAGTGCACGATCTCATGGCGGTGGAACGTTACAGCCATGTCATGCACCTGGTCTCCGGGGTGAGTGGCCAGTTGGCGGCGAACAAAGATCAATTCGATGTCTTTGCCGCCTGCTTTCCTGCGGGCACGGTCAGTGGCGCCCCGAAAATTCGCGCCATGGAAATTATCGACGAGCTTGAAGTGGCCCGCCGTGGCCCCTATGCCGGTGCAGTGGGTTACTTTGGTTTTTCCGGCAATATGGATTTCTGCATCACCCTGCGCACCTGTGTGCATACCGGAGATAGCTTGTGGGTGCAGGCAGGCGCGGGCATTGTGGCCGATTCTGATCCACAAAAGGAATACGAGGAAACCATCAACAAGGCCCAGGCCCTGCTCAAGGCGGTGGAACTGGCGGAACAGGGGTTGTAATCATGCTGGTACTGATCGACAATTACGATTCCTTTACCTACAACATCGTACAGCTTTTGGGTACCGCTCCACCTGGCGCAGCAACAGATTGGCAGCCGCCGGCTATGCGGGTAATCCGCAACGATGCCATCACTGTTGCTGATCTTTTGATCCTGCAACCTAAACGTCTGCTGATCTCGCCCGGGCCCTGCACACCCAATGAGGCGGGCATCTCAATGGAAGCAATTCTTGCCTGTAGCCACCACCAGCTTCCGGTTTTGGGCATATGCCTGGGGCATCAGTCCATGGCTGCGGCCTTTGGCGGCACAGTGGTGCGGGCCGCCCAGCCCATGCACGGCAAAACAAGCCCGGTCAGTCACGATGGCCAGGGTGTTTTTACTGGCCTGCCCTCCCCTTTTACTGCCATGCGCTACCATTCACTGGTGGTGGAAGAAGCATCTCTGCCGGCGGAATTGTCCATCAGCGCCCGCAGCGATGATGGCGACATCATGGGTCTGCGCCACAAAACCCTGCCAGTGGAGGGTATCCAGTTTCATCCGGAATCCATTATGTGCACGGAGGGGCTGCAGCTGCTGCACAACTTCCTCCGCTCCGATTATACAAATTTATTATAGAGCGGCAGAACTACCGGCCAGTGCCCGTAGCCCACCGTCAAGGAAGCAAACATGATCAAACAAGCCATAGGCAAGGTTGTTGAGAAGCAGGATCTCTCCGAACGGGAGATGAACAAGGTGATGAGCGAAATTATGAGCGGAGAGGCTACTCCTGCTCAAATTGGCGCCTTTATCACAGCTATGCGCATGAAGGGGGAAACCATTGATGAAATTGTGGGTGCAACCCGCGCCATGCGGGACAAGGCTCTTTTTGTAGATACGGGCGTGCAGACCCACAAGGGCGAGGTGCTGCTTGATATCGTGGGCACTGGTGGCGACTGCTCCGGCAGCTTCAATGTGTCCACCACCTCGAGTTTCGTCATTGCTGCTGCTGGCGTGCCTGTGGCCAAACATGGCAACCGGGCGGTTTCCTCCCGCTGCGGCAGTGCCGATGTGATCGAGGCTTTGGGTGTCAACCTGAGCCTGCCCCCGGAAAGAGTGGCGGAAAGTGTAGCCAATTTGGGTATTGGTTTCCTCTTTGCTCCGCTCATGCACGGTGCCATGAAATACTCCATTGTGCCACGCCGTGACATCGGCATTCGCACCATCTTCAACATCCTTGGTCCCATGACCAATCCGGCAGGCGCCAATGTACAGCTCAGTGGTGTTTTTTCTCCATCCCTGACCAAAGTGTTAGCCGAGGTGCTTCTTCGTTTGGGGATGCGTCGGGTTCTTATAGTGTGGGGAGAAGGTGGCTTGGATGAAATGACTGTTACCGGCGCAACCCACATTGCCGATGCCCATAACGGCCAGGTGCATGAGACAATCTTGCAGCCCGAAGATGTGGGACTGAAGCGGGCCACCATGGCAGAGATTAAGGGCGGGGCCACAGTTTCAGAATCCGCAGACCAGGTGCGGGCAGTGTTGCGTGGCGAACCCGGTGCCAAGCTCGACATGGTGCTCCTCAATGCAGGTGCCGCACTCATGGCAGCGGATAAGGCACCAGACATTCTCGGTGGCATTGCCCTGGCCCGCGAGGTGATTCGCTCCGGCGCGGCACTGGCCAAACTGGACGCCCTGGTTCAATTTTCGCAAAAATAGAGAAGAGATATGGTCACCATACTCGACACCATTGTCGCCAAAAAACATGAAGAAGTGGCGCAACTGCGCCGGCAGGGCCTGCCTGCCAAAACAGAGGTCGATGCGCCGCGGGGCTTTATCCGCACGCTCTGCGCGCAAGCTGGCGTGGCCATTATAGCCGAGGCGAAAAAGGCTTCACCCTCCAAGGGGTTGATCGAGCCGAATTTCGATCCGATCCGGGTGGCTCAATGGTATGCAGACAACGGGGCCACAGCCATCTCCGTACTCACTGACCGTCATTTTTTCCAGGGTGAGCTGGATTTTCTCATCCAAATCCGCCGCCAGGTCAGCCTGCCGGTGCTACGTAAAGATTTCATCATCGACCCTTTGCAAATCGACGAAGCACAGGTGGCTGGAGCAGACGCCATCTTGCTCATCGCTGCCATTCTTAACCTGGAACAGTTGCGCACTTTCCGCCTGCACGCCGAATCATTGGGCATGGATGCTCTGGTTGAGGTGCATGACGAGGCCGAACTGGAACAGGCCCTGGCCAGCGATGCTCAACTCATTGGCATCAACAACCGCAACCTGCACGACTTTTCCGTGGATTTGAACACCAGTTTCCGGCTCAAGGCCTTGGTGCCGCCGGGAATTCCGGTGGTGAGTGAATCTGGTATCAGCACGGTGGATGATGTGCGCCGCTTAAAAGAAGCGGGAATCGACGCGGCCTTAATTGGTGAGAGCTTGATGCGGGCTGGTCGCCAGGGCACGCTCTTGCAAGAATTTGCCGCGGTGTGAGCTGATGCGTCGTTTCCGAATAAAAATCTGCGGCATCACCCGTCTGGCCGATGCCCTATGCGCCGCAGAAGCAGGTGTCGATGCGCTGGGTTTTATCTTTCACGAAAAAAGCCCGCGCAATATTGCACCCGAGGCTGCCAGGGAAATTATCGCAGCCCTGCCGCCCTTTGTGGCTGCAATCGGGCTCTTTGTCAATGCAGATATCGACCAGGTGGTGACCACCATCCACGGCTGCGGCCTCCACTATGCCCAGCTGCACGGTGAAGAAGCGCCCAGCTACTGCCAGCACCTGCGCAGTCTGGCTCCGACCTGTGGGCTGATCAAGGCCCTGCGCCTTGGTGGGCCGCAGGACAAGAAGAGAGATGCTGGCCTGAGTCCCCCAAACTACACACCGCATATTCGCGCCTTTCTACTCGACACCTACAGCCCCAAAGCCCATGGTGGTACTGGTACCAGCTTTGATTGGCAACTCATCCACACCCTGGGCCTCAGCAAACCCTTTCTCCTGGCTGGTGGGCTTCATCCTGGTAATGTCCAGACCGCCCTGCAGGTAAGTAATGCCTATGCCGTGGATGCCAACTCCGGCTTGGAAGACGCGCCGGGCATGAAAAACCATACCTTGATCCAGCAGTTTGTCCGCAACGTGCGCGCCTATGAACAGGACTGCTATCTGGCCAGCAGGAGCGTGTAGCGGTAGCCGGCCTGGCGCATCTGTGCCTCGTACTGCCGGGCTTCGCGCAGGGAATGACTGGCAAAGACCAGCACCCGGTAGAGGTCCATGCCTGCAGCAGGATACTGCTGGATCACCACATCCCGGCCGAGCCTGGCAAATTTTCTGGCCTGGGCACGGGCATCATCAATGCGCTCAAAAGCACCCATTTGCACAAAGAAATTGCCCCGGTCAAAATCCGGGATAGGATGTTTTGGCTTGGGCTCAGCAACTTGCTGCGGTGGCGTGGTCACAGCTGGTCGCCTGGCTGGGGCTGGGGAAGATGTTGCCACGCTTGCCACGCTCTTCTCTTCCACTTCTTCCAGGGCAATAATCTCTACCCGCGCCGTGCCCCTGCCCACCACGTCCAACTCCCGGGCCTTGGTGTAACTCAAGTCGATAATGCGTTCCCGCACAAAGGGGCCACGATCGTTGATACGCACCACAGTACTGCGACCGTTGTCCAGGTTACGCACCAGGAGCATGGTGCCCATGGGCAGGGTTTTGTGTGCAGCAGTGTCGGCATACATGTTGTAAATTTCGCCATTGGAGGTGCGGCGACCATGGAATGGCTTACCATACCAGGAGGCAATACCTTGTTCCCGGTAGCCCTGGGCCGAGGGTATGGGATAGTAGGTGATGCCCTTGATAACATAGGGACGCTGGGTGGCCGGTATTCCCGGTTTTCTTTTGGCTGTGCGGGTAATATGTGGTTTTTTGGCAGGCTCTTTTTTGCCACAGCCACTGCAGCAGAAAAATGGCAGCAAAACAAGGCAAAGCAGGGCCAGGCGTATAAGCTGTAATGGCTGCCCTGATCGTATTACTGGCAGAAGACGCATAACCATTACTGAGGCATTCAGGGAGCAGACAGCCCCTGCAGACGATCCCGATAGAACAGGCCTGCCGGGCCAGTGGTGTGGGGGGTGTAGGGTTTGAGTCCATCACCTGCACCCCGCAGGTTGTCAAAAAGGGGCTCACCCTGATCATCGACCATGGATAAACGCAAATCCAGCACTGGTCGCAGCACCCGGAGTATCCCGCGGGCATCTTGGCCAATAAGCATACGTTCCCAGCGGCGCTCGGTATAACCCTTGTACCACATGCCAGGCTTGCTGATACCGGTCAGTCCGTCCCGCATGGCAGGCTCTTCCTCTGCCGCGTAGCTGAATAAACTGTCTTCCAGCCTCTTTTCCACTTCAAAGCTACCCTGCACAGTCAACCAAAGCCAGGGATCATAATCTGGATTGTAGGAGAGCAGCACATGGGTGGTGGTATCATTGTAGCTCCACTGGGCATGGCATACCTGGCAATCCACCTGCTGTCCGTACTGTTGATGGGCCGGGTCCCGCATCAATGGCACAAGGTGTTTTTTACCACTGTGCACGCCGGTAAGGACGAGCTGTTTACCATGGACATCCACATTGGCCAGGGCTGGAGCCGGTTTGGTGGGTAACCAGTTGTGACAGCTTTTGCAGCTTATGGATTTTACCTGTCCATGGACAAAGCCCTGGTGGCAATCGCGGCATACCAGACCCCGCCCTTGGTGCACATCTGCAACCAGGTCATGGTATTCTACCCCGTAGGGTCTGGCTGGCAAGCCGGTTTCAGTTTCTGCGGTGTAGGGTGTACGGTATTCAAAAGGCAGATCGTGTTCGTAGCGGCCATAGTAGTCGCTGCCCACATAATTGCCGTAGTGGCAACTGAGGCACTGCTGGTCAACAGGCAGCCGGAAGGTGTGGTCAACCATCTTTCCATGGGCAAAAGACAGGTGGCAGGCAGCACAACCACTGCCACGGCGAACAGCGCTGTACTCGTCTCCTTTGCTGTACACATGGCAACGCAAACAGAGCCGACGGAGCATGTCGTCGCTCAAGGCCATTGCTGTGTCGATGGTCGCAGCGGAATCAGCCGCTGGAATATCGGCCGGATGGGTAAGCTTTTGTTTAGCTCCGAAATGAGCGCGGATGGTGTTTATCTTGTTGTCCAACGAAAAATGACGGGAATGACTGGCTGCAGCCACCTGTTTTTTGTGACAGGAGGCGCAGGCCGCCTGCATGTGATCCGGATGGGCTGGCTGGCTGATCAAGCCCTGGTGCGCCAGCTCCTGGTTTTTTTGTTCAGCGCCATTGCCACCATGGCAACGGGTGCAGGCAAAAAAATGATGCTCGTCGTGCTGTATGGCCTGATGACACGACAAACAGCCCACAGAAGCTACTGCAGGATGTGCAGCATTGGCCAATGGCGCTGGCACATGTTGTTCATCCGTAGCAAAAACCAAGGCAACGGCAAAATATAGACAAAAAAATACCAGATATGGTGCTGCGGTTAGTCTGAGATGCGGCATAATCTTGACACTATACCACAAACCTGATACATGAAAACTGAATTTCCTATTGCTGGAGCATCATGAAACACGCCGATATAGCTCAGTTTGGTAGAGCGGCTGATTCGTAATCAGTAGGTCACCAGTTCAAGTCTGGTTATCGGCTCCAATAAAATCAAGGGCTTATGGTGAATCGCCGTAAGTCCTTTTTTGTTGCCTGTGAATTAGTGCCAAATCTGTGCCAAGATTCGAATTTCTGAGCATTGTTTTGGGGTAACAAAACTCTACGCCATAACTTCTCTGGTCAGACCAGGGAGCTATTACTGACTGAGTGAATATACCGATGTTTCGGGCTGGCTGTAAACTGGTTGATGATGTACGTGACTCCCTGACTATCAAACCAACGCTCTGTGTTGCCCGTAGTGGCGTGTGCGTACAAGCTGGAGAGGAAGAGTAGCCAACCGTTGTGCCTCGATCATGAGCGATCCAGTGAGCTTTACGACAGGGGCAACGTTTAACGTACTGATTTCAACTGCAGAAAGTTTTGTGACTCCTAGGTGTGGGCAGGTTCAGGCGGGCCAAGGATGTTGTCAAGCGCAGAACCCTGGTGCCGTGTTTGGGGGGAACAGGTGCGGCGGGCCGGGGCACCTCCATTATATAGGTACCCCACATCTTCAAAATCTCTGGATCGTGAAGGAACAATGTCACAGAGATAGGCGTCAATTAGATCGTCTTCCTGCATAGCGAACAAGGTCTCGTTCCTGCCAGGAATGGTGGCATCAGGCTCAGTGATCCTGCCCGTCATGAGTGGACACCTGGTTAAGCATGTTTGAGGGCCTCAAACGTCATGAGTCTTGGCCGGAGCAAGGAACAGCAGCACAGCATGTGGCTTTCGTATGATCAAATGCCGTAGAGCAAGGGACATGTTTTTTACGAACGGCTGCAGAAGTTCCTGCGCCACGAAGGATATGATGCCTTTTTCGAAAACCAGTGCACTCCATTTTACGCTAAAACTCTCGGTCGCAAATCCATCCCGCCGGGTCGCTCTTTCCGCATGCTGCTGATCGGTGAAGAAAAAAATTTGAAGGCATCAATTCGGAGCGTGGCATCTGCTGGCGCTGCAGCGATTCCCTGTCCCTGCGGGAACTCCTTGGGCTTGCTCCCAGCGAAACAATGCCTGATCATTCTTCCTTGTGCCGCATCCGCCAGCGTTTGCCCCTTGAGGGGGCATCACGAAATGTTTGTCTTTGTGCTGCACATTTCTTCAACGGGCTGGTAGGATGAGTTGGCAAAAAAGCCTGGACAGATGAATATACCTGATGGCCGGGATGGTTCTCGCTTACATGCTGAATGTGCCTGTGCCGAAAGGTTCTTTCATGGTTTGAAGGTGGAGAGCGTCTACGGCGAACACCTGGCCACTGGTGCAGGTATATTGAAGTTGACTACAACCGCAAGTGCGGCCACAGTGCACATGGGTGAAGCCTCTCATTGTTTGCAACTCCCAAAGCTTGGCAATTTGATGTCCACTCAGTACAGGCAGGATCAGGAGTGAACCTGCCCCCAGCCACAAAATCACAGAAGAGGTCCGGCCATGAAAACTGAAGCTGCTGTTCTGTATGGCAAAGACGAGCCCTTTCGTTTGGAACAAGTCGAACTGGCCCCGCCCAAAAACGGAGAAGTTCTGGTGGAGGTTGCGGCAAGCGGCATCTGCCACACCGATGCCGTGGCGCGCGCCCAGATTATTCCGGTGCCGTTGCCGGTTGTGCTGGGCCATGAAGGCTCTGGGGTGGTGGTAGAGGTGGGCCCTGGGGTAACGACTCTGCGGCCCGGAGATCACGTTGGTTTTTCTTTTGGCTGTTGCGGCCAGTGTGGCAGTTGCCTTTCGGCCCAGCCTTTTGCCTGCGACCACTTCAACCAGATCAACTTTGGCGGTGTCATGCCGGATGGCTCTAAACGGATCTCCAAGAATGGCCAGGAGATTTCCACCTTTTTTGGACAATCTTCCTTTGCCCGCCACGCGGTGGTCAACCAGGCGAGCGTGGTCAAGGTTGATACCGATCTGGACCTCAACCTGATTGGTCCTCTGGGCTGCGGCATTCAAACCGGGGCGGGCGCTGTTTTTAACCGATTGCGTCCGGTTTTTGGCAGCACCATTGGGGTGTTCGGTTGCGGCACCGTGGGGATGAGTGCGCTGATGGCTGCGGCGATCTGCGGCTGCAAGGAAATCATTGCCGTGGATGTCAACCCGGCCAACCTGGAACTGGCCAAAAAACTCGGTGCAACCCAGACCATCAACGCCAGGGAGAATCAGTCACTGGTGGCGGAACTCAAGGATCTGAGCCACGGCGGCCTGCACTACGCGGTGGACGCCACCGGCTCGGCCGCATCCATTAAAAACGCGCTCGCTGGCCTGCGCTTTTCCGGTACGGTGGTGGTGGTGGGAGTGACCGGCGAGCTCTGCCTCAACGTGCAGGAAGAGCTGATGGGCGAGGGTAAAACCCTGACCGGCTGTGTCGAGGGCGACGCCAACTCCCGCGTGTTTATCCCGGAGTTGCTCGCTTACTACAAGGCGGGCCGATTTCCCTTTGACCAACTCATCACCTTTTTTGATTTTCAGGACATCAACACAATTTTCGATCAGGGCCATACCGGCGTCATCAAGGCTGTTTTGAAGATGTCCTGATTCCCATTCCATGTAAAAGCGCTCTCAGAGGCGAGTTGCGGCTGCAAAAAATACTTCCGGGAGTACGGTTCTACCCGTGACGCCTTGTCCTTGCTCCCTGTTTTAACTTTGATCCGCAGCAGAAATGATGCCACTGGAGAGCGCTCTGTTTTAGGAAAAGCGGAAGACTCCACTAGGCATTCTGCCCTAGCCATGCAACAAAGGGCGGGATGCAGATGAACTGCTTTTCAGATCAGATCGGATAGGGCCGCGGCTCTTTTTGGTCTGAAATCCACTGATAGGTGGTTACCTCATCCAGCGAGATATAGCGGCCAAAACGACCGATACCGGAAGCTTTTTCCCCGCCAAAGGCGATATGCGGCTCATCGTTGACGCTCTGGTCATTAATATGCACCATGCCGGTTTTCCAGCGGGAGGCCAGTTCAAAGGCCTTTTCCCGGTCGCGGGTGTAGATGGCCCCGCTCAGGCCTGCGTTGGTATCGTTGGCAATACGCAGAGCATCCTCGGCATGTTCCGCTGGAATAAGGGTAGCCACTGGGCCAAACATCTCGGTTCTGGCCGAAAACACCTGGTTGGAACCGGTAAGCACATAAGGGTACACCAGGGCGCCTTCACGTTTCCCTTCAAGAAGCACCTTTGCACCATCTTGTATGGAGGTACTGACCGCCTCCACTACCCGTTTGGCTTCATTTTCGCTAATTAGTGGCCCGATAAGCACGCCTTCCCTGGCTGGGTCGCCAACCTGAATGGTCTTGGTGATAGCGACAAATTTCTCCGCAAATTTTTCGAAGATGGATTTATCAACAATAATGCGGTTGGCTGACATACAGATCTGGCCGCTGTGGAGAAAACGGCCAAAGGCTGCAGAACGGGCAGCATAATCGATATCCGCGTCGGCCAGAACAATCAGGGCATTGTTTCCGCCCAGCTCAAGCAGGGTCTTTTTAATGGCGCGGCCAGCCACCTCACCAATCCGCTGGCCAACCTCGGTGGATCCTGTAAAGGAAATGACGTCAGGAATCGGGTGGTTGTAGAGGGCATCGCCAATCGAGCGGGTATGGGGCACCACCACCGACATGACTCCGGCTGGCAGCCCGGCCTCTTCAAAAATCTTGGCGAGAAGAGTGCCTCCGGAAACCGGCGTGCTGGAGGCAGGTTTGAGCACCACCCCGTTTCCGGCGGCCAGTGATGCTGCCACGGAACGCATGGCCAGGTATAAGGGAAAATTGAAAGGGCCGATAACCGTGACCACGCCCACTGGTTTGCGGATGATGTGGTTGACCTTGCCCGGTATAAGAGACTGGCTGACCATGGTTTCCATGTGGAAAGGGTAACTTGCGGCAAGTTGAAGCATTCCAATGCACGCATCAATTTCTATGCTTGCCTTAAGCAGGGTTGAGCCGGATTCCTGCACCAGAATATTGGTTAATTCCTGCCTGCGCTGCTGCATGATTCCTGCGGCCGCTCCTATTACCTGACTGATGGCATAGGGGCCGCTTGCGGCCCAGGCGGGTTGCTTTTCAGCCGCAGACTCAAAGGCTTCGTTAAGATCATCCAGGTTGGCCGCCTGGAAGGAGCCCAGGATTTTGCCGGTGTAGGGATTGTCCACCTCAATGGTATGGTCTGCCTTGCCATTTCGCCATACGCCGTTGATGTAATTGAGATACAGCCCTTGATACGGTTCCATGGATTTTCCTCCGTTAAAATTGATCAATTATTCCAGCAGAGTTCCCGTTTTATCCATCAAGGCGGCACTGGGGGCACAAAACAACAGGATCATTACAGGGGGATGCGCCCCTCCGGCCCAATGATTGTCGATCCTTTGCGTCTCAATTTTTTTGCTGCCACAAACACCAGGGTTGCCACAGCTATAATCGCCACCAGAGGAGCAATCAGCGCGACTATGGAGGTAATGGTGGAGGCAACAGCTTCAACCGTGGCAACGATCGGATTGCCAAGACCACCGGTGGTAAAGCTTGAAGCGCCACGTACCAGCACGGTTCCGGTCTGCACCATGCCAGCGGCCCCGCCTCCGGCAATGACCGCAAGCGTCCACTGCAGAAAGGGCGAGGTGTCGGTAAGTACCGAGGCTGTGGTAATAGTGCCAGCAGCCACGGCAGCCGGTGAGGAAAGACTGTCCAGGAGGTTGTCCCACCAGGGAATATAGTAGGAAAGGACCTCGCATACGGTAGCCACGGCAAAGACACCACAAGCCTCGGGAGTGGCTATCCACTCGAAACCAGGTGCCAGGGCCAGGTGCCCGTCCTGGGAGGCCAGGCTCATCACCAAAAGCGGTACAAAAACGCGGAACCCACAGGCCGCACTTAAACCAATACCCAAAAGAAGGCTCAGCCATCCGTCCATGTGTACATACTCCGTTGGCAGGAAGGGATGGAGTCATAAAAAGAGTACAGATACTATTATAATACCGTTTGCAAAATAAAACGGTTATTTGGTCACAGCTGTCTCATAAAAATAGCAGTAAAATCGGCTCGAAGGGCTCCATGGTGGTATAATGATTTTGCAAAAAGATCATACAAACCAGGGAGATCCGAGCCATGGCCCATAATAGCACTGTCCTGAGTCAATTGCTTGTACATATCAACAGACATGAATTTGACCAAATGGCCACACGTCATCATCAAGGACAAAAGTTCCGCTCATACAACCGCTGGAGCCAGTTCCTGGCCATGCTGATGGGCCAATTGTCCGGTCGCAGGAGCCTGCGAGACAGTACCGGGAACCTGAAAGCTCAGGGTAAAAGGATCTATCACCTCGGCATGAAGCCGACTGCCACCGCCACCCTGGCCAGGGTCAACGCCCAGCAACCCGCCTCACTCTACCAGGAAATTTTCAGCAAACTGCTGCATCGTTGCCAAATAGTCGCGCCAAAACACCGGTTCTCCTTTAAAGCGAAGCTCTATCTGCTCGATGCCACGATTATACAGCTTTGCCTCGCTGCCTTCCCCTGGGCCGAATTCCGCCAGAAAAAAGCGGCATCAAACTGCATGTGGGCTTGGATACTGGCGGCTACCTGCCTGCTTTCATGGACATGACCAAGGCAAAGGCACACGAGCTCAAATGGGCCAAAACGCTCAACCTGCCCAAGGGGTCCTTTGCCCGTTTTGATCGAGGCTTCACCGATTACTGCTGGTATAACGATCTGACGGAAAATGGAATATTTTTCGTCACCCGTCTAAAAAGCAATGCCCAGGTCGAATATCTGCGGCATCGGGCTGGCCGGAAAAGCTCCGGCATCAGCAATGACCAAAGTATTCGGCTTAAAGGCATCAAAAAGCCTCTGCGCCTGGTTTGTTATACAGATCCGGAAACCGGGATCAATTACCGCTTTGTCAGCAACGCCCATCACCTGAAAGCAAAAGAAATCGCTGAGATATACCGAGAGCGCTGGCAGATTGAACTGTTTTTCAAGTGGATCAAGCAAAACCCGAGGATCAAGACGTTTCTGGGACTTCGGCCAATGCAGTGCTCACCCAAATTTGGATCGCCTTGTGCGTCTATTTGCTGGTCGCTTTTCTCAATTTCAAGGCCAAGTTGGGCTGCTCTCTGCAGCAAAATGCTGCGCTTGCTCCAGCTCAATCTCTTTGAACGACGCAATGTAATCGGCCTCTTCAAACCACCTGAAAAACAACCTATTGTTTCCACGCAGCTTCTCTTGTTTCAAAATCTGTGAGACAGCTGTGGCTTCCGGCATAAGCCTTGGTGCAACAGTAGAGTAAAAGACGATACTTTCAGCTTTTTGCAGCAAAGGGCGCGGCCAGCCAAGACAATCCCTTTGATCTGGTGGCGAACAAGGGCTACAATACCTCAAACCAGACAACGTCTTGCTTTATAAAAAACCTATGTAAACTGTCGTGTAGAACTTTTTGAAATAAAAAAGGAAATGTTGATGATGGATCCTGAACAAACTACAACAACCTCCGAGGCTATGCGGGATGCGGTGATCAGTATGGCGGTTGAGTCCTGGCGCTTTGCCAGAGTGTTTGACCGTCTGCTGCTGAAACTCGATGCAGGGGAACAGAACCGGTACAAGAGCCAATTCCGCTGGTTCATCAAAAAGGTCGAGGAAGCCCTTGAGCAAGCGGATTTACGAATCGTCAATGTCGAGGGGCATCCGTTCGATCCCGGCATGGCCGCTACTCCGCTGAATATCGAAGAGTTCGATACGAAGGATGCCTTAATGGTCGATCAGATGCTTGAGCCTATCGTTATGGGGAAGGAAGGTTTGATTAAGCCAGGAACCGTCACTTTAAGGAGGGTGGAACTATGAAAAACTTTGTCGGCATTGACCTGGGTACAACAAACAGCGCGATCTGTTCCTATGATGGTTCTGAAACCCGTATCTGGAAGAGCCCCGAGCAAAATGACGTAACGCCATCAGCAATCTATATCGACCGACGCGGCAATAAATACGTTGGCAAGCGAGCCTACGATTCGGCTGCCCATAGCCCGGACAACTCCGCAATGCTTTTCAAACGGCTCATGGGAACGAGCACGCCCGTACAGTTTCCTGCAGTGAACCTCACCAAGACCCCCGAGGAATGCTCCGCAGAAGTTCTGAAGGTCCTGTTCGGCTACATGCCGGAAGAAATCAGAAATCATCCTGATACCGGAACTGTCATCACCGTTCCAGCAGCGTTTAATCAGATGCAAAAAGACGCGACTATGCAGGCCGCCAGCATGGCAGGTCTTGGTCAAGTTGCGCTTATGCAGGAGCCAGTCGCGGCGGTCATGAGTGTCATGCGTACCCGCAATGTCGATGGTATGTTCCTGATTTATGACTTGGGTGGCGGCACCTTGGATATCGCCATTGCCGAAAGCCTCGGTGGACGGGTCAACCTCCTCGCCCACGGCGGTATCGCCATGTGTGGCGGCCGGGATTTCGACCGCGTTCTCTTCGATAACGTTGTCCGCCCCTGGTTGCTGGAGAACTTCGACCTGCCAGAAGACTTTTCCGTGAATCCGAGCTTCAAGTCGCTCATCCGGCTGGCCAACTGGGCCACCGAACGCGCCAAGATCGAACTCTCGGCCCGTGAGGATTCGGTTATCAGCCTCTCGGAAACCGAAGCCCGAGTAAGGGACCTCAACGGCAATGAAATCTATCTCGATATTCCCCTGCAGCGTGACGCCTACGACAAACTCATTGCTGAGCGAGTCGGTGAAACAATAGACTCTGCCCGGGAGACTCTCAACAAGGCTGGTCTTTCTTCGCATGACCTGGAGCGTGTTGTGTTCGTCGGCGGACCGACCAATTACAAACCCCTGCGCGACAAAATTGCCTTTGAGCTTGGGATTCCTGGGAATATCGATGTAAATCCCATGACGGCCGTTGCAGAAGGGGCAAGCCTTTTTGCGGAGTCCATTGACTGGAGTTCGCAGAACCGGTCACGCAAAAACACCCGTGGTCAGATTTCCTCTGGCGGTGGGCTGGCACTGTCGTTCAACTACATTGCCCGCACCCCGAATGTGAAGGCCAAGATCGCAATCCAACTGGCTGGCCAGGCTGCGACTGGCTCCGAATTCCAGGTCGATAGTATCGATACTGGTTGGACGTCGGGTCGCCTGCCGCTTGAGCATGGCACAACTATCGATGTCACTCTGACAAAAACCGGCGACAACACCTTCAAGGTATTTGTGTTCGACTCTGTCGGCGGCCCCATCGCCCTAGAACAGGACAAGATCGTCATTACTCGGACCGCAGCCACCGTCGATGCCATCCCGGCCTCTCACTCGGTCGGTATCGAGGTCTTGGAGAAACTCGGCGGCCGTCCCGTACTCGACTATCTGGTTGAATCAGGCGACTCGCTGCCCAAGAAGGGGAAAAAGGTGTTTAAAGCGGCTGAGTCGCTCAAGTCCGGTGACTCGGGATCGCTCAACCTGAAACTTTGGGAAGGCGAGATCCAAGATCCCATTACCGACAACCGTTTCATCGGTGTCCTGAAGATTTCCGGCTCAGACTTCGATGACGGTGTGATTCCCGCCGGTGCCGATCTGGAATGCGAATACGAGATTCTGGACTCTGGGAACATCATCATCGAAGTCTCCGTGCCCTGCATCGGCGGCACCTTCCACTCTGGGAAGAACTTCTACTCTCGCCAAGAGGGACAGCTCGACTACACCGAAGCCGCCGTCATGGTTGTCGAGGAAGGTGAAAGAACGCTGAACCGCATCGACGAGATCAGCGAGGTGGTGGATAACCCGAAACTGGAACAAGCGCGGCAGAAGCTCGAATCTGCTGTCTCGCTCGATCCAGAGGAGGCAGAGACCGAGAAGTCCCAGGAGGCCATGGAGAAAATCCTCGACGCACGGCGGCTTCTTGCCCAAGTTCGAAAAGAGCACCTCAAGGAAATACGCCAGATCGATCTAGACAGAGTAGCGTCGTTTTTCGACAAACATATCCGGAAGTATGCTCGTCCGTCCGAAGCGTTGGCCTTTGACAATCTGGTGAAGACTGCACAGCGCTCAATCGGAGAAACAAACCAGAATTTCGAACACTACCTTGATGAGCTGAAAGGTAAAAATTTCGAGATCCTTTGGCGGCAGGATTGGTTTGTGGTCGAGCGGTTCAAATGGATGATCAGCTCACCCCATCTGTTTGCCGATAAACACCGCTTCGAGGAGCTAGCCCAAACCGGCATGCAATTCATGCGCTCTGACGACATTGAAAAACTTCGCGCCGTTGTCGCCCAGCTATTGATGATTCAGATCAGTGGCGGTGCTGACAACGAGATGTTTGATATAGCCAACATTATCAGAGGATGATTTGTGGCAATGGATTTATGGTTGCCTAGAGGATTTGAGTTGCAGGATGGATCGAAAATACGGTCGCTCCTCTACACAGGAGACGAATGGCAGATTTTCGATACCAATGGCTCAAATACCATCCTACTCACGCGCCCAGAATTAGTACGGATGTGGGATAAATTCGGTTTTCTCAACGAATCCCTGTTCGGGGATATTATTTGCGGGCATGAATCATTTCGTAGCTTAACCAGTCATAAAAAGTACACCTTGTCGGCGGTCGAGGATGGAAAATCTCCGGAAAGCAAGGTCGATGCACTGGCTTTTGCCTCCGCCCTCAAAGAGTCTCGAAAACTGTCTAAGGATGCATCCTTCCATGATGCCGTTTATGTGGAGCAGTATTCCAGACTGCTCCCGACCTGGTCGCTGACACCTCATGTCGATGATAAAATCGTGTTGGGAACCTGGATCACCGGTGGGGTCGTCATCTCCACGGAATCCTTCCGGCGTTTGACCAGCCTGACCGGCTGGATGCCTGCTGGCGATCTGGTGGAGATTATAAAGGCGGCCGGGTTTAGCGTACCAGCTAATGCGGGTTTACTGGCCAAGCGCAAACCGGCCTCTCAAGCCAAAACCGATGTAAAGGTTCCAATTGCCAAGGAGGCTGTTGTCGAACCTGAACAGCTGCCAGCGCACAAGGGACCGGCAGAGGCCAAAGTTTTCGAACTTCCGGGACGATCGCAGCTTGAGGAGTTTTTCAACGAACACGTCATCGACATCATATTCAATGTCGAGAAATATCAGGCTTTGGGTATCGATTTCCCTTCCGCAATTGTACTGCATGGACCGCCCGGCTGCGGCAAGACCTTTGCTGTAGAGCGACTGGTCGAGTTTATCGATTGGCCCAGCTACTCGATTGATTCCAGCAGCGTCGGCAGCCCCTACATTCACGAAACCAGCAAGAAGATCTCAGAGGTATTTGACAAGGCGATTAATGGGGCTCCATCCGTTATCATCATTGATGAAATGGAATCCTTCCTGTCAGACAGACGTTCCGTGGGTCCGTCCAGCCTGCATCACATTGAGGAGGTAGCCGAGTTCCTTCGACGAATTCCGGAAGCTATCACGAAAAAAGTATTGATAATCGCCATGACGAACATGATTGAGATGATTGATCCGGCCATCCTGCGGCGCGGCCGATTTGATCACATTATCGAGGTCGGCATGCCGTCAAAGGAAGAAGTGGCCTCGCTGGTAGACTCATTGTTGAGCAAACTACCGAGAGCCGATGACCTCAATTTAGACAAGCTTCTCAATGCTCTCAGTGGCAAAGCACTTTCAGACTCGACTTTTGTCATACGTGAAGCCGCACGGCTTGCTGCCAAGGTCGGGAAGACAGAAATCGATCAACAGAGCATCGAGGCCGCGCTGAATAGCCTTCCTAAAGGCCAAGAGAAAAAAAGCAGACGCATCGGATTTGTCTGGGGCGACCAGTAACCGGAGGGGGCATGGACCTATTGCAGAATCCTTTTCACATTCTAAATGCCAGCCCCCGCGATAACCGTCGGCGGATCATGGAACTAGCTGATGAACGCAGCCTTTTGCTTGACTCAAGTGGGTGTATGGAGGCGCGTTCGGAGTTGACCAACCCCCGGAAAAGGCTCTCCGCTGAAGTCGCCTGGCTGCCAGGCATCGGGCCAAAGCGTGTGGGAGAAGTGTTGTCGCTCCTCGAGTCTTCGCCAGCGGATTTGCTCGTTGTCGATAACCTGCCGTCAATTGCTCGGGTAAATCTGCTTGCAGCAGGCCTCGCTCGTTTGCCTGACCACAATGCCGATAACGTGGCGGAATGGATTCTCGAAATCTCATGGGCATTTGAGGACCTCGACGCCGATGAGTTGAGCGTGATCATCAACGAGGAACGGGTTGTTTCCGGCTTTCCGGAAGTGTCGGATATGTCTGCGGTCGAAGCTGAAATCCAGGAACGGCGAAGATATTATCGCCAGGTCATCAAGTCGGCCCTCGACAATCTTCCCCCAAAAGAACTCGTAGAGGCAGTCACCGTTGCCGTCGAGTCCGCGACTGATGATGGCGAGGAACATGGCCCTATTATGATAGCCGACCTCGTTGATTCGTATGAGGTTGAAGCACAGGGATTCCTTGATAAGGAAGAAGAAAACATAAGAGTCCTCGTGGAAAAATTGCGAGCCACCGTCGATGCGGAACGGTCCGATTCCACCTTGGCCCCCATGGTGAACCAGTTGATTCAGGTTGTTAAGAACTGGGATACCGTCGCTCAGCCGATTCAGATCAGCACGAAAAGTCGAGGGCTCGATCACGACGCCAGCCACCGAGTTGCCGGCCTGGTTCGTGGTTTAGCGATTCATATGTTCAATGAGCACGGCAAACTGGATTTCTCACAGCGGCTTACGGACATGTTGCAAGAAGTATTTGCAGAAGTTGGTGAGGTTGCTGAACGCACGGCACAAGATGCAGACGCACTTGATCAAATAGCGGTGCAAAGAATCCATCTAACCGAGGAAGCAAAGAGCCGGGCTGAGCAATGGCGCAGAGAAATAACGTATGAGGCCGACATTGGAGTTGTATTCAAAAACAAACTGCGTATTTCTCCAGAAGGCATAGAGTGGAAAGGTCAGCACTGGGACCTAGATTCTATCACACGGGTACGTTGGGGAGGCGTCCGACGTTCGGTCAACGGCATTCCCACCGGAACAACCTACAACATTTTTTTCGGGAACAACTCAAATTATGCCTCTATCGAATTGAAGAGGCGGGAGACCTATTCAAACTTTATCGATCGTTTGTGGCGAGCCGTTTGTGTGCGTTTACTGACTGAATATCTCGAAGGGCTGCGGGATGGAAAAAACTATCGTTTCGCTTCTACTATTTTAAGTGATTACGGCATGGAATTGGAGCGAAGAAAGTTTTTTGGCAATAACGAGCGTGTTTTTTGCCGTTGGGCTGAACTAGTGACCTGGAACGCTGCGGGGAGTTTTTGTATTGGGAAAAACGGAGACAAGAAGTTGATTGCCGCCTTTCCTTACCTGGATATGGACAACATTCATATTCTTGAAGCCGCTATTAGCATGTTCTGGAAAAAAGGGGGAGATAGACTGAGTAGCCTCTTGGGGGAATAACAATCTATGAATAACAAAGACAATAAACGCGGATTTGCCGGTCTCTCCGGCCTAACCTCGGATATTCAGATTAGCGCTCAAGACTCGTCTGACCAAAACGACCAGGTACCACAACAACCACCAACTCCAGTAAGACAAGATTCGGTGTTTGCTTTGCTGGAGTTGACGAAATGGCCAACCCTTCCGGCTCCCTGGTCTAGCGTCGATGCGGGCGAAACCTGGGTCTGGGAGGATTTTTTCCTGACCTTTCAGAAGGAGCCGAAGACCGTTTCCGACCTTAGCATGGAAAAGCAGGGAAAGAAGACCGAAAATCGAGGAATAGTCTATCCGTACGCCATGTCGGTTTTTTACCGTATCGACAGGAATCCGCATGGTCCATCCCTCCTGCCGATCATGACCATTGCCCTCGAGCAAGCCGATTTGGACAGTGTATCCAAAATGTTCGGTAGTCAAGTTGCTGAACTTCTTCAGACTGAAGGCAATGGTGGATTGGGTCCGTTAATGATTGGGCTTTTCACCGGCGAGACACGCTTAAATCTCGGTAACTATGATGGCGATACTAGTCCCCTCGCAGTCAAACAGAGGTTCTTCAAGATACTGGGTCGAGAGTTGGGAATAAGCGGTCAGCCAAGAATGATCGGCGATTTGGCACGGGCTTTTGGACACCAGGAAACAGGCCTGCCAGCTGATAATAAGAATACAGATCCACCTCCGCCCGTTAAAACCATGAATGCGGGCAAAAGTAGTGGTGGTTCAAGGATCAGATGGGAACTGGGTTATATAGCCTTTTTTGGGGTTGTCAGCGTCATTTCTTTAGTTACGCTGAGCGCCATCAGTTATAAAAATGAAATTAAAGTCTCATCCACTTCGCGATCATCGTCACAAAGCTACAATTACCCGCAGAACACCCCGGCCCCGACAGTCCAAACGCCGAATGCAACCCAAAGCGCTGCATTGGAATATACAAAGCCTTCTGTTGGCACCAACAATTTGTTGTCCGTGTCAGAGATTCGATGGTGCCTTCATGAGCAAATTCGTATTGAAGCGATGCGAGACGTTGTCAATACACGAGCAGGAATCGATGAGCTCAACCGAATTGTCAATGATTACAACAGCCGATGCGCGCAACACCGGTCTCGTGAAGGTGCACGATCTCAAGCTGAACGTGCTATAGAATCATATAAAACCCAAATAAGCGAAGAGGCAGTCCGCGAGGCTAGAAAGCTGGGATATGCTGATTATGCCTCCTATCCATCGGCTTCATCAGGTACGGGCGGTAATGAGACAGTGTTCTCCGGTCAACAAACTGGACCCAATGACGCTATTTCTGCAGATTATATTTTTCCGACACCTAATCCACCATTTGATTATAAGAAATGGAATTGGGGATCTTTTAGAAAAATGGTCAATTATCGGGCCTTGTCAATTCCAGATCAGCAAAAGGCATGGGAGCATTACAAGAATGTGGTAATCATTATAACTTCTAAAGCACAAAATTTGGATCCGATAATTGAGCAAAGTAATTTTAAAAAAATAGTTCCATATCCAGGAATTGAATATCTGTTGCGTGGTAAATTCATTATTAAGACTCATAAGGCAAATATTCGCCAAAGTGCGACCTTAAAATCACCATCCATATATCAAGTGAGGAAAGGCACGACACTAGAAGTGATTGGTTTTTCTGGCGATTTTTTTATTGTGGTTATCCCTGATAACACAACAAAAAAAGGATTTATACACAAAACGGTTGGGGCCATTCGAACTGAACGTGGAGTGGAATCTCATAGAGTTCAAACAGATACGGAGGCTGGCCGCGAAACTGTGCTGTTGGAGCATCCATACCAGCCTTCCTATACATCAGCTTCACCAAATGCACCAGCCAGCAATGCTTTCGAAAAGCCCGATGGCCAACACCCTGGAGGAGTCCAACAATCTCGGCCCGATTTCGGCTACGATCCAAAGCCAGACGATGAAGAGTATGCTCGCCAGATTGCTGAATACGAACGACAGGCTGCTGAATACGAACGACAGGCTGCTGAATACGAACGGCAGGCTGCCGGAGCTGTAAAGGTCATTCAACGCGGCGCAGGATCACTACAACCCAGCTCTCAAATCCAAAGGGACTTACAAGCGCGCTCTAATGGCATCCCGATAGCAACTTCAGATGCACCGGAAAATCTCTCGTTTGAGGATCAATCCAAATACAGCGCGGCTCAGCGTCTTGATAAACTTGGTTATAATGTGGATTGGCAAACGAGTTCCTTAGCGGAAATGCTTGAAGCCGAATCCAAAATCAGCACAGCGAATCGTCTTGCCCGGCTTGGTCATAACATGGATTGGCGAACAAACTCCTTGGCGGAAATGCTTGACATAGAATTCAGGATCAGCACCGCGAATCGCCTTAAACGGAAAGGAATTTTAGTGGATTGGCAAAACTATTCGCGAACACAATTGTTGCATATGGAGAGTGAGCAGAACTAATCTGTGAAGTGGTTGCGTTTATTGAGACATGGGCATAAGCAATGAGCTGATCCATTTAAAGCCACGGTCGCCCCCTGGCCACCCTGTCAGGATCCAGGACACTGGCAGAACTGGCCAGTGAATACAAAGTTCATCCCAACCAGATCTGCAACTGGAAGCAAGCCCTGCTGGAAAATACTCCAAACCCTTTTCAAGGGAAAGAAAAAAGAGGTCGACCACGAAGCCGAAAACGACAAACAAATCGGGCTATTGCCTATTTTACTACTCAGACTGTCTCACAAAACCAGACAGCCCCAGAGGGCTTCATTGCAAGCAATACCGATAACTGCTCTCTACTCTCGCCTGCAAAACCTATTCTATTAAACCGAAACCATAGGTCAAGAGCGCAATCCCACATACAAGAGAGGCAAAAGGATGAAGAACATGATGCGAGCAGCGTCAGCTTTAGGGATGGCGGCAATACTGCTGTCTGGTTGCAACGGCAAACAGCCGCAGATTTACCCTGGGCAGATTTATGTGGGCCTACGATCAGGTAAAAACAGTGCCTCTTTAGATAAGGAGGACCAAAAAGCGCTTAACGAAGTCTCGCAGGGTTCCCTGCCCCAGTCTGAGACCATGGTCCCTGTTCAAGACGCGAGTATCGAATGGGAAAGTCTCCACCAGGAAGCTTTGAAGCTCAGGAAGGCCGGGAAGTATCCTCAAGCGGTGATAGCTGAAAAAAAAGCATTGGCAATAGCTGAGCATAGTGTTGGCTCTAAGCACCTTGATGTGGCTTCAAGCTTGGACAATCTGGCCAGCCTCTACCTAGCCGAAGGCAAATATTCCCAAGCAGAGCAGCTTTATAAGCGTTCGCTGGCGATCAGAGAAAAAATCCTTGGTCCCGATCATCCCGATGTGGGCACGAGCCTGAATAATTTGGGTGGCATTTACAGCAAACAAGGCCAACATAGCAAGGCAGAGTCGCTTTTCATAAGTTCACTGGCGATTTTCGAGAAATCTTTGGGGCCAAATCATTATGCAGTAGCAGTCAGTCTGAGCAATTTAGCAGAGTTCTATAAAACCCAGGGCAAATATGACCAGGCCGAACTATTCCTCAAACGTTCGTTGGCAATCAGTGAAAAGGCCTTTGGGAAGAACCACCCCAACGTAGCCAAGTACCTGGACAATTTGGCTAAATGCTATATGGACCAAGGTCAACCTGATCAGGCAGAGCCTCTCTACAAACGTGCATTGGATATCAGGGAGAAGGCACTTGACTCCGATCATCCTGACGTTATCACGAGTTTAAACAACCTGGCTGAATTCTACCATAACCAAAGCAACTACTCTCAAGCCGAGCCCGTCTATGAAAATACAAAAATCATTAACGGAGATATAGATCATATCAAATGCTTAAAGTTATTATATGGAAACTTGACAAATGATTTATCTGAACCGGCATTATGGATAGATATAAATTTTCCTGTTGATTTTATGAAGGAATGGAAAGCTCATACAAATTTTACTTCAGGTCATGTTTATGTAGCTTTTGAGGGTACATATATTGAAAATGATGTTGAAAAATATTTAATCCTTACTCAGACTATAGAAAATGAGTTAAGGACCTGTCGTTCTTGCGCTCCTATCATTGGTGCCGCTATTTTTTACAAAAAAAATAATAAATGGATTTTAGAAAGTGAAAATAAATTTATAACTGTTCTGGGAGGATATGGTTGGTTGATCAATCCATCAATGGAAAAAAATCAGACATCTGTCAGTATTATTAAAGTAGGTCCAGAAAAATGGGGTATTCTAATTAAAGGTTCCAGCTATAATATGGGGTATGAATCAAATTGGATATCTTTAATTACACCTTATAAAGAAACGATTATCGAATCATTAAGATCAGGCAGTGAGGGTGCAACCAGTGGAGCTTGTGATGATTTGCAGGCCAAGAAAACGCAAGATATACGATTACGCTACAAAACAAATCCTCAAAGCGATTACTACGACATGACCGTTGTCAAATATAGAAATTCAGGATCATGTGGGAACATTAAATCTGTGACCGAGGTAGAAAAATTTAAATTCGCCAACGGTTTCTACAGAAAATCAGAATGATACTGTTTGGAGAAGGATAATTATGAATATTTCGACATTTGTTTATACATTTTTGGCTCTGACCATTTCACTCATCTGCATTCAAAGCTATGAAGCTTCCGCAAAGTGTGTAAAATACAGAAATTATAATGGAAATATAGAAATCAAATGCGACTCTATTGACGAGTACCCAGATTACAACCGTTCAGACAATCACGATATAAATCCAAGCGCATGAAATCGCGGTCATCAAGCTGGTAGTGACTGGGCCAGGCAAAAAGGCATTACCAGCCGATCACAATGCACAGGTCGTTCCAGGTCATTCGTTGAAGGATGCATGAGAGCTGCAGGTGATGACTAAAGTTAGCAATTCGTGGAAGAGTTTTCCCTAGAAATTGTGGTAATTAATACCCGGTTGACTAACATTATGCTTTATTCAACTTAAATAAATTTATCATTTATAAAAAATTTCAATATGAAGAATAGTTTAATTAAAATATTAATCGTGCTCGCTCTTATTTTTTCATTTGTTTGTCCAGTGAATGCAGGCAATGAAGATGCGATGTATAATGAAAACTTTGACTTTCATCAGTATCTGGAAATTCTGGGGTATGACCGTGAAGAAATACCTGAAGAAATACCTGAAGAAGTAAAAATCGGTCTTTACAAAAGAGCTGTACTTGATCTTTACAATTCGTCGTATAAATCCATGGGTGATCACCCCCTCATCACTCCAGAACAAAAGAAAAGCATAGTGCTCAATAATATTGTCTCTAATGTTCCTTATGCTCGTCAAGCTCTGGGTATTCCTGAAGAAGTCACTGATGAGTCTGAACCGTACAATATTCAGAATCTTCAAAACTTCCTCCATCAGCGTGTACCTAAGGATTTAATCGACAACAAGGCAGATTTTTACATTAGGGAATACGCAAAAACTATAATAAACGACCTTACCCCTTTCGTTCGTCCTTTTCTTAAAAATATCAGTGAAGGAGAATACATAGAAACACTCAAAAAAAAGAATCAATTATATGAGGGAATGACAGTTAAAGATATTCTGAATTTTTCTCCAAAAAATGCTGAAAATAGAAGAAAAATAACTGTTGAACACCCGAAGCATGGCGCGAGCGCAGTTGACCATCAAAGGTCTCTGCATATTCAAGAACATCTTCTACCTGCAGAAAACGGTAGAAATATGGTAGCGGGCAAGATAATTGAACTTGCTATGGAAAACTGGTTTACGATCGGTATTGGGCTTGTCGGAGGAGTATTTTTTGTAGCAGGCGGGCTGATAAGCCGCCTTCTGGGCAGTGGCGCACTTGCAGTCGCAGCAACATTGGAGATAGGTGCTGTGGTTGATTGGATGGAGGGGCAAATGGTATACGATGCTGATACAGCAGGTAACGCCTTGATCATGGGATTATTGCTTATAGCTATTAATGCAGGCTTTGGTTTGGTAACAAACAGGATTATCGCTGGCCAATGGAGGTTGGGTCGGAAGACAAGGAGAGAATTGATTGGTATGATGGCTTTTTTTTCCTGGCTACCCGCGATACAACCAAGCTTATTCGTAAATCCATTGGAAAACCTGGTGGTTAGGTTTGTGTATATAATGATAGCATGTATTATTGGATATGTTCTTTCACTGATCTTTATAACAAATAAATCACAGAAGTATGTCGAGAAATAATTTTTATCAAAGGATAATGCCACTAATTTTGGGAATGCACAAAAAACAGACTTGTTTGCAGGGATTCAAGCTGAAGAAATTTCTAACGATCATCAAGTAATGGACCATTTGAGTCCTTCATACTGTTCAAATTGCAACAAGAATGATGCCTACCCAGATGTGTATTCAAAGTATTTTTGTTCAAACTGTAACGTATATGTCACAGATTCGCTTATGCAACAAAAGATAAGTGAGCATAAGGAAACTGAGACATCAGGACTAAATTTTTCATATTGCGCTAAATGCGAAAGCTTTAATGCTTATATAGACACCTATAACAAATACTTTTGTCCAAATTGTAACGAATATGTAGTTTACAATGTTTCCAGTTTAAAAAATGAAAATTAAAATAACATTTCAGGATCTCTAAAAATATGATGCAACTATTAAACGTTAGTAAATATTACAACATGATATTTCGTTTTGGTAAATTTTTGATGTTCGTATGCTTTATTATCATATTGAGCATACCTGCAGAGGCGAAAGAGAATTTTTTTATTAAGATTAAAATTTTAGAAAATGTCAGCATAGAAATACCTAAAACTTGGCACATAATGAGAGATAATGAGTTGGTAGCTCTTAATACATCTGCAAGGTCAATCATAGACCTCTCTGGAGTGAACGCCAATTACTCAAATAAAGACGGAATAATTTTCTTATCAAAATTTATAGACAAAGAGCTTTTTGCAAGTGTCAATATTGTTAAGATAACATCTACAGGCGTGCAAAGGAATTCTGTCAAAACTTTTAATGAGAGACAAATGAAGGTTTTAGATTCGAAAGCATATAACTTATCTTTATCAATACTCTCTCAACTTCAAGGGGATATTTCAAATTGGGAATCTTTAAAAAAAGTAAATGTAGGTAAAGATATAGTTTTGAAATCGGGTTGTTTGGTTTCTTTTAATGGAGCTCAGACAGTAAAATGTGATATGTACCAATTTTATTCTACTGATACTATATTTCAGGTCACAACTATGACGACACTACAGGGGCAGCACATAAATTATCCTATTTTGAATAGGATCGTAAATTCGTTTAACATTCGATAATTATCTTATAAAAAATATTTGTGTGTTAACTGATAATTGTTAATTGTGACAAGTCTTAAACTACACTTGAAGAGAAGAGATATATTATGTGGAAAATTACAGTATTATTGATAACCATTTTCTCGCAAGGCAAAGTCATTGTCAAGAGCTGAATTTGAACCCATATATCTACGATGTTTAAAAATAATGAGAGAAGGGATTATAGTTTTGAGCGATGGAGAAGAATTAACTGATCTCATAAAGCGACCCTAATAAAAAGAGTATAAATTCCAACTCTCTCCACAGGATAGATTTTCTCACATAGTTGACAAAACATTTATAGCAGACAGCTTAGCTTCATCGCCAACGTGTGAGTACCGCTGTGTCATGGTCAGGGTTTTGTGACCAAGAATCTCTGCTATGACTGGAAGTGAAACGCCTGCATTGACCATCCAGCTTGCGGCGGTGTGGCGCAGGCTGTGGAACACTATTCTGAAGCGCCGGTCTGTAACGCCTTCATTAAAGCCCAGATTTTCAACTGTACGGGAGAACGTACGAGACACCGCAGGTATGACAGTGTTCCTGGGTACAGCTCTGCTGGCGACCGGAAAGACTAAGTCTTCTGGTTCCATTCCCCGGATGGGTGGTTGTTTTGTTTTTGTGCACCTGTCCAAGTGAATCTGAACTTCTGCCCTTATTTCCTTGAACAGAATTTGAAGCTCTGGTGTCAGGGGAATCTTTCTGTTTTCAGCGTTCTTTGTGTCGACCACATGCAGCCAACCCTCGTCTAAGTGCAGGTGCATCCATCTGAGTGCGGCAATCTCACCAAAACGCATGCCTGTATTCAGACTGATCAGGCCCATCTGGTAGGTGGTTGAACTGGTCTTCTTTAACTCGTCCAGAAGAAGTCGGGCCTCCTCCCTGGTGAGATAGCGTTCCCTGCGGTTATTCAGCTTGATATTGGTAAGGAAGTTGCGGGCAGGGTTCTCACCCGCATAGATCTTGCGCTCTAATGCGTGCGTGTAGATGCTGCCAATTTGAACCTTGACCGCCTGCATAGTTCGCGGTGAAAGCCCTGCATGATCCATGGCCTTTTTGATTACTTGCAGGTGCGGAAACTGGATTTCATCCAGGCGTTTCTTGCCAAGAAAGGGGCTGATCCAGTTCTTGTGCAAGCTGCGCATGGTGCGCAGGTCTTTCAGGTGTGCATTGTGCACCAGAAAATCTGCAAAGACCGTATCATAAACCAAAGCGTCAGCTTTTCGTGCTTCTTCCTCTGCCTGTTGCCGGGCCTCTTCCTTGGCAGCATCCAATCACGGATTGCGGGTTTTTTCTTTATTTGCCTAGCCTATTATTGCCTCTTGTTGCTCGGTGTTAACCAGTGCTCTCTTTGCTTTCCTCTACACTATCATCTGGCAGTCAACAAAACTCCCAACTTGTTGTTACGCGTCCCAAATTCTATTCTTTTTTATTTTCTGTCCTCTTTTGCCGTCAGGCACTATCTCGGTCCATGTCTCTGTTATGATATGGGTATCTCTGTCGGCCTGGATCACATTGCTCCATCCATCGCCTTTATTATGCAGACCTACCGAATAGAGAGACTTGAGAAGAATACGCCAGTTACTGTATTCGTAGCTGATCCAAAAGTTGGCCTTATTGATAGAGAGAATAGAATTGATGGCGCGGTCAGCATTGGGATTTTTGCCAAGCAGTGGCTTTGCGTTCGAAACGAATTTTGCACGGATATCCTTGGCCAAAGCGACTTGTTTTTTTGATCCTTTCACCCTTTCACCTTTTTATTTTATTCTTCAAAATCAGACTATTATAACCCTTACAAACACATGTTTCAAGTAACCGTTTGATATTATAAAGAAAATATATTTTTCCCTTAAAACAGGTCCATTGCAAAGTAGAGATTTTGGGTAAAATTGCCTTATAGGGGGCACAATGAAGAAATCTCGTTTTTCAAAAATCCAGATTATTCGGATTTCGAAAAAAGCCGAAGGCGGTCGTAAAGTTGCCGATATTTGCTGTGGACATGGCGTGAGCCAGGCCATTTACTGCTACTGGAAAGCCAGGTTTGGTGGCATGGAAGCCTCGGGTGTCCGCAGACTCAAGGAGCTTGAACAAGAGAACAGCAAGCCGGGGCGCATGTTCGCCAATCTTAGTCTCGAAAATGAGGCATTGAAGGACGTTATCGCATAAAAAACTCTAAGGCCAGCTGAGAAGCGCGAGTTAGCGGGTTTCATGCACAAAGAGCATGGTCTCAGCCAGCGGCAGGCATGTGCTGCGCTGGGCCTTAGCCGGTCTGTGTACCGTTATGAACCCAAACCAAGAGATGACTCACCGATCATTGAAGGGCTTCTGGGCTGGCCAACAGGTATCCTCGTTATGGTTTTGGCAAGCTGTTTGCGGGGTTGCGCAGGCAGGGTTTTCACTGGAACCATAAACGTGTCTACCGGGTATATTGTCTTCTGAAGATGAACCTGCGACGCAAGGGCAAAAAGAGGTGGCCCCTTAATTTCGGACAATGTATTAAGGTGGGTTGTACACCCCTAATCAGGAGGCCACCCATGAGTAGCACGCGACGCAGACGCTTTTCAGCCGAGTTCAAAGCCAA
>Ga0334889_1001561_pt1 | contig 29707 bp, 20 predicted proteins | sample GraSluR1_MG_2_FD_207222 | JGI IMG/M metagenome (GOLD analysis project Ga0334889, IMG submission 207222) | Sludge microbial communities from methane-producing bioreactor in Wageningen University, Netherlands - Granular Sludge_8_08-R1 | ecosystem: Engineered > Bioreactor > Anaerobic > Unclassified...
AGGCGCTTTGGCGTAAAGGGCGGCATCCTTTCGCATCCGTGTGACCACGTGGATGCCCAGCCGGCGGGCGTCGTTTTCCAGTCGAACCGAGCCGTAGGCGCCGTCGCCGACAAAGAGGATCTCGCGGCTGCGCACCCACCTTTGGAAGAGCCAGAGACCCAGGAGCATCAGGTCTTCCAGGGTTCGATGCCGCCGGCGACGCGCCTCGTCCTCCTTCTTCGACCGGTACAGGAGACACAGGACCGGAAGTGCCCATGGGCGGCTGGAGAAGGGCAGCTTGACCAGGACGGCCAGGACCACCCACTTGTGCCCGAAGCAGTATGTGAGCACAGCCTGGGTCGACCGGACCGGATCCCGGTGACATCCCACCCCATAGACATTGGAGCCCGATCTGCGCTCCGTCGTATCGTCTCCGGCCACCAGCACCTGTGCACCCGGGGGCACGAGAGCCACGACCAGGCCGGTGAGCACGCGGGCCAAGTGGAGAGAAGACCAACGGGCACGGCTCCAGAAGCGGTGATACGAAGAGAAGTGTTTCTGCGGCCCCAGGAACGCCGTCACCCGAAGCATCTCCGTCACGGTCCGGCGCCCTTGAGCCAGGACGGAGCCCGCCAGCAGGAGACAGAAGTTCTGGTAAGTCGGGGCGGTCATGCATGGGCGAAAGGTCTCCAACAGGACTGTGAGCGCGGGGATGGAATCCAGCATCCTCGGCCTCCTCTGCGGAACAGATGTTCGGTTGCTTGAACACCTTTCAACAGGGGTCAGGCCGATTCATGCTTAACAGGCAAAGAGAATTCTCAGGTCACTTCCTCTCGGCAAAATGGCAAAAGTGGAGTACAGGTCTTAGAATTACGAAACCGCCCCGACGTAAGGAAGGAGAATTCGGAGGTACGCCTTGTCCCAGAAACGAGTGCAAGGATGTCGGCGAGAGCGCTCTTCCCTCCTCCCTTATTCCCGATGACAGCAACAAGCCCCGAGTTCAAGAGTAAATTACAGTCAAACCACGGGTCATGCGCTACGAGGGCGGCGCGGATTTCGACAGAATCCAAGATCTTCCGACCATGAAGGCGTTCCCTCTGGACCTGAGGCGGTACGTCTCCTACAAAAACCCGATGCTCAAATTCCTCCAAAGCAAGACGCAACCCCTGGAATGTTGGGTCCGCCTTTATCCAGGTCATGCAATTTCCTAACCGAAGCGACTCCGAACTGTCGGAATAATGGTGAGCATCGCTGCAGTCCAGCAACCGAGAATTGACTCCACTTCTGGAGAGACTAGATAATGAATTATGGTACGACGACAGAGTTGGCGCGGCAGTGAAGACAATGTGACTTGAATTTATGATACTCTTCTTGTCGGCGACAGAATGGTCGTTCCACTTGATATCTGCCCACTCCACCTTTCCCACCGCAGTAAGATGCTTGCCGACGAACGCGTCCTTCATCAATGCGTCTAGGATGTCACCCAGTTCCAAAGTGAAGTTGTTGAATCCTTCAACAAATGGTGACCCGTAATTTCGGCGCTCACCCTCCGGAACAGAGTTAACGATCAGTTCGCCCAAGCGCGACAAACTCTCTCGAGTCGGTGAAGCATGCCAACTCTTGCAGAGATCTTCATACTCTGGCGAAATAGTGTACCTGCTAGACAGGGCGTGAAGGAACTGGTTCTCGATGACTTCGGGATCAAGTTCCTCAGAGAAGATTACGTGAAAGTTGACCCGGCTGAGCTTGCTCATCGAGCCTCCGAATCGATTCAGTCGTAGCTCAACCACTGGCAGGAGAAGTTCGATATTTCTGAGTCTCCCTGCCTCCTTCTCCTTCAGCAGACGCTTATAGCCGTCCAGGAAGAGGTAGTCATTTACTCCAATCACTCTGAATTCATCGGGTAAGCCCTCAATATCAACAATGAAGGCCTCCCATGCCGATTCGTCGCTTCCGTAGTTCTGTTGATGTGAAGCTGGAGTATGGACGTGTAGGTCCCACTTCCTATACCGAGATCCTCGAGAATCGTTCACTATTTACCACCTACTTAAGAATAGACGCGACCCGGTCGTGGGATACTCCTCACGGCCGGCTGAGAATGCACGCCGATGTCGTGTCGTTCACCTGCAGCCCCAGTGTCCGCGCCTGGTCATCCAGAAAGGCATGGAAGAACTCGCCCATGGGTAGGCCCATGCCGGGATCGACCTCGGGGTGCCACTGGTGGATCCAGGGGAGGAGTTCCTCCAGGCCCGCCAGCAGGGGCACCAGGCGTTCGGTGGGGAAGCCCTCGTCGCGGGAGCGGAGGTAATAGGCGGCCAGGGCCTGGGCTTGTTCTAGGTGGTTCCAGCCGGCCCAGCCGACGACGGGGGTGGGATCGGCTTCGCGCTCGGCCTTGGGGTACTGGATAAAGCGCTCCTTTGGGACGTCGAGTTTGCCGCGGAGGCGCCAGCAGGTGGCGTCGAGGAAGTCGGCAGAAGTGTATTTGGGGGGGACGGGGATCGAGCCTACGTTTTCGCCGGCGTCCTCGCGGCGCTGGAGTTCCCAGACTTCCTCCCACTGCTTGCGCTTGGCGATCCCTGAGGGCTTGTAGCGCAGGGCCGGCAGGTAGGGCACGGCCTCGGAGAGGACCAGCTCCTTCACCAGGGCCAGCCGGTCGTAGTCCTCCCTTCCGCGGTATAGGGCGGCGACCTGGTGGAACTCGGGGTCGCGGCCGGCCAGGTCGGCCAGGCGGGCGCAGGAGGTCAACTCGGGCTGGGCGCCGGCGCCACCCCCTGCGCTGGCGAAGCCGGCGCCACCCCAGTATTTGGGGTTCTCCAGGCGATCCAAGAGCCAGGAGCGCAGGGCCTGTTGCTCGAGCTTCTCCCAGGGCGCGCGGCTCCAGCGGCGCTTGTGCTCGGGCTTCTCCAGCAGGCGCAGGAACGGATCCGAGCCGATCAGGGCCAGGCGGCGTTCCACGACCTGGCGATAGGCGGCGGGCCAGTGCTGGGGGATCTCAGGTGTCGGGGTCGAGCCGTGGCGCTCGAACCAGGTGGTTTGAAATTGCGCCCCCCCCGGCCCCCCCGGAGGGGGGGAGGAGACGGCGGCCATCTTGCGGGCCATGGCGATCTCGAAGGCCCGCTGGCCCGGGCGCACCTCGGGCAAGGCGTCCAGGTCGGCCAGGGGAGGATCGTTCACGAGACCATAGAGACCGTAGCAGAGCCAGTCCAACTCCTCCTGGAGCGCAACGCGGCGGCCGAAGAGCGATTCCTCTTGAATGCGGGCCGCCTCGAGGCTGGCGCGGGTGGGGATCTCGCGCGCTGTCAGCGCCGCCGGCAGCAGGTCCTGGGCCTCTCGCGACAGGGAGTCCAGCAGGCGGGCCAGGGGAAGGGTGGCGGCGGGGTTGCGGGGGATGGGGAACTCTTGAACGTTGGAGCTATTGAAAACGAACCGCTGGTGAACGGGGTCCGCGTGTGCCGTTCCGCCGTCACCCTTGTGCTTGCCCATGCACACCTGCCTCAGCCAGAAGCAGGCCACCGCGCTGTTCAACACCCCGCACAGGGCCAGGTGCTGGTCCTCCGTCGCGCCGGGCGGGAGCTTGATCACGGGGGCGGTCCTGTTGAAGACCTTGCCGCCCCGGTCCAGGACGAAGTGGTTGTGGGTGGCGATCTCGGCGAAGGCGATCGAGAGGGGGGTGCGGAAGCGATCTGCGAAGAACATCGAGTATTCAAACCACTGCAGTCCGCGCCCAATTTGAGACTTTCCATAGGCAACGCGATCCGATAGTTGGCAGCGCCAGGGCCATAGAAAGCGTTCTATTGTATCGTTTGAATTGGCTTGCAGCGTTTCTGGGTCGTACGGCCAGATTGCAGGGACAGCCCCAGAGTCCATCCAGTCCCGCAAATTCTCACCAGCAACCAGAGGTCGGATTCGATCGCCTGGAATTCCATGGCGGCGTGCGACATCGGTGCCAATGAGATAGACTTCATCCTCACGTGTTACGGCTCCAAATCCAATTTCAGCCAACTCCCCCAGCACCCGCTCCCCCGCCCCCGTCACCGCCTTCAGCAACTCCCCGGCCCCTCCGCCCTCCAGGCTCCACGGGTGCTTGCCGAAGGTCTCGCGCGCAATGTCGGCCACCGTCACGAACTCGTTCTCCGCCCCTGGGCGATCAAGCAACTCCAGCACCGAGCGCCACACCTTCCCCTGGCCCGGGTCGGCGGGGGTCTCGGGCTCGCCCCGCACGCCCAGGGCCGCGCGCACGGTGCGGTCCACCGGCCGGCGGTTGCGCCCGAAGAGGATCACCGTCGGCGTGCCGTGGCCCGGGATGTAGGCCCCCGAGGTGTCGATCACGTGGGTCAGGTCGACCCGGGGCAGGTACTCCTCGATCAGCTTCTTGCCGAACTCCCGCTTCAGAAATGAGTTGGCCGTGATCATCCCCACCCAACCCGGGCTGGATCCCCGGGCTGCGTCGCCGACCTCGGCCAGTTCGAAGAAGCGCTCGGTGAAGGGCACCCCCAGCGAAAACTGCCTATAGGCGCTGGCGTAGTGCTGGCGCACGAAGTCCCGGTGCTCGGCGTCCTTGTCCGTGATGTACGGCGGATTCCCCACCACCACGTGGTAGCGCTGGGCCAGGATGGCGCAGGCGTCGTCGTAGTCGCCCTGCAGGAACGGCTCCGGGGTCCAGTCCATGCCTTCCAGGTAGGGGTTGCCGTGGCTGTCGACGCGCCGCTCGTAGATCAGCGAGTCCCCTGCGGCTACGTGAAGTTTCACGTCGGGTGCGTCCCGCAGGCGGTGCAGCCCGCAGGCCTGCAGGTAGGCCACCAGCAGGCGGAAGCGGGCGATGGCGGCGGCGAAGGGGTTCAGGTCCACGCCGTGGACGGCCTCGGCGGCCTTGCGGGCCCACTCGCGGGGGTTGCCTCCGGGCTCGCGGTCCCGCCACAGCTTGAACAGCCGGTGGAACGCGCCCAGCAGGAAGTGCCCGGACCCGCAGGCGGGGTCGATCATCCGCACCTGCGCCAGATCGAACTCCTCGGTCGCGGGGGTCAGGGTGCGGTCCAGGATGAACTCCTCGACGAAGTCCGGGGTCTGCAGCAGGGCATAGCGCTTGCGGGCGTTCTCCGACAGGTCCTGGTACAGGTCGCCCAGGAAGCGCGTGTCCCCCTCGCCCGTGCCGAAGGGGCGCACAATGTGCCCGGTCCGGGGGTCGCGCTCGCGGAAGAAGGCCAGCAGCGCCCGGGCCATGTCGCCCGACACTCCCAGTTGCCACAGGGGGTTGCGGTCCTCACCGAAAAGCGCCGAGCAGCCGGGCAGCCCGGCCACGGTGCGGAAGACGTGCTGGAGGTACTCCCGGTCCGAGTGGGCCGGGTTGTGCTGGAAATAGGCCTCATGCGAATCCAAGGCCCGCTGGAAACGATCCTCGCCGTGGCCGGCCAGCCACACCTCGTCCACCAGTTCGTGGTCCTCCAGGTAGCGCACGAACACGCAGGCCAGCACCCAGGCGGCAGCCGACTGGGTGATCGACTGCTCCCGCCACTCGCCGTAGGTCGAGGTGGTGCGCCCCCGGTCCCGGGCGGCCTGATAATCCGCCTGCAACCGCTCCCGAAGCTCGACCACCTCGTCGCAGCGCTGGCGCAGATCCTCCTGCACCTCGCGCTGCAGGCGCTGCAGGTCCTTCAAGTGGGCCATGGGGTTGGCGGGCGCGAGTTCCGTGGTCGGGGGCATCGTGTCTTCTCCTCCGAATTCAACACCACTCCTTCGCGAGCCGCCGCCCCCTCCCCTCGCGGCCCGGTTTCCGCCAGGAATTTGCGGCATCTCCGCAGATTCATGGCGGAAACACGCCTTCATGACGCTCGAATCCTCAGCCCCCGCGCAGCCAGCGCTCGATCATCGGCCACGAGCGCCCCTGCCGCACCTCTTCGCCCGAAAGGCGCAGGGTCGCCAGGCCGACCTGCTCCTCCTTCTCGCGATCCCAGCGGCTGCGGTGTCCCTCGCCGTCGATCTCCACGACGGTCCAGCGGGCGCGCCTGCGGGGAAGGTGCGAGTATTGCAGGATGTCGACGATCCACGACCGCTTCGGCGTCCGAATGGGGGCGTTGAAGAACTGAATCGCCGTCAGTCCGCCCCGGCGCAGGCCCAGGGCCGGCCAGAGTCGATCCCCGACGGCCTGGCAGGTCCGCGGGTCCACCAGGGCATAGTGGCTGTAGCCGATCTCGTCCGGCGCGATCCGCAAGGGCGTGGCGTCGGGCAGGGCCAGCGCCGAGGCTGGAATCAGGTACTCCAGCCAGGACTCGGAAGCGATCGAGGCCAGGAAGGCCTGGACCCGATCGGAGTCGACACGGAGGCGGTGCGCCTGTTCGAGGGCCTCCATGAGTTCCGGCTCCTCCCTCCAGGCGGCCTGGCGCCTGAACTCCTGGTCGCGGTCGCGAGGGGGATCGTAGAGGGGCCTGGAGACCCGAGCCATCCGCAGGAAGGGCGCCTCTTCTGCCCGATGCGCCCGGCTCCGGGCACTGCCCGCGGCACACGCCAGTTCTGGAAGGCAGAGGACTTCGGCAAGCTTTCTCAAGCTTGTGGCACCAAGGGGGCGTTGGCCCAGCTCGAAGGCGGAAAGGCGGCGGGGATCCACCCCGATCAGGCGGGCCAGCCCCCCGAGCGTGGCAAATCCCAGCCGCTGGCGCGCGGCTCGCGCCCTGGCTCCGATTTCTGTCAGATGTCTCATGCCCCAAGCATAGATCGCCTCTCGCGATCCGTGACATCGCGGATATTTCCGTCTGATTGCCGCGTTGTTGCAGGTTGATGAACCCGCAGCGCAGGCGCACGCCCGGGGCGCAGGTTTCCGCCAGGAATTTGCGGCATCTCCGCAGATTCTCAGCGGAAACGCGCCTTCACGAAGCTCGAATCCTCAGCCGCCCCGCAGCCACGCCCCCGGGATCCTGGCCCGCTGGCCCGGGGTCAGCACGGGGACGGCGTGGCCGTCCAGGACGGGCAGATCGTGCTGCTCGTCGGCGGGGATCAACAGCCACACGGCGGGCGTGCCGTCGCGACTGCCGGCCCGGTCGCGCAGGTCCTCCAGAAGATCCATCTGCTCGTAGCGGGCCAGAAGACCTGCCTCCACCAGCAGGACCGGTTGGTCCAGCGCGCGCAGGCGCTCCTGCACCAGGGGGCGGGCCGCCCGCACCAGGCGCATCAGGTTGGCCCAGCTCTTGGTGGCGGGGGTGGCGTCGGCGTCCAGCACCACCCGCCAGTCGGCCTTCAAGGCCTGCGCCTTTGCGCGCATGGCCTCCACCAGCAGGCGATCCAACGAAAACACCTGCACCCCGAACCGCTCTTCGAGTTCCTGCCGGGCCTGCCGATACCACCTGGGCCGCACCGAGAGCACCAGGAACGAACCCTCCTGGATCGAGCGGCCCAAGCGCTCCTGCAGGCGGCTGACTTCGGCCTCCTCCTCGGTCTGAACGCGGCGGCCGGCCTCGGTGCTGAGGAAGCGGGTGTAGCTGGACGAGCCCGTGGACAACCCGGCGGCGCCGGCGCGCAACCAGGCCTGCGCCTCCTCGGACCACTCCAGGTCCCAACCCGCGTCCTTCAGCAGGGCGTCCAGCTCGGGGCGATCCGGCAAGGGCTCGGCCTCGGGGTAGCGGCCGGCCACGCGGCGGCGCACCTCCTCCGGCGTCAGGCGGACCTCACCCAGCAGGGCCCCGTGGGCCAGCAGCAGGGCGCGCCTGGCGGGCATTCCACGAGGATAGAGCTCTTCTCTTGCGGAGACGGCGGCGGTCTGGCTGGCCGCAGCCGCCAGGCGCAGCAGGCGAGGGTCGGCCAGCTCCCGGGAGGTCGGGACCTCGCGCAGGCGCTGCAGCACCCGATAGGGCGGGGGCAGGGGATCCTCCTGCACCAGTCCGTCGGCCAGCTCGCCCAGGATCCCGGCATAGCGGCCCGCCTCCTGGTCCAGGACCACGAAGGGCCGCCCGTGAAGGCGATGCAGCATGAAGCGCGAGGCGTCCTGGATGGCCTCGACCTCCACCGCCGCCCGGGTTGCCGCCAGGCCCAGCACCCGCCGACGGTGGGGCTGGTTGGACGCCGAGCCGCGGGCGGCCAGGACCGCCTCTGCGACCTCCTCCAGGGGCAGGGCGCCTCCGTTGGCCCACAGGATGCTGCGCAGGTCCTCGCGCAGCGAGGTCAGCGCCGGCGACGCCTGCCAGGCCACCCGCAGATCCGGCAGGCAGCGCGCCACCTCGGCCAGCCCCCGCTTCACCCGCAGGGCGACCTGCGAGGGCGTGGCCCAGGCCAGATCCTCCTCCGGCCCGCGGTCCAGGCCCAGCCAGGCCTCGGCCAGGGGGCGCAAATCCTGACGGACGCCTTTGGCCGCCAGCAGCTCCCTCACGGTCCTGTCCAGGCTGCTTGGGGCAGCGTCGTCGGGCTGGGGAGAGTCCTGTGCGGGGAACCTCTCCAACAGACGCTCGAGGGTCTCGAGCACCTCGCGGCGGGTCTGGTTGCCCACCCCGCGCAGCCAGGTGATCTCGCGGGCGGGCCGGCGCAAGAGGTCGGCCACCGTCACCACGCCCAGACGATCCAAGGCCTGCAGGGCCCCGGCCGAGAGGCCCAGGCTGGCCACGGGACTCACCGGCGCCAGGCTGGCCGCCTCCTTCGGCGTGGAGACCTCGGCCGAGCCCGCCGGGGTGAAGGCCTCCCTCCAGGCCGCACGCATCGCCTCGGCGTGGTCGAAGCGCCGGGCCCAGTCCCGATCCAGGGCCTGGTGGAAGAAGCGCGTCAGGGTGTCGCGCAGGCTGGGCTCGAAGCGGTCGGCCTCCAGCACCAGGTCCTGATCGGAGAGCGAGGGGTCGGAGATCCCGTCTCCCCAGCGCGGCAACACGCCGGTGGCCATCTCGTAGAGCGTGACGGCCACCGAGTAGCGCTCTGCCTGCAGATCCCAGCGCGGGGGGCGACGCTTCGGAAGGAAGGGGTCCAGGTACAGGGGCGTGCCGGCCCGCACGTTGTCGGCCGGAGCCCGGGACAAGGAAAAGTCGAAGAGCACCAGATGCAGCTCGTCGTTCGACCCCATCTCGGCCACACCCAGGTTGCCGGGCTTGATGTCGCGGTGCGGGATGCCCTGTTTCTCCAGGTATTCCACGGCGGAGAGGAGGTCGTCCCCGAAGCGCTGCAAGAGATCCAGGTGCAAGGGCCCCGAGTCCAGCAGACGAGCCGTCAGGGTCTCGCGCCCCGCCACCTCCAGGACCAGTCCCATCCGCTCGCCCAGTTGGAGGGGCTCCACCAGCCGCACGATGTGGCGGTGATCCAACTTGGCCAGGACCTCTCCCTCCTCCTGGAGGCGGGCGTTGTCGGCCGGATCGCGAGCCAGTTTCAGGACCCGAAGGTCGTCATCCAACTCCACCAGCCAGGCCTTTGAGACGCTCCCCTGCCCCAGCACGGCCTTGACGACGTAGTCACCCAGCCGGTCTCCGGGCTGCGCGTCCAGCGGGTTCTCGGGCGTGCCCTCATCGAGATCCTGGGGCTGGCGCAGTTCCTGGAGGATCTCGTCCAGGGCGGCCAGCAGGTGCTCGGTGCCGGGCGGCCTCTTGGCGACATCGGCCTGGGTGCACCGGAAGACCAGTTCGTCCAGCTTCTGGGGCACGCCATCCTGCACCGACGAGAGCTGAAGACCCCCGGACCTCTGCAGATGTTGGTGCAGGCCCAGATGGTCCCGGGCTGGTGGGCAGCCGGACAGGATCAGGTAGCCCAGGGCCCCCAGCGAGAAGATATCGCAGAACTCGCCGGCCTTCTCGGGTGCGCTGAGGGCCTCGGGCGCGACGTAGGCGGTGGCCGCCGTCTCCACCAAATCCTGCACATGGATGGTGCCCGTGGTGCCACCCTCGTGGGCTCCGGTCCGCCAGTCCGTCACCAGGATGCGCGGGTGGCTGGTTTCCGGATCCGCAACCAGGATGCTGCGCGGACTCAGGCCCCGGTGCAGCACCTTGCGGCTATGGGCGTAACGAAGGGCGTCCACCACCTGCCGCCAGAGATCCAGGCGCTGCTCCAGACCCAGCCGAGCCAGGTGGGCCTCAAGGAAGAGGTCCAGGCGCAGGGCCTCGGGATCGTGCTCGTAGAGCAGGGCCGGCCCGTACTCGTGGACTTTGAAGTCCTGGGGCCGGAGAATGCCGGGGTGGCGAAAGGACTCGGCCAGGCGGAACTCGCGCTCGGCGGCCCGGCGCACCATGTCGCGCTCCTCCTGGGAGGCCGCCCGGGTGACCAGGAAGTGCCGGATCCGACGGGTGACGCCCTCCAGGCTCTGGTGCTGGCCCAGGCGATCCTGGTAGCCCGGGCCCTCGCCCAGGATTTCCTGGAGCCGATAGTCCCCCACGGTGCGGGAGCGCTGCAACGGGCGGATTCCGGCCTGCGCGATGGCCTCCTGCAACCGGCGGGCGGCCCCGCGATCCAGGCGGGCCTTCTGCCTGGGGTCGCTGGCCAGGGTCTGGATGAGGCCGGGCCGGGCCACCTCGTCCCGGAAGGTGATGTTCTGGCGGGCATAGTCCTCGAGCTGACAGTCCAGGTCGCGGGCGGAAAGGAAGACCAGGGGCTGGATATAGGGGACCTCGGTCCGGGACTGTCGGAAGGCGGGCTGAGCTGCCAGCAATCCTTTAAGGACCTTCGACTTGGTGTTGGTCAGGAAGAGGGGGTTGTCCAGAACCTTATGGCGCTGCCCGTCCTGCAGGAACCAGCGCGTCGAGTCCCCCGTCAAGGTGCCCGACCAGCTCTTGATCTCGATCAGGTAGAGGCGGTCCCGGGTCAGGACCATCAGGTCCACCTCGTAGATGGCCCCGTGCTGGGAGAGGAACTCGAAGTTGGCCCAGGCGCCCAGGGACCACGGCCCCAGGTGGCGACGCACGTGGTCCAGGGCCTCCTGCTCCCAGGGGAACTGGGAGGGCGAGATCGTGTGCCACTTATCCGCAGGCTTGAGGTTGGCCATGGATCTTCCCCGAAGGTTGGAGCATCCTTCCCAAGACTGGGGTGCGGGTTCGCGGAGGAAGGTTGAATATCCCTCCAGGCGCAGGCGGCTGGAGGGCCGTGGCCCGGGTTTCCGCCAAGAATTTGCGGCATCTCCGCAGATTCAAGGCGGAAGACCTGTGGCTGGGCGGCTGGAGACACGCCGGTCCCGCTTGCCTGCCGGCGCCCCAGGATCTACACTGTAATTACAGAATCGAGGCAGGTGAAACCGGAATGGGCGAGCTCCACGGCAAGCTGATCGCGATCGGAAACTCCAGGGGGGTCCGGCTCCCGCGGGCCGTGATCGAGCAGGCAGGCCTGGTCGATGAGGTCCTCATCCTGGTGCGGGACCGGGAAGTCATCATCCGCCCCGCCGAAGTGCCTCGAGCCGGATGGGAGGAGGCGCTGCTGCGGCACGGTCCTCCAGACGATGCGGACCTCGAGTTCCTGCAGGCCCCCAACCGCTTCGAGGACGAGGAGTGGTCGTGGTAGCCATCCGCCGATTCGACGTGTTCATGGTCGCCCTCGACCCGACGGTGGGAAGCGAAATTCAGAAACTCCGCCCCTGCGCCGTCGTGTCCCCGGACGAGATGAACCGCCACCTGAAGACGACGCTGGTCTGCCCTTTGACCTCCACCCGCAAACCCTACCCCTTCCGCGTGGACTGCGAGTTCGAAGACCGGCAGGGGCAACTCGCCACCGACCAGTTGCGGGTCGTGGGCCGGTCCCGCCTGGTGCGGCGGCTGGGGCGCCTGGACACCACCACCAGCGACCGGCTCCTGGACGTGCTCCGGGAGATGTTCGCTCCCTGAATCAACCGGGAGGTTGGTCTCTCGTCGCGAATCTGCGGGAAAAGGCAGATCTTGTCGGAGAGGAACCGGAAACAGATGCCCGTGATGGACTTCGTTCTCGACTTCCGCCTGCGAAACTGCCAAACGCCCGCCACCCGCCAGGTGCGTGTTCCCGGACGCCTGACGCTACGGCACCTGCACCGGGTCGTCTCGATCGTCTTCGGTTGGGGACGAGGTGAGCACCTGTACGAGTTCGAGGTGGCCAGGAACCTCTTTGGGAACCCGACCCTTCTCGGCATCTGGCGATCGCTGGAAGACATGGACGACTTCGACGACTCCAGACTCCGCCTGAGGGACCTCCTGGCTCCGAAGCGACGCATCCTCTATCGCTGCGACGTTGGCGTCGAGTGGACGGTGGAGATCCGGGTCGTCCAGGCGGTGGAAACGCCGACGCCCTCGCCAACGGAATGCCTGGCTGGCGTGGGCATGGTCCCGCTTGACGAAATGGACGCGGACTGGGGGCCGCGGGCGAGCGTCCCAGCCGAATTCGACCGTGACGCCGTCAACCGGCGCCTGGCACGCTCGTTTCCCGGTGGGCGCCCGAAACGGAGGGCAGCGGTCAGGGCCTCGACGAGAGAATCACCTCCGCTGACATCTGGCAACAGGGCCTCGAGCTAGAATCATCTGGAGGCCCCGCGGGCCGCATCCGACCCGAAGTCAAGAACCTTAGGAGGAAGGCGCAATGGCAACCGAGGCTCCCCTGGACATGAGCAAGATCGACGGTGACGAGCGAGTCGGCTTCTACGGAGCGCTCTTCGCCATGGCGGCGACTGATGGTTCCGTGGACAAGGACGAGATGCAGATCATCTACGAACTGATGATCCTCGACGGCATGACCCGGGAACAGAAGGCGACGGTCCACTCCTACGTCCTTCAGCCCCCGCCGCTGCGGGAATGCCTCCGCGCCCTGGACCGGTCGGACCGGCCCCTCCGCTACGGGCTCCTGGTCAACCTCGTCGACGTGGCCTACGCCGACGACGACTACACCCCCGGAGAGAGAGATTTCGTCGAGGAGGCTGCGCGGGAACTGTCCATCTCCCAGCAACAGTTGGAGGCGGTGGAGGAGTTCGTGCGCAAGGCGCGCGAGGTCAAGAATCGCGGGCTCGACGACAGGGTCGCCGAGGACATCCTGAAAACGGCCGCAGCGGGCCTCAGTTCCGTGGGCGTCCCGATCACCGCCGTCTACTTCTCCGGGACCGTCGTGGGCCTGAGCGCTGCGGGCATCACTTCCGGCCTCGCCGCACTGGGCTTGGGGTTCGGCATGATCCCGGGCGTCGGCGTGGCCATCCTCCTGGGCACCGCCGTCTACGTGGCCATCACCCGGTTCCTTGATGTCGGGGGGCGCCGCAAGAAGGAAATACTGCGCAAGGAGGCCGAGCGCCGGGCCCAGGTGGTCATCGCGAACATGCAGGAATCCCTCAACCATCTCGTGGAGCAGGTTGCGCGGCTGAGCGCCAGCGCCGCCGAGAGCGCGGCCAACCGGGAGGCAATCGCCCAGCTCACCGCCCGGCTCCGCTCCCTGCAGCAACTGCTGAATCGCCGCAAGAACGAGCTCGCGGCGCGGGCTCGATGATGACGGAGACGGAGATCCTGGAGCTTCGCCCCGTGCTCCAGGCGCAGCACAGCCTGCTGCGCAGGCTCGGGGCCCGCCTGGACGAGGTGGAAGTCGAGTTTGCCGACCTCGGTGCCCAGAAGGAAGCCCTGGCCGACCTGGGTCGACTGATGGACGAACTGGAGCGGGACGCGGAGCTGGTCCTCGCCGAGGACCTGGAGGACTTCTCCCCGGAGACGATCGAAAGGCTCTACCTGAAGCGTCAGCGAGCCGTCGACTCGGACCTCGCGAGGATCGGCTTCCAGGACTGGCCCTCCTTCGTAAAGGCCTGCCAGGTCCACTGCCTGGAGAAGGGCGCCAACCCCCTGGCGCCCTACGAGCACCTGCTGACAGAGGCCGACCTGGCGCGTCTCCGCGACGAGTCCTACGGGGCCCAATACCGCTGGGATCGCCTGGACTACATCTTCGTAGGCGCCGCCGGGGTCCTGGCCGTCCTGACGGACTTCCTTCTGGTCCGACTCCCGAAGACCATGCTGCCTTTCAGCGAGTACAGCGGCCAATCGGGAAGCCCCGTGACCGCCTGGCTGCGCGGGCTGACCGACCGGGAGAAGGGAGGCTTCCGGCAGTGGTGCGCGGACGCCGGAACGAGGCTAGAGAAAGAATGCCGCGTCTCCTATGACCGGATTGCCCCGGGGCTGGGCGGGCGGACTCACCGGCTCCAGACTCTGGGCCACGATCCTGTGCTGGGCTTTGTGTTTGGGGTCTGGGACATCATGCACGGAACGATGACCGGATTCCGCTATGACGGACAGGTGGCCTCCCTCTTCCAGGATCCGGCGGCCGAGGGGGGAGTCAAGCTGGCGGAAGCCCTGCTGCGGCACATTGGTCACCTCTTCTCGGACGTGGGCACCGCGCAGGGCCTCCCTGCGCCGTTCATGACCCTCCTGCAGGGCCTGAACGTCGGAAATTTTGGAGAGAAACATCGAACTTTGGGGCAGGTGGCTCGCTGGATGTACCTGAACGGCTACGACCTGCGCCACTTCCTGGTCTCGGGCATCACGCCGGCCACCGTCGAGATCATCCTGCGGGGCTACCTCATGCTCCGCCACTACTCCGAGCACGGCGAGGTGAAGCTCCAGTTGAGGAACCACCCGAAGTACCGCACCATGCTGCTGGTGGCCCACGCCGTAGCCGCCAGCGCCAATGCAGGGCGGGTGGTGCTGGCCAACGGCAACCCCCTGGCGGTCAACTACCCGCAATGGCTGGCCCTGTTCCGCTACCTGGCCCCCAGCCTGAAATACTGGGTTCTCGACAAGCACCGCCTGGAGATGGAGCACTTGCAGAACCTGACCGACAGCGGATGGGACGAGTTGTTGGCGCAGAGCCGAGAACTGCTGACCCGGATCCCTTCGTCGGCACCGGAGCCCTTCGAACTCAGGCCGGAAACCAATAATCCGCAGGCGTCGCGTGGAATCCCGTGAAGTGGAGGGGTCTTTCTATGGCCCCCTGACCCTCAGAGTCTGGTACTTGAGCGCCTTCCTCAGGGGCCTTCGGGAACCCAAGGTCTGGACCGTCTCCAGGGAGACGGCCGAACGCCTGGAGACCGTGCTCGCCAACCGTGCATCCAAGGTTCTCGACTTCTTCTGTTTTGACGACGACCGCGGCACGAGCGTGGCTCTCAACCTCAAGCACCTGCAAGCGGTCCGAATCCTGTGGGAACCGCTGCGCCTGGAAAGTCCACCCAAGGCCGACTACGAGCCCGCTACGGGCGCCGAGCTGTACCTGGTGGGGAAGCGAAGCCCTGTCATCGTGGGTGCCTGCGAGGACGAGGAGCCCTACCTCACCTTCGACCTCGAACTGGCGGGCGGGGGCGAGTTTGTGTCCTGGTTGGATGAAGATGGAGAGATGTTCCATGTGTCGACCGACCACCTGGTTCTTGCCGTGTATCCCAGCGAATGGGACGAGCTCGCGTCGAAGCGGATGAACGACGAAATGGACGGCGCAGAACCCACCTCCGAGGTGGAAGAGGACGAGCCCGAGAGCTGACGCGCCCATCGTTTCCAGCAGGGCCCCGCCCCCGTGGCCTCTCGCGGCCTGCAGGGGGCGGCCGAAGGTCAGGACAGCAGGTCCAGGAACTCCTTGCGGACCTTGACGTGGCTCCCCTTCTGGCTCACGGGTTCGAACCCGGCCCGCGAAAGGGCCACCACGACCTCCTGGCCCGAGAGCCTGGGAGGCCGACTCACACGGCCAGCCGGAACGGCTCGATCCGGGGGCGGGCGATCGGCTCGGGCAGGGGCTCGTCCTCGAAGTGAAGCTCGAGGGCTTCACGGAGGTTGGCCAGGCTCTCTTCGGCGGTGTGGCCCTGTGAAGCGACCTCGACCTCGAGGCAGCGGGCCACGAACCAGGAGCCCTCCCGGGTAATCGCGGCGGTCAACTCAAGTTCGCGCATGGCCCCCTCATGATATCACGCCACGGCCAGGCTGCATCCTCCGGTCACATCCCGCACGGCACACGCGAATCGCCTGGTCGATGAGGTCCTCGAATTGCATTTTCCGCCACGGACAAACCAGGCGCCCCCGACCGCACCTGCTTGCAGGCACGGCCGGGGGCGCAGGGGCGCGGCCCCAGGGGCCCGCCGCCTAGCGGGCCGGGTCCACGTAGCGCACGCCGTCGAGCAGGGCGATCTCCTCGAGCTTCTCCAGGGGCAGGCTCACCACCGCCATCCGGCCCGAGCTCGCCTCACCCTGGAAGCGCACGCCCAGGGCCTCGAGCTTCTTGCGCAGGTTGGCGTCCATGCCGGCCTTCAGCCAGATCCAGGCCTGGGCCCGCCCCTTCTCGACCTGGATCCCCTCGTGCTGGAAGCTGCTGCTCCAGCCTCGGGTCGAAGCCTCGGCGCGGGCGGTGAGCAGGTGCGGGTGCACCCTGGTCGCAGCCTTCTGCTGCGGGGTGGCCTGCTCGAGCCGATCCCGGCGGTCGGCCGACCAGCCCTCGACAGACTGGGGTGCCGGAGCCGAAGGCATCGCCCGGGAGAATCCGCCCGGAGCCCCCACGGCCATCGTCTGGAGCTTGGGGGGCCCCGACTCGCCGAAGACCCCCTCGTGGCTGACGCCTTCGGGCATCTCGACCGGGACCGCCACGGTGCGCGGCTTCCCGCCCTCGGTCACCACCATCTCCTCGACGGCCACGAACGAGGTGAACTGGGTCATGATCCGGTACTCCAGACCCAGGCGGGTGATCTCCTCCTGGAGGTCGCCCCGGGGCTGACGCTGCTGCATCCCCAGCCAGTCCTGGTTCATCAGGTCGGCCACCTGGGCCCGGGCCCAGAGCTGTCCCAGCACCTCGTGGTCGGCCCGATCCCGGGGCAGGCGGACCTGGACCGAGCGCTCCCAGGGCTTGCCACCCAGGCGGCCGCGCAGCACCACCGTGCCCTCGGCGGGGCGCGAGAAGCGACCGGTCAGCACCACCGGCTTGGAGCTGAACAGGTCCGGAACGCGGCGAGGCAGGACCTCCTCCACCGGCAGGTTGCCCCAGTCCACCGAGACGTCCGTCAGGACGGGGTTGCGCACCCGCTCGAAGAAGCGTCGGGCGGCGCCCTCGCCGCGATCGTTCAGGGTCACGTACTCCACCTCGCCGCGCCCGGCGGCCGCCATCCCGTCCAGCAGGAAGCGGTTGACCGACTGGCCGATCCCGAACGGGAAGACCCGGGCCCCGGAGTACTTCTGGATGGCGCCCAGGATGGCCATGTCGTTGCCGACGTAGCCGTCGGTCATGAAGGTGACGATCCGGACGGCGTTGGAGGCCGACTTCGAGGGAGCCAGGGCCACCTCGATGGCCTTCATCATCTCGGTTCCGCCCCCCGCGCGAGCCCCCGACAGGAAGGCCCGGGCCCGGGCGATGTTCTCCGGGGTCGCGGGAACGGGCTTCTCGAAGAGCAGGTGGGTGTCGCCCGAGAAGGTGATCACGTTGAAGGTGTCCTTGGGGTTCACGCCCGCCAGGCACAACTCCATGGTCTCCTTGCACTTCTCCATCGGGGCCCCGGACATCGAGCCCGAGGTGTCCACCACGAAGACCAGCTCCTTGGGAGAGATGTCGGAGGCCTGGGGACGCAGCGGGGGTTCCAGGACCAGGACGAAGTGCCCCCGACCCTCCTGGGCGTGGGCCAGGAAGGCGTCCTGGACACCCTTGCCGGCCACCGAGTAGCGCACGATGAAGTCGCGGTTGGGGATCGTGGCCTTGTCCGCCAGGCGGAGGCTGGCCTTGGAACCCTGCCTCTCGATCTGCACCTCGTGCAGTTCCGAGCGCAGGTCCAGGATGGGGCTGCCGGCGTCCAGCGTCAGCTCCAGCGAGATGTCGTGTCCGGCCCGGGTTCCCTTGGGGGCGACCGGCGGGGTGATGCGCGAGGCGTCCGGAACCTGGCCGGTGTCGGGCGCCCAGCCAGTGCCCTTCCGACCCTGCGGGTCTCCGGGGATGTAGCGGGGTCCCACCACCATCGGGAAGACGAACGAGTAGAAGCCGTCCTTCCAGGGCAGCACCTCGGAGTAGCGGATGGTGATGTCCACGGCGGCGCCGGGCTCGATGTTGGCCACCGACTGGGTGAAGATGTTGGGGCGCTCCTGGTCCAGAAGCGAGGCCACGTGCCCCCGCTCGCGGGCCTGCTCGTAGATGCGACGGGCCTCGTCGCGGGGCTTGATCTCACCGCGGATGGTCCGCTCTCCGACCTTCATCTCCATGTCGTAGACCGCCGCGTCCTGAGGCAGCGGGAAGGTGTAGACGGCCTCGATCTTGTCCTTGCCCGGATTGTGGAAGTTCTGGGTCACCGTGACCGAGGCCACGAAGCCCGACACCCGGGCCTGGACGGCGGTGTGCTTCAAGGGGCACTCCCCGGAAGGCTTGCCGTCGGGGCCCAGGATCACCAGCGACCCGGCGCCCTGGCCCGAGGCGGGCTCCGCGGACTCGGAGGGAGCCACCGGCGGCACAGGACTGGGGACGCCTTTCGGAACCGGCTTCTCGCCGGGGCCGCGGGCCTGAAGCCCCGTGGGGAGGAGGAGGGCGGCCAGGAGCACCGCCAGGGCGAAGAGAGACCACGCTCGTCTGGTCATGTCAGCCTCGCAGACCCTGAATCCGCCACCTAGGCTCCTCGCCTGGCATTCGACCGCGGATTCAGGCTGAAAATGGATTGTTCAAGCCTTCAGACGCCCCCAGGTGGTCGCCTATTCCCCAGGGGCTTCCCCCCGGTCCCACGGTGACCTGCCCAGGCCCTCGCGCCATGCTCGCTCCCGGCCTTCCAGCGCCGGCAAACCTCTTGCTGGCAGGCAACCCCGGCATGCGCCGGCCCCCAGCACCGGCAAACCTCTTGCCGGCAGGCAGCACCGGCATGCGCCGGCCTCCGACCTCACTCTCCAGGCGATCTTGTCGAATATCGATTCGCCGGTGCCCAGGATCAGCATCCTTCTCTGGTCCATCTCCTTCCGACACAGGCCCGGATCGCCTACAATCCAGGGCATGGAGCTCAAACAACCCGCCTTCCTGCCCACCACCCGCCAGGAGATGCGGGCCCTGGGGTGGGAGGCCCTGGACGTCCTGCTCGTCACCGGGGACGCCTACGTCGACCATCCCAGCTTCGGGGCGGCCCTGCTGGGCCGGTTGCTGGTGGCCCGGGGGCTGCGCACCGGCATCGTGGCCCAGCCCCGCTGGACCACCCCTGAGGACGTCTCGCGCATGGGTCGGCCCCGGCTCTTCGCGGGCGTGACCGCCGGAGCCCTGGACTCGATGCTGGCCCACTATACGGCCTTCCGCAAGAAGCGCCACGACGACGCCTATACCCCGGGCGGCCGCGCCGGGGCCCGCCCCAATCGGGCCGTCATCGTGTATTCGAACCTGGTCCGCCAGGCCTTCCCGGGGCTGGTGGTGATTTTGGGAGGCATCGAGGCCTCGCTGCGCCGGATCACCCACTACGACTTCTGGAGCGACTCGCTGCGCCGGCCGATCCTGCTGGACGCCAAGGCGGACCTGCTGGTCTGGGGGATGGGCGAGGCCCCCCTCATCGCGGTGGCCCGGACCATGCTCCAGGCCGAAGAATCCGGCATGGTTCCCGACTTGACGGGGATTCCGGGAACGGCCTGGATGGGTGGCCCCGAGCAGGTGCCCGAGGGCCAGGCGGTGCTCGAGCTGCCCTCGCACGAAAGCATTCAGCAGGATCCCCGGCTGCTGATGCAGGCCACCCTGGCCTCCGAGCACCATGTCCAGCGCGGGGACGCCTGGGCAGTGCAGCCCGTGAGCGGGCGCACCCTGCTCCTGGCTCCCCCACCGCCTCCCCCGACCAGCCGGCAACTGGACGAGGTCTTCGAGCTGCCCTTCTCGCGGCGGGCCCACCCCGGCTACACCGAGGCCATCCCGGCCGAGGAGATGATGCGCTGGAGCGTCAACACCCACCGGGGCTGCGGGGGCGGGTGCTCGTTCTGCTCGCTGGCCCTGCACCAGGGGCGTCGGGTGGCCTCGCGCAGCCGGGGCTCGATCCTGCGCGAGGTGCGCAGCCTGACCCGGATGCCGGGCTGGACGGGCTCGATCTCGGATGTGGGCGGGCCCTCGGCGAACATGTGGGGAGCGCGCTGCACCCTGGATCCCTCCCGCTGCACCCGCGCCAGTTGCCTGTTCCCCTCCGTGTGCCCGGGCTTCCGGGTGGACCAGTCGGCCGGGGTGGAGCTCCTGCGCGAGGTGGCCCGCCAGGAGGGAGTGCGCCACGTCCGGGTGGCCAGCGGGATCCGCCACGACCTGGCCCTGCAGGATCCCCAGGCCTTGAAGGCCCTCACCATGGAGTTCACGGGCGGCCAGTTGAAGGTGGCCCCCGAGCACCTCTCCGAGAGGGTCCTGCGGGGGATGCGCAAGCCCGCCCGAGAGGTCTTCGAGAGGTTCCTGGAGGAGTTCCGGCGTCACTCCCAGGCGGCGGGCAAGGAGCAGTACGTCATCCCCTACCTGATCAGCGCCTTCCCCGGCTGCACGGACCAGGACATGCGCGAGCTGGCCGACTGGCTGCGCAGCCGGGGCTGGACGCCCCGCCAGGTTCAGTGCTTCATCCCTACCCCGGGCACGGTGGCCACGGCCATGTACGTCACGGGGCTCGATCCCGAGGGGAACCCGATCCACGTGGCCCGCAGCGACGCGGAGCGCCTGCGCCAGCACGGGATCCTCTGCCCCGAGCGAGGGCGCAAGCCGGTCCGGGGCCAGGGGCCCGAGCGAAGAGACAACCCGCAGCAGGGCGGCAAACCCCAGCGAGACGAGAAGCCAGGGCACGGCCGCAAGCCCCAGCGAGGCGAGAAGCCAGGGCACGGCGGCAAACCCCAGCGAGACGAGAAGCCAGGGCACGGCGCCAGGCCCCAGCGTCCGGGCAGGCCGACCTCTGGCCGCGAACCCATGCCCGACGGCGCGGGGCGAGGCCACAAGCCCGACCGGGGCGGGAAACCCGGCCGCGAGGCCAGGTCTCCCGAGCGCCAGCCGGGGCCGCGGCGCGCGCCGGATCCCGCGAAATCCCAGCCGCCGGGGCGCCCCTCCGGCTCCACGACGCCTTCAGGCCAGGCGCGGAAGAACCAGGGCCGCCGCGGCCCCGGCCGGCGCCGCTAGCGACTACTTCGAGGCCGGCTTGCCCACATCCAGGATGGAGATCGTCTTGTAGCCCTTGGCCTCGAGGGTGTCGAGGACCTTGTCGAGGTCCTTGGCGGTGTTGGAGTGGATGTCGTGCATCAGGATCACCCCTCCGTTGCCCTTCTTGTCCATGGCCTTGACGCCCGACACGACGCGATCGGTCAGGGGCGTGGTCTTCTTGCCCTGGCGCAGATCCGACTGCACCCTCCAGTCCAGGGAGTCGACCTGCCAGACGACCGACTTGCCGCCGTACTTGTCGTGGAGGGTGCCCAGGACGGACTTGTTGGTGGCCCCGTAGGGGGGGCGGACCAGCTTCAGGGGATAGTCGTAGCCCAGCACCTTGTCCACGGCGGCATCGGTCTTCTTGAGCTCCGACAGCATCGTGGCCTGGGAGACCTTGGTCAGATCCGGATGGCTCCAGGTGTGGTTGCCCAGGACATGCCCCTCGGCCACGATGCGCTTCAGAAGGTCGGGGTAGCGCTGGGCATTGGCTCCGGTGACGAAGAAGACCGCCCCTTGGACCTTGTGCTCCTTCAGGGTGTCGAGGATCTTGGGGGTCACCTTGGGGTTCGGCCCGTCATCGAAGGTCAGCACGAACTGGCCCTTGGGGATCTTGTTGTAGTTGTAGCCGATGTCGCCCAACTGCTTGAAGAACTCGGGGGTCAACTTCTTGACGCTCTCGGGAACCTTCTGGGTGGTCCCGGCCTTGGCCGGCTGGGCCTGCTGAGAGGCCAGCAGCGCCAGGGGCACGGCCTGGCCGGTCAGCGAAGCGGTCGAGGCGGCCGGGGTCTGGGCCAGGGAGAAGAGGCTGACCCCCGAGGCCGGAGCCTCGACCACGCGGACCTGGCTGGCCAGGGGGGCCTGAGGCGGCGCAGCCAGGACCGGCGTCATGGCCTGCGCCAGGCCCGACAGACCTGCGATCCCGGCCGCGACCGTCAGGGCCACCGCACCGGCTCGGGCCATCATGCTCGGGACGTGGGGGGCCTGGGCGACCTCGGCGGGGTTCGCTCCGCTCAAGCAGACCGAATCCTGCGGAGGAGCGACCTCGGTGGAAGTGGGGCGGCTCGCCGCCGCGCGTGGGGAGGTTGCGGGGGGGGCACTGTTCAGCTCGATGCGCATGTCCCGAGGCCTGCTTTCCGGTGGGCTCTGTGATGTCGAGAACATGCGGCAGAAACCTGTAAATTATCCTGAAATCGCAGGAGCCCGGACAGCGCTCGCCACGGCCAGCGAGCTCCCCGGCGTCGGGCGTCCCTGAAGCTCCAGAGCGGGGGCCGAAGAGCCGGAGGCTGCCTCGACCTGGAGGCGCGGGAATCTTCTGCGCTCGAGGCGAAAGCCCGGGCGATGAAGACCTCTCCCAATCCCCTGTTCACCCGCCTGGTCGAGAATCTCGAACGCGTCGTCCAGGGCAAGACCCGCCCCCTTCAATTCCTGGTCGTCTCGCTGCTCTCAGGGGGGCACGTCCTGATGGAGGACGTGCCGGGCGTGGGCAAGACGACCCTGGCCAAGGCCCTGGCCGCTTCGATCCGGGGGAGCTTCCGCCGGGTCCAGTTCACCCCGGACCTGCTGCCCACCGACATCCTGGGCTCGTCCATCTACAATCCCCGGGAGGGCACATTCGACTTCCACCAGGGTCCGGTCTTCTGCAACATCCTGCTGGCCGACGAGATCAACCGGGCCTCGCCGCGAACCCAGTCCAGCCTGCTGGAGGCCATGAGCGAAGGCCAGGCCACCATCGAGGGGGTGACTCGAACCCTGCCCCGGCCCTTCGTGGTGCTGGCGACCCAGAACCCCATCGAGTTCCACGGCACCTATCCCCTGCCGGAAGCCCAACTGGACCGCTTCACCATGCGCCTGGCCCTGGGCTACCCGGATCGGGACCACGAGCTGGCGGTCCTGGAGGACCAGCGCCAGCAGCACCCATTGGAACGCCTGGAGTCGGTCACCGACCTGGACGAGGTCATGCAGGCCCAGGAGGCTGTCCGCCAGGTGCGCGTCGAGAGGCCGATCTCGGAGTACATCCTGGCGCTGGTCCAGGCCACCCGAGAAGATCCGCGCCTGAAGCTGGGTTCCAGCACCCGGGGCGCCCTGGCCTTGTATCGCACGGCCCAGGCCCGGGCCTGGTGTGAAGGCCGGGACTACGTCCTTCCCGACGACATCAAGGCCCTCTCGACCGAGGTCCTGGCCCACCGGGTGATGCTGGACACCAAGTCGCGCTACTCGGGCGTCTCGCGCGAGGACCTGGTGGCCGAGATCGTGGGCCGGATCCCGCCCACCCCGTGATCCGGGGTCCCGGCCCCTCCCGCTCCCAAGCGCACGGCGGCGGCCTGCTCGTGCGCTGGTTGCGCGTGCTGCTGCGGGAAAAGCTCACCGACACGGGGCGGCTGGTCTTCTGGCTCTTCTGGCTGGCCACCACCACCGGGATGGCCTCGTTCGTGGTGAAGATCTACTTCCTCTGGAGCGCCTTGCTGGGCCTGCTGGCCATCAGCATCCTGGCCTCCAGACTGGCCCGGGTTCGCCTCCTGGCCGAGTTGCGGACACCGCGCAACACCCTGGCCGGCAGCACCCTGGAGCTGCCCTTGCGGCTCTCCAACCCCACCCGGCGGACCGCCCGGGATCTGCAGTTCAGCCTGCTGGATCCCCCGGCGGGTCTGGACTGGACCCGAGTCCCGCTAGAGCAGATCTCCCCCGGAGAGGAGCGGGTCCTCTCGCTTCCGGTCCGATTCCCCCGGAGGGGGCACCTGATCCTGAAAGGGGTCCGCCAGGACAACGTCTTTCCTTGGGGCCTGTGGCGGGACACCCGGCGACTGCCTCAGCCGCGCAGCCTCCTGGTCTACCCGACCTTTCATCCCCTGCTCGGCCTGGACATCCCCGTCGGGCGGCGCTACCAGCCAGGGGGCATCGCCCTGACCTCACACGTGGGCGAGTCGACCGAGTTCGTCTCGACCCGGGAGTTCCGCACCGGAGACAGCCTGCGCAACATCCACTGGCGCTCGTGGGGCCGTCTGGGGCGCCCCGTGGTGAAGGAGTTCCAGGAGGAGTACTTCTGCCGAATCGCCCTGCTGCTGGACACCTACGTCCCCTCCAGAAAGGGAGAGGAGGCCTTCGAGGCGGCCATCAGCCTGGCCGCCTCGGTGGCCAACCGGCTGGCCTTGGAGGAATACGTCGTGGACCTCTTCGCGGCGGGCCTGGAGGTCCATCACTTCCAGGCCGGGCGAAGCCTGGCCTACCTGGAGAACGTGATGGACATCCTGGCCTGCGTCGAGGCCTGCCCCGAGCCGCCCTTCCAGAAGATCGAGCCGGTCCTGCTGGACCACATGGGCAACATCACGACCACCATCGCCTTCCTGCTGGCCTGGGACGACCAACGCGCGGGGATGCTGCGCGCCATCCAGGATCGGGGCTCGGCCCTGAAGATCCTGCTGATCCAGCCCGAAGCGCCCCCCCTGGCCGAACACCCGCTCCTGGGCCCCATTCACTGGATCCCCCCGGAACGGGTGCGCTCCGGAGGGGTGGAGACGCTTTGAGACCGCCTCATCCCCTCCGCGTGGTCCTCCTGCTCCTCGTCGCCCAACTGGCCTTCCTGTCCAGCGGAGGGTTGACCCTGCTGAACCTGGCCTGCGCCGGATTGGGGCTGGTGGGCGCCCTGTCCCGAGGGGTCCTGAACGCCCCCTCCTCGGTCTGGCCGGTCCTGCTGCTGCCGGTCCTGCTGCTGCCCGGCCTTCCTCCCGAGGCCGGCCCCACGCTGGCCCTGGGCCCACCCAACACCCCATTTCTGTACCGGGCCCTGCTGCTGGCCAGCATGGAGAGCGCGCTGCTCTCGTGGCTGCGTTGGGAACCAGAGCGACAGGGGTGGCCGGTGGCGGCGGCCATGGCCCTGACCATGGCCTGCGGGCTGACCTTCGACGCCTGGCCCTACGGTGGCTTCGTGCTGGTCCAGATCACACTGCTGGTCGTCCATCTGCGCGCCGCGGTTCCAGGGCCCCTGGATCTGCCGCGCCTGGCTCCCCTCTTCGGCGCCGGGGCGCTGGCTCTCACCCTGGGATTGGTGCTGGCGTGGAGCGAGCGCAAGGTCAACGACATGATGACCTGGTTCACCCCGCCCCTCCCGGTCTCGGCGCATTTCCAGGCCCATTCCCGGCTGGAGACCATGCGCGATCAGCAACGCTCGGCCCGGGTGGTCCTGCGCGTGTTCACCCGCCCCCCACATCAGCCGCGCCACCTGATCGGCGCCGTGTACAACACCTACGAGCGGGAGACCTGGAGCCAACGCTCGGGCAATCAGGACCTCTCCTCCACCGGCCTCCCCGGCGAGGATCCGACCTTCAGGCTCTCCTTCCCCCCCGGCTCGGTCGGGGAGGTCTTCCGACTGACCTCCGGGGCCCCGGGAAGCCTCTTCGTCCCGCCTGGAACGACGGAGGTCTCAGCCCGCCTGAACAAGCTGTCCAGCACCTGGGACGGGGCCCTGAGCTTCGAACCGGCCCCCGGATTCGACGGCACCTACCGCGTGCGACGCCAGTTCCAGGAGGTTTCGGGCCTCCCCCTGGTGGAACCGCACCGCAAACTGTATCTGCAGTTGCCTTCGAACCTGCCCGAGGTGGTGCGACGGGAGGCCGGACGGCGAGCGCCAGGCGCCTCGGCCTTGCGGGTGGCCCGCGCGACCGAGTCCTGGCTGCAGGAGTCTTTTGAATACGGACTGGGCTACCCGTTCGATCCCGACCGGGATCCCCTCGAGCAGTTCCTCAGCCAGCGCCCTCCGGCCCACTGCGAGTTCTTCGCCACCGCCATGACCTTGATGCTGCGGATTCGAGGGATCCCCGCCCGGTATGTGACGGGTTTCCTGGTCACCGAGAACAACCCCCGGGGAGGCTACTTCACCGTCCGGGAAAGCCACGCCCACGCCTGGACCGAAGCCTGGATGCCGGGAACCGGATGGGTGACCTTCGATCCCACGCCGCCCGGAGCCGCGGACGACCCGCAGGAGGGCCTCTCCGCACTCCTGCGCCAATGGTCGGACCTGGCGGCCCTCCAGATGCAGGACCTGCTGGCCCGGATCCGCTCGGGTGACTGGCGGGGCTTGTGGGCCCTGCTCGTGCAGACCCTGGGTGGGCTGGGAGCCCCCCTGGCCCGCCATCCCCTGGCTTCAGGGGCGGTGGTGTTCCTGGGAGCGGCCCTGGTGTGGTGGGCCAGGCGCTCCCACAAGGCCCCCCCGCCGCCAGACCCGGGCCCGCTGCCACGCCTGCTGCAGGACTTCGACCGGGTGATGGCCCTCCAGGGGATCCCCCGCCCCCCGAACCTGACCCTGCTGGAGTATCGCGAGCTTCTGCAAGAAGACGAAACCCGCCCCCACCAGGCCTGTCAGGACTTCCTGCTGGCCTGGTGCCTGGCTCGTTATGCCGCCGACCCGGAGGCCCGGGCAAGACTGGAGGACCTGATGGAGCAGGTGCGTCAGGAGGCAGGCCCTGCAGCCCCCTGAGATCCCCGCGAAACGGGCGCTCAGCGCGCCGCTCCCTCCACCTCGGGCAACACCCGATGCAGGCGGGCCCGAAATCCGCGCGGTGCCGACAGCAGTCGGGCAGGGCCCAGTCTCATCGCCTGCTGCCGGGGGATCCGGAGGACCTCGTCCTCGGGCTCCAGCACCAGCAGCCAGCGCCCCGGAAGAGCCAGGAAGCGGGCTTCGCTCTCGAGCCTCAGTCGCTGCATGGTGGCTTGGGGCACCTTCAGGGCCGCAAAGCGGCAAGCCTGATTCTGCCCGAAATTGAAGCCTCCTCGGGAGATCGGATCGAACTTGCGAACGATCAGGGTGTGCCCCTGAGACATCGCGACGGCCTGAAGGGTCTCGGGGGAACGCCAGTCGGTCGCCTCTCCAGAGAAGACCCCGACGGCCCGAATCCCAGGTCCCGAGACCTCGGCCACCTGATCCATCAGCAGGGCCAGCCGGCCATTCAACGACTCCGGTCCACATCCAGCCCTCCAGACGGAATCGGGAGGCAGCCGCAGTTGGTCCGGCGAGGCCAATCCCTGCGCCCAGAAGGCCGCATTCCAGAGCCCCAGCCCCAGAAGCAAGGGGAAGACCAGGAGGCGAAGGATGCGGACGGTGCCCAGCGCTCCGGCCAGGCCCAGCATGCCGAGCGCGTGCAGGGGCAGATAATAGCGCTCGCCCGGCAGGGCCAGGGCCAGGCTGGGCAGCAGGATGCCCAGGATGGGAGCCACCAGGAGGAAGCGGATTTCCGGCGTCCCACGCCAGGCCAGCCAGACCAGGGCCAGGACGACCGCCAGCGCCCCGGTTTCAAGTGGATTCTCGGTGAAGGGAAGCTGCAGGAGACGGATGGGGTGGAGGATCAACTCGGCGTCCCGACGCAGCGGGGAATCCCCCACATCGTTGGAGAGCCGGGTGATGAGCGGGACGATCCTCGTCCAATAGAAGGGAGCCGCCAGGAAGAAGCCGGAACACGAGGCCAGCACCAGGCCTCGAGAAAGGGCCGAACCGAGTCGGGGCAGGCTGTAGGCCAGCACCAGCGCGCAGCCTGCCGCCAGGCCTGCGACCAGGCCCAGGAGGTCTCGAATCGAGAAGACCTCCGTCGGAAGATACCTGGAGGCCGTGATCGTCGTCGCCAGAACCCCGCCGACCACCAGCAGCGCCAGGGCCAGGGCCAGCGTCCGTCCGAGGATCCGCCGTTCCTGGGGAGAGGCAGCTCGGAAGACCCGAAAGACCATGAAGAGGACCGCTGGGAAGAGCCCGAAGAGGTTGGTCCACTTGGTCAGGGTTGCCGCCCCCACCGCCACCCCCGCCAGGCAGGCGACCAGGGGGCCTTCCCAGTGCAGAAAACCGGCCAGACACGCCAGGGCCAGGAGGAGCGTGGCCAAGGCCGGAAGATCCAGGAAGAACACGACCAGGGAGGGTTGCAGGACGGGGGAGAAGGTCACCAGCAGGGCTGCCAGGGCCCCCGCCGGGCGCCCCCCCAACCAGTGTCCCTCGGAGGCTCCCACGAAAAGGCGCAACGCCAGGACGTACAGCGCCGTCCCGACCAGGGCCAGCCAGAACAGGTTCAGACAAGCCATCCCGCAGGTTTGGAGTCCCCCGCACCAGGCCCCGAGCTGCCCCATGACCTGATACACGAGAGGCGGATAGACGCCGTGGGAGTCATACCAGGTCAGCCAGGGTGTCAAGAAGTCGGCTGCGGAGGTGGCCTCGGCCAGGTGGGCCTGCACCGCCAGGAATCCGGCCAGGTGAACGGCATCGTCCATCCCTGGAGGAAGCATGTGGGCGGGAATCCAGGCCAGGCCCGCGGGCACCAGGGCGGAAATCAGGAGAGCCAGGAAGAGCAGATCGAAGATCAGGCCCCAGGCGCACCGCGCCGATCGGCCGGACCGACGGGGCAGGCGATTCGACCGGGAGGCGGTCTTCAAGTCGGTCGTGATGGGCCTTCGGACCGAGAAAGAAGGCGGGTGCCTTCCCTTGATCCCAAGGCCTGCAGGCCGATTTCGTTCCTGAGCATGGCGCTATCCCGGGAAGTGCGAGGCCCGGGCTGAATAGCGACGCTCATAGCCGTGGCGAACCAGCACCTCGGGGTTGGTCGAGAAGCCGTAGGCGACCTCCAGGCTGATCTGGTTGGACTGCAGGAGATCCACCAGGTGCAGGTCCAGGGTCTGCATGCCCTCCGAACGCCCCATCAGGAGGAAGCTGCCGATCTGCGAGGTCTTGCCCTCGCGGATCAACCCGGCGATGCCCATGTTGACCAGCATGATCTCCATGGCCGCCACGCGCCCGCCGGACTTGCGGGGCAACAACTGCTGACAGACGACCGCCTTCAGCGAGCCCGACAACAGCGAACGGATCTGGTGCTGCTCGTCCGGAGGGAAGACATCGACGATGCGGTTGAGGGTCTGGGCCGCCGAGTTCGTATGCAGGGTCGAGAAGACCAGGTACCCGGTCTCGGCGGCTCGCAGGGCCTCGCGCATGGTGTCCAGGTCCCGCATCTCTCCGACCATGACCACGTCGGGCGATTCCCGCAGGGAGGCCCTCAGTGCGTCGGCAAAGGAGGTGGCGTGTGAACCAAGTTCGCGCTGCTCGATATAGGACCGACGGAAGGGATGGATGTACTCGATGGGGTCCTCGATGGTGATCACGTGGGCGGCACGCCGATCGTTGATCTGGCCCAGCATGGCGGCCAGCGTGGTCGACTTGCCGCACCCGGTGGGGCCGGCCACGATGATCAGGCCCTTGTCCAGGTTGGCGACCTTCTCGAGGACGGGAGGCAGGCCCAGCCCGGAGAGGGTCGGGATCTCGTTGGGGATCACGCGGAAGACCGCTCCACGACCCCGATAGTGGTTCAAGGCGTTGACCCGAAAGCGCGAAACGCCCGACAGGTCATGCGAGAAGTCCACGTCGCCCCGGCGGATGAAGGTGTCGTACTGCTCCTCATTGAGGAGGGGCAGGATCATCTCGTCCACCATCTCGCTGGTCAACGGATCGACATCCAGGAAGCGGATATCGCTCTGGACGCGCAAGGCGGGTCGGCTGCCCACCTCCAGGTGCAGGTCCGAAGCCCGCATCTCGACCGCCTGCCGAAGGAGTTGTTCCAGGGTGATCATCGGGTCAAACCTTCTTCCGGAATTCCACCCGCGTGGAGAAGTCCAGCTTGTCGTGGGCCCGGTCCAGGGCCTCCGTCGGCTCGACCAGGCCCTCGCTGACCAGCCGGATCAGGTCCTGGTCCATCAAGCGCATCCCCTTCGAGGC
>Ga0334889_1001562_pt1 | contig 29698 bp, 25 predicted proteins | sample GraSluR1_MG_2_FD_207222 | JGI IMG/M metagenome (GOLD analysis project Ga0334889, IMG submission 207222) | Sludge microbial communities from methane-producing bioreactor in Wageningen University, Netherlands - Granular Sludge_8_08-R1 | ecosystem: Engineered > Bioreactor > Anaerobic > Unclassified...
CCATCCTCCTATTCCTCTGCGTCGCCCTCCACGAGCTCGGCCACTCCTTCGTGGCGATGAGGTACGGGATAAAGATCAGGAGCATCACCCTCTACATCTTCGGGGGGGTCGCCTCGATGGAAGACATCCCCCGGGACCCCAGCATGGAGGCGAGGATGGCGGTGGCGGGGCCCGGCGTCAGCGGGATCCTCGGAGCCGGGACGATCCTCCTGAGCCTCCAGGCCGCCTCCCTCCTGGGAGGGGGCCACCCCCTCACCACCCTCCTCTGGACCCTGGGGGTGATCAACATCATCCTGATGATCTTCAACCTCCTTCCGGCCTTCCCCATGGACGGGGGCAGAGTCCTTCGAGCCTGGTTTGCTTCCAGGCTCCCTTATGTAGAGGCGACGAGACGGGCCGCAACCATCGGCAAGTTCTTTGCGGTCATCATGGGTTTTTTGGGGCTATTCGGAGGCGGCATTCTTCTGGTGGTCATAGCCATCTTCATCTACATCGCCGCCAACGATGAGGAGAAGGCCACAGCCATCGTCGTCCCCCTGGAGGGGGTGAAGGTCAGGGACATCATGTCCAGGGACCTCCGGACCGTCTCCCCCGATACGACGGTCCCGGAGATCATGAACCTCATGTTTCGGGAGAAGCACCGGGGATACCCGGTGATGGAGGGGGGAAGGCTCGCGGGGATCGTGACGATATCCGACGTCCAGAAGGTCCCCGAGGAGAGGAGGGGGACGACCGTCGTGGGGGACGTCATGGTGAGGGCGATATACGTCATCGAGCCGAACGCCGATGCCGCCGAGGCGATGAAGAAGATGATGGAGCAGCAGATCCGGAGGCTCCCCGTCATGGAGGACGGCGAGCTTGTGGGGATCGTCTCCAGGTCAGACCTCCTCCGGGCGATCGAGATCTGCACGGGGTGGTGACGGCCCCGGGCGCAGAAAGGGTTTTTAGGGGGGGCGCCCCTCTGGGGCCCCACGGCGAGGTAATCGACTTGGAAGAGATGGTCTCAGGCGGCTCAATCGAGGGGGGCGAGGGCCCCTCCGCCCCCGGAGGGGAGAAGGGCGAGATCGTGATCGTGGGGACGGCCCACGTATCCGAAAAGAGCGTCCAGGAGGTTCGGCAGGCGATCGAGGATCTCCGCCCCGACGTCGTCGCCGTGGAGCTCTGCCGGGGAAGGTACCGGGCCCTCCGGGGGGAAGAGGAGACGGGGGAGATCCAGATAAAGGAGATCCTCAGCGGCGGCAAGCTCTACCTCCTCCTGGTCCAGTGGTTCCTAGCCTACGTCCAGAAGAAGATCGGATCGGACCTGGGGGTGAAGCCAGGATCGGAGATGATAGCCGCCATCGAGGCTGCCGAGGCCGCCGGCGCGAGGGTGGCCCTGGTGGACAGGGATATTGCCGTCACCATCCAGAGGTTCTGGACTTCCATGAGCTTCCTGGAGAAGGCGAAGCTCGTATTCTCGATGATCCCCGCCGCATTCGGGAAGGGGGAGGATATCGATATCGACAAGGTGACCGAGGAGGACGTCGTCTCCGCGATCATAGAGGAGTTTCGAGAGGTATCCCCCAGGGCAGCCGAGGTTCTGATCGACGAGAGGGACGCCTACATCGCCCGAAACCTCATCCGGCTCGGAAGGACGGGGAGGGTCCTGGCGGTGGTCGGCGCAGGCCACCGGGAAGGGATCGCGAGGTACCTCGACCACCCCGAGAGGATACCTCCCATGGAGGTGATGGCCAGCCCGGCCAGGAGGAGGATCTCGGCCCCGAAGGTCTTCGGAGCCCTCCTGATGCTCCTCGTCCTCGTGACGATCGGAGCCGTCCTGATAGCCGGAACCGACAGCGCCCAGATCATGGAAGCCCTCAAGATCTGGTTTCTCGTCAACGGCGCCCTCAGCGCCCTCGGGGTGATCCTGGCCCGGGGCCACCCCCTCTCCGCCCTCACCGCCTTCATGATCGCCTGGCTGACGAGCCTCAACCCCCTGATGGCGGCGGGCTGGTTTGCGGGGATCGTCGAGGCGTGGAAGAGGAAGCCGACGATGGCAGATATGAAGAAGCTCGCCGAGGCGGAGACCTTCAAGGAGATGATGGCCATCCCCCTCTTCCGGGTGATCCTGGTCGCCGCCCTCGCCAACCTCGGGAGCGTGGCGGGGACGGTCCTAGGGGCTTATCTGATCCTCCGGATGGCCGGGGTGAGCCCCGAGGACCTCGTCAGCGGGTTCCTTTAGCTCAGCACGATACGACGTTTATGCCAGCGTTCTTGATCTTATTCAGCCGGCCTATGTTCAGGAGGAGGGGCGTCAACCCCTCCACCTGGGCCGCCAGCTCCAGGGGCCCCCCATCCAGGGGCCTCAGATCTTTTACGACCCGGACCAGGTCGGCGACGACCTCCTTTGCCTCGGGATCGTCCCCAACGATCAGAACGTCCCCCCCAAGGGTCAGGTCAAGCTCCTGGAAGGCCGCGTAGGAGATGGTGTGAAAGGCCGCCACCACCCGGACCGAGGGGGGGAGGAGGTCTTTCGCCAGGAGGGCGGCGCTCCCCTGGGCCGGCGGTGTGTACTCGAAATGGCGCCCCACCCTGGCCATGGGTACGACGGGGGATATCACGATCTGGTCCACGTAGCTCTCCCTCAGGTTCGAGGTCATCGACTCGACGAAGTTGTAGGGCACGCTGAGGACCACCAGGTCGCTAGCCTCGATGGCAGCAGCGTTGTCCATCCCCTTTATCCTGGAGTCTATCCCCCTCGACTTCAGAAAGCGGGTCAGCTCCGCCGCCGCAGCCTCGGCCTTATCGGCCTTCCTCGACCCTATGACGATCTCGTGCTCCCCCGCCCAGCGCTTGATGAAACCCTGGCCGCAATCTCCAGTTCCTCCGACAACTGCGATCTTCATGTAGAGCCAATCTCGGATCCATTTTATTTTATCATTTGCCACGCCCCCGATACGCCCACGGCTATGGTGGAGCAGATCGGTGGGCATTGGAGCCTAAGGGAATAAGGATGAAGATGGGGGGTCTCGGACAGTTCAATATCTAGGGATGTATAAAGAGGAGGATAAAGAGTTAGGAGATCAATCGGGGATTCGAGGAGGTGGCAGTCCTGGAAATGGTCTCATTTGAGATGGAGGAAAGGGACCTACGGATCAATGAAGGGTTGGCACGAGGTGACGTAAGGGAGTAGCAATGAAGGGGGTAATATTTCATCATCTCGTGCCACTAAGCCGAAGCGCATCTGGCTTTGGCCATCCCAGACTATGTTTCTTATCCCATATTAACTTTAGGGTCCATGGGAAGATGAGCCGCCTCGCGCCCCCGATCTGGAGGGGGTCGCGGTGAGGACCTCCCTCAGAACCTCGATGGGGGCATCGGTCTTGACCCCCACGCCGCTGAAGTGGGTCCTGGAGGCGCTCCAGCCCAGGGATCGGAGCTCCTCGACGAGGTCGGAGGCGGTACCGGGGGTCGCCTTGAATCTTCTGCAGAGCCTGTGGTGGTCGTAGTACATGGGGAGGTCGATCTCGTCGGCGCACGCTTGGAGGAGCCGGACCCCGCGGTCGGACCGGGCCGCCGACCCCTCCATCGCCGCCAGGGCCCTTCCTATCACCCCGGGATCCTGGATCGGCCCCAGCCACAGGGGGCCCGCCACCTCAGCCCTCCCGCCGCAGAAGGAGCATTTCCCCGACGACGGGCAGCCCATCCCCGAAACCGTCCGCCAGAGGCCACAGCTGCGACACTGCTCGAGGTATCCCATGGATTCGAGGGTCCTGTCAGCGCTCTTCGCCCCCTTCGCGATCCCGAGGTAGACCCGGACGTAATGGTCGGTGGCATGGGTGAGGAGGGGGCGGACCCCCTTGTCGACCCGGGCGAGCTCCCTCGCCGCCGCCCCGAGGAGGACCCGCGCCCCCATCTCCCGGTGGTGCTCGGCCTTGACGGGGACGGCCATGTACTTTCGGATCCCGCTCTTGAGGTGGGCTCCGCAGAGGGGGGCGGTGTCCGTCGCGGTGATGAAGAGGTAATCCAGGGCGGATCGCGCCGCCGCCGCCAGAAAGGGGGCGGGGGAGCCGAAGGGGTCGAGGTCTACAGCCTCAAACCTCCTCTGATGGAGGAGGACGTTGGCGTTGGACGAGAGGACCTCGCATCCCACGAGGCCGTTAAGCCTCGCGTTCTCTAGGATGAGGGCGACGGCCCTGGGGCTGACGTCGTTGAGGGCGACGGCGGCAGCCCCGGCCTCCTTCGCCACCCGGAGGCCCCGGGCTCCGCTGGCGGCGAGGGCGTCCAGGTAGTCGGAGATCCCCAGTGCCCTTACCATCGCCACCCCCAGGTCCCGGTTTAGCCTCATCCTGGGGTTGTAGAAGGCCCCCTCGACGTTGAGGGTGACCGCCCCCTCCACCACCATCTCCGCCATCAGCTCACTGGTACCCCTTCTCCACCAGCCCCTCGCTCCAGTAGTTGTCGCATTTGGGGCAGTAGTAGATCGCCTCCACCACGATCTTCTTCCAGTTCTCCGAGTCCAGGGCCCGTCTCAGCTCCCGGGCCTCGCACTCGGTCCCGCACTTCGGGCAGAAGGGCACAAACTGCGCCTCCAAGACGACGTCGTTCTCCTCCACCTCTTTGACCTCCGGAGGTACAGATGCGCCGCCGCCAAAAAAAGTTGTCGTCGGACCCTCAGAAGGCGAGGGGGCCCGAGGCGAGAACCGCCAGGAGAAAACCGAGGATCGCACCGCCGTTGAGGAAGGGGAGCCCCGCCTGGGGCCTATCCCTGGGGGTGGTGGAGAGGAGGAGGAAGCCAAAGGCGGTGCCGGCCATCGCCCCCAGGGCGGGGAGGTTCGCCGCCATCCCCAAGACCTCGACGGCGGGGAGGTCGAGGGACCAGTTGGCGGAGATCACCAGGACGGTGGGGATGATGGCGTCCCCCAGGCCGAGGAAGTAAGCGCCCCGGGCCTCCCCGGACCCGAGCCCCTCGCGACGGAAGCTGTACCCCCTTCGCCGGGGGATGACGAAGAGGAGGGGAGCCCTCATCTCCATCACCCCCTCCGCCAGGGTGACCATGTGCCGGGTCTTGTAGACCGAGATGGCGTCGTAGGCGGCGAGGACGACGAGGAGGATGATGGCGGGGAAGGGGGTCATGCTGAGGCCGAAGAGGGTCCCCACCCCGGCAGAGACGAGGAGGCCGACGAAGTCGATGACGTACCACTCCGGATAAGTGTAGAGGAGGGCCAGGACGGCGGCAGAGACGAGGAGGGCGGAGAGGGGCGGAGCAAAGGCGGAGATGACGTAATATACCCCCATCGCCACCGCCAGCAGGACCACCCAGGTGACGATCCAGCCCTTCTTCAGCCTCATGGCCATCAGGATGAAGACCGTGAACCCCAGGACGAGGAAGATGTAGCTGAAGGGGTTTGCGGCGGATTCGGGGTCCTCGAAGACCCTCACCTCCGTCTCGGATAGGGGGGGCATAAGGCCGAGGGAGAGGAGCTGGACCGCCACCAACAGGGCCAGCATCCCCACCATGGGGACGGCCCGCTCGGCGAAGGGCTCCGGAGGCATATCACCGCTCCGCCAGGAGCTCGAGGTAGGATTTCCTTATCGATTCTGAGATCCCCAGCCTCGCCAGAACCTCGAGGGCCACCCTCTTCTCCTCCTCCCAGACCTCGCCGCCGGAGAGCTCGACTTCGAGGAAGCTCCCCAGCCCCTCCACCTCGTCCAGGCAGAGGATGGCCCTCCCCAGGGAGTACTTCGTCCTCCTCTTCTTGACGACGGCGGCCCTGAAGAACCCCAGGGACTCCAGGATCGACTCGAGGGCCTGGGGGTCGTCGACCTGGACGGTCACCTCCCGCCGGGACTTCGTCTCGGGGTCGAGCTTCGGCCCCTTGTAGGTGAGGAAGGCCCCCGCCTCCTTGATCCGGATCCTGAGGGCCTCGTCGGTTTCTGCGAAGTTTCTGGACTTTGAGCCGAAGTAGAGGTCGAGGTGGACCTCCGCCCCCGTCCTCGCGCCCCCCAGTCCCGCGATCTTCTCCTCGATCCCCGGGGGCGCCCGGGCCTTCACCTCCACCTCGATCATGTGCCCGTCCGGATGAGGACGGTGGCCTCCGGGAGGGCGATCATATCGACGGCCCTCCCGGCGGAGAGGGTCTCGGATTCGATCTCCACCGCCCCGGGGGCGAGCTCTGCGACCTCGCCTCCGAGATCGACGAGGACCTTCCCCGCCTCCGCCATCCGGGCCACCTCCTTGGGGTCCATCTCCCTCAGCCTCCTGATGATCTCGCCGCTCTTCTCCTTGAAGACGGGGCCTATCGCCTTCATCTGCGGCTTCACCTCCACGGCCCTCGTCTCGATCTCGGGGCGGCCGCGCTTCACCGCCACCGTCGAGCTGGTGGAGCCCGCGAGGTCCGCCGTCTCCAGATCCAGCTCCGAGTAGACCTCGATGCCGGCGAGGGGGGCGTTCAGGGCCATCCCCCGGTCGGACTTGTACCTCCGAACGGCCGCCGCCACGTCCTTGATGAGGCTTCCCTCGGGCTGGGGCAAAACCTTCGGGGGCTCCGGCCAGGAGGCGGTGTGGACCGACTCCCCTGCGAGGCTCATCCTGATCTCCTCAGCGATGAAGGGGGTGAAGGGGGCGAGGAGGCTCGTCAGGGTCTCCAACGCCTCATAAATAGTCGCCTGGGCCGCCCTCTTCTCGGGGCCGTCGGGGCCGTAGAGCCGGGCCTTGACGAGCTCGATGTAGTTGTCGGCGAACTCCTCCCAGGCGAAGGATCTGATGGCCCTGAAGGCCTCGTCGAAGGCGAACCGATCCATGGAGCCGGTGACCGCCTCGATCATCTGCGAGAGCTCGAAGAGGAGCCACCGGTCGACCTGGTTTGGGGCCGTCCCCTCGGACCTTTTGGCGTGGGGGGCAGCGAACCGGTACATGGACCAGAGCTTCTGGAGGAACCTGCCGCCGGAGACGACGTCCTTCCACCGGAACATCACGTCGCTCCCGGGGCTTCCGCCGACGGCCGCCCACTGGCGGAAGGCGTCGGCGCCGTACTTCGCCACCACCTCCTCGGGGGCTATGAAGTTGTTCAGGGACTTGGACATCTTGTGGCCGTCCTCGCCGAGGACCATACCGTTGACGAGGATCGAGTCCCAGGGCCTCACCCCCACCAAGGCCTTGGCCCGGAGGATGGTGTAGAAGGCCCAGGTTCTGATGATGTCGTGGCCCTGGGGGCGAAGCTGGGCTGGGTAGCGGGGCTTGTGGTCGCTCAGCCAGCCGGTGACGTTCAGGACCGAGATGGAGCTGTCCATCCATGTGTCGAGGACGTCCGTCTCGGGCTCGAACTCCTCAGAGCCGCAGGCGGGACAGGAAATCGGCGGCATCTCGAGGTTCGGGTCGAGGGGGAGCCACTCCTCTTCGGCGACGAGGGGCTCGCCGCAGCTCTTGCAGTACCAGACGGGGATGGGCGTCGCGAAGATCCTCTGGCGCGATATGCACCAGTCCCAGTCCATCGTCCCGGTCCAGTTCTTCAGCCTGATCTCCATGTGCTCGGGGACCCACTCGATCTCAGAGGATGTCTCGATGATCTCGCCCGGGTTTATCTTCACAAACCACTGCCTCTCGGAGAGGATCTCGATGGCGGTCTTGCACCTCCAGCAGAGGCCGACGTTCTGGTCGAGGGGCTCTTCTCTGTAGATCGTACCCTCCGACCTCATCTCCTCGATGATGGCGTCCTTGCACTCCGAGATCTTCATCCTCGCGAACCTGCCCGCGACCTCGGTCATCTTTCCCTCCCGGTCGATCGCCTGGCGGAGGGGGAGGTCGTGCTCGACCCACCATCGGACGTCCTGCTTGTCGCCGAAGGTGCAGATCATGACCACCCCGGTCCCGAAGGCCGGGTCGACGACCTCGTCGGCTATGACCGGGACGGGATAGTCGAATACGGGAACCCGGACCTCGGTTCCGATGTACTTTCTGTTCTTCTCGTCCTCGGGGTGGACGGCGACGGCGACGCAGGCCGCGAGAAGCTCGGGACGGCTGGTGGCGATCTCCAGGTCTCCGAGGTCTGAGCCGAAGCGGAGGTAGTTCAAGGTCGTGGTCCGCGAGTCGTACTCCACCTCGGCGAAGGCGATGGCCGTTCCGCAGCGGGGGCACCAGTTGACGGGGTGGTCTTCCCGATAGATCATCCCCTTATCGAACATCTGGACGAAGGACCTCTGGGTCTTGGAGTAGTACTCCGGCATCATCGTCACGTACTCGTTGGACCAGTCGTTGGAGAAGCCGAGCCTCCTCATGGTCACCCTCATCTTGGCGATGTTTTGGGCCGTCAGCTCCTCGCAGAGGCGGCGAAACTCCTCCCGCGGGACCTCGTTTTTCGTTATTCCGTGGATCTCCTCCACCTTCACCTCGGTGGGAAGGCCGTGGCAGTCCCAGCCCTGGGGGAACATGACGTTGTAGCCCCTCATCCTCTTGTAACGGGCGACGAAGTCGATGTAGCACCAGTTGAGGGCGTTTCCTATGTGGAAGTTTCCGGTGGGGTAAGGCGGAGGGGTGTCGATTATGTACTGGGGCGCGCTGGAGTTCCAGTCGAAATAGTAGACGGACTCGTCCCAACTTCCCGCCCACCTCTCTTCAACCTGCTTGAAGTCGTACTCCTTGGAGATCTCGCTCATCGGGATGGCCTCTGAGTTCTTTATTTTCCGCGAAAGGGATGATGTGGGGAGAGTTGCAAACAACGTTAATAGGATTATCGGTAGAATAACGGCCCATGGATCTCCTCATCTACACCGCAAACCAGTGCGATCCCAAAAGGTGCACCGGGAAGAAGCTGGAGAGGTTCAAGCTCGCCCGGACCACCAAGAGGTACCAAAAGCTCCGGGGACGTCTCGTCCTCAGCCCCTTCTCCGAGAGGGCCCTCTCCCCGGCCGATCGATCCGAGGTGGGACGCGGCATCGCCGCTCTGGACTGCTCCTGGGCCCACGCCGAGGAGGTATTCGGCAAGATGCGCCTCAAGGAGAGGGCGCTTCCCTTCCTGGTCGCCGCAAACCCGGTCAACTTCGGAAAGCCCTTCAAGCTCTCGACCGTCGAGGCCTTCGCCGCGGCCCTGGTGATCCTGGGAGAGCGGCACCAGGCCGAGGAGATCCTGGCCAAATTTTCCTGGGGTCACGTCTTTTTGGAGCTGAATAAGGAGCCTCTGGAGGAGTACGCTGCGGCGAAGGATAGCACCGAGGTGGTGGCGATCCAGGCGGAGTATCTATCGTAAGATATTTGAATTTTTAAAACACAACCATCATTGGTGATGGATCATGACAGGGTTAGTTCCAAGAGATGACTTCAAGCGCCTCCAGAGGCGGATGAACCGGCTGATGGAGGACATCGGGATCTCCGATCCCGAGTCTAGATACATGCCCGAGATCAAGCGGGTCCAAGACAAGATGAACCAGCTGATAGAGGACTTCATGGCCGAGTCACCCGCAGCGGCTGGAGCCTTCAGAGACGTGATGAAGCCCCTCGCCGACGTCAAGGAGACAGACGAGGAGGTGGTGGTGACCATGGACCTTCCGGGCATGGACAAGGCGGACGTCGAGATCTCCGTCACTGAGGACACCCTCGAAGTGAAGGCTGAGAGGAAGGTCGAAAAAGAGGAGAAGGAGGAGGAGTTCCGCAGGAAGGAGAGGAGCTTCGCGCGGTTTGAGAGGAGCCTCACCCTCCCGGCCGAGGTGAAGGCCGAGGAGGCGAAGGCGTCCCTCAAGGACGGCGTCCTCGAGGTCCATCTCCCAAAGGTGGAGGTGACGGCCCGGAAGAAGGTGAAGATCGAGTAGATCTGGATCGGACGAATATCCGGATCGATTCGATTGAGCTGGTCGCTCAAAACGACTACTCGTTTTCCGACCCCGAACTTTTTTCCTGGAGGAGGAGGTGATGGAGCTTGTCCCTCTTCGTCTCCAGGTACCTTCTATTTTCGTCGTTGGGCGGGATCTCGATTGGCACTCGGTCAGTTATCTCCAGGTCGTAGCCCTCCAGGCCGATGATCTTTCGGGGGTTGTTGGTGAGAAGCCGCATCTTTTTGATCCCCAGGTCGACCAGGATCTGGGCTCCGACCCCGTAATCCCGAAGGTCGGCTGGGTAGCCAAGATGGTGGTTCGCCTCGACGGTGTCTAGCCCCCTCTCCTGGAGGGCGTAGGCCCGGAGCTTGTTCGCGAGGCCGATCCCCCTTCCCTCCTGGCGCATGTAAAGCAGAACCCCGTTTCCGTTCTCTGCGATCAGCCTCATGGCGAGGTGGAGCTGGTCGCCGCAGTCGCACCGCCTCGATCCGAAGACGTCCCCGGTGAGGCATTCGGAGTGGACCCGGACCAGGGCGTCGTCGGAGGACGGGTCGCCGGCCACGAGAGCCAGGTGGCACTGGCCGTCGACGAGGCTCTCGTAGCCGATGGCAGTAAAGTCGCCGTAATCTGTCGGCAAACAGACCTCGGCGACCCGTCTCACCAATTTTTCGCTTCGCATCCTCCTTTTGATCAGCCGGTCGATGGTGAGCATCTTGAGGCCGTGCTCGGCAGCGAACCTCTCCAGCGCCGGGAGCCTCGCCATCGTCCCGTCCTCGGCCATCACCTCGCAGATCACCGCCGCCGGGCGCAAGCCCGCCATCCGCGCCAGATCGACAGAGGCCTCGGTGTGCCCCGCCCGCCGGAGGACGCCGCCCTCCTTCGCCCGGAGGGGGAAGGTGTGGCCGGGCATGACCAGGTCGTTTATCGTCGCCCCAGGGTCGATCAGCGCCTTAACCGTCTCGGCCCGGTCGAAGGCGGAGATCCCGGTCGTCACCCCCCGGCCCTTGGCGTCGACGGAGACGGTGAAGGCGGTCCCCATCTTCTCGGTGTTGTTCTGGGTCATCAGAGGGAGGGCCAGCTCCTCGACCCGCTCCCCAGACAAAGGCACGCATATCAGACCCCGGGCGTGCTTGGCCATGAAGTTGATCGCCTCGGGGGTGACCATCTCCGCCGCGATCATCAGGTCGCCCTCGTTCTCCCGGCTCTCGTCGTCGAGGATGATGATGAAGCGGCCGGCCCTCACCTCTTCGATCGCCTCTTCCACGCTGCAAAACGGCATACAAAACGGGGGTTTGGGTTCGGGTGGTTATAAGGGTTGGGACGGGCGAGGGTTTGTATCTTGAACTTATCTATAAGTGTGCCCTTTTTAGGTGCAGATAGAGATTAACATCACAAATTTAGTTAAACACTCACACTTGGCTTTGGGATCTCCTTCCAAGTAAGCGTTTCTTCTACACCATCACCCGCTACAGTCGTCGACCCGGCGGGCATGAAGATATGGATTATGTCCACAAAATATTTCACCTTCCCATGGGACCCTCCCTAATGTGCCAAACTGGGCCGGGTATGGATTGAACTTCTTACCATTAGCATAGCGTAGACGTTCACCAGGGCTGTATTGACTGTTTACGTAAAGAAGTTCAACGATTTCACGTACACACTTTCCTGAAAGGCGGCTATTCAGTATGGCTGCAATGTTATCTTCAACCTTTGCATGATCCCCAGACCATTCCCATGTTACCAACCATGCCTTCATAGATCCAGATTGTGAGAAGTATCCTAAAATACTTTTTGGGAGTCAAATCATTTCTGCTGTAGACGCGCTTCCGCCCCCTCCCCCTACTGATCCCGCCGCCCTTCCATCGACGGTCGGAGCGCGTCGGCTCGGATCGCCCAGTTTACGGAGCTTTCCCCTCGGGAAGAACCGAACCGAGATCCCAGAAGCCCCCTTATCCGAGTGCCGGAAAATGTGGGCATCCATGAAAAGCATTAATTATATATCATGACATCTTTCCTCATCAGACGAAGTAAACCAGATCGAAATCGCTTACAACTCACTTCAGAGCTGTGAAGCTTCGATGGACCGAAGATGGATTTGCTGGGTGCAAAATGGAAGCAGTAAAAGTCGTGAAACGTGATAAGCAGACCGAAGCCGAATACGTTGATTCCCAATACGAATATCTGATGGAGAACAAAGATAAGGGGATCACCTTCGAGGAACTGCGCCGCAGGCGATCCGCCGAGCGCTGATATTTTGACAAGCTCCTGTTAATCAAGCCATAAAGCCTCACCGCCATAGAAAGTAGCGGTGATCGCCCTCTTTATCTCCTACCCCGCCCTTCGTCGCTCTGATCTGGTGGCGAAGCTCTGCGGGCTCCTCGCCGCCGCAAGATGCCGCTCGCGTTCTCGTACTCGCCGTGGATTTTTCTGCCGCAGAGGTCCCTCAGCCCGCACCCCCATCCCGATCCCCGCCGCCTTCGCATCGGCGGTCGGAGCGCGTCGGCTCGGGATCGCCCCGCGTACGTCACGATCTCCGCTGCTACGCCTGCAGGGGTCTGGAGGTACTTCCCCGCAAACCGTCCAGGCAAACCCTCACTTCGCCTCGCCCAAGTAGAAGAATTCGCTGAGCAGAATGCCATCGCTGTACCAGTTAAGCTTCCTGCCCTGCTCCTCAATGGTGAGGGTCAGTACTGAGCCGTCGGAGAAGGTGAGAAATACCTGATTTCCTGCGATCCGATAAGTCCCCTCTTCCTCGGTCGTGGTGTCCCCAAAATCGGCTTTCAAGTAGAAGGTCCCGTCGGGCCGAAAGATGATCCCCTTCTGGTCCTCATAAAAATAACCTGTATCTGGGTTGTAGTGGTAATAATAGGGAGAACTGGTAGTCCCGTACATGACTACTGCAATAAAGGCGGCCTGCTCAGGCTGGGCGGCGGATACGGTGGAAGCATCTGCAGGTCCAGTCCCGGAAGGTGCAATTCTCTGAAGAGTCACCCAGAGGTTGGTTCCGTTCGAAGTCTTGTACAACCACACGGCCAGAAGGTCGCCCTGGGGGTAGGCAAAGAACTGGTAGCTGTTATCGGAAACGAAGAAAATCGTGTCGCTGGCAAGCTGGCCTCCCGCCGTCATGTACTGATATCTTCCGTGGTCAGCCATCTGAAAGTCGAGACTATAGGTTCCATTGCTCGCCAGCACCAGCCAGCCAGCAAACGGCCCCTGGGAAAGGACCTGTCCAAGGTCGTTGGTTTCGTATACGCCGGTAGCTTCGTAACGCACTTCCTGGTAGTCCCCCTATTTTGAGTTGATTAGTGCCCTTTCATAGAAAGTTAACACGATTCTCTAAAGGCTTCAACTTTTTATGATCACGATTATTATTTCTCCAAATAAATGGAATACTAGCGACTATGAGGGGGCCCGTCTCTTGATGTATCTTCCTTACCTGCCGGTAGTTGCCACATGGCATCAGCAAATTGCCGGAACATGGCCACAATATTAGATCCGTCCGTCCATATTGCAGTAACCTGGCCTGCATCAGCCCCAGAGCAAACGATGATCAGCGAATATTTCTCGTTCACAAGGAGAAGTGAACCCTTCGTCTCTTCCCATGGACGAACCCCGACCTCCGCGCAGGGTATCTCCACCCTCACCTGCTCGCCTTCATTTTCACTTGCGCAGAGTATCCTGACTTTAACGCCCCTCTTGGCAGCATCTATCAGCGCTGGTTGTATACCCTCGAAAATTTTATGCCGCATTGCGATCCTCAGGAGGACTGAATAGGCTATAATACAAACCTCTCGATTGGCACCTATGATCAGTTCAAGAACCCTATCGTAGACGTTCTTAGCACCCCTACTCATCCATATAGTTTCTTCTCTTTGATCTTCAACCCACTCGGCGTGGTATACATCATCCAGTGCAACCAGTGCGTTTCTCGCCTCTAGCAAGAAAGCACTTCGGAGCGTCTCAAGAGCTCTCGCGGGAGAGATGACCCTGTAACGCATGGGTTTTGAGTGCTGAACCTCCACAATACCCTTCTTCTCAAGTTTTGCAAGCGCACCATAGACGGCCGACCTGGGAATCCCGGAGATCTGGTGAATCTCTGAGGCGATTCCAGTCTTGGTCCTTGCAAGAGCTGTATAGACCCTTGCCTCATATTCTGTAAGGCCGATATCCTGTAGTGCTTCTATTGCACTCTTTTCTGACATCTCTGACATATGCTATAGACCACAGCTACCATAAGGTTTATATATATTTGTATCGAACGGCATTGGTGTTATTATGATGATAACTACGATAAATAAATTGACGCATTCTCTCTGCCCATACTGTCTAAAGGTAGTGGAAGCAAGCGTTTTTGAGAAAGGTGGGGTCGTAAAGATCGAAAAAAAATGTAAAGAGCATGGTGTGTTCAGCGATATATACTGGTCTGACAGCAAGCTCTACAGAAAGTTCAGCAGATACTGGAATAGTGGCAACGGGCTTGACAACCCCAACACCCGCGTGGATAGTGGCTGTCCCTTCGACTGCGGAATCTGTCCAAACCACAAGACCGGTACACTGCTGGGAAATATCGATCTGACCAACAGATGCAATATGGCCTGTCCAGTCTGTTTTGCAAATGCTGATGTCTCTGGCCATCTATGCGAGCCCACTCTAGATCAGGTCCGGAGGATGATGGAGAACCTTCGAGGTGAGCAGCCAGTCCCCTGCCCAGCAATTCAGTTTTCAGGCGGCGAGCCCACGATGCGTGAGGATCTACCGCAGATAATTGCTATGGCCCACGATATGGGATTTGCACAGGTCCAGATCGCGACAAACGGCATAAAACTCGGAGGCAGCCTTGAGTTCTGCAAGAATCTCCAGCAGGTCGGCCTGCATACTGTTTATCTCCAGTTCGATGGCGTCACGCCTGAGCCCTACAAAATTCTGCGGGGCTACAACATCCTTCCAGTCAAGCACCAGGCGATAGAGAACTGTAGGAGAGCTGGCCTGATGAGTATTATGCTGGTTCCAACCCTGGAGAGGGGTGTGAACGACGGCCAGATAGGGGATATAGTGCGGTTTGCGGCAGAGAATCTGGACGTCATAAAGGGGGTGAACGTACAGCCCGTCTCATTTGTGGGAAGGATTGACCAGGATGAGCGGATTCGCAGGAGGATAACCATCCCGGACGTGTTATCTCTTTTAGAGGAGCAGACTGATAACGAGATAACCCGGGAGGACTTCTACCCTATTCCCATTGTGGCCCCGATATCACACCTGATTGAGAGAAAGACGGGTTCACCACAGGTGGTATTTACGGTACACCCCCATTGCGGGGCTGCAACCTATGTGTACTATTGCGATGGGAAGCTTGTTCCGATTACCCGATTTATAGATGTGGAGGGTCTCTTTGAACTCATAAGTGATGTTGCTGCGAAATTTGATGGCACAAATAGCGAAATATTTAGGATATTTAGTAAAGTTAACAAAGAACTTCCGAGATTTATCTACAAAAAAAAAAAGCTCCGTACGATCTCAACATAACAAGAATGATTAAGAGCGTACTCAGAAACGGGACCCATGAATCTCTGAGGGAGTTCCACAACAAGATCCTATTTCTAGGCATGATGCACTTCCAAGACCCATACAATATTGACCTGGAGAGGGTGCAGCGATGCGGAATACACTATGCTACGCCGGACGGCAGGATAATTCCATTCTGCACTTACAACATGATTTACCGCCAAGAGATTGAGAGTACGATGATGGGTCAAACGCTAGATAATACGCTGTTGAGCTTAACCGGTGACAAGATGATATTATGAAAAAGTATGATGTAGTGGTAGTCGGCGCCGGATTCAGTGGATTGCTGTCTGCGTTAGCACTTTCAAAAGAAGGCAATAGTGTATTAGTTATAGAAAAGGATAATTTTATTGGCGGCGTTTGCAGATCATATAATGTTGGCGGTTATACAGTAGATACGGGACCGCATGCTATAACTCGTATGGAATCCGGGCCATTGAAACAATTAATGGATGAATATTTTGATATTGTTCCAAATTTCGTCCCGTTTGGAAAATATCATGTTCGTATGGGCAATAAAGTTAAACCCTTCCCATGGAGCATTAAAAAATGGCTGACGTTTGATATACTTCCTGTAGAGGATCGCATGCTTCTGATGAGGTCAGTATTTGATGTGTTGTATATGTTAAGCATAGGCAAAAATTTATCTGATATTTCAATTGAGGATCTCACTCCGCAAAACCTTTCTCAAGAATCAAAACATTTTTTGGATTATTTATCGTATTTTATGCTTGGTACATCTCCAATAAATGCGCCCATATCCAGATTTATAGATAATAAAAATCATAAAATAGATTCTCGATCTGCGCCCTATGTAGGGAGATTATACAATTTACTAATGGGCAACGGAGCATCAGACCAATTATATCCCAAAGGCGGAATTCAAAAAGTGATTGACTCGATTGTTATGTCCATTCCAAAAAACAATGTTGAAATTAAAACGAGCGAGAAAGTAATTGAAATTGAAGATAATAAAACTATAAAAATTATAATCACAGATCAATGTGAATACGAGTGTAACACTGTGATTTACTCCGGCCCCTCCTCCAAATTACCAGATATTATAAAAAACCATAAAGATTACATGTCGGAAGATTATATCCAAAATTTGAGAAATATCAAAACGGTCAAATCATTGTGTATATGGCTCGGACTTAAAAAGAAAATATTTAGCGGATATGGTTCGGAGATGTGGGTCTCGTTGGACCCGGATTCAAATCCTTATACATGGGTTGTTCCAACCTCAAACTATGATGCAAATTTGGCGCCAATTGGCAAACAATTGGTCGGTTTTGCATATATTGTGCCAGATGGGCGAAGTATAGTGGATATGAGAATAAAAGCATTAGATTCTATATTTAACACATTGCCAGAAATAGAAGAAAATGTGGAGATGATACATTATCAAGAATTGGTTCCAGAAAAAGCATGTTGGAGCCTTAATTCAGGCTTCGGGAGTGTGCAAACGCCAATTAAAAATTTGTACTGTGTTGGAAGTGATTCTGAAAAGAGGAGTATGGGCCTTACGAGATCAGCATATTCCGTTCTAAGGTGTTTGGAGATTATGAAATCTGTAGAGTCCTGAAACTATTTCGCACAGGCCACAGACAAAAGGTAAGATCGAGAACACTGTGGGGTTCATGAAGAGAGATTTTTTCATGGGCTGCAAGTTCAGCTCATTCTCAGATCTCAACTCCCAGCTCCTAGGTTGATTATCCAGGGTGAACTCGACGGTCCACGGAACAACCCACGAGATACCTCGAGACCGGTTCAAGGAGGAGTCGTTTCACCTCTGTCATCCCCGGTTTAAACTGTCCAATTATGGCGGAATAAAACTGTCCACCTACAGATAAGGCTTCTGCTTGACCAGACCACTTCTCCCAATTATAGAGGATAGCTCTTGGGGATCAGCCCCTGCTGTTTTCGTTCCTTCAGCCTGTAGCTATCCCCTTGATGTTGACCGTAGTACGATGGTGAAGGATCCTATCGAGGATAGCCGCCGCGATCACATGAGGATTTCGAAAAACCTAAGTATGGCAATATTTAAATAGTATTACCTATAATTAAATATTATGAATAGCTTTCATGGGTCATCGGTTAAGGAGTTTAAGCTACACAATATCTCCATTTTTCACACGAATTATGCGTCATCTAGATTTGATCCGATTTCAAGACTGACTTCCTGTAGCCTCTTTGACCAAGCCAATCTCACCGTACTTGCTACCGAGATCGCTGCCTCATCGCGATTCTTCTCTTAATCGATGACCAATGGAATAGCTTTGCAGCCTGGGCTTTCCGAGAAGTTTACAGTAAGCAGAAATCTGAGAACCGGCTCTTGCAGATAGTTGATATCATAGACTGGAGACCTATTCGCGAACTCCTTGAGGAGATGTACAAGAACAAATGCGAGAAGGGTGGGCGGCCTAATTGTGACGTCATTATGATGTTCAAGATTCTGATACTTGAGGAATGGTACGTGCTAAAAATCAGCGAGACTATTTAAACCGATCCTTAACCGATGACCAATGGAGTTGCTTGAGAAAAGATCCATCGAGGAGATTATCATGGAACTCGCAAAGCTCAGGGCGGTCAAGGTCGGAAATAAGTGGAAGCTGACGGAGATATCTAAAAAACAGAGAACGATTCTGGAAAAGATGAAGATTGGAATTCCAGTTGAAGCAAACCTGGTTATTAAATAGGCCGGAGTTTAGGATAGAGAAGATGGGAAATATGATATCGCAAGATATTTAAGTTTTGAAGGCTAAAATAAGGTGGTGATAGATCATGACAGGATTAGTTCCGAGAGACGACTTCAAGCGCCTCCAGAACAGGATGAACCGGCTCCTCGAGGAGTTCGGGATCTCCGACGCGGAGGCGAGGTACATGCCTGAGGTGAGAAAGATCCAGGACAAGATGAACCAGCTGATCGACGACTTCATGGCCGAGTCACCAACAGCGGCAGGAGCCTTCGGGGACGTGATGAAGCCCCTCGCCGATATCAAGGAGACCGACGATGAGGTCGTCGTCACCGTGGACCTTCCGGGGATGGACAAAGGGGACGTCGAGATCTCCGTCGCCGAGGACCTCCTGGAGATAAAGGCCGAGAGGAAGACGGAGAAGGAGGAGAAGGGCGAGGAGTTCTACCGGAAGGAGAGGTCCTTTGCGAGATTTGAGAGATCCCTAAAGCTCCCGGCGGAGGTGAAGGCGGAGGAGGCGAGGGCGTCCCTCAAGGACGGGGTCCTGACGGTCCACCTCCCCAAGGTGGAGGTGACGACCCGAAAGAAGGTGAAGATCGAGTAGGCCGGCCATCTTCGGCCCCTCATCTTCCCGACTCAAAAACCCGAATCTGAACCCGGACCCGTCCCCGGCCCTTCCTGGAGGAGGAGGTGATGGAGCTTGTCCCTCTTCGTCTCCAGGTACCTTCTGTTTTCGTCGTTGGGCGAGATCTCGATCGGTACTCGGTCAGTGATCTCAAGGCCGTACCCCTCAAGGCCGATGATCTTTCGGGGGTTGTTTGTGAGAAGCCGCATCTTTTTGATCCCGAGGTCGACGAGGATCTGGGCCCCGACGCCGTAGTCTCGAAGGTCGGCGGGGTAGCCCAAACGGTGGTTCGCCTCGACGGTGTCGAGTCCCCGCTCCTGGAGGGCGTAGGCCCGGAGCTTGTTGGCGAGGCCTATCCCCCTCCCCTCCTGGCGCATGTAAAGCAACACGCCGTTCCCATTCTCGGCGATCAGCCTCATGGCGAGGTGGAGCTGGTCGCCGCAGTCGCACCGTCTCGACCTGAAGACGTCGCCGGTGAGGCATTCGGAGTGGACCCTGACGAGGGCGTCGTCGGAGGACGGGTCCCCGGACACCAGGGCCAGGTGGCACTGGCCGTCGACGAGGCTCTCGAAGCCGATGGCCACGAAGTCGCCGTACTCGGTCGGCATATCGACCTCGGCAACCCGCTGGATCAATTTCTCGCTCCTCATCCTCCTTTTGATCAGCCGGTCGATGGTGAGCATCTTGAGGCCGTGCTCGGCCGCGAACCGCTCCAGCGCAGGAAGCCTCGCCATCGTCCCGTCCTCGGCCATCACCTCGCAGATCACGGCTGCCGGGTACAAGCCCGCCATCCGCGCCAGATCGACGGAGGCCTCGGTGTGTCCCGCCCGCCTCAGCACCCCGCCCTCCTGAGCCCTCAGCGGGAAGGTGTGGCCGGGCATGACGAGGTCGTTGATCGTCGCCGCGGGATCGATCAGCGCCCGGACCGTCTCGGCCCGGTCGAAGGCGGAGATTCCCGTAGTCACCCCCCGGCCCTTGGCGTCGACGGTGACGGTGAAGGCGGTCCCCATCTTCTCGGTGTTGTTCTGGGTCATGAGGGGTAGGCCCAGCTCGTCGACCCTTTCGCCGGAGAGGGGCACGCATATCAGCCCCCGGCCGTGCTTTGCCATTAAGTTGATCGCCTCGGGTGTCACCATCTCCGCCGCGATCACCAGGTCGCCCTCGTTCTCCCGCCCCTCGTCGTCCAGGACGAGGATGAACCGGCCGGCCCTCACCTCCTCGATCGCTTCTTCTACGCTGCAGAACGGCATACAGTTTGGGACTTTCACTCCGAGAACTTATAAGCGTTGGGGGAAGAGTATTAGCTTCTCGGAGCGGAGATCAATTTTACGATCTGCCTATGCCGATATTTATTAATTGATTCCAACCCGAATTATTCGATAAATTTAGGGCATCGGCCCGAAGATCCTGTGGCTTGACGGAGAAAAGGTTTTAGAAGCGTTCATTTCACCTCCGGACCTGAGGCCAAGGGTATAATATCGGATTTTTTCCCATATGGATCGATAATTCCCGGATTAATAACCGCGAATTATTAGATATAATTATTTGTATATTATTTTTGTTTTCCCTTTAAATCGAAAGGTATTTACCGTTGTAATTCATAATAATACGCATCTGATGCAGGAGAGGGATCATGATTGTCGACAGAAAATTTGCATGGACCGCCTTGCTCGTTATTCTGAGCGCAGCCTCGTCGGCGGTTCTTGCATCGGCGCTGGCTGCGCCGCCTGAGGACTGCGATGAGGGTACTTCTTCCCCCGAGGAGGGATGGATGAGCTGCGATGGAGAGATCATCGGCGCCGGCGAGGGGAGCTTTACGGCATACAATGAATCCTGCGAGGGCCCGCTAATCCTCAAATTCAGGCTCAAAGACCTCTCTGGCGGGATGCACGTCAACGTAAACGTCAGCGGCCAAAATCGGTACGCAATCGGGCTCAAGAGCGAGGATGACGGGCTACTATCAACTTACATCTTCAGGGAGGCAGGGACGGTTCCCTCCCCCGAAGAATGGGTGGCCGGAGAGCCCGTAGCCTACAACCATACCCAGGAGTATGAGGTGGAGATCCTATCCTATAATGGAGAGATCCGGGTCATGTTCAATGAGCCGGACCATGAAACTGGGGGGCCGTTTCCAGCGATCGATTACCTCGATCCCGATCCCCTCCCCCCCGGCAGAATCGACTTTGAAGCCCTGAACGGGACCTTCGTCCGGTTTTCCAACGTCACCGTCGTATGTCCATCCCCAACAACGGAAGAGGATGCGGCCTCGGAGGAGCCTGAGGGGAATCTGGACCTGGGGGTCGGCTACTTCGAGAGGCCGGAGCAAGATTCTCTGGTATAATCCCGCTGAGGATAGAAGAATACCGAAAGAGCAATGGCCAAGGATGGAACCTGACCGGCGATGCGGCGTTGACGCCGCGGTTACGACCTGAGCCCACCGACGGTGGCATCTTCCGGAGGGGACCACAGAAAGTTTCAGGAGACGAAGTTGCAAGGAGACTGCTATGAAGACGGAGGGGTTGCTCATCAGGTCTATCCTGATAATAATTTTGGGCTTATCCCTGGGGGCCAGTCTGGAGGTCGGCCTTGCTCGGGAGTTCGGCGGCCCTCTCACCGCTGTGAGGATGGCTGGCTGGACCATCGACGACGGTAACCTCACCGGCTACGGCGCGAGCTGGGCGGGATATAACGAGTCCTGCGAAGAGGGGGACCTCAATCTCAGCTTCAAGCTCAAAAATCTCACTGGCGAGATGCGCGTCAACATCAACATCGACGGCTCAAATCGCTACTCGATAGGGTTTACCAATACCCCATCTCTGGCGAAAGATGCTCCCGCTGCCTTCGTTGCCTTAATACCCTCGGACGATTATACCCTTTCTACATTTATCTTCAAATACGTTGGAGAGACAGAACCCCCAGAAAAATTTGCTGGCAATTCAATACCATACGACCCGACCAAAGAGCATCAGGTATCCATCATCTCCAGGGAAGGACATATCCAGGTCTATATAGAGAGGATAGAAGCTGCGGATAAGACGGTGATCAGAGAGATCGATGGGGAGATGATGGCGGGGAAAATCTCCGCCCTTCCGCAGGTGATCGATTATGCAGATCCGGATCCACTGCCCCCGGGGATCATCGACTTCGAGACTCTGGAGGGGGCGTACGTCGAGCTTTACGACCTCGTATTAACTTGCCGGCCGAACCAGCCTCCGACGGTGACCTCTCTGGGACCAGACCCCACTGCCCTGAGGGTGGATCGGGGTGCGATCTGGACGGCTTCTGCTTCCGATCCCGAAGGCGATCCCGTCTTCTACTGCTTCTGGCTCCGGGGCCCATCGACCGGGGACGACTGGGAGCTCCAGCAGAACTGGTCCGCTGAGGCAAAATGGGAGTGGCGTCCATCCCAACGAGGAGTCTACCGGATCGGTGCATACGCCACCGACGGCAGACACTCTGCCGATGAGATTTTTTATAGCAAAGGGAGCTGGAAGGACGACCTGGTCTACGTGGAGGAGAGACCGCTTGTCCTCGGCGAAGAGGACAGCTTTCAGCGACCCGATCCCGAAGAGCTGGTGGATGGAACCGCTGATGGGATTGATTGGGGTGGGAAGGTCCCGATAAATCATGTATTGGTCGTAGTGGACGAACGGTTCTCGTTCGAAGAGGCGACCGACATAGCTGAAGATCTGGCTAAAGGTCTAAATGGGTCGGTGGTGGGTCAGTTCGAAACCATACTAATGTTCCAGATCAAAACCAACCGGACAACGGCCCGGGGGGACAGCATTGAAGGACTAATTAGAGACATCGCCACTGCAAGAGAGGATCCCTCCATCGAGCTGGCCTTTCCAAACCAACAGATCTATCGAGAATCTCCGCTGAGCGACTCCGTTTATGCGGAGGAGAACTGCAAGGGCTACGAGATGGTCCGGGTCCAGGAGTCCTGGGACAGGGTCAACGAATCTGGCGTCAGGCTATTTCCCGTAAAGGTGGCCGTCATCGATGACGGGATCTACAGATGGGAGAACTGTTGTGAGTTTGATAATGCCACCATCAACACCACCGTCGGGGGGGACGCATTCGCGCCCGCGGTGCTGGAGGAACCCCTGCCGGGGTTTGAGATCGCCGGGAGCCACGGCACTGGCATCATGAACATTCTGGCCGCAGATCCCGATGATGGCGGGCTTGTGGGCATAGCGTCTCAGCCCCTCGGGAATAAATTGATGATTAATTTATATAACATATATCCCCCTGATGATAATATGAGTTTTTCTACCGACGCATTTCTCTCTCTCAAGTACGCATTGGAGAACGGAAGCACCATCATCAGCTGCTCCTGGGGGAACGATAGGGCGAATAACGCGTTGAACGTGGCATACAAAAAGTTCTTCAAAAACATTAGCAATATAGCCCCGGAGAGGTTGTTTGTATGCAGCGCTGGAAACGGCGGGGTGACGACCCGACACAGTGATTACAAGCACGCCCCAGGCGGCATTGAAATCTCCAATATGATCACCGTCGGCAACGTCATGAACGATCGAACACCAGCGCCGGACAGCAACCAAAATATAAAAGACTTTTTTGAAGTGACCCTCGCCGCTCCCGGCGCTCAGGCCGTCTGGGGAAGGAATGATTCGGGAGATATAAAGAATAATTCTGGTGGCACCAGCATGGCGGCGCCCCACGTCACCGCCGCTGCGGCGATGATGAGGTCGATATATCCCAGTCTTGAAGCCAAGGATATGAAGGATATCCTCAGAGATACGGGAGATATCACCCCAGACGATCCAGACGAGCTGGTCGGCAGGGTCCTGAACATCGACGGATCTATTGATAACGTTCTGGAGAATCTGCCGGAGACATTAAAAGACGAGACGAGGGCGCCCCTCCATGTAGAGATCCCCCGCATAGACGGCGTGGTGACGAGACATACCACACCCAAAGGAACAAACTGGTCCTTGGATCTGACCTTGTCAGATGGATCCGGCGAAGCAAAGGCAGAGTTGAAGCTGACCCAGCATGAGACCGTCATCTCTGGCAATGGAAATTTATATTTTTTACCAGAAGAAGATATCGACGGATCGGCCTCTCCGAGGTCCAAGTGCCCTAGAGACGACATCTTTGGAGATGTGGCAGAAGCTTTCCTCGGCAACGCCCTCCCAACCCCGTCCCAGCAACCGGTGGAGGCCAGGGGATCGTTTGAGGAGACGAATTTGCAATTGAGCATCGTCTCTCTGAACGACATGGTCCGCTACGAGATGACGCTATCGGTCATTGGAAGCCAGATAACGGGGACATATAAGTCGTACGATGGCAGAGGGATGGCTCGATCGAGAGGGGTCTGTTATGGGAGCCTCAAAAAAGATTATATTTAATATATTATAATATAATGGGGAGCTGATATCCGTTGAACGACCTCGCAAGCTTGATGTTGGCCATTTCAATTCTTTTTTTTGGGTTGGCGGAAGGAGAGACCTGGGTTGTGAGTCAGAGCGAATCGATCCAGGAGACGATAGAGCTGGCGAGCCCCGGGGATACGATCCTGGTGGAGGGGGGAAGAGATCCTTTCCGCGAAAACGTGGAGGTCAATAAGCCCCTCACCCTGAGGGGGGTCGGGCTGCCAGTGGTGGACGGGGGAGGAAACGGGAGCTCGATAACCCTTTCCGCCGACGGGGTCGTGGTTGAGGGATTCGCCGCCACGAACTACAGCCGCACTAGATCTCCAGAAGGGGCGGCAGGAGTGAAAGTGTATTCTAATAATAATAAAATAATAAATATTACTATATATAATGATGGTGCGGGGACCGGGATAGTCCTCAACGGCTCGATGAACAACTCCGTTGAGGCGAACAATGTCAACCATAACGGATTTGGCATCTTGATCTTGAGGGGCCAGGGAAACTACATCCAGGGGAACAATGCCACCAAGAACGGCCTGGGAATTATTCTCCAGGACTCCGGGAATAACACGATCGAAGGGAACAATGTGAGCTTCAACGCCGATTACGGCATCTCCCTGGAGAGGTCCCAATACAACACCCTGAGGAAGAACGTTATGTATGAGAACGGTCGGAGCTTCGAGGCCGCCGGCCTAAATTACATAGATACCAGCAACCGGATTGATGGAGGCGCCATTTATTATCTGGTTTTAGCGGCCAACATGACCATCGATTCGACCTCGGAGGATGCTGCCGTCGTCTACTGCCTCAGCTGCAGCAACATCACAATAAAGGAACAGGTCTTCGATGAGACCGGATACGGAATTCGATTATATAATACGGCCAACTCCATGATAGCAGATAACGTATTAAATAATAAAAATTCAATTGAACTTCATGAGTCCGAGAAGAACACCGTCGGGGGCAACCACATCATCGGCCATTCTGACGCCGACGGCATCCACCTCAACAGATCCCGGAATAATTCGATCGAAGGGAACAACATAAGCGACGGAAGCGGGGGGATCAGCCTCGTCCGATCCGAAGGGAACACCATCGAAGACAACATTATCGTCAAGAACGAGAAAGGTGGCGTGATATTACAGGAATCCTCCTACAACACAATCAAGAGAAATGTCGTCTCCCTCGATAACGGGGAAGGCGGCGTATACCTCGAGGGCTCGCATAACAACACGGTGACGGAGAACAACGCCAGCTACAATGACATCGGGATTCACCTATCAAGCAGCCTCGAAAACAACATCTCTGAGAACGATGGCAGCTACAATCATGTTTCTGGGATCTTCATAGAAGAATCGAACAAGAACATCATAAAGGATAACAACGCCAGCCACAATGATTGGTGCGGAATAAAGATCGAGGGAAGCGAGGGAAGCGGGGAAAACAGGATAGAGGCCAACAACGCCAGCTATAACGGGAACGGTCTTTTATTTGAGTCATCCAACGGAAATACCATCTCCCGGAACATCGCCAGCCATAACGTTGAGTATGGAATCCGTCTGTATGCAAGCTACGGCAACAACATCGCGGGAAACGATGCCAGCTACAACGACCTCGCCGGCATCAAGCTCGTCGATTCCCAGGAGAACGGGATCGCCGATAACTTCCTCCACGGGAACGGAGTGAACGGCCTGGCACTTATGAATTGTGTCAGAAGTTCCGTTGCAGGAAACGTCGCCAACAACAACCCAGCCTGCGGCATCACCCTCATAAACTCGATGAACAACAACCTCACCGATAACGGAGCCTCCAATAATTCTGATGGGATCGCCCTCTGCGACTCGTCATCGAACCTCATCAAAAACAACACCGCCAGCTACAACCGAATCGGAGTATACCTCTACCAGTCAAATCTCAACGAGTTAAAAGATAATTACATTAATAAAAATGAAGTTGGCGTTTCGTTCAATTCCTCGGAGAATAATACAGTGGATGATAATTTTACAGGGGATAACAAGTACGACGTGCTGATCGATAACGATACGTATTTTGGCCACTGCATCCGGGAAGAATCGGGGTATACAAAGGGTGAGACTTCCGTCGAGATACCGATCACGCACACAGCCCCGGTCGACACAACGGAATACACGGGCGGTGTCCCTGGTGACGGCAGAACAAAGATCGGAAAGGGGGTACCATATCAGCCGCCCTCGGAGAGGACGACAGAAGCAACGTCTCCCGCTCAGCCCTCCTCAGAAGATTATCAGAAGATGGCTGAGAAGGCCCTCGGGATGGTCGGCTGGGATCCGCCCAGAGAGATGATTGTACGCCACAAGTATAAAATAAATGTAACTCTGGGAGAGGATCGGGAGCGCCTGGCGGGGTACCTCGAGGAAGAATATGCCATCTACCAGAAGGTCAATCTTTCGCCCAAGTGCGTTTATGAGGTCAACCTGACGGGGGACAATTTCGACATCTCGCTCAAGGAAGGGTTGGCTCAGCAGATGTACATCCCCGATGAAGAAGAGCTGCCCAAGTGGGTATGGGAAGTAACGCCGACGAAAGGAGGCAACCAAACCCTGAAACTCGTGGTTAATTACCAGGAAAAATCAAATATTGGGGAACCAGCCTGGGCGACTAAGAAGAGGCTCGACGAGTGGCCGGTCACGGTGACCGTCGAAGAGAAGACCGCCTCCGACTACCTCAACGACGGCAAAAATTTTATTAAAAAATATTGGCAGTGGCTGGCCACCGTCTTGATAATTCCAATCGTCAAATGGTGGATGGGCAAAAGAAGATCTTTGAAGAAAGAGAAACCTGGACCCACCCAGGATATGGCCGGGACGTCGAAAGGACCCTCCGACGAGAGGCCCCCGGGTCCCGGCGGCGGTGAGACTTGAATGAGGCGCGGCCCGCCCCCGGCCAGGCGAAACCTTAGGCCGGGTTGCCCAATCATCGAAACATTTTTCGCCTATCCCGGCATGATTATAGCAGGAAGCCCGCCGGATCAAAAAGGCCATCGAGGACCTTCAGTTCCTGGAAGGATCTGGCAGCTCTGGCGGATCATAGATCAACGATGGTTGATGCTCGATAAGAAGGTGATGCGAATGCTGGGATACAAAATAGCTATTATGGCGTTGGCGCTGGCGCTGCTGGCTCCGGCCGCATCGGCGATGTTCGAGGGGGTTCACGGCCCCGGGCTGTATTACGGCGGGGTCGTCGGCGGAGAGAGGTTCGAAGGCGTAAAGGGCCCGGTCCTGAGGTACGACGGCTATCATGGAGGTCATGCTTACTCCTTCGGCCTCGACCGATGGGTCTCCATCGGGGGGGAGGTGGGGCCCGAGCCGAGCTTCGTCGAGATGGTGAGGGCGCGTCAGAATGACTTCAACCTGCTGAGGGCGGTCTTGAGCCTCGGACCTTAGAGGCCGGGGGAAGGGCGACCCACCGCGGGCGCGGCCGCTCCAAACCGGCACCTCCAGTCTTCATTTTCATAGCTTCTGACGCCCCTTCCCTATCTGCCTCCTCCCGATTCATCCCACCCTACGATCCGAGAAGCCCCACCGATCCCCGGCGTAGCTTGCGAGCATCTTATATAACTCATCGAAAGAGATCGGAAGCCACGACCACTCGTCGACGGCGGAGCCGCCCCCCTCCTCGCCCTCCTCGGCGAGCCCCTCTTCCACCTCCAGGGGCTGAAGATAGCTGTGGAGCCGGTAGACCCTCTCGCCGACAGGGACCCGGTAGCAGTATAGGGTCCTGGTCGAGCCGTCGACCCCGCGGTACCAGGGAGGCGGCGGCTCGTCTCTGACTTTCCGGCCACTGGTGGCGTACCTGAGGATGAACTCGTCCTTTATGGCGTAAAACCGGTCCCTAGACTGGGGGGATTCCGTCTTCACCATCTTGTTCGCGGCCCAGATCGCCTCGGCCAAAGCCTCCAGCTCATCGTCGAACTGGTCGCACCAGAGCCGCCACAGATCCCGGCCGCTCATCCCGGTCCGGAGTCGGAGTCTCGTCCTCAAAGTAGGGGATGCAAAGATCCGTCCCGCTGAAAAACCCTTCCCTTTGTCTTCCCTTTTTTCGCGCCCTTCCCCTCGATCGCCCTGTTTTTGCGGGCGCGGGTTCTGCTTGCCGCTTACGTGTTCTGCCCCTCCTGCCCCTTCGACCGGGAGTCGGCGAAGTAGGAGTCGATATCCATGTCCATGTCGGCCTTCATCAGGACCCAGCCGGTGATGTGGCCCGCGAGGAAGGCCCTCCTCTCCCCCTCGGTCCCGGTGAACCGGTCGAGGGTCCTCTGGACGAACTCGTGGGTGTCCTTCGATCCGGCCAGGATCTCCTCGAGGACGATCCGGTTCACCAGGTCGCACTCGTCTTCGGAGAGGCGGAAGAGCTTCGCTGCGCTGGATCCGATGGCTTTATCCTCTTTCAAGATCAATCTCCTCCCATCACCTTAAACGGTCCCTGAGGGTTCTTCTTAAGAAAAACGCTACCTCGTCATGGTGGCCCCGAAGGAAAAAATGGCTAGGGCAGATCCCGAAGCCGCCCCATCAGACTACCTTCTTTCCGGCCGTCGGCCCCCACATGGCGTTGAAGACCTCCTCCACCTTCACCACCACGGCCGCCTTCGCCGGAAGCTTGTTGTTGACGGCAAGAACCCACTTGGTCATCTCGTCGAAGTGCTTCCCCTCCTTATGGACCGTCGCAGTCCCCTTGATCTGGAAGGACTTCTTCGTCTCGGTGTCGTAGCAGAGGATCGATACCTTGGGGTTCTCGGCGAGGTTTGCCGCGGTCTTGTAGAAGAAGTTGTCTCCGATCATGATCGTCTCGTCGTCGAGGACCTTCAAGAACCCGACGTAGACGACGTTCGGCGTTCCCGAGGCGTCGGCGGTGGCGACGGGGGCGGGCTTCTGCTTCTCCAGGGTTGTTCTTACATCTGGTGGCATCTTCACCATTTAGATCACCTTTCTTCAAATAGAATAGCAATATATTTACTCTTTCCGCCGGGGGGGATGGGGCCGAAGAGAGGGCATGAAGGGCGGAGGAGCCAACCGTAAAAATTCCTGATAAAATATGGGGGATGGAAGGCTCACCCCGGGCCGAACCCCGGCCGCCGGAATCAGGCGATCCTATCCCCGGCGGTGGGGCCGGAGTTCGCCTCGTAGATCTCCTCGACCTTGAAGATCACGGCCCGCCTCATCTGGAGGTCGGGCTTGCGGGCCCGGACCGACTCTGCCATCTCCTCGAAGATCGGCCCCTCCTCCGCGAAGGCCACCCTCCCCTTGATCTGGTAGGAGCTCCTGGGGTCCTTCGACCAGCAGACGACCGAAGCCCAAGGGTTCTCCGCCAGGTTCGCTGCGGTCTTGTTGAAGAAGTTGTCGGCAAAGACCAGGGTCTCGTCGTCTTTTACCTTCAGGATTCCCATGAAGACGACGTTCGGCTTTCCTTCGGTGGAGGCGGTGGCGAAGGGGATAGGCCACTGCTTCTCCAGGGTCTCTCTCACCTCGGTGGGCATCTTCACCATTCTATCATCACCACACCCAAAAAGAGGGCAGTTTATTTATCCCTTGCCTCCCGGGCGGACTTTATGAAATGGCTCGGGAAGAGCCGATAGGATGCTCCGTGGAAGTGGTTGT
>Ga0334889_1001568_pt1 | contig 29618 bp, 21 predicted proteins | sample GraSluR1_MG_2_FD_207222 | JGI IMG/M metagenome (GOLD analysis project Ga0334889, IMG submission 207222) | Sludge microbial communities from methane-producing bioreactor in Wageningen University, Netherlands - Granular Sludge_8_08-R1 | ecosystem: Engineered > Bioreactor > Anaerobic > Unclassified...
GGCTTCCGCGCTCTCCGAGGAGAGCACCTTCACCACCTGAAGGCTGTCCGACCGTTTGCCGGTGAATTCCTCCGGAATCCGGAAGAAGACGATCGCCGTCGTTCCGTCGTTCGAGAGGGTCGCCACGCTCCCTTCCGCATCCAGCACGGCCCGGAAGACGGCCAGGGGAGAACCCTCCGCTCCTTCGGGGATGTCGAGGTCCTCAAGGAGTTCCCGCAGACGCTCGATCCCCCCGTCCGTGATGTAGACCTGTCCGGCGGAGTCGACGTCCAGCAGAGTGACGATCTCCTCGATAAGCTCCTCGGGGAAGAGAACCTCGCGCAGGATCCGCCGCAGCGCCTCCTTCTTCTGCTCCGGAGTCGGGTTCGGAGGCAGCGGCACCACCAACGGCGTCGCCGCGGACAGTTGAGAACCGTCGGGAAGCGGCATATCCGGCGGCACGACGGGCGGGTCCACAGGCTGGACGGGTATCGGCGTCGGTGTCGGCTCCGGCGTGGGTTCAGGCGTCGGTGTCGGCTCCGGCGTGGGTTCAGGCGTCGGTGTCGGCGTGGGCGTGGGTTCAGGCGTCGGCGTGGGTTCAGGCGTCGGCGTCGGTGTCGGCGTCGGTTCAGGCGTCGGTGTCGGCGTCGGTGTGGGTGTCGGTGTGGGCTCCGGCGTCGGTGTGGGCGTCGGCGTCGGCGTGTACTGCACCTGGAGGACGGTCAGCGAATCTTTGCTCACCGTCGCATTCTGATTCGCAGGCTTCGTCCAGCCGCTCGCTTCGTTGAAAACAACAGTGTAGACGCCGGTCGGAAGTCCGGAAACGCTCGTTCCCGAAATCCTCCACGTCGTCCCTCCGTCGATGCTCCAACGGGCGGAGGCAGGACCCGTGATATTCACACGCAGATCTCCCCTATGCCTCACGTAGGTTCCGGTGGTCGAGGCGGTGCTTCCCTGCGTCACGGTAACATTCCGATCGTCCGGTTTCGTCCAGCCGCTCACTTCATTGAAGATCACAGTGTAGACGCCCGTCGGGAGACCCGATGCCGTCTCGCCGGAATTTTTCCACGTCGTCCCCCCGTCGACGCTCCACATCCCTCCCGAGGTTCGGGCTCCCTCCGGTTCGATGGTGACCTGCAAGCTCCCCGCATCCGCCTCGTAGGCGCCGATGTCGACTCCAGCCCCCTGCGGACGGGAAATACCGCGCTGGTCGGTCGCGGGAGCGCCCGCGGAGATTCCCGCGTTGATAGCGGAGCTGCCCGCGAGCAGCGCGTGCGTCAACGTTGGGCCGCCGTTGTCGGCGAGAGGTCCGAGTACTGGGTCGGCGTTTGTGTTCCCCGTGCCGGGAAACACGTTCACGTCCACCACGGAATAGGTTATGACCGCAGTACCACCACTGATTATTACTATCTGCTCGACCGGGCCCGCTTCTCCCATAAATTCTCCCCAGAAGATGCAGTTGGTCACAATGGACTTGGAGTCATGATAGTTGGATATCCCGCCGCCGTGGTAGCGTCCGATATTGTCTGCAAACGTGCAGTTCGTCACCGTCGGGCTGCTTTCGCCGCCATCGCTATGCATCCCCCCGCCCGCGTACGCGATGTTTCCGGAGAAGGTGCAGTTTGTGACGACCGGGGAGGAGGCGCCGATGTTTGCCATTCCACCTCCGACGTCCTTCGCATCGTTTCGGGAGAATGTGCAGTCAGTCACCGTCGGACTGCTGTTGTCATTTTATATTCCGCCGCCATGATGACCTATATTTACGCCTTTCGCGATGTTTCCTTCGAAGGTGCAGTTCGTTATCGTCGGGTTGCTTCGGCTGTTGTACATCCCGCCGCCGCCGCCGAAGAAAATATCGGCGTTGTTGTTGGAGAAGATGCAGTTCGTTATCGTCGGGCTGCTGTCGACATTGTACATTCCGCCGCCTTCTCCTAAAGTCGTGTTTGAGGAGAAGATGCAATTCGTCACCGTCGGGTTGGACGCGTTGTTATACATTCCAGCACCCTTTTCAGTCGAGCGGTTTCTTGAAAAGACGCAGTTGCGCACCGTCGGGCTGGATTCGAAGTTGCGCATTCCGGCGCCTTCGCTCCATTCTTGGTTTTCAAAGTTCGCTTGGCCTGCGGTGACGATGAAACCGTCGAGGACGGCGGTTTCATCCACATGATTGGCACGAACGACGTTGTGGCTGTTGTCCTTCAGGGTTTCGAAGGTGGGGTTCGGTCCATCGTTCCCTAAAAGGTCGCCGGTGAGGATCGTCTTGAAGTACTCGGGATCGCGGTCGGCCATGCCGGGGGTTCCGGTCGCGGGGAACCCTCCGAAGAGCGCAACTCCGTTTTTCAGTTCGAAGGATTTCGTTCGGTCCTCATCCGCCGTCGGCTTATAGCTTCCCTCCGCCACCCATATCTCGTCTCCGTTGTTCGCATGAAGCAGCGCGTCCCGCAGTTCTTTATGCGCATCGGTCCACGAAGTGCCGTCGTTCGCGCCTCCCGCGGCGGCGTTCACGTAGCGGATCGCGGGACGATGCTGGTACGCCCCGATATGCACAGGCGCCGGAGCAACCGGACGGGGCGCGCCTCTTTGGTCCTTGTCCGGAACGACGATCGTTTTCCCGGCGATGATATGCATCCCTGCCGAGAGTCCTGCGCTGCGGGCGGGGCTGTCGTCGGCCAGCGCGTGCGTCTTCGTCGGGCCGCCGTTGTCCGCGAGCGGGCCGAGTTTGGGATCGACGTTCGTGTTGCCGGTACCGGGATACAGGGTCACGTCCACGATGGAATAGGTTATCATCGGCACGCCGTCTTCTGAAGTAAAAATCTGGTTGACCGGACTGTCCGTTCTCCAGAAGATGCAGTTCGTCACCGTCGGGCTGCTGCCGGCATTCAGCATTCCATCCCCGACCCACGCCGCACGGTTTCCTGAGAATGTGCAATTCGTCAGCACCGGACTGCTTTGGCTGTTGTTCATCCCGCCGCCCGTCCAACTGCCGTAGTTGTTCGAAAAGGTGCAATTCGTCAGCGTCGGGCTGCTTTGACTGTTGTACATCCCGCCGCCGGAGTACGCGATGTTTTCGGAGAAGGTGCAGTTCATCACCGTCGGGCTGCTTTGACTGTTGTACATCCCGCCGCCGCCGGCCGCTGCGCTGTTTCCGGAGAAGGCACAGTTGATGATCGTTGGGCGGGCGTTGTTGATGATATGCATCCCGCCGCCGTACCGAGCATCGTCGACTCCGTTCGCGTTACCTCCGGTGACGACGAAACCGTCGAGAACGGCCGCGTCGTCCACACCGTCGGCACGGACGACATGGTAGCTGTTGTCGCTGCCCGTTTCCAACTGATACCCTCCCATGTCGATGTCGAAATTGTCGTTATCGAGCAGATCTCCCGTGAGGATGGTCTTGTTGTTCACCATATCCCGCTGCTCCCGCGCAGATTCAATTCCGGCGAAACCTCCGTATAACTCGACGCCTCCCTTCAGCACGAAGGAGACCGCCCTGTCGCTCTCATGCGGCGTGTATTTTCCCGTCGCTAGCCAGTACTCCCCGTAGGAGTCGGCTGAGACTAGTTTCGTTCTGAACTCAGCCACGCTCATAGCGTTATTCCACGAATCTCCCGACTTGATACCGGCTCCCCCGACGGTGACGCGATAAATCGTCGCACCCTCCGCCGCCGGCGGCGCGTGAACGCAGAACATAAGAACAAACTGAAGCAAAATCACCGATAAAACCTTCGTGAAATACATTCGACATACGCACACTATAGATCCTCCGCCTCTCATGTCGATTTCCGTGAAAAGAAAGGCGCCACGCGTTCACGCTTCGATCCGCACAGCTTGCTCTCCTTTTTCCCGCATTATTTCATAGATGCGCAGCTCTCAACGCTCTCTCCCGGTTTTCTTCAGAAGAACGTGGATCCCACAGGCATTCCGCGGCGAATTGCGAGAAAATCCGAAGCTCACCGCATGAATTACACTTGATCTAATCCGACGAACGTATGATAACCTAATTCTACAGCACAAGTTGTATTTTCATGACACAAGCCTCAGACGTTCTCTCTCCTTCTTTTTAATTCTACAGCGCAAAAGGAGGCGCCGCGCTCCTTGAGAACCCGGGCGATCATCTCCGGAAGCCCGCCAGAAGCGCCAGGGGAGCTAGAAGCACGAGCAGTGAAGGAGAGAACGTGCCTCCCGAGACGCAGCCGCTTCCTCCGGTCGGGAGGTCCGGGTCGTCTTTGCGCGTCCCCTCCAGAAGAAACGCAGGGTCCGTCACGATGCCGTTCTCTTCGCCGTCGAGGTCGAAGCGGCCGCCGTCCTTGATGGCCAACGCTGCAAGGCAGTTCGCGGTGATCAGGTCGTCGGCTTCCAGCACACGCTTCAGCGTTTCGCCGTCGGAAGTCTTCTTCACCTCGACCACCGCCGCGCAGCCGTCAAGAAGATCCTCGAGCGAGTAGACCCGGATGAAGGCTTCCGCGCTCTCCGAGGAGAGCACCTTCACCACCTGAAGGCTGTCCGACCGTTTGCCGGTGAATTCCTCCGGAATCCGGAAGAAGACGATCGCCGTCGTTCCGCCGTTCGAGGCGGTCAGTTCGCTCCCTTCCGTTTCCAGCACAGCCCGGAAGACGGCCAGGGGCGAACCCTCCGCTCCTTCGGGGATGTCGAGGTCATCCAGGAGTTCCCGCAGACGCTCGATTCCCCCGTCCGCGATGAAGACCTGTCCGGCGGAGTCGACGTCCAGCAGATCGACTATCTCCTCGATAAGCTCCTCGGGGAAGAGAGCCTCGCGCAGGATCTGCCGCAGCGCCTCCTTCTTCTGCTCCGGAGTCGGGTTCGGAGGCAGCGGAACCACCAGCGCCGTCGCCGCGGATAATTGAGCCCCGTCGGGAAGCGGCATATCCGGCGGCACGACGGGCGGGTCCACCGGCTGGACGGGAATCGGGGTCGGCTTGGGCGGCGGCTCCGGTGTGGGCTCAGGAGTTGGAGTTGGAGTCGGAGTCGGAGTCGGCGCGCTTCCGTATTCGTGCGCGCCGATGTCGTAACCGGCCCCGTGGGGGCGCGTATGACCGTCGAAATCCTCCGCAAGCCCCGGTATGGCGGTTCCGCTGTCCACAACGGAGGACACCGGCGACGCAAGACGGAGATTGCCGCTCGCCGCCTGGACAAACCACGAGGCAAGGGCGTTCGTGACGTTGTGGGAGAGGGCGGCGTCTCCTCCGTCCCTCTTTGCGATGGCCCGGTTCGTGAGGTTGTTTCGGACGAATACTCCGGTCGTTCCTGCAAACCGGATCTCGACGGCGTTGAAATAGTCGCCTCCGAAATAAATCGTGTTGTTGTAGACCTGCGCGTTCGCGGCGTTCTCGAGGCCGATGCCGACATCGGGAAAGCTGCCCGTACCGGCGTTATGGATCATGTTGTTGCGTATAATGCCGCCGAGATGCCCGCGATCTCCGAGGCCGAAGCCTATTCCCCTGTCGCAGTCGAGAATGAGATTCCGTTCCACAAGCGTGTTCTCGGAGTCGGACCAGAAGTGCACCGCGTGTTCGGAAGGGCCTTCCTCGTCCGTTCCGGGGTTTTGAATGTTGCGGAACGTGTTGCCCCGTATCACCCAGTTCTTGCCGTTGTGCACGTCGATGCCGCCGATGTACCAGCGGGGGCCGACGCCTTCGGTGTACTCGAAGAGACAGTGCTCCACAAGGCCGTTGTCGCTGCCCGCGCCAGGATTGGAGGCGTCGTACGAGACCTTCAGCATCTGCTCTCCCGTGTTCCGGAAGACGACGTTCCGGACGACGGGGTTGTCGGCGTTCTGCTCGCCCTGTATCTGAAGTCCGTGATTGCGTACGTTGCGTATCGTCAGGTTTTCGAGGGTGAAGTTCTTCCCCGCCACGAGAAATCCGTGCGATACGCCGTCGTCGTCCTCCATTCCCAATCCCTGCACCACCACGTCGGCTCGCCGGCCCGAAACGCTCCTGATCGTCACGCCGTCGGCGGTGACGTACAGTCCGTCCCATTGCGGAATCCGATAGATTCCGTCCCGCAACAGAATGGTCCTGTCTCCCGTGCCGTTGTTTGCGGCCTCGACCGCGGCCTTCAGCTCCGCGAAGTTCCCCACAGTAACCGAGGCCGATGCCGGAAGAGGATGTCCGGCATCGAAGGAAGCGTATGAAGCGAGGAGAGCGGTGAAAACAACAAGAGCGAAGGCGCCGCATATTCTTTTCATGTGTTTATCACCTCGTTTGTTTCGGGATGCAACTCCGCCGCAACCCTTCGAGGCTACCGTACGGAAGAAGCGAGCATTGAATGTCCTGAAAAATGATCTCCCCGAAAGCCGGAGTTGTAAATTATTGTCCATATGCCATTATAGCCTGAAATATTGGAGTTTTGAGATTTTCAACGCGGAAAGCATGGAAAATTCTGCTTTGCGGATTGCGGAGCCTTTTCTTTAGGATGTATCCTGAATATTTTTGTTCCATTCCAATGAGGGAACATGCCGCCCGACGCTCCTCTTTCGGAACGTTTGCCGATACAAGCGTCCTGCGGGCCGGATTCTTCCTGTCCCGCCGCGGGAGGGATCCCCGTCCCAGGCTCCGCACGGAGAGCATTTCTCAGCCGATGTTCCTCTTCTCCGCGACGACGTAGACCGGCCTTCCCTTGACCTCTTCCAGCAGCTGGGCGAGGTACTCCCCGACAACCCCGAGCATCATGAGGACCACGCCGTTGAAGAAGAGCATGACCGCCATGAGGGAGGCCCACCCCTGCACGGCGCGGCCTGTGAAGAGCTTTTCATAGATGACGACGAGGATGTGCAGAAAGCTGAGCGCGGAGAGCCCGAATCCGATCCAGGTGGCCAGCCGGAGCGGTTTCGAGAAGTTCGTGAAGGCCGTGGTGGCCAGCAGGAAGAGCTTGAAGGGAGAGTACTTGGTCTTTCCGGCGAACCGCTCCTCCCGGACATAGTCCACTTCGGTCTGCCGGAAACCGGCCCAGCTCACCAGGCCGCGGATGTACCGGTTCCTCTCAGGCAGTCCCCGCAGCAGATCCCGCACCGAGCCGTCGATCAGGCGGAAGTCGCCGACGTCGACGGGAACCTCCCGGTCCGAGGCGGCGCGCAGCACCCTGTAGAAGAGAGAGGCGGAGACCTTCTTGAAGACCGTCTCGCCGTCTCGTCTGATTCTCTTTCCGTAGACGATCGCGAACCCTTCCCTCCAGCGTTCGATCATCCTCGGAATGACCTCCGGCGGATCCTGGAGGTCCGCGTCGATGAAGACGACGGCCCGTCCTCTCGAGAAGTCGATTCCCGCGCTCATTGCGGCCTGCTGGCCGAAATTCCGCGAGAAGGTGATCATCACGGAGCACGGGTCGCGGTCGCAGATGCTCCGCAGGATTCCGGCGGAGCCGTCGCGGCTGCCGTCGTCGACGAAAATCAGTTCGTACGCGCCGCCGACACCTTTCATGACGTCGGATATCCGTTTCCAGGAGGTCTCGAGCACCTCCTCCTCATTGTAGACGGGGATTATGACGGAGAAATCGATGCTGTCTCTTTCCACTGTATTCGCCTCTTTCCTGCAGAATAGGTCCGGCGCCTCTCTTCCGCCAGGGCGCGTGCACAACCGGACGCTTCCGAGCGGGCGGCGGCCCGAAATCAGGGAGCCGCGATTTCGATGATCTTCGAACCGTCGGCGTGCGTCAGAACGACGCGCCCCATCGATTCGAGCTTCTCCTTCCGGATATCGGGGAAGCGCTCCAGCTCCATCGTCCCGATCACGATATAGCGGATGCCGTACGCCTCCGCCAGGCGGCGGGTGAGAGCGGCGTCGCCCGATTCATAGAGGATGCGGACGTCGCGCCGGCGCGCGTTCGGCTCGTCCGCGCCCCCTCTCCAGAGCCACTGGTGCCCGAACCACCCGAGGAGCGTCGGGAGCCCCGTGGCGGAGGATATCCTGCCGTACCGGGAGTAGGCGTCTCCGTCGGCCTCGAGAATCACCGGCTGCCCCCGGACGTTGCCGCGGAACCACTCCACGATCGTGCGGTCGCCGGAAGAGAGGAAGGCGAGCCCGTCAAGCCGCCGGTACTGTCCGGAAGAGGGAGGAGAACCGTAAAAGCCGGGAACCGCCCAGTAGGCGTAGGTCATGGGCATAGCAGCGACGAGCGCGAAGAGCAGGGCGGCGGAGAGGCGGCGCGCCCGGGAGCGGAGGGACCCCGCGATGCGCGCGGCCGCGTAGGCGCTTGCCAGCGCGAAGAGGAGAAAAGCCTGGTAGGTGATCTTGAACACGGTATTTGCCCTCGGAAACTCGCCGCTGAAGAGATCCTTGACATAGACAATTTCAGGGACGGCGACGAGCAGGACGGCGGCGGCGAACATGCCCAACCCGACGATGTCGGAGGGAGTAATTCCGTCCGACAGGGCTCTTCCGCCGCCCGCCGCGGAATCGACCCTCAGCCGAAGCGCTCTCCGGAGTTCGAAGACGAAGAAGATCGCGAAGACGGCGGCGAAGAACGCCTGGTACCCCCACAGAACTCCCAGCTGCCAGATCGGGCTGGAGGCGGCGACCCTCCGGATTCCTCCGGTGAAGGACTCGAAGCGGAGCGTATACGGAAGGGCGGCGGCCTGCGAAACCAATATCAGCGTGAAGACGGCGAGCCCCGCCTCGGCGAGCGCGCGCCCGCTCATGCCGTGCCGCCGGAGGGCGATCGTGAGAGCCGCTCCGGCGAGCACCGCCAGGTAGATCGGGTAGTTCCACGTGTTCGTCATCCACGTCGCCCCGAGCAGCACGCCCGAGACGATCTCCGTCGCGGGGAAACGCACTCCGGGGGACGGCGCGCCGGACAGGAGCATGGACGATCCGATACCGACCGCGGCAAGGGAGGCGGGGATGTCGAGAGAATGGCCGTGCATCTCGCCGAGCACGAAGGTGAAGAGCGGGACCTCGTGGATGGTCTTGTCGTTCCCCGGAGGGTGATAGCCGAGAAAGCGCGTGGCGTCCCAGTAGCGGTATGGCCCTACTTCGCCCGCGTACAGCCCGGCGTTCTTGAGCGCGGGAAGGGCGACGCCGTAGACGAAGGGGTGCAGGGTGCCTCCTCCGGCGAGCAGCATCCCCGCGAGCAGGCCTCCGGCGACCGCCTTCCTGACGCCTTGCGGATCGACGCGGCGGAGCATGCTGAAGACAATTGAGAACGACAGCGTGAAGGCGAACGAGAAGAGCGAGGCGACCATCAGGTTGAACCCGATCTCGCCGGGCGTTCCGGTCAGGCGGCAGAGAAAGGCCGTGAAGAAGTGGCCGAAGTAGTAGTAGTTGATCGGCCTGCCGGAGAGCCACATGTCGACCGGGGGCATCCACTCCGCCCTCAGGCAGGCGTTGAGGAAACCGAGGTCCATGAATTTCTCGATGCTGTCCAGCTCCGGCCGGAGGCTCCGCAGAAACGTCCAGCCGACCAGGCAGAGCAGAAAGAGGTACTCCTCGGCGGCGACGACGCGCCGCTTTTTCCGGAGGAAGTCGAGCACCCTTCTCATGGAGCCCGGAACCGAGTAGTTGATCAGGGCCGCCAGTCCGGCGGAAGCAAGCACGGCGCCTTCGGAGAAGGGAACAAGCCGCAGCGACGAGGCGAGCCAGAGCGCGTAGGAGGTCAGCAGCAGGCCGAGAACGCGGGAGAAGAGGTACCCGCCGTCGGAGAAACCCCTGAAGAGGCGCAGCGTCAGCGGAAGGAAGGCGATTCCGAGAGCGGCCAAGGCCCCCCACCAGAGCACGACCCTGTGGAAGGACGGGTGCAGCAGAAAGTCGAGGAAGAGGCCGGGAATGCCGCTCACGGCGTCGTCTCCTCCTTCTCGTCTCCGGCGCGGCGGCGTTCGGCCTCCGCCGCGATCGGGCGGACTTCGACGATCTTCGAACCGTCGGGGTGCGTCAGAACGAGGCGACCCATCGACTCGAGCTTCGCCTCCCGGATATCGTGGAATCGTTCCCGTTCCGTCGCCCCGATCACGATATAGCGGATGCCGTACTTCTCCGCAAGCTCCCGGGTCTCCTCCATATCGCGGGACTCGTAGAGCGTCCGCACGTCCCGCCGCCGGGCGTCGGGCTCGGCCGGGCTTCCGCGCCAGATCCACTCGTGGGCGTGCCATCCGAGGAGCGTCGGGAGGCCGGTGGCCATGGAAATCCTGCCGGAGCGCGTGTAGCTTTCGCCGTCGGCCTCGAGAATGACCTGCCGGCCGGAAACGTTGCCGCGGAACCATTCCACGATCGCCCGGTCGCCGGAGGGGAGAAAGGCGAGTCCGTCGAGCCGGCGGTACTGTCCGGGTGAGGGGAGAGGGGCGTAAAATCCGGGGATCGCCCAGTACCCGTATGTCAAGGGCATCGCGGCAACGAGCGCGAAGAGGAGCCCGCCGGAGAGTCGCCGCGCCCGGGAGCGGAGGGCGCCCGCGATGCGCACCGACGCATAGCCGCTCGCAAGAGCGAAGAAGACGAAGGCCTGGTAGCCCATCTTGAACATGGTGTTGGCACGGTGATACTCCCGGCCGTAGATGTCCTTGACGTAGATGATCTCCGGAATGGCGACGAGGCAGAGTCCCGCGGCGAACATGCCGAGCGCGACGATGTCGGAGGGAGGCGTGCGGGAAAGAAGCGTTCCGCCGGTCACTGTCCGGTTTGCCTCCCGTTTCAGCGTATCACGGGCCGTTATGTAAAAGAAGATCGCGAAGCAGGCGGCGAAGAAGAGCTGGTACCCCCACAGGATCGCCAGCTGCCGGAGCGGACTGTTCGCCATCACGCGGTACACTCCCTTCGTCATGTTTTCGAAGTGGAGATCGTATGGCAGGGCGGCAAGGCGGGAGACGAGAAGCAGCGTCAGCGAGGCGAGCCCCGCCTCGGCGAGGGCGCGGGCGCCGCATCCGTGCCGCTTGAGCGCGAGCACCAGCGCCGCGCCGGAGAGCACCAGCAGGTGAACAGGGTAGTTCCAGGCGTTCGTCATCCACGTCGTCCCCAGGATGATGCCGGAGAGCGCCTCGGCCAGAGGAGGACGGATGGAGCGCGTTCCCGGCTGCACGGCGGAGGACGAGAGGAGCAGGGATGCGCCGATCCCGATCGACGCGAGCGAGGACGGCGTGTCGAGGACATGCCCGTGGAGGTCGGCGATCACGAAGGAGTAGAACGGGAACTCGGAAATTGTCTTGTCGTCCGTCGGAGGGTGGTGCCCGATGAAGCTCCGTGCCTGCGGATACCAGTAGTTCTGAACTTCCCAGCTGTACAGTCCGGCTTTCTTGAGCGCGGGAAGGGCGACGCCGAAGACGAAGGGGTGGAGGCTGGCTCCGCAGGCGAGCAGAAAGGCGGCGAGCAGACCGCCGGCGACGGCCTTTTTGACGCCTCTTGGGTCGACGCGGCGAAGCAGGTTCGAGACGATGGAGCACGAGAGGGAAAAGGCGAGCGAGAAGATCGTCGAGATCATCAGGTTGTAGGCGATCTCCGGCTGGATTTTCGTCAGCCTGACGAGAAAGGCCGTGACGAAGTGGCCGAAGTAGTAGTAATTGACCGGCCTGCCCGAGAGCCACATGTCCACGGGCGGCATCCACTCGGCACGGAGGGCGGCGTTGACGAAGCCGAGGTTCATGAACTTCTCGATGCCATCGATGTCCGGCTTGACGCTCCGCAGAAACGCCCACGCAAGGAAGGCGGCCAGAAAGAGATACTCCTCCGCGACGACGACGCGCCGCTTTTCCCGGAAGAACTCCCGCACCCGCTTCAAGGATCCGGGAATGGCGTAGTTGACGAGCGCCGCCGCCACGACCGAGAGCACCGCGACGCTCTCAGAGAACGGAGCCAGCTTCAGCGAGGAGGCGAGCCAGACGGTGTAGGAGGTCAGCAGCAGGCCGATCAGGCGGGAGAAGAGATACCCCCTGTCGGAAAACCCCTTGAACAGGGCCAGGGTCAATGGGAGGACTGCCAGACCGAGGACGACCAGCACGAGCCGCCATACGACGACCAGGCAGAAGCCGGGGTGCAGGACAAAATCGGCGACCAGTCCCAAAACCTGGTTGAAGGCGTTCATGGCGCGCCCGGGACAGATACGATCTTCATCGCGCGAGGAGACAGATGCCGCCCACGATGAGCGCGATGCCCAGCATCTGCTGCATTCCAACGGCCTCTCCCAGCCAGAGGCGGGAGACGAGAGCGAGCGTCAGCGCGATGCTTCCCGTCATCACGGGGTAGGCGACGCTGACGTTGAGCCTGGTCAGCATGAGGCCGTAAACGGCGAACCCCATGCCGTAGCAGAGGACCGCCGCATAGATGAAAGGCGTTCTCACCATGTGGAGGAAAGCCCCCGCTCCGGCGCCTCCGGCGAATTCCCTCATCCCCAGCTTCAGAAAGACGTTCGCCGCCACATTCAGGATCACGTTGAGTATTACCACGGAAAATGCCATTGTACGCTCCCTTGGAGATATCTGTCTTGGCCGCAGATATCCGGCGCTTTTTTACGGCCGCATCCGACGTGTCGCCTTACATCGGACAAATCCGGGAATTAGGGACGATCTGGAATAAATGATACCGTGCAGTGAAATCCTGTCAATGATTGTGAAATCTTTCTGACGTCTTATCGTGCCTAAGCATTCTTTGATGAATTTATCACATGCTTAGACTCTTGGCCTGAGGATTGACTTAATAATATTTTTTTATTTATTGTTTTCTATTTCATCTATTTTGACGGAAAACAATACGACAACATTGGCGAAATCGTCAAGTCACTGTAGAAAAATGCGCTATTATAAATTCTAAGCGCAACTTTATTCCATCAGCAGATCCCAAGCGTCCTTTTCGATAAGCAACTTTTCGATGTCTTCTCTAACCTGCGCAATGTATGTTTCCACATTCTCTTTGTCGATATAGACGCCGAAACATTCTGGAGGCTCCCCTCTGCCATGTATACGATCCGCCATCCACGAAGAGACTTCGGGAGAGTGATGACTTGGCTCCATCCAAAGCGAAGGGTCTCTTGTCACAACATTCACATCCATGAAGCCCCACACACCGCCGAAAATCGATACGCTTTCTCGGATCCAGCGCTCGTAATCGTCAAGACGCCCCGGAGTTTGCGCTATCAACCGCAGAAAAGGAGTCCCTACCGGGGTCAGCAAGGGTATCACTTCCGCATCCCCCGCTATCTGGAGAAATGAGGAGAGCCTGGTCGAAAAAGACTCGTTGTAATGAAATTCTTGATAGGTTTTATGATACGAAGCAATGGTTCCCGAAATAAGATTCTTGCGTTCCGCCGCATCTCCCGAAACGACAAAAAAAAGCTGGGTATCGAGACCGAGGTGGTCATATTTCATCATGTTTTTATACTCTTCCTCGGAAGCAGAGGCGCCTCTTCTGATCGCTTTTATACTGTATAGAAAAGTTTTCCAGTCGAGCAAACTAAAAAATCTGTATCCGATCTTTCTTGCGATCTCAAGAGAACTCTTCGTGGTGACGATACCTTCATCGCTCTGCTTTTCCTTTAGCCCGTTAGCGGCGAAGAAATCAAGGCCCAGAACAATTTTTTCCACGGGCAATTCCAATTCCCGGATATTGCTCATTAAAACAGAATATTCTAAAGGCGCCAATCCGGATACCGCATAGTTGAACCCGTTATCACCCCATGCCGAGGGGTCTGCATACATTTTTCGGCTGCTACCCAGCACAAGTGTCCGCACGGCAGGGCGGGTGAACAAAAGATAGTTGGTCTTCTGCTGCCGGTCATTGAAAAGTTCATGCCATGGAGCAAAAGAAACCGAATACTTGAAAGACCAGAGCGGATCGACCAGCCAGTTCGTAAAGGCAACTGCTCCCAGCGGTACGAAGAGACAGAGAACGAACAAGAGAATCCACCGTTTATACACGCTTTTTTTCATCGGCGCCATCCTCTCAAAACTGGAAATATAAAAATTCCGTAACTTTCTGCAACGAGAGCACAGCGCACAGGCACAGCACGGCAACGTATGCGGCGGAGAGTACCGGACGCTTGGTCCACGGAGAGGACTCGGTCCACTCGAGAGGATTCGGCAGGAAAAGCGTGATCAGGATACCGGCAAAAATGCCCGTAATCTGCCGGGCTCCTCCGAAAAACCACGAAGAGGGAACGGCAACCGCAATGCCGATCCTTTCAAGCAGAGGCGCCAGAAATGCAGGCACATAGTTCGGAGGCAGGACGATTCCATTCATGCCGATCATACCGGAGAGCATGTCTCCGGCCCTGGTAAAGCTGTCCGCCCTGAAAAACACCCATCCCACTATCACTGAAAAGGCCGTCAGCAGCCACCCGATAGTGCGCGGCACACGGAGCCGCACTCTTTCCCTCCACAGATGATTCACCGCCAGGTACGCTCCATGCAGCGCGCCCCAGGCAACGAACGTCCATCCCGCTCCGTGCCACAGTCCTCCGAGAAGCATCGAGACGAAAAGGTTTCCATATCGCCTGCCGCTCCCCTTCCGGTTTCCTCCGAGAGGAATATACAGGTAGTCGCGGAGGAACGCCGATAGCGTCATGTGCCAGCGCCGCCAGAACTCTATGATCGAGGTCGCCTTGTACGGGGAATTGAAGTTCACAGGAAGCGAGATGCCGAAAAAACGCCCGAGCCCGAGAGCCATATCAGAATATCCGGAGAAATCGAAGTAGATCTGCATCGTGTACGCGAGAGCACCGCCCCAGGCTTCGACGAACGTCAACGATTCGGTCGCGTCGAAGGCGACGGCAACCCACGGAGAGAAGGTATCGGCGAGAATAACCTTCTTGAACAGACCGAGAGAAAAAAGAGTGACGCCCGCGCACAGGTTTTTCCACGAAAAGGCGAAGGTCCTCCTGTTGTCGAATTGCGGCAGAATCGAATCGGCGAGAACGATCGGCCCTGCTATCAATTGCGGAAAGAAAGAGACGAAGAGGGCATATCGCGGAAAGCCTATTTTTCCCACCTTCCCCTTGTAGGTATCCACAAGACATGCTATCTGCTGGAACGTGAAGAAAGAGATGCCGAGAGGGAGAAAGATATTCCGCATCTGCCAGGAGGCCCCTGTAAACACGGCAAGGGACGAGACGAGGAAGTTCGTGTACTTGAAATAACCTATCAGCAGAAGATTAAGGCTTATACCCGCTGCAAGAAGGATTTTTGATACGTTCCCATCTAGCGCGTTGTTCCTGCGTATGGCTGTCGCTATGAGATTCTGTATGAAAAAGTTTGCTCCGATGGAACCGAGCAGCAGAAGAATATAGGGAGGATTCCAGTGGGCATAGAAAAAGAGAGAGCAGAGCAAAAGCGCTCCGATTGCGAGTTCGTGAAGGCGAACGCGGCACAGCATCCACCAAGCGGCAAAAGTCACAGGGAGAAAGAGAAAGATGAACTCCATCGAGTTGAAAAGCATTCGAACACATGCCTCCTGAAAAGGTGCTGCGGACATTATTGCGTCCGGGCATCCTGACTGTGAAAGTACTTCGGGAGGGGAAAAGCAGGTTATCGTGATCCTGCAGCAGCAAGAACGGAAAGCGGCATCCCCTGATCAGGGCAATCTCCCGTCTCGATCGACATTTCGGAGATCAAGGCCGATTCAACATCGTTTCTGCATGCGGGTCCAGAGAACGGAGTGCGTATTTCTGCTGAACTTCCGCCGAAGTCATCCGTGGAGAGGTGTCGTGAAAAGAGAGAGAATCGAGCCCGTACCGCCCTGCATCAGTTGCCGGTTCACCGCTCCGGAAAGGTCTCCGGCGACGCGAGCGCTCCTCCGAGGCCCGCGACGGAGACTGCGAAAGGAAGCAGCAGCGAGACGCGCCAGGCTGCGTCGACGGAGAGTCCGGCCGCGGCGTCGAGCGCCACACCCATCATGGAGGTCAGCACCGCGACCGCGAGAAAGGCGGCCGTGTTCAGCAGGGCGATGGCGACCGCCGTGAACTGCGGAGGGTTCATCTCCTTGGCCATGGACCAGGGAAGCACCAGCGCTCCCGCGAAAAAACCGAGGGAGAAGAGCGTTCCCGAGAGGACCGGCAGAGGAAGGGCTCGTCCGGACAGGAGGAGAATTCCCCAGCAGAGAGCATGAGCCGCCGCGAAGAGGCACAAAGGGCGCCGCCTGCTTCTCATCCTGTCCGAAATCCGGCCGGCGGCGACCGCTCCCGCCATGATCCCGACGACCATGAGCGTCATGTGCGCCGCCGCCGCTTCCATCCCGTGGACGGCGCGCAGATACGACACCCCCCACGTCCCGGAGAGAGCGAGGAAACAACTCTGGTTGGCGAGGTAGCTCAACCCGGTGAAGTACATCCCGCGCAGGCGGAGAATGGCTCGTACCCCCTTCTTCAGATCCGATACGGAAACGGGGCTTCTCCGCCCTGCGGGAAGGATGAAGAAGCAGAGCACGGCGAGGGCAAGACATACCGCGCCGAGCAGCAGGAAGGCCCCTCTCCAGGCGAGAGCTCCCACGAGAAGCGCAAGCGGCGCCTGGGCGGCGATTCCCCCGGCGTTCCCGATGAACGATGTGACGCCGGAAAGCGTCGCGAACCTGTCCTCACCGAAGTTTCCGGCGATGAACTTCATCACGCAGACAAAGATTCCGGCTACTCCCACACCCATGAACACTCTGCCGAGAAAGAGGACGGGGAGAGACTGCGCGGACGCGAAGAGCAGCGATCCCGCCCCCGCCAGCGCCATGCCGCCCGCGACGGTGGACCGCACGCCCCGCGTGTCCGCGAGCAGACCCGAAGGAATCTGCAGCAGCGTGTACGCGTAGAAGACCATCGACGACATCATTCCGAACGAAGACGCCGTTAGGGCGAACTCCGCCGCGAGCGGCTCCCTGAGAATTCCCGCCGAGAGGCGGATGACGTACGTCATGTGAAAACATACGGACAGCAGCAACAGTCCGATCCAACGCATTTTTTCAATCCCCTTCCGACATTTCCGGTCTGGCTTTTTCAACCGCTCCATTCTAGAATATTTTACGGCTGAATGATACCGCTCCGGCCGATTTCCGAAGTTTTTTAAAGAGAGGTTATTTTCATGGGAAAACAGCAGAAAAAGCCCCGCGTCGATGTCGGTTCCGAGGCTGCGCCGCTTTCGCTTTCACTGGGCTCGCTCCTTGGAAGGGAGGAAATGCCACCGCGTGCACCCGAAGAAACTTCGCGGGAGGAGAAGTCCACCCGCCCGCCGAGGGAGCTTCCAGGGCGGGTGATTCTCTCGCGCGAGACCAAGGGGCGGGGCGGCAAGACCGTGACGCGCATCTCCTTCCGGGAGGGAGCGCCGTCCGACCCGGCTGCTCTGGCCAAAAAACTTCGCAACGCCCTCGGCTGCGGAGGGACAGTCGAGGGAGAAGCAATCCTGCTTCAGGGAGACCAGACCGAAAGAGCGGGGGAATGGTTTGCCTCGCTCAACGTGAAGGTAACCAGGGCGAACTGACCGCATCGTACTTTTCAACGCTTCTCTCCGGCTTTTGCGCCGGAAGCCGCCCTGAAAATTTGACGAAACCATCCGATCGCATTAGCATGAGTATAGCCCGGCTTCCTCCGGGAACATTCGGTCTGTCCGAAAATCGACGTAAAGAAAGCGACTGAGATCTATGACAGTACCTCGAAAAGAACGGCTGTACGGCATCCTTCTCGTTCTCCTGGCGAGCATGTGCTGGGGAACGACCGGCACGCTTCAGGAGCTGGCCCCGGCAGGCGCTCATCCGCTTACCATCGGCTCGATCCGCATTACCCTCTCCGCGTTGATCCTGCTGCCCTGGTGCGCCTGGAGGGATGCCGGACTCGGTTTTCTCCGGAGAACATCGATTCCGTCTCTTCTCGCCGGCGCCGCGGGGCTGACCGGATTTCAGTTTGCCTTCTTCACCGCGCTCAAGCTGACGGGAGTCTCCGTCGGCACCATGATCGCAATCGGCGCCTCCCCTATGTTCGCCGGGGCGCTTGCTTTGCTCGTCCGGCGCGAACCGCTTTCGGCACGCTGGTTCGTCTCGACGCTGGTGGCCATGCTCGGCTGCGTGCTGCTGCTCCTTGGCGGATCCTCGGGACCGATGCTCCTCGAACCGTATGGAATCGGGCTCGCCTTCACGGCTTCTTTCTGTTACGCACTCATGGGGCTTGGATTCAAAATGCAGGGGACGAGGCTGAACGACGCCCAGACGATCGCCGTTACCACGGGAGCGTCCGCTTTCATCGCTCTTCCGGTGCTCATCGCGCTGGACTCATCATGGATCATCACCGGAGCCGGTTTGGCAATTTCATTCTCGCTCGGTTTCGCCACCATGGCTCTTCCGATGAGCCTTTTCTCACTTGGATTGAGGAAGATATACCTCAGAGACGCCTATACAATCTCCCTCGCCGAACCACTCACGGCCTGCGTCCTCTCCGCACTGGTGCTCGGAGAGCGTCTTTCTCCGCTCTCCATCGCCGGCGCCGGACTGATTTTCTGCGGCATCCTGCTGCTTCCGGTCGATTCGGAAGGCGGAAACGGAAGGGCGGAGAGACTCCCCGCAGCTGAACTCCCGCTCAATACCCGCAAATAATAGGAGGATTCCATGACAGGACATCCAGTTGTCTTCGCCTCGGGGAACGAGGCAATCGCGGAGGGCGCCCTCGCCGCGGGGGCGCGGTTCTACGCGGGATACCCGATCACCCCCTCATCGGAGATCGCGGAAGCTGCCGCTCGGAGGATGCCGGAGGTCGGCGGCGTCTATATCCAGATGGAGGACGAACTCTCGAGCATGGCCGCGATCATCGGCGCATCGGCCGCCGGAAAAAAGGCCTTCACCGCAACCAGCGGTCCCGGATTCTCTCTGATGCAGGAGAACCTCGGCATGGCCGTGATGGGCGAGATCCCCTGCGTGGTGGTGAACGTCCAGCGCTCCGGCCCCTCCACCGGTATGGCGACGAAACCGGCGCAGGGGGACGTGATGCAGGCGCGCTGGGGGACGCACGGCGACCACGGAATGATCGCGCTGGCCCCTTCGTCGGTGCAGGACTGCTACGATCTGACCATCCGCGCCTTTTCCCTCGCGGAGAAGTACCGCACGCCCGTGGTACTGCTGGCCGACGCGGCGATCGCGAAGCTGCGGGAGCGGGCCGTCTTCCGCGCCCCTTCTCCCGGCGAGATTGTCGAACGCGCGATGCCGACCTGCCAGCCCGAAGAGTTCCGCCCGTTCGCCGTCGACCCGGAGGAACGCGCGATCACGCCGCTTCCCCCTTTCGGCGGCGACTACGTTCTCCGCATCACCGGCTCGATGCACGACGAGCGGGGCGGCCAGAACGCCTCCCCCGCCATTGCGGACAAGATGATCCGCCATCTTACGGACAAGCTGGAGAAAAACCGCGCCGATATCGTCCAAATACGTGAATACGCGCTCGAAGACGCGGAGTACGCGCTCTTTTCCTTCGGCTGCTCCGCCCGGGCCTCGCGCGCCGCGGTGAAGACGGCCCGCGCCCGGGGGAAGCGCGTCGGCCTGCTGGAACTGACCACCCTCTGGCCCTTCCCCGACGACGAGGTGCGTTCGCTGCTCTCCCGCGTGAAAGGCGCCGCCGTGGTCGAGATGAACCTCGGGCAGGTCGAGCGCGAAGCCCGTCGCCTGAACGACTTCGGCGTGCCCGTCCTCGGCGTCCATCGGGTGGACGGGATGCTCATCACCCCCGCCGACATTCTCTCCTGCACGGAGGAGGCTTTTTCATGAGCATGCTCAACTTTATGGATTACCTTTCGGCGCACAAGCTGCCGACCATCTGGTGCCCCGGCTGCGGCAACGGAATCGTGCTCAAGGCCATTCTGAATGCCTTCGCAGACCTCGGGCTCGATCGGCGCAAGACCGTCGCGGTCTCGGGCATCGGCTGCTGGGGGTGGGCGGACGACTACATCGACGTCAACGCCTTCCACGGCACGCACGGCCGGGCGCTCGCCTTCGCCACCGGGATCAAGCTGGCGAACCCGGAACTGACCGTGATCGTGCTCATGGGCGACGGCGACGGCGCGACCATCGGCGGGAACCACCTGATCCACGCTGCGCGGCGGAACGTGGACCTCACCGCGGTGGTGGTGAACAACTTCAACTACGGAATGACCGGAGGGCAGTATTCCGGCACGACGCCGGCGGGAAGCAGGACATCCACCTCTCCACTGGGACACGCGGAGGATCCTTTCGACCTCTGCGCACTGACGGCCGCCGCGGGAGCTCCCTATGTGGCGCGCGGCTCGATCCGCGACGGGACAGCGATGCGGAGGCTCATCCGGAACGGGCTCTCAAGGAGGGGATTCTCGTTCATCGAGGCGCTCTCCGTCTGCCCCACGCACTTCGGGCGGCGGAACGACACACGGACGCCGTTCGAGATGTATCAAAGGCTTGGCGACATGACGCTCCCGCTGGAAACGAGCGCATCCCTGAGCGAGGAAGAGCGGCGCGGAAAACTCCTCCTGGGCACGTTCGCCGACAAAGCGCCGGACGACTGGACCACGCGGTATAAGCAGGCGGTGCGGAAAGGGGAGAGGTCATGAACGCACGGCATGAATTCATCGGCATCGTGCTCGCCGGAGTCGGCGGACAGGGGCTGGTCACGATCGGGACGCTTCTCGGCGAGGCGGCCGTGCTCGAAGGGAGGAACGCCTGTCTCTCCTCGACCTACGGCACGGAGGCGAGGGGGACGTTCACGAAGTCCGACGTCCTCATCGCCGACGGCGAGATCGACTTCATCGAGGCCGTCGAGCCCGACTTCGTCCTCTGCCTCGCGCAGGCCGCCTGCGACCGGTACACGCCGCTGCTCGGCGAAAAGTCGGTGTTGCTCTACGACAGTTCGCTCGTGACTCCTGCCGCTGCATGCCGGGCGACGATGATCGGCCTTCCGGTCTCGTCGCTCGCTTCGGAGGAAGGATTTGAACGAGCCGCCAACCTTCTGGCCCTGGGAGCCATCGTGGCGCTCTCCGGTGCGGTCGGAAAGGAGTCCGTCCTCTCGGTTCTCGAAAAAAGGAGGACCTCCGGCGCCCCTCTCGGGGAAAAGAGCGCGGAGGCCTTCGAAAAGGGGTTCAGGGAAGCGGAGAAACGCTCGTCCTGAAGTCCCCCGGATACGCCCGCAGGAAGGCTAGAGAAGGCGCATCCGGGGTGAAGCGGCGCAGAGGAGCCCGGTTTCGAACGTCCCGCCGCAGAAGCGCGTCACAAGCTCGATAACTTCGCCGCAGATGGATTCGACCTCGCCGGCGCTCACCGGAGGCAGGCCGTCCACGTTGAACTCGACGGAGCGGGACTCGGGCAGCGTGAGGGTGTGGTTACCCTGGCGCCAGCTCCAGCGGCGCGTCAGCACGACGTCCCCCTCGGCGAACACGATCTCACCCGGAAGCGGGTGCTCCGTCCCGGTCGAACCGAAAGGAACGAAGGTCTCCTGTCCGGTAGCTGCGCGGAGGACGAGGTCATTCTTCACCTCGTCGAGCGCGTGCCCGCCCACAGGAACGAGGCGCCGGAGCGACAGCACGTTGCCGATGTCCACGAGGGCGTTGATGGACGGAATCTCCTGCCCCTTGACGACACGGCGAGCCATGGCCTCTATCGACGAACGGAACTCGGCGGGCTTCACTCCGGTCTTGCGGAACGCCTCCCGCCACGACGCGATGCGCGGATACGCCGCGACGTCGCCCGTTCCGAGGCGTTCGCGAAGCGATTCCTCGGCCTCCCGCAGCAGCGCGGTCAGTTCCGCCGGGGCCGGGCCGTTCCGTACGTCCCGCGCGACCACGACACCCCGGACATACTCCGGAAAGGGCGAAAAAACATCCTCCGTAATGGTGTAGAAAATCTCTTTCATGTCCTGGACACTCATACCGGATCCTATTTGCCCGCTGTCATCGGCTTCGGCATCACGTCGTCGGGGATGGCGCAGCGGTAGGAATAGCCGTCCAGCCGCGTCCGCAGCTCCTCTTTCGCCCTCTCGATCAGCCCGGGATGTTCAAAAAAGTCGACTGCCGCCGCGGCGAGCACTTTCCCCGCATGGAGCGTTCCCTTGTGCGCGAGCGAGGTAACGCCCGACGAGACAACCTGCCACGAATGCCCCGGAGTGTGGTTGGGCCAGGTAGCGACCCAGATCTGCCCGGTCGGCACGATCCAGCTCACGTCGCCCACGTCGGTTGAGCCGGGAAGGACGTAGTCGCTGGGACCGTAGGGGAGCAGCTCGTCGGCGATGGGACGCTCGCTGAGCCGCCGGGCCGCTTCGCGCCCTTCCTCCCCGCCGGGCGCCGAGTAGTTGTCGAGATCGGAGCTGCGCTCGGAGGGAGCGATTTTTTCGAAGATAGAACGCGCGAACCCGATATCTTCCGCCGAATACTCCGGCACGCCGAACTCGGTATAATTCGCGAAGAGCACTTCCTCCACGGTGTTGTTCGGAACGACGTTCGCGCACGCCTTGATGAAGCGGATCTCGAGCTCGGTCTCGGTCATCAGGGCGGCTCCCCGGGCGATCTTGTTCACCCTCTCGTAGATCTCCTCCACCTGCGGCGTGAGGGGGGCGCGAAGAAGGTAGAGCACCTCTGCCTCCGACTGAACCACGTTCGGCGAGAAACCGCCGGGGTTCGTGATGGCGTAGTGCATGCGCGCCTCGGGAATGACATGCTCCCTCAGGAAGTTCACGCCGATGTTCATCAGCTCCACCGCGTCGAGGGCGCTTCGTCCGAGGTGCGGACACGCCGCGGCGTGGGCGCTCGTTCCCTTGAAACGGTAGGCCGCCTGGAAGTTGGCGAGCGAGCTGAAGGGAAAGACCGCGTTCACCGAGCCCGGGTGCCACGTGAGGGCGACGTCCACGTCGTCGAAAACCCCTGCCCTGGCCATGAAAGCCTTTCCTGAGCCGCCTTCCTCTCCGGGGCAGCCGTAGTAGCGCACCGTGCCGCTCTTTCCGGCGCTCTCCAGGTACTCCCGAAAGGCAACGGCGGCGGCGAGGGCGCCGGCGCCGAGATTGTTGTGGCCGCACCCCTGCCCGTTTCCCCCCGCGACGAGAGGTTCCTTCTCCGCGGCTCCTCCCTTCTGGCTCAGTCCGGCGAGCGCGTCGTACTCGCCGAGAAAGGCGATGACCGGCGCTCCTTCCCCCCAAGAACCGCAGAAGGCCGTCTCGATCCCCGCAGTAGCCCGTTCGACGGAGAAACCCTCCTTTTCGAGGGCGCCGCACAGAAGCTCCGTCGACTGAAACTCCACGAACGCCGTCTCGGCGAACTCCCAGAGTTTATCGTTCAGCCCGATGAAAAAATCCCGCTTTTCCTCGATGATCCGACCAAGATCCTTCTTGAGCATGGTATGCCTCCTCTATTTTTCTCTTCGTTTCAGGAACACTCCCCTTCCGGGTCACGCGCCGTCCTCTCCCGGAATATGCGCCACGACGTCCATCTCCACGGCAAGCCCGTAGTGGATGTCCACTCCTCCGACCACGGTCCGGGCCGGAGGGAGCGTTCCGGTGAAATAGCGGCTGTAAACTTCGTTCACGCTGCCCCAGGAGGCGATATCGCGGAGAAAGACGCTCACCTTCAGCACCGACGCGAGCGACGACCCGTTCTCCTCCAGAATACCCCGGATGTTCTCGATCACCCGCTCCGTCTGTTCTTCGACCGACCCCTGCACGGACTCTCCGCTCTCCGGATCGACGGGAAGCTGACCCGCAGAGAAAAGGAGCGATCCGCACCGTACGGCCTGAGAATAGAATCCCTTGGGTTTCGGCGCCCTCGACGAGGAGACTGCTACAGGTTTCATTCCATCACCCTCCTTGATTCACGATAGATTTTCTCATACGAGGAGTATGGCATGTCTTCCGGCCCCCTGCAAGTTTCTTTTATGAGCATGAATCCGCAGGCTCCCAAGGCGGAGGGATCGTCGGCGGGCATTGCACCGGGTGAGCTTGATCTGCCTGCGGATTTGGAAAGGGAGGTTCTTCCCGCTCATCCGAAATCGGGCGCGCTTCTTGGAATCCTTTTTCCTCCATGGTATCATCAGCCGTGGACAGGACATTTTTTTCGAGAATTCGAGCATAACCGGCTCATTACTCGTAAGGAGGGTATTTCATGCACGATGTGAAGAAAAAGGCGCAGGCGATGAACAGCAGGATCGTCGAGTGGCGGCGGACGCTCCACGCGACGCCCGAACTCGGCTTCGACACACCCGTCACCGAGAAGTTTATCCTGGACGAGCTGAAGAAGATGGGGGTCGACGAGATCCGGCACGGCGGTGGAAAGCGCGGAATCGTTGCGCTCATCAAGGGCGGCAAGCCCGGAAAGGTCCTCGGTATCCGGGCCGACTACGATGCGCTCAACATGGCGGAGGATACGGGGCTTCCCTTCGCGGCGACGAACGGCAACATGCACGCCTGCGGACACGACGGTCATGCGGCGATGCTGCTGGGAACCGCGCAGATCCTCCTCGAATGCCGCGACGAACTCGCCGGAACGGTCAAGCTGATCTTCCAGCCCTCCGAGGAGAACGGAAAAGGCGCACCCGCAATGGTGGAGGACGGCGTCCTCGAAGATCCTGCGATGGACACCATCATCGGGCTGCACACCGGAAACCTGTGGAAAGGCTTCAAACCCGGCGAGGTCGGCTACCGCTTCGGCGCGCTCATGGCAGCCGCCGACTGGTTCAAGATAACCTTCGAGGGCAAGGGCGGACACGGCGCCACGCCGCACCTCACGGTGGACCCCGTGGCGATGGCCTGCCAGGCCGTCGGCCTGCTCCAGCAGATCGTCAGCCGCGAGACGAATCCGCTCGAACCGGCGGTGGTCACCGTCGGCACCATCCAGGGCGGCACGATGCCGAACATCATCGCGCCGAGCTGCACCATCGCCGGCACCGTCCGCTGCCTCTCACCCGAGGTGCGGAAACACCTCGAGACACGCATGCGGGAAATCTGCACGGACACGGCCCGCGCGCTCCGCGGAAGCGTCGCGATAGAGTACACCTACGGGCCCCCCCCGCTCATCAACGACAAGAGCGTCACGGAGACGCTGAAGGCCGTCATGGAGGAGATCATCGGCGCGGAGAACGTCCACGAGGTCGAGGAACCCACGATGGGCGGCGAGGACATGGCGTTCTTCCAGGAAAAGGTATCCGGCTCCTTCTTCTTCCTTCCGGCGAACTTCGAGGACGAGAGCCGCAATTTCCCGCATCACCACCCGAAGTTCGACCTCAACGAGGACGTCTTCTGGATCGGCCCCGCGGTGATGGCCGGCTTCGCGCTCTCCCGGCAGTAGAGAGACGACCATGCCGCTGCATCGGGAGACACCGCTGCTTGAATCCATCCCCCTGAGCACCGCCTCGGGACGGCGGGTCTTCTTGAAGATGGAGAACATGCAGCCCGCGGGATCCTTCAAACTTCGCGGCATCGGCCGCCTCTGCGAGGAGGCGGCCCGGAAGGGGGCGACGCGCTTTCTCTCCCCCTCCGGGGGCAACGCCGGATACGCCGCCGCATGGGCCGGACGGGAACTCGGAATATGCACCACGGTGATCGTCCCTGTGACCACCTCGGAGGAGGCGAAGAACGCCATCGCATCCCTCGGCGCCGAAGTCGTCGTCTCCGGGGCGAGCTGGAAAGAGTCCAACGAACTCGCCCTCTCAATGGCCGCTGAGGACGAAAACGCCAGGTACATCCACGCCTTCGACGACCCCGTGATGTGGGAGGGGCACGGCACTCTGATCGACGAGGCAGCCGTTCAGGGACCGAAGCCGGACCTGGTGATCCTGTCGGTAGGAGGCGGCGGCCTGTTCTGCGGCGTAGCCGCCGGAATGGAGCGCAACGGATGGAACGACGTCCCCATCCTGGCCTGCGAGACGGAGGGAGCCGCCTCCTTCGCGGCCGCGCTGAAGGCCGGGAAAATCGTCGAGATCGACGCCATCACCTCGGTGGCGACCTCCCTCGGCGCGCGAGCCGTCGCACCGAGGGCGCTCGAACTGGCGCACAGCCGCCCCGTGCTCTCCTACGTGAACTCGGATGCGGCGGCAGTGCGAGCATGCTCACTCTTTCTCGACAACCACCGCGTGCTCGTCGAACCGGCCTGCGGCATTTCGCTCTCCGCGCTCTACGACAGATCACCGCTGCTCGGAGATGCTCAGACCGTGCTCGCCGTCGTCTGCGGCGGCATCGGCATCAGCGCCGCGAAGCTGCGAAGCCTGGAAGAATCGACCGGCGCACACTGAGCACATCCTGAGATCCATCCGACTCGCTTTTTAGTATTTCACAAGAGCGGCCTCCTCCGGAGTTTCCGAGGGAGCCGCTCTTGTGCACTTTTCCTCGTATCAAAAACAACACAATTCATTGCAAAATTTTGATTTGCCGTATTTCGCGAGAAGCGTTACAATCGCCATGTCCTCGGGCACATCTGTTCGAATTCTCCAGGAGGTGGTGTTGGAATGAAAACATCCGGAACAGTGCGTTTCTCACGGCTTCGAAAAGCGGAGTATCGATGGCGAGGGGCCGTACCGGCACTATTCCTGTGCGCGCTCTTCCTCGCCTGCGCATGGACGTGTTCCTCTCAGCTCCGCCCCGCGTCGGGGGCGGAGCGCCAGTCGCGCATACTGGGAGACATCACCGTCGAGGCGGACAGCATTGCGCACTCCGGTCCGAACTTCGTCGCGACGGGGAACGTCACGCTGGCAATCGACCGTGCGGAACCGGTTCTCTCCGTCGGCGATCCGCCGGGGGGAACGGCGTCCCTCTACTTCGACTCCGGCGGCGGACGTCTCTGGACGGAAAGCCCGGTTCTGCTGGGCGCGCTGGACATTCGGCGACATTCCGAATCGGCGCCGAAGCTCTGGAGCCTCTGCCGTGGAAATATCCGCATCGACGGCACGACGATGGATCCCTTCACGGACGCCGTCCGGGTGACCCTCACCGACGGGGAATCCACGTTCGATCCGCTCTTCGGCCTCCCCTTCGCGTACAAGGACGACCCGCCCGTCTTCTCCGTGACGAAGGATTCCGTCGCCCTCCCGGACGTGCAGGGGAGCATCCCCGCTCTCGGTCTGCCATTCCCGATCCAGCAGGGGATGGTCCTCTCGAAGGATGGCTCCTCGATGCCGCCCCTCCACTTCAACACGTTCAGCGCTCCACTGTCGACGATCAGCGTCAAGAAATACGGCTGGCCCATACCGGACTTCACGGTGGACATCGACTTTCTCCAGCTCGATTTCGAGATGTCGGGCTTCATCACCATCCCCGGCCAGATCGAGACGTTCTCCGGCGGCAAGGGGGAGGGGGGGCTGGGCTTCGCCTTCGGCTTCAAGCTGGACCCGTTCTGCATCAACACCATCGGCGGCTCCATCGAACTCACCGAGTCGCACCTCTGCATCTTTCCGATGACCCAGTACAACCCCGTCGCGGCCGAGTGGAACGCCCTCGGATTCAAAATCAGCGAGATCTGCGACCCCTCGAAGCTCAGCATCCAGGGGAACATCGGGTTCCACCTCGTGGACATCGCGTACGCCCTCGACAAGTTCGCCGCAGTGACGGGCCTGAACCTGCTCGAAGGCAATCTGGCCTTCACGCTCACTCCGGCAAGCGGCGTCGCGTTCTCGGGGGACGTCGCGCTGCTCCACTACCTCCCGATCGGCGACGCGCGGATCGCGATCGGATGGGCAAAGCCCGGTCTCTCCCTCGAAGGGAACATCTACTGGTGGGGCGGCCTCTTCCACGGCGTCCAGAAGGGCTCGCTCTCCTACGCGAACGAAAAGATCGAGCAGACATTCGTCACGGAAGGAAGAATCGAAATTCCCAGGAACATCCCGATCATCGGAGGCTACCAGTTCGCAAACGTCAGCGCGGAAGGCCTGCTCCGCGGATCGGGCGCAGGAATCGAAAAAGCGTGGCTCGGAGCGAGGGTCGCCATTCACGTGATCTTCTTCGACTACAGCGTGGCGGTTGGCGTCGACTTCTCCGATCCGGCGCACCCGGCCTTCTCCGTGAACGGCATCCGCGTTCCGTTCAGCGTCTCCTCCGCAGCCGCCTCCGCAACGGCGCGGCAGACGCTCCGGCTCGACGAGACGGTCCCCTTCGCCTACTTCCTCGTCAGGAGTGAAAACGGTGTTCCGAAGGCGAACCTGATCTTCCCCGACGGAACGGAACATGCTTGGGAGAGCACCCCGACCTTCGGCCCCGGAGAGAACCCTCCGTCCGTCCTCGTCAGCCGCAGGGTGAACGACACTCTCGGAGAGAGCTACTTTCTCGTCGGGCAGCCTCCTCTCGGAGAGTACGCGCTGGAGATAGAAAACGCGCAGGAGCTGGAGAAATTCGAAATTCAGCTCGTCCTCCCCGACAATCCCCCTGAAGTCGCTTTCGCCGGACTGCATCAGGCGGTCGTATGGAACGGAGCTCCTCTTCCGGTGGAGTGGACCGTGAGCGACGATTTCCATCCGTCGCCGAAGGTCTCCCTGTACTACGGCGCCGGGGAGGACGGCTCGGACATGCAGCTTATTGCAGGCGACCTCGAAAACGACGGCGTCTTCCACTGGGACATCGAGACGATGAACATCCCGACCGGAACCTACTGGCTCTTCGTCGCCGCGTCCGATGAGAACAACCCGCGCACCATCGTCCGGAGCGGCGGCACGGTGACGGTACTCCATCCGGACGCCCCGCCGTCTCCCGTCCTCGCCAACGCGGACGTGACAGCGGGCGACGGTTTTGTCGAAGTGCTCTGGAATCCGGTGGAAGGAGTCCGCGAATACGTCGTGGAACTGCACGACGAGCGAAACGACATCGTAGAAATCCACCGCTTGAGGAGCGTCCTCTTCCCGGATGCGGACCCGGAATCGGGGCGGCATTCGGCGACGGTGGGCGGACTCCGCAACGGCAAGCGGTACGGTGTCTCGATCACCGCCCGGAACGAAGAGGGAATCGAAAGTCTTCCCGGCAATATCGTCTATTTCGTCCCGAACGGCCCCTTCGGAAGCTCCGGCAATCCCGACCTCGTCTTCGGCAGCGGCGGAACGAGCATCATCAGGAACACCGACGGCTCATACTCCGTCGTCGCCGAAATACGGAACGACGGGGAGTTTTCAAGCACGGGAGGCTCGGTCGCACTGCACATTGGAACGCTGACGCACGAGTCGCTCGTCGAATCCGTTCCTCTTCCCCGGATCGAACCGGACGGCTCGACGACGATCCGAATCGGAATTCCCCTGCTCCGGCTCGCACAAGCTCCCGTCATCAACGGGCAACGGGCGGTCTTCCTCTGCCTTGAGGACGTCCTTCCCGCCGAGCTGAACAGGTCGAACAACGTGATCGTCCGCTACATCGCGGCGGAAAGCGGCGGAAGCTCCGGATGCGGCGTCTTGTCCGGAGAGGGAGCATGGCCTGTTCTGCTGCTCGTGCCGGTACTCGCCCTGCTCGCCAAAGGACCGCGCGGAGGAAGGGGAAGGCGATGAGAGGCGCTACATGGATACTGAGGCGAAACTCTTGACGAACGCAGCAGGGTGAATGCAGAAGCAAAAGTGCGGTCACTGAAGAAGGCGGGGGACGAAAAATCCCCCGCCTTCTTCCTGCCGAAAGAACGGGGCGTACACGGATATGATTTGCCCGAGAGCTTCTGCCGTTTCACCCTGGATTCCCGCCTACTCATAACGAGGCCGGAGGCTGGACATCCATAGCCTCGTAGATTTTCCGCTGCTTCTCCAAAATCTCGCCGACAAGCAGCCTTTGTCCAGGGTGTTCGAAACATTCGATTA
>Ga0334889_1001570_pt1 | contig 29585 bp, 22 predicted proteins | sample GraSluR1_MG_2_FD_207222 | JGI IMG/M metagenome (GOLD analysis project Ga0334889, IMG submission 207222) | Sludge microbial communities from methane-producing bioreactor in Wageningen University, Netherlands - Granular Sludge_8_08-R1 | ecosystem: Engineered > Bioreactor > Anaerobic > Unclassified...
TCGAGGTCGGTGACCGGTTCTCCGGGCGCCACAAGGACGTCGCCGACACGCTCTACCCCATGCTGCTCGCCGGCGAGGAGCCGCACCTGGAAGCGATGATCGACACCGCCCAGGCCTTCCTCGCCCGAGTGTCCAGGCCGGTCGACACTGAAGAAGCCGACTACCTCGAGCGCTTCAGCGTCGCGGACTTCGCCCCTGAACTGCTGTTCGCCGACTACCCGGACACGCTTGCCGCCGCCCACGCTGATCCAACCGTCGCCTGGAAGCTCCAGAACCCTGGACATGTGAGCAGACTGGCCGGCCATCGTGCTATCGGTCGGCACCGCGGAGGACGCGGCCCGCTGCCGGAGCCGATGCTTACGATCCTCCAGCGTGGATACATCGCCGAGAGGTACCAGCACTTCTTGGCACGAGCCTGATAGACCGTAGCCGAGCCGACCGAAGGAATCCTGGGCAGATCCTGCAAGCCCCGCTCCGGCTCCATCTCGATCCTCCGAAGGCCGAAAAAATAGGACACTCACAGGGCTACCAAAGGCTTGACTAGGAGGGTATGGTTACTCGCTGGGTCCAGAAATGGACCTGAGACCGACCAGCAATGGCGGCCCCTACTACCAGCATCGACGCCGGCCCCCTACCGGCGCCGGACGTGTCGGCCGTCATTGAAAGAGGTCCTATGACCACCCTCGGTGCCACTGTTGCTGCCCCGATCCACCCCGGGGAAATCCTCATGGAAGAGCTGTTGATTCCGCTGGGCATCTCGCAGCGACGACTCTCGGTTGCTACCGGCCTGTCGCTGCAGGAGATCAGCGAACTCGTCCACTGCAAGTGCCGCATTACCTCCGATCTCGCGCATCGCCTCGCTGCCTACTTCGGCACTTCCGATCAGTTCTGGTTCGATCTGCAGGACAGCTACGACTTGGAGTCCGCCGAAGCCGCGTGCCTGTGCTGACCAACCCGGGATAGCAGCCCGGGTTACCACGCGATTCACTATTGTTTGCTGCATGCTGATCAGCGCCTACTCAACGCGGCTCGAGTTCGTGCCACACGACTTCACCCCAGTGGACGGGCATTTCCGCTGGCATGAGTCGGGCGAGCAGGATGCCGGCTTTGCTGCGTCGTTGAGCGAGCTCGAGGACTATGTCTCACGCGCCGGTGTCGGGCAGCCGGCAGAGACCGTCCGCCTGCTGATCGGCCATGTTCGCGACACGCAGCGCTCCTACAGCTTCACCCTCGACGGCGCCGACCCAGCCCAGCTCGCCCGGCTGACCGCGTGGGCCACTGAGGCCAACGCCATCCTGGTCGCCGAGGGCGCCCTGCTCGACCCCGCCGGACGTCCGCTGCTCGCCGGGGCCCACGGTGCCCCCACCGGCAAGGTGCCACTGACCCCCGAATCGACAGAGCGCGCCCAAACCATCCGCAGCTGGCTGGCCTCGGCCCACGGGCTACAGATCCCCGGCGATCTTCCTCCGGTGCGCAGCGCGGCCGAGACCCGGACCCGAGACGTCAGCGATGTCGGGCTGCGCATCATCGGTCTGGTCATGACCAGCGATTTCGCCTCCTCGGTCATCGCCGGCAGTCCCCTCAACCAGCGCGCCATGCAGGCCGTCTTCCCGCACGCGATGGCCGCGCTGCCGCCCACCGAGCGCGAGCTCTTCAACCGCCGCGAGACCGGCGCCGCCCGCAAACTGCAACGTCGCATCGAGGCGGCAAACGAACTGCTCTGGGCGGCCGGACGCACTACCCTCGGCTGGCCAACCACCGACTGCCATCCCACCCAAGTGAAGGACCTCGTGCTGCGCCGCGGCGAGCAGGGGTTTCTGGACGGCCTGCGGCTGCGCGGAACCAACGAACTACTGGACGAATACGAGTGCCTTTCCTCGCTGATGTGGGCGCTGAACAACCAGGAGGCGCTGCGTCCGCGCGTCTACTCGGACGCGGATCCACGCATCGTCGCGCAGCGACTCATCGCCCTGGAATGGCTGCTCAAACCCCAACTCGCCTGGGACGACGCGCAAGGCTGACGCCTCCGACCGGCACGGATCAGCCGACCTGAGGTAGATGAAGCTTGCGAAGCACGGGATTCAGCAGATCGAAGAACTCCTGCACCCGCAACAAACGGGTCGCCAGCAGCAGCACCACGAGGAAGCTCAACCCACCGATGACGCCGCCGCCGAGCTGCCACACCCAGATCGTCCCGGCACTCATCTCGGCCTCAGGAATGGGCATCAACGCCAGGATTCCGCGGTAGGCACCCCAGGCCGCGAGACCCGCCAACCCCGACGCGGCGCCCAGCCGCAGATACATCCCCAGGATCGACCCCAGGCCCATATCTCCGATCTGACGGCGGGTATAGAGGACGAAAACCAAGGCCAGTGTGGTGTTGCCCACGAACATGCCCAGGCAGATCACCAACAGCCCGTACTCCAGCGGCACCAGGTAGGCCAGCAGCGCGAAACCCACCTGGAGGAAGGTGAGCAGGCACTGCATCCACAGATTGGTCTTGCCCTGTTCGGTTGCGAAACAATACTGCTGCTGCAAGGTGACGATGGTGTAGCCCAGCATGCTCGCGCTCATCACCATCAGGGGTAGCGCCGTCGCACGAGCCTGGTCGGCGTCCAGGCTGAAGTAGACCACCCGGACCGCCGGAACAGCCAGCGCGATGAACAGCGCTGAAGCCGGGATGATGCCCAGCGCCGGAAGGGTCAGTCCGCGGCGCACCAGTTCGCGCATATCCGACAGCCCGATCTGGGGGTCATCGCGTCGCTGCCAGGCCCTGGCAAGCTGCGGGAAGAGCGCCGTCAGCAGCGAGACCGCGATCAGCGAATAGGGCATTTGGAAGAGATTCAGGGCGTTCTGGTAATGCATGTAGCTGCCCACTTCGATTCCGCGCGCGTGGGCGGTATCGGCGAGATAGGTGGCCACTTTCATGATCAGCAGGCCACCGCCCTGAGCGATGACCAGCGCCAGGAAGGTGAGACCGGCGAAGCGTCCGAGCTGGCCGAAACCGTGCCCACGCAATCCCCAACGCGGTCGCCAGCGGAAGCCGGACCGGTACAGCGGCGGGATCAGGATCGCCGCCTGCACGGCGATGCCCAGGGTCGCGCTGCCCGCCAGCACCCAGATCATCTCCGGCGTCCAGGCGGACGCATCGTCCTGGCGGCCCCACATGCTCAAGAAGACGATCAGCCCCGCGATCGCGACCACATTGTTGGCGACCGGAGCCCAGCCGTAGGCTCCGAACCGGCCGCGCGCGTTGAGAATATTGCCGAGCACCGCGAAGATGCCGTAGAACAACACCTGCGGCATGCAGATAAAGGCGAAAGCGATCGCCAGCTGCAATCCACTGCCGCTCAGCGAGGTGAAGGCCCGCATCAGCAACCCGGCGCCGGCGGTACACACCAGCGCGACTGCGGCGATCAGGACGAATGTCGCGGTCACCAGGCGGTCGACGAAGTCCTGGCCGCCGTCGGGGCGCTTCATCGCCTTGGTGATCTGGGGAATGAGGATGGCGTTCAAGATGCCCGCCGACAGCAGCACCAGGATGAAGTTCGGCAAGGTATTGGCGGCTTTGAAGGCACTGCCCGCGACCAGCGTGCCGAGCACCGCAGTCTGCAAGGATGCATTCACCATGCCCAGCACCCGGCTGACCAGCGTTCCCGATGCCATCAGAAGTGAGTTGCGTCCTAGGTTCTTGCGGTCGGCCTCGTCGATGGCATCGACCAGCGACTCTGCCGAATCGTCCGGGGCCCTGGTCGCAGGGACGGCCCGGTCGAGGCGGTCCGGCTCCGGCTCCTCGGCTTGCTGCTTGCGGGCTGCCGGAGCTGATGGGTCGAACTCGCTGTCCCAGACGATCCGCGGGATGATGCGGGTCTCGATGAAGGCTTCGGGATCGTCGAAACGCTGGAAGGACAGCTGTTCGGGCTCGTAAGCGTCTGCCGCCCGTTTGGGAGCGGCAGATGAACCGGGGTCAGGAGATTGGGCCCGGCGAGCGGGCTCCTCCCGGGGCTCGCCGGCTTGCGTCAACGGCCAGTTCCTGCGTACACGACGGCTTCTTCGTCGCTGTCCAGGCCGAACGCGGTGTGGGCGGCCTGAACCGCAGCGTCCACATCGGCGACATCGACCACGACCGAGATACGGATCTCGGAGGTGGAGATCATCGAGATGTTGATGCCGGCCTTGGCCAGCGCGTTGAAGAAGTTCGCGGTGACACCAGGATGGGTACGCATCCCCACGCCCACGACCGAGACCTTGCCGATCTTGTCGTCATAGCGAACCTCGGAGAAGCCGATACGGTCCTTGGCGGCGTTCAGCGACTCGACCGCCTTCGCGCCATCGCTCATCGGCAGAGTGAAGGTGATATCGGTGGCGCCGGTGGCGACCGCCGATACGTTCTGCACGATCATGTCGACGTTGATGTCCTGGTCGGCGATGATGTCGAAAATGGACGCGGCCACGCCCGGCTTGTCAGGAACCCCCACCACCGTGATCTTCGCCTCGCTGCGGTCGTGGGCGATTCCGCTGATGATGGCTTCTTCCATGGCGTTGCCTTCCTCGAGACTGATCCGGCCGGTGACCAGTGTGCCGGGATTGTTGCTGAATGAGCTGCGCACATGCACGGTGACTCCCTCGCGGCGCGCGTACTCGACGCAGCGCAGGTGCAGGATCTTCGCGCCACACGCCGCGAGTTCCAGCATCTCGTCGTAGCTGATCTGAGAGAGCTTACGGGCTCCGTGGACGATGCGCGGATCGGCGGTGAAGACGCCGTCCACATCGGAGTAGATCTCGCAGATCTCGGCGCCCAGGGCCGCGGCGAGCGCCACCGCGGTGGTGTCGGAGGCTCCGCGTCCCAAAGTCGTGACGTCCTTGGTGGCCTGCGCGACGCCTTGGAAGCCAGCCACGATGACAATGTAGCCGTCCTGCAGTGACTGCTCGATGCGTCCGGGAGTGATGTCGATGATGCGGGCGTTGCCGTGCTGGGCAGTGGTGATGACACCGGCCTGGCTGCCGGTGTAGCTCAGCGCCTCGGCGCCCAGATCGTTGAGGGCCATCGCCAGCAGGGCCGCCGACTGACGCTCACCGGTGGTGAGCAGCATGTCGAGTTCACGGGCCTGCGGCTCGGAGCTGACCTCGAGAGCAAGATCCATCAGGTCATCGGTGGTGTCACCCATCGCCGAGATGACGACGACGACCTGGTTGCCGGCTTGCTTGGCTTCCAGCACCCGGCGGGCAACGCGCTTGATCGACTCCGCGTCGGCAACCGAGGATCCGCCGAACTTCTGGACGATCCGGCGGTGCTCACTCTGGCTCATCTATGCCTCCCTGACACCCATAAAAGCAGTAGGCGCCGGTCCAACTTTAGCCGCTCAGCGTAGGCTGAATCCGTCGGCGCACGGCGAACACGGGTGGAGCGGATGGACTGGGCGCTTCTCGGCACGGAAACACTGCGAGTGCTCGCGGCTGCCCTGCTGTGCGGGCTGATCGGCCTGGAGCGGCAGTTCCGTCACAAGAACGCCGGCGTACGCACTCACTCCCTGGTCGGCATGGGCGCGTGCCTGTTCACCATCGTCGGGATGGACCCGAGGGTGATCTCGGTGGCACCGAGTGCAGTGGACACCACCCGAATCGCCGCCCAGGTGGTGAGCGGCATCGGGTTCTTGGGCGCCGGTGTCATCTTCGTCAACAGGGACGCGGTGCGCGGCATGACCACCGCCGCCGGCATCTGGCTGTCGGCCGCCGTCGGGATGGCCTGCGGCGCCGGATTGGCGCTGCTGGGTGCAGCCACGGCCGTGCTCTACCTGGCGATCGTGCTCGGCGTCGGCCCGCTGCTGCACAAGTTGCCGACCGGGGATCGTCGAATGCTGGTGCGGCTCATCTACGTGGACAAATCGGGCACCCTGCGCCAGGTGCTCACCGCCGCCACCGAGATGGGATTCCTATCGTCGGTCATCTCCACCCGGCAGCGCCGAGGATCGGATCCGCCTACGGTCGAAGTGGTCATCCGTTTCACCGGTGACCCGCCGCTGCGCGATCTGGTGGCGGAACTGTCCGAGATCCAGGGCGTGCAATCCGCGGTCGTCTTCGAGGACTCGCACAACGACGAAATCTGACACCGACCTCGCCCTCGTCCGACGGGACGCCTGCCAGCGGGGCCGGCACCTTGGGAGCCTCTACTTCATGAGGCACTCTGGAAGATAGACAAGGAAGGGAGAAACTCATGGCGACAACACTCGAAGGCAAGAAGGTTCTCATCCTCTCCACGAACTATGGCACCGAGACCTCCGAACTCTTGAACCCATTGGAGTATCTGAGGGAGCACGGCGCTCAGGTGACGGTGGCTGCTCCACAGATCTCACCCATTCAGACCCTTGAAGGCGACAAGGAACCCGGGGCGACACTCGGCCCGGATATCACGCTGGCAGATGCGAACCCTGCCGACTATGAGGCCGTCGTGGTGCCCGGTGGCACCCTCAACGCCGATGCCCTGCGGGTCGACGCGGACGCTCAACGCATCGTGCAGGGCTTTGCCAACAACGGCAAGGTCGTGGCTTCGATCTGCCACGGACCGTGGCTGCTGATCAATGCCGGAATTGCCGGCGGGAAGACGCTCACGTCCTATCCGACGATCAGCACCGATCTGGTCAATGCCGGGGCGACCTGGGTGAACCAGGAAGTCAAGCTGTGCCGTGCCAACGGCTACCGGCTGATCACCTCCCGCAGCCCACAGGATCTGGCCGCGTTCGACCGGGCAATCGCCGACGAGTTGACCCACGCCGACGCCTGAGATGCTCAACGGCCATCTCGGCTCGGCCGCAAACCTCGGATACGTGTCCGGCTTCGTGGCTGGGTAGCCTTGACGTTATGAGCCAGATGCCCATCGATGATGCCGAACGCGACCGCGTGATCGCCGCGTTGCAGCGTAGCCACGCGTCCGGCTATCTCAACGACGCGGGGCTCAAGCAACGCGTCGAGGTTGCACTGGCGACCGACGACCCCTACCGGCTGAACAGCCTGTTGACAGATCTGCCCGGTACGAACGCCTATCTGTGGTCGCCATCGGCTCACCAGCAGGTGGCACCGTTTGCCCCACAGGCCCAGCAGCCCCCGAAACAGTGGCAGGAGTTCCTGCGCACCTACTGGGGTCTGCTGGTGGGGGTGGCGCTGCTGCTGCTCATCATGATGGGCAATGGCCACTTCTCCTTGTGGTGGATGTTCATCATGGTGGCCATCTTCTTCCCGCGCGGGATGCGCAGCAAGATGCACCGCCAATCCCCGCCTGCTCCACCGTTTCAGCCCAATCCCCCGACGCGTCCTGCCCAGCCCTCCCAGCCCCAGGATCAGTTCGACGCTGACGAAGATGACAACGGAACCGACCGCTGGAATCAGCCCCCGACCGCCCCGCGCAGCTGATGCATCGGCTGCCGGAGCCGGCTGTGCTTCAATCGGATAACGCCTGTATCTTTGTGCTCGATCCGCTCTCAACTGGGTGAGACGCTGGACAAACGAAAATCACCAGCAGGTAGCGTAAGTCCCTGCAGTGCCCCGCAATGGCGCGCAGTGACGTGGAAGGAACCATCGTGAAGAAGACCTGGCGCTCGTTCGCGGCGCTTGCCTCAGCCGGCATGCTTCTTTTGGCCGGCTGCGGCTCGGATTCGGGCTCGTCGAGCACCGCCAGCGCCGGCGGCTCGGACACCGAGTACAAGATCGGCATCACCCAGATCGTCTCGCACGCGTCATTGGACGCCGCGCGCGAAGGCTTCAAGGATGGCCTGGCCGACGCCGGCCTGAAGGTCAGCTACGACGAGCAGAACGCGCAGGGCGACCAGGCCACGGCGTCATCGATCGCCAATAAGTTCGCCGGCGCCAATCTCGATCTCGTGCTGGCCATCGCCACCCCCACCGCCCAGGCCACCGCCCAGGTCATCAGTGATGTGCCGATCCTGTTCACCGCGGTCACCGATCCGGTCGCCGCCGACCTGGTGGCCTCCAATGAGGCCCCGGGCGCCAATGTGACCGGCACCACCGACATGAACCCGGTTGCCGAGCAGATCGGTCTGGTCAAGCAGGTCGCGCCGGACGCCAAGACCGTGGGCGTCATCTACTCCTCCGGTGAGGTCAACTCGGCCGTCCAGGTTGAGCTGGCACGCGAGGCCGCCGCCGCCCAGGGCCTGGAGCTCGTCGAGAAGACGATCACCACCACCGGTGAGGTGCTGCAGGCCGCCCAGTCGCTGGATGTCGACGCCATCTACGTGCCGACCGACAACAACGTGGTCGCAGGCCTTGACTCGGTGCTGCAGGTCGCCGAGGACCGCAAGATCCCGGTGATCGCCGGTGAGACCGAGTCGGTCTCCAAGGGCGCCCTGATCACCTACGGACTCGACTACTACGAACTCGGCAAGCAGACCGCCGAGATGGCCGTCAAGATCCTGACCGAGGGCGCGGACCCCGCGACCATGTCGGTCGAGTCTCAGAAGACCCCGAAGCTGGTTATCAACACCACAGCAGCAGAGCGCATGGGCGTCACCATCCCGCAGTCTCTGCTCGACAAGGCTGACGAAACGGTTAACTAACACATGATCACAGCGATCGACCTCGGTCTGATCTTCGGATTGATGGCGCTCGGGGTCTATCTGACCTTTCGCGTCCTCGATTTCGCCGATCTGACCATCGACGGTAGTTTCACCAGCGGCGCCGCCACGGCAGCCACCCTGATTGTTGCGGGGTGGCAGCCGTTGACGGCGACCCTGGCGGGAACTGCCGTCGGGTTGGTCGCTGGACTGGTCACTGGTCTGCTCAACACCTGGGGCAAGATCCACCCGCTGCTGGCGGGCATCTTGACCCAGATCGCGTTGTATTCGATCAACCTGCGCATCATGGGTAAGGCGAATGTGCCCCTGCTGCGTACCACCACGTTGTTCACTCCGCTGCGCGACAAGGGTTTACTGGGTACCTGGGTCTCGGTCGGGATCCTGGCAGCGCTGCTGGCCGTCTTCGTGGCCGCGCTGGTCTGGTTCTTGTCGACCGATATCGGGTTGGCATTGCGCGCCACCGGCGACAACGAGGGCATGGCCCGCGCGCAGGGTGTCAACACCGACGCGATGACCCTGCTCGGGTTGTCGCTCAGCAACGGCCTGGTTGCCCTGTCGGGCGCGCTGTTCGCCCAGTATCAGGGATATGCCGATATCGGCATGGGCATCGGGTTGATCGTCGCCGGTCTGGCTTCGGTCATCATCGGTACCGCGATCATCAATAACGGACACATCTGGATCACCGCACTCGCGGTCGTCTGCGGTTCGATCATCTACCGCCTGATCATCCAGGCGGCGCTGACGATTCCGTGGTTCGACCCCAACGACATGAAGCTGCTGAGCGCGCTGATCGTGATCACCGCATTGTTGTTGCCCCGCTGGGATGTCTTCAACCGGCTCAGAGCTCGCAGCCGCGACAAGGAGTCCGCCGCCGAGGCCTGGGGTGATCCCGACCGCGATCCGGATCCGGAAGAACTCGACTCGGGTGATGTCCGGGCGCCTCGTCCGGGGATTGTGAAGAAGGTGAAGCGCGCCGATGCTTGAGGTTCGCCATGTCACGAAGGCTTTCTTCCCGCGCACCGTCAACGAGAAGATCGCGCTGCGCGACATCTCACTGACCCTGAAGTCCGGGGATTTCGCGACCATCATCGGATCGAACGGCGCCGGCAAATCGACGCTGCTGAATGTGGTGGCGGGGCGCTACCGCCCCGATCTGGGCAGCGTCTGGATCGATGGTGAAGATGTCACCCGGCTGCCCGACTATCGGGTGGCCCGCCAAGTGGGCCGGGTCTTCCAGGACCCGATGGCCGGCACCAGCCCGCACCTGACGATCGAGGAGAACCTGGCGATCGCCTGGGCCCGCACTCGTGGACGCGCGCTCAAACTGGGCGTCACCAACGCGCGCCGTGAACAGTTCCGCGAAGAACTGAAGACCCTCGAGCTGGGCCTGGAGAACCGGCTGACCGCGCGCGTCGGGCTGCTCTCGGGAGGCCAGCGGCAGGCGCTGTCGCTGGTCATGGCGGCGTTCACCCAGCCACGTATTCTGCTGCTGGACGAGCACACCGCGGCGCTCGACCCGCAACGTGCGGCGTTGATCACCCGGCTGACCGATCAGATGGTGGAGCGTCACAAGCTGACCGCAATGATGGTCACCCACAACATGGAGCAGGCCCTGCAGCTGGGCAACCGCCTGATCATGATGCATGAGGGCGAGATCATCCTTGAGTTGCGCGATGAGGCCAAGCAGAAAGCCACCGTGGCCGATCTGATGTCGGAGTTCGACAAGCTCAAGGGTGTCCAGTTGAGCGATCGCACGCTGCTGGCCTGATCGGCGGCGCGCGAGACCCTCTACGATTGCCCCCATGGCCGACGAAGAATTCTTCCGCAATCTGCCCAAGGTCACATTGCACGATCATCTGGACGGTGGACTGCGTCCGCAAACGATGATCGAGATCGCCGACGACATCGGCTATCGGCTGCCCGCCGGGTCGGCCGATGATCTGGCGGACTGGTTCTTCGAGACCGCGAATTCGGGCTCGCTGGCCCAATACCTGACCACTTTCGATCACACCACCGCCTGCATGCAGCGGGCCGGTGACCTACGCCGGGTCGCCCGCGAGTGGGTGGACGATCAGGTCGCCGACGGGGTTGTCGCCGGTGAGGCCCGCTGGGCGCCCGAGCAGCATCTGCGCGCCGGGCTGAGCTTGGACGAGGCAGTCGAGGCCGTCGCCGAGGGCCTGCGCGAGGGCATGGATGCGGCCGCAGCGGCCGGCAAACCGTTCATCGCCAGACAGCTGCTGTGCGCGATGCGGCACGCTGACCGCAGCCTGGAAATCGCTGAGTTGGCGCTGCGCCACCGCGATACGGATCTGGTAGCCGGATTCGATATCGCCGGCGGCGAGCAGGGGAACCCGCCCACCAACCATCTGGCGGCCTTCCACCTGCTGCGCGACAACGACTTCTTCTACACCATCCACGCCGGCGAGGAAGGCCCGCTCGAGTCGCTGCACGAGGCCGTGCAGGTGTGCGGCGCGATGCGGCTGGGGCATGGCGTCAACATCGTCCAGGACATCACCCGTGATCCGCAGACCGGCCGCTATCTGCTGGGACGCCACGCTCGGTTCGTCCGCGATCAACAGATTCCGCTCGAGGTCTGCCCCAGCTCGAACCTGCAGACCGGGGTGGCGTCGTCCATCAAGGAGCATCCAATCGGCACCCTGATCTGGCTCGGCTTCAACGTGACCCTCAACTGCGACAACCGGCTGGTCGGATCGACCACGCTCAGCCGTGAATATGCGCTGGTGAGTGAGGCCTTCGGGTTGTCCACGATGCAGCTGGCCCAGATCGCGCTGGCCGGGGCGTCGGCGCTGTTCATCGACCACGCCGAGCGCACCCGGCTGGTCCAGCAGATGACGCTGCCCTGGTTCCAGGCCTCGGTCAACGAACGCGGCGGTGGCGTCCAACCCGACCTCTGGGACCGCTGAGCCCACCCACCGCGGACCGTCGAGCCTCCTCCGCTACCCGCAGCCCGTTGTCGCGCCCCCGCAGCTCGTCCGGCCTGCCCGCCGAGCCCCCTCCGCTACCCACAGCCCGTTGTCGCGCCCCGAATCTGAAGATGCGCCCGATATATCGGGCGCATCTTCCGATTCCGGGCGCGGGAACAGTGGGGACGGGGTGCACAGGGGGACGGGGGGCGAGGGCGGGCGAGGGCGGGCGCCGGCATGCCCTGGGTCAGAGCCCGAGACAGGCGGTCAACTCCTGCTTGATCTGCGTCAGCCGCGCGGCTGCCGCTGCCTTGGCGTTGGCGAGTTGCTCGCGTCCGGCGACCTCTTCGACCACCTCGAGATAGCACTTCAGCTTGGGCTCGGTGCCCGATGGACGCACCACCACCCGGTCGCCACGCTCGGTCTCCAGGCGGTAGCCGGGCGTTGGCGGCAAACCGAGATAACCGTCCATCAGGTTCACGAACTCGCGCACCCGCGAACCGCCCAGCGATGACGGCGGGGCCGCGGCCAGCCTCCGCAGCGCCGCGGTGATCTGCTCAGCTTCGTCCACCCGGAAGGTCAGCGGGGCGGTCGCGTGCAGGCCATGACGCACGGCCAGATCGTCCAGCAGGTCGAGCATGCTGCGGCCTGCCTGCTTGAGCGATGCGGCCAGCCGGCAGCCGACCAGCGCGGCGGTGATGCCGTCCTTGTCGCGCACGGCCTGGGGGTTGACGCAGTAGCCGAGCGCCTCCTCATAGCCGTAGACCAGACCAGGTGTCCGGGCGATCCACTTGAACCCGGTCAGCGTCTGCGCCGAGCCCAGCCGGTGTTCCGCAGCGATCGCATCCAGCAGGGACGACGAGACGATCGACCTGGCCAGCACCCGATGCTTGTCACCGGCATAACACGCACCGAGGTATTCGCCCAGTAGCGCGCCCACCTGGTCGCCGGTCAACTGCCGCCAGCCACCGTCCACCGAACCGTCGGGCACCGCGAGCGAGCAGCGGTCGGCGTCCGGGTCGAGAGCGACGACGAGATCGGCCGAGATCTGGCGCGCCAAGGTAATGGCCAGATCGAGCGCCCCGGGTTCTTCGGGATTCGGGAAGGCCACGGTCGGGAAGTCCGGGTCAGGCTCGCGCTGAGCCGCCACCAGCTGCAGATCGGCGACACCGATCGCGCCCAGCACGCGACTCGCCAGCTCGGCTCCCACTCCGTGCATCGCGGTCAGCACCACCCGTAGCCCGTCCACCTGTTCGGAGGCCTTGCTGAGCGTGGCGAGCCGGGTGTTGAGCGCCAGCGCCGCGCTCAGGTACGAGTCCTCGACGGATTCGTCGAGCATCTGCCAACCCCCAGCGGTCACCGGGATGCCGTCGGCCGGGCCGGAGGCCTCGATCGCGGCCATGATCTGTTCATCGAGCGGGCTGACCAGCTGAGCGCCGCGTCCCGGGCCGGTGACCATGCGTCCGCCAAGGTAGACCTTGTAGCCGTTGTCGCGGGCAGGGTTGTGGGAGGCGGTGATCATCACCCCCGCGTCGGTGTCCAGGTCATTGATGGCGAAAGCGAGCACCGGGGTGGGAGTGGCGTGCGGAAGCAGGAAAGCCCTTCCGCCCGCGGCCACCACCACACCGGCGACGGTGCGCGCGAACTCCCATGAGCGATGCCGGGCGTCGTGCCCGATCACGACGTGTATGTCATCGCCGACGGTGCGCTGCAAGACCTCGCAGAGCCCGGCGGTGGCACGGATCACCACGGCGGTGTTCATCCGGTTCGGACCGGCGCCGATCGCTCCCCGCAGACCCGCGGTGCCGAACCTCAGCATTCCGGACATCCGATCGTCCAGTTCATCGGCAGCCCGCCGATCACCCGATTCGGCGCGATCGACGAGGCTCCGCAGTTCGGCCCGGTCGCCGGCGTCCGGATCATGCTCGATCCACTCGCGTGCGCTGGCTGCTGCTTGCATGGCCACCCCTTGGCTGAGCATCGGTCTATCCTGAGGGCTACGCCCTACGGGCCATTCTTCCCCGATCTGCACACCAGTGAGAGGACCCCTGCACGCATGGCCACTCCGCACATCGCAGCCGAGCCCGGCGATTTCGCCTCAGCCGTGCTGATGCCCGGCGACCCCAAGCGCGCCGAGCGGATCGCGACGCTGCTGATGCCCGACGCCCGCCTGGTCACCGATGTCCGCGGCATGCTCGGCTTCACCGGCACCGTCGACGGCCGCCCGCTGAGCGTGCTGGGCTCGGGCATGGGACAGCCCTCGATCACGATCTACGCCACTGAACTGTTCTCACTATTCGGCGTACAACGGATCATCCGGGTCGGTACCTGCGGCGCCATCTCGCCGCGGGTGCGCATCGGCGATGTGATCATCGCGAACGGGGCCCACACCACCTCGAACATCAACCAGCTGCGGCTGCCCGGGCTCAACTTCTCGTCGGTGGCCGACTTCAGCCTGACCCGCGCCGCCGTCGATGCGGTCTCGTCGCTGAGCAGGCAGGACGCGCCGCAGGTGCACGTCGGCATGGTGGTCTCCGACGATCACTTCTATCTGGCCAATCCCGATCCGCGATGGTGGGCCAAGCTCGCCCGCTACGGGGTGCTCGGGGTCGAGATGGAGGCTGCTGCGCTGTTCGCGACCGCCAATGAGTTCGGGAAACAGGCGCTCGCGGTGCTGACCGCCTCCGATCAGCTGGTCGATCCGATCGATCCGATCGATCCGTCACCGCGGATGTCGCCCGAGCAGCGCGAAACCCGCTTCGCCGGCGCCCTGAGACTGGCCGTCGCCGCAGCCTTCAGCTGACCGCAGCCACCGATGCGCCGCACCTGGGTCTGGTCGTCTGCACCCCCTGCAGATAACTTGACCCAAGTGCGGCGGTTTCACTCCTGCCAGGTGAAGACCACCTCGGGACGGCCCGATCCCGCGGCCCGCTGGCTGCGTGCGACACGTCCCTCATCGGCGAGGTACTGCAGATAGCGCCTGGCGGTGACCCGTGAGGTTCCCAACGGGCGGGCCACTTCGGAGGCGCTCATCCCGGCAGGAGATGCCTCCCGCAGCACGGCGATCACCTGCTCGAGCATCTCGCCGGCAGGTCGGCGAATGTGAACGGCTTCAGCAGATATCCGACGACTCCGAGCCCGACGGCGCTGCGCACCAGTCGCGCTTCCCGCGCCGCGGTGATGGTCAGGATGTCGGTCGATCCGCCCGCCGCCCGGATGCATCGGACGATGTCGAGCCCGTTGCCGTCCGGAAGATTGAGGTCCAGCAGGATCAGGTCGACGTCGTGGCTGCGCAGTACACGCAAGGTTTCTTGCACCGTACCGGTGATGCCCGCGACATCGAAGCCGGGCACACGACGCACGTAGGCGGCGTGCCCCTCGGCAGCCAGCGGCTCATCGTCGACGATCAGGACGCGCAGGTCACTCATCGAGTTCCTCCGGCTGCTCGTCCGGGTTTGTGCTCAACGGCAGCTGCACCTCGAAGACCGCGCCGGCCCCCGGGCTCACCTGGATCCGGCCGCCCAGCTGCTCCACGGTCTGCCGCACCAGCGCCAGCCCGATCCCCCGCCCGATCGGTCCATCGGTAGCCTTCGTCGACCAGCCGGGCTCGAACGCGTGCGCCAGCCCCTCCGCGTCCAGTCCAGGCCCGGTATCGCTGACAGTCAATCGCACCTGCCCGGCACTTACCTCCGCGTCGACCACCACCAGCTTCTCGGCGGACGGCGCGGCGGCGTCGATCGCATTGTCGATGAGGTTGCCCAGGATCGTCACGCCGGCCCGCGCACCCAGTGCCCCGGCCGGTAGGTAGGCATCGTCGTCGAGGTCCAGACGAACCCCGCGCTCGGCAGCCTGCGCGATCTTGCCGAGCAGCAGCGCGGCTACCGAGGGATCCTCGATAGCTGCCAGCACTGCGTCACGCTGCCGCTGGGTCGCCCGTAGCTCCTCGGTGGCGAACTGCAGCGCCTGCTCGGTGCGTCCCAGCTCAATGAGCGTGGTCACCGTGTGCATGCGATTGGCCGACTCATGAGCCTGGGCGTGCAGGGCATCCGCCAGGCTGCGGGCGGCACCGAGCTGACCGGTCACCGCCTCCAGCTCGGTGCGGTCACGCAGCGTGGTGAGCGTGGCCGCGCGACGGCCCTGCCGCACAACCTCGCGCGAGGAGACCAGCAGCACCCGCCCACCGCGCACCTGCGGAGTATCGACGTGCTCGCCGGTCGCGCACAGCATCCGCGCCAGATCATCGGGCAGCCCCAGATCGGCCAGTCTGCGTCCGGCGACGTCATCGCTGAAACCCAGCAGACGCCGTGCCTCGTCATTGATCACCTCGACGCGGCCGTCTGCACCGACGATGATCAGCCCCTCACGAACCGCGTGCAACACCGCTTCGTGGTGGTCGTGCAGGCGTTGCAGATCGGCGGCGTTCAGCCCGAGGGTCTGGCGGCGCACCCGGTAGGCCACCACCAGCGCAGCCGCACCCGACAAGACGCCCGCAGCCAGCCCCGCCACCACGATCTGCGGCATCAGGGCACGCAGCTGAGCGGTCACCTTTTCCCGCAACACACCGACCGAAACCAGGCCGATGACCTGCCCATCGGCCAGCACCGGAACCACCGCCCTAGTGGAGGGTCCCAGTGTTCCGACATACTCCTCGACAACGGTGCCGCCCGCCTGAGCGCCGGCGATCGTGCCCACGAACATCTCCCCCACCTGATCGGGGTCGGGATGGGTGTAGCGCAGCCCGGAAGGCGACATGATCACCACGAAGTCCGCGCCGGTCAGTGCCCGCTCATGCTCGGCGAACCCAGCCAGCGCGGCCGCCGGATCATCGGCCATCAGGCCTTCCCGGACGTCGTCGGTCGCAGCGATCGTGGTCGCGATGCTGATGACCTTCTCGGTTGCGGTCGCCTCGACCTGGCGGCGTGCCTGGACATAGGCCATCGCGACCGAGAGTGCGACGACCAGCACAGCGACGCCGCTGAGAACGGCGAGCACATGCGCGGCAACACTGCGAGGAACTGTGAACACTATGAACACAAGGATGCCCTGTACGGACTCCGCATAACAGGCTGGGTGGCATCCATCACGCCGTAGTGGTGGTGTCGAAGGAGTCTGGCAATGGTTGCTCTGCATACAGTGATCGCGATTGCGGCGGTCATCTTCCTCATCATCAAACTGAAGTTCGATCCCATCGTCGCCCTGGTGCTCGGCGCGCTGTATCTCGGCCTGGCCAGCGGCATCGGTCTCATGGAGACGGTCTCGGCCATCACCACCGGTTTCGGCGACATCATGGCCGATATCGGTCTGCTGATCGGATTCGGGGTGCTCATCGGAGCCATGCTGAACAAGGTCGGCGCCTTCGAGATGATGGTGCAGGCGCTGGTGCGCGCTGTGCCCGCGAAGAGGCTGCCGTATGCGCTGGCTGCCGTGCTGGCGACCATCGCGCCGTCGATCTACGTGGACGTGCAGGTCGTGCTCGCCGCCCCGGTGGCGCGCTCGTCCGCGAAGTACCTGGGCAAGGGTGGACGTCCCTGGCTCGCCGGTGCGCTCGGCATCGGCATCTTCGCGGGCTATGTCTTCGTGGTGCCGGGTCTGGCGGCCATCTCGATCGTCGGCCTGCTCGACCTGACCATGGGAACCTATCTGCTGTTCGGCATCGTCATCGGCCCGCTCACCGCCATGATCACCATCTGGCTCTACCACCGCATGCTGATCATGGGCTGGTGGAACGAGGAAAAGGACGAGGAGGATCGCGACGACAACCTGACCGATGTCGAGCCTGCCGCGGCGCTCGCCGAGGGTAAGCGTCCGAGCCTGCTGCTGGCGATGAGCCCAATCCTGGTTCCACTGCTGATGATCGCGTTCGGGGCCTTCGCCGGGCTGGCGGGACTGGACGTGCCGATCATCAACTTCATCGGCGATGCCACGGTCGCGCTGTTCACCGGGCTGCTGATCGCGTATGGCATGGCCCGCCACTATGTGAAGGCCGAGGAGACCGCCGATGCGTTCACCGCCGGCCTGCGCACCAGCGGTGAGATTCTGCTGGTCACCGGTGTTGGCGGTTCACTGGGCGCTGTGATCAAGGCCACCGGGCTGGCCGATCTGTTGGGCGATCTGTTCTCGGCCGAGCAGGGCATGTCTGTCGTGCTGATCATCCTGCTGGCCTGGTTCGTGGCCGCGCTGATGCACCTGGCCATCGGCTCGGTTTCGGTTGCGGCGATCACCGCCGCCGGCATTCTGGCTCCGATCGTCGGCAGCCTGCCGGTCGCGCCGGTGATCGTCGGACTGGCGATCGCGTCCGGATCGCTGTTTGCGCTCCAGGTCAACAGCAACTTCTTCTGGCTGTACAAGTCGCTGCTCGGCCTGTCGACGCAGGGCACCTTGAAGACCATGACCACCGTGACGGCCATGGGTTCGCTGGTCTCGTTGCCGATTGTCATGGCAGCGTCCCTGATCCCCATCGGCTGAGGCCGAGCGGCGCCCCGATGCGCGGACTCGGGTCGGGTCTTCTGCGGCCCCTGCAGATAATCCGACCCGAGAACCGGTTCGCCGGCACGGTGCTTGAATGGAAGCATGAAGGCAGTCATCGCTACCGCCGCCGGCGGACCCGAAGTCCTCGAATACACCGATGTTCCCGAGCCGGTCGCCGGCCCGGGGCAGGTCCTGGTCAAGGTGGACGCCGCAGGCGTGAACTTCATCGATACCTACCGACGATCGGGCATCTACAAGATGAACTTCCCGCATGTCGTCGGCTCCGAGGGTTCCGGTCACATCGTGGCGCTGGGCCAAGATGTGACCGATGTCGCGGTCGGAGACACGGTCGCCTGGGCGTCCGCACCGGGCTCGTATGCCGAATACGTCGTGGTGGACGACAAGGAGTTGCTGCCGGTGCCGGAGGGCATGGACATGCGGGTGGCCGGCGCCCTGCCGCTGCAGGGCATGACCGCGCACTACCTGTGCCGCTCGACCTATCCGGTGAGCGAAGGCACCGTCGCGCTGGTCCATGCGGCGGCCGGCGGGGTCGGCGGCCTGCTGACCCAGCTGATCACCTCCCACGGTGGACGCGTGATCGCCACCGCCGGGACCCCGGAGAAAGCCGATCTGGCCAGGTCTTATGGCGCCAAGGAGGCGATCGTCTACACCGAGGTCGGTGATCTGGCCACCGAGTTGCCGCGCCGGGTGCGGGTATTGGCCGGTGGCGGCGTGGATGTCGTCTTCGACGGAGTCGGCAAGGCGACCTTCGATGCGTCCCTGGCGAGCCTGCGGCCGCGCGGCATGATGGTGCTGTTCGGCGGCTCGTCGGGTCAGGTGCCGCCGTTCGATCTGCAACGGCTGAACAGCGGCGGATCGCTGTTCATCACCCGCCCCACTCTGGCCCATTACACGCTGACCAGGCAGGAGACGCTTTGGCGGGCCGACGAGATGTTCGGTGCGGCAGCCTCCGGGCGGCTGAAGGTACGCATCGGCGAGACCTTCTCGCTGGCTGACGCCGCCCAGGCGCACCGGGCGCTGGAGTCACGCCAGACCACTGGCAAGGTGCTGCTCGTTCCGTAACCGCGTGATGTCCGTGGCTGAGGTGCGGCGGATCCGCCGACGAGTCGCACCTCAGCGGGCGCCTGTTCCTTGACTTCGTGTGGGCGCCTGTCCCTTGACTTCGTGCGGGGCGCCTGTTCCTCGGCTTCCTGCCGGTAGGTTCCCGGAGTGGCCGATCCACCCCCGGATTCGCATCTCAGCGGGCAGCTGCGCGCCTGATCAGTTTGCGGATCTCGTCGAACCACAGCACCGATGAGGCCATCGCGACGCAGACTCCCCAGTGCGTCAGATCCAGCGACGCCGTGCCGAAAGCCGTCTGCAAGAAACCGACCTGCACCACGAGCACCTGCAGCACCACGCCCAGCGCCAGGGACCCCCACAGCCACGGGTTGACGAACAGATGGTGGAAGGCCGAGATGTTCTCGGAGCGCGAGTTGAGCGTGTTGAACAGCTGGGCCATCACCAAGGTGGTGAAGCCCGCGGTACGCGCCACCGTCAGCGAATCGTTGCCGGCGACCAGCCCGCCGGGCAGGAAGATGTCGATGGTCAGCAGCGTCGCCAACGCCATCACCAGGCCGATCGACGCCACTCCCGACCACATCGCCTTATTGATCACCGGTTCGTCAGGACGACGAGGTTTGCGGGCCATCACGTCTTCGACCGAGGGATCCACTCCCATCGCCAATGCCGGGCCGGAATCGGTGACCAGGTTGATCCACAGAATCTGGGTGGCCAACAGCGGCAGCACCACGGCCGCCCCGGCGTCGCTGGTCAGGCCGAGTATCCCGGCGAACGCGACCCCCAGGAAGATGGTCAGTACCTCGCCCATATTGGACGAGAGCAGGTAGCGCAGGAACTTGCGGATGTTGTCGAAGATGCGGCGTCCCTCACGTACCGCCTCCACGATGGTCGCGAAGTTGTCGTCGGCGAGCACCATGGTGCCGGCATCCTTGGTCACCTGGGTGCCGGTGACACCCATCGCCACGCCGATGTCGGCGGCCCGCAGCGCGGGGGCGTCATTGACTCCGTCCCCGGTCATCGCCACTGTCTCGCCCTGGGCCTGCAGCGCCCGCACGATCCGCATCTTGTGCGACGGCGCCACCCGCGCGTAGACGGTCACCTCCTCGACGACCTGCTTCAGTTGGTCGTCGTCCAGGGCGGTCAGTTCGGCGCCGGTCAGCACCCGCGCGCCTTCGGGTGCGATACCCAGATCGGCGGCGATCCGCCCGGCTGTTGCGGGATGGTCACCGGTGATCATCAGGATGCGGATCCCGGCCCGATGCGCCTCGCGGACCGCTCGCGCGGCTTCCGGACGTGCAGGGTCGATGATGCCCACCACGCCCGCGAGGGTGAAGTCGGTCTCCAGGGCTCCCAGCCGGCCGGCGCGTTCTTCGTCGTCGCCGTGCCGGGTGGCCTCGAACTGTTCGCGCGACACATCCCGGACGCCCACCGCCAGGGTGCGCAGCGCGCGTGAACTCATGTCCTCGATCTCGGCCAGCACCCGGTCACGGTGGTCCTGGTTCATGGGGACGGACCGGTCGCCGACACGTACCCGCGTGCACAGCTCCAGCAGCACATCGGGCGCACCCTTGACGACCATCGTGATTGAGCCGTGGGCGTCGTCGGCGTAGAAGACGCTCATCAGCTTGCGTTCGGAGGTGAAGGGCAGCACGCCGATGCGCTCGAATCGTCCCTCACGGGAACCCTGGACGCCCAGCTTGCGTTCGGCGACCAGGAAGGCGCCCTCGGTGGGATCACCGAGAACATGCCAGCTGCCGTCCTCGGCCTGAGCCAACTCGGAATCGGAGGCCATCACCCCGCCCGACAGCACCAGCGTCACTTCGCTGGCGAGTTCGCCGGACAGCTTCTCGGTGTCGGGCACGCCGTCGCGGTCGAGGTCCGGCGACACCTCTCCGCTCGGCTCGTAGCCGACCCCGGTCACCATGGTCGCCCCGGACGCGGTCGCCACTTCCTGAATGGTCATCTCCGAGCGGGTCAGGGTTCCGGTCTTGTCGGAACAGATAACGGTCGCCGATCCGAGGGTCTCCACGCTGGTCAACTTCTTGACCACCGCATTGTGGGCGGCCATCCGCTGCACACCCAGCGCCAGGACGACCGACAGGATCGCCGGGAGCCCCTCCGGCACGGCCGCCACCGCCAGCGACACCCCCAGCAGCAGGGTCTCGATGAAGTCCTCGACAGTGTGTACGTTGCCCAGCAGCACCAGGGCCACGATCACCACCACGGCGATGATCAGCACCGCGATGCCGAGGACCTTCGAGACCTTGGTGATCTCGCGCTGAAGTGGGGTCGGGGCGTCCTCGACCGAGGCGAGCATCTGCGCGATGGCGCCCATTTCGGTGTGGATGCCGGTGGCGGTGACCACTGCCTGACCACTGCCCTGGGCCACCGAGGTGCCGCGGAAGACCATGTTCGTGCGATCGGCCAGTTCGGCCGCCGGCCCGACGGGGTCGGTCGACTTGGAGACCGGTTCGGATTCTCCGGTGAGCGACGATTCGATGATTCGCAGCGCATCGGCGCTGATCAGCCGGGCGTCGGCCGGTATCTGGTCGCCCTCGCCCAGCGCGATGAGATCGCCCCTGACCAGCTCGGACGAGGCGATTTCCGCGCGCCTGCCGTCGCGGATGACCAACGTGGTGGCCTTGGTCATCTCCCTCAGCGCGGCCACCGCCTCGTCCGCGCGGTTCTCCTGCACCAGCCCGATGACCGCGTTCAGCAGCAGCACGGCGAAGATGACGATCGAATCGATGGGGGCGCCCTCGGCCCCCTCCAGTATCCAGGCGGCAGCCGAGATCACGATGGCCACCAGCAGCAGCACGACCAGCGGGTCGGCGAACTGGGTGAACAGCCGTTTCCACCAGGGTGTGGCAGGGGCAGTCTCGAGCTCGTTGGGACCGTCGGCGGCCAGCCGCTCGGCTGCGGCCGCGGAACTCAGGCCGGCGGCAGCATCGGTGGCGAGTTCCTGCACGACCTGGTCGGCCGGGCAGGCGAAAGGTGGCAGCGGATTGCGTTCGAGATCGTGTTGCGGGCCTGGGACAGATGCCGGCATATCCATAGGCCCATCTAACCAGGGGTGGACGCAACCAGGGCCGGGCGCAGCAGCACCCGGCCCTGTCAGTTGGTGACGTCAGTTGGTCACGTCAGTGCCCGCAGGTCACCTCAGGCCTTCTCGACGTGGACATGCAGGCCCGTCTCGGCGTCATCGACCCAGCCCTGGCCGACCGCGCCCTGCGTGGTCACCGTGGCCAGCACCTCGTCGGCGATCTGCCTCAGGTGCCCGGCGACCGCCTTGGCCATCTCCGGATCGTCGGCAGCCCACTCCAGGCGGATGCGGTCGCTGACGTCCAGCCCGGATGCCTTGCGGGTCTCCTGGATGAAACGGATCGCCTCGCGGACCAGACCTGCCGAGACGAGCTCGGGGGTCAGCTCCAGATCGAGGGCGATCGTCTGACCGTCCTCCTCGACCACCGACCAGCCCTGGCGGGGACGCTCGGTGATGAAGACATCGTCGGCGCCGAGCTCGACCTCGCCGACACCCTCGACATCCAGCTTCACCACACCGCCGGCGGCCAGCCGGCGGGACAGCTCCGCGGCATCGGCGGCAGCCACCGCCTTGGCGACCGTCGGGGTCTGTTTGCCGTAGCGCTTGCCGAGTGCCCGGAAGTTCGCCTTCGCCGAGTAGTCGACGACATCTCCGGCCGCGTGGAAGGTTTCGACCGAGCCGATGTTGAGCTCGGCGGTGATCTCGGCGAGCAGCGCGTCCCGCAGCTGGGTACGAGCTCCCGAACTGATCAGCGCACGCCGTAGCGGCTGCCTGGTCTTGACCTTGGCATCGGCGCGGGCGGCGCGTCCCAACTCGACCAGCCGACGAGCCAGTTTCATGGCCGAAGCCAGCCCGGTGTCGATCAGGGACTCATCGGCCACCGGCCAGCTGGTCAGATGAACCGAGTCGAGGCCATCGGGATCGGTCGACACGAACAGATCCTGCCAGACCCGCTCGGTGATGAACGGGACGATCGGCGCCATCAACCGGGTCAGCTGATTCAGGGTCTCGTGCAACGTCCACAAGGCCCCCGGGTCACCGGTCCAGAAACGGCGCCGGCTACGGCGAACGTACCAATTGGAGAGGTTGTCGATGAACTCCTGCAAGAGCACACCGGCATGCTGGGTGTCGAAGTTCTCCAGGTCTGCGGTGACATCCACGATGAGCTGCTGGGTGGCCGAGACCAGCCAGCGATCCAGCACGTGGCGTTCTGCCACCGCCGGAGCCGAACCGGTCGGCGTCCAGCCGTTCGCCCGGGCGTAGAGGCTTTGGAAGGCGACGGTATTCCAGTAGGTCAGCAGCACCTTGCGGACGGTCTCCTGCAGTGCCCCGGCGCCGACTCGGCGAGCCGACCACGGCGAACCGGAGCAGGCCATGAACCAGCGCACCGCGTCCGCGCCGTGCTCGTCCATCAGCGGGATCGGCTCCAAGATGTTGCCCAGATGCTTGCTCATCTTGCGGCCGTCCTCGGCGAGGATGTGGCCCAAGCACAGCACATTGCGGTAGCTCGACTGGTCGAAGACCAGCGTGCCGACCGCCATCAGCGTGTAGAACCAGCCGCGGGTCTGATCGATGGCCTCGCAGATGAAATCGGCCGGGTAGTGCTGCTCGAACTTCTCCTTCGAACCCTCCACGTAGGGGTAACCCCATTGCGCGAATGGCATGGAGCCGGAATCGAACCAGGCGTCGATCACCTCGGGAACGCGGCGGTAGGTGCCCGCCTGGCCTGCGATGGTGAAGGTGATGTCATCGACGAACGGACGATGCGGATCAAGCTCACTCAGGTCCAGACCGGCCAGTTCACCCAACTCGGCGCGGGAGCCGACGCAGACCATCTTGGCTGGGTCCGCGTCGTTACGCCAGATCGGCAGCGGAGTGCCCCAGTAGCGGCTGCGGCTCAGCGCCCAGTCGATGTTGTTGTTCAGCCAGTCACCGTAGCGGCCGTGCTTGATGGTGTCGGGGTACCAGTTGGTTTCCTCGTTCTCGCGCAGCAACCGGTCCTTGATGCGGGTGGTGCGGATGTACCAGGACGGCTGGGCGTAATAGATCAGCGGGGTGCCGCAGCGCCAGCAGTGCGGATAGGAGTGCGTGTACGGCTGGAGCTTCCACAACAGGCCGCGAGCTTCGAGGTCGGCAACCAGTGCCTGGTCGGCGGTCTTGAAGAAGACGCCGCCCACCAGCGGGACGGTCGGCTCGAAGGTGCCGTCGGAGCGGATCGGGTTGAGCATCTCCAGGCCGTAGGCACGGCAGATCGCCATGTCGTCGGCGCCGAAGGCGGGCGCCTGATGCACCAGGCCGGTGCCGTCGGCGGTGGTGACATAGTCGGCGAGCACCACGAAGTTGGCCCGGTCCTTGAACGGCACCAGCTCGAAGGGACGCTGATAGTCCCAGTACTCCATCTCGGCCCCGGTGATCTGGTCGACGATCTGCCAGACCGGCTTGCCGTCATCATCGGTGATCGAGCCGAGCACGGTTTCGAACAGCGGCTCGGCGACCACCAGCTGGGAGGCGCCGTCGGTGGCACGCACGTAGCTGACCTCGGGATGCACCGCGACCGCGGTGTTGCTGACCAGCGTCCACGGGGTGGTCGTCCAGACCAGCAGGTCGGCGCCCTGCCAGGGACCGCTGGTCAGCGGGAAACGGACGTAGACCGAGGGGTCGGAGACGTCCTCGTATCCCTGCGAGACCTCGTGATCGCTCAGCGCGGTCTGGTCCTTCGGGCAGTAGGGGGCGACCCGGTAGTCCTCGGCCAGCAGGCCCTCGTCGAAGATCTTCTTGAGGGCCCACCACTCCGACTCGACGTAGTGCGGGTCCATCGTCCAGTAGGCGTCGTCGAGGTTGACCCAGTAACCCATCCGGTTGGTGAGCTCCGCGAACTCGCCGACATAGCGGGACACCGAAGTGCGGCACAGCTCATTGAACTTGGCTACGCCGAACGCCTCGATCTCGGACTTGTCGTCGATGCCGAGTTCCTGCTCGACGGCCAACTCAACAGGTAGGCCGTGGCAGTCCCAGCCGGCCTTGCGGTCGACGCGGCGGCCCTGCATCGTCTTGAAGCGGGGAAAGACGTCCTTGAAGACGCGGGCCTCGATGTGGTGGGTGCCCGGGTGCCCGTTCGCGGTCGGCGGGCCTTCGAAGAAGGTCCACCGCTTGCCGTCCTTGGTAGCCTCCCAGCTGCGGCGGAACGTGTCGTTCCGCTTCCACAGCTCGAGGATCTGATGGTCCATCGATGGCAGATCGAGTTGCGCGGGCACGGCACGGTAGCCGTCAGCAGGCTGCTGCACCTCTTGGTCGCTCATGAAGAATTCCCTCGTCGAAAACCGATCAAGGGACGAACGCGCCGGTCGGGCGTCCGCGGTACCACCCCTGTTGGGATGCGAAGCATCCCCACTTCATTCGCGCCCTGCGGCCGGTTCTAGTGAGCCGGTCTCCCGGCCGTTCTTCCGGCAGCTCCGAGGTGATGGCCTCATCTGCGCCGTGCAGCAGCGGATTCCAGTGTAGGCGGCCACCCGGCCGTCGAAGAAACCGACTCCGCTGCCGAGACGCAGCCGAGCCGATATTGGGTCCACCTATATATCCCTACGCGCTACAGCGGTACCCAATCATGCCGAGAGGTTCGCAACGCTGCCCGAATCGCCGGCCGGTGCGACCGATCGCGCCCCGACGACGATCGCCTTGTGACTCGCCTCGCTCCCGGGCAACTACTGTTGAATCATGAGCAACGACGATGACTTCCAGGATGCGCCGCGGCAGCGGGCGGGCGATGCCGATCGCCAGCAGGCGATCGAAGCGCTGACCCGCGCCTGGCGCGAGGGGCGCATCACCCGCGACGAATTCCAGGAGCGCAGCCCACAGGCACTGGGCGCGGTCTACCTCGATGAGCTGGACGATCTGCTGTCCGACCTCGGCGGCCTGACCGCGTCCCCGGCGCCACAAGCGGTGGAGCCCGGCGTTGTCAGCTACCAGTCTCCGGTGCCCGCAGGTGATCTGATCATTCAGGACAGCTGGCAGTCCGAGCCCGACGAACCGGCGTTGCCGGCGGTCTACGCACCCGAGGGAACCAAGGGATCGGCGCTGTCGGTCGGGGTCATGAGCGGCGTCGACCGGGCAGGCGAGTGGACGGTCGCCCCCACCCATGTCTCGATCGCGGTGATGGGCGGCACCTCCATCGACCTGCGTGAGGCGATCTTCACCAGCGACACCACGATCGTTACCTGCTTCGCCATCATGGGGGGCACCGATGTCATCGTGCCGCCCGAGATGGACGTCGAGGTCAACGGAATCGGTTTCATGGGCGGTTTCGGCTGGGAGAAGCCGCGCTACGTCAAGGCCACCCGGCCGGCACCCGAAGGCAATCCCCGCGTGATCATCAACGGGCTCGGCTTCTGGGGTGCGGTGAACATCGTCCGGCTGGAGCGCGGCGAAGAATACGATGGTCAGTCGACGTAGCGGCGGCCACTGAACGCCCGCCCCAACGTCACCTCGTCGGCGTACTCGAGGTCGGCACCCACCGGCAGACCCGACGCCAGCCGGGTGATCCGGATGCCCGGGGTCTGGCCGAGCAGCCGGCTGAGATAGGTGGCGGTCGCTTCGCCCTCCAGGTTGGGGTTGGTCGCCAGGATCACCTCGGTGATCGCGGCGTCGCTGAGCCTGCGCACCAGTTCGGCGATGTGCAGGTCGCCCGGCCCGCGACCGGCGATCGGGCTGATCGAGCCGCCGAGCACGTGGTAGCGACCCCGGAACTCCCGGGTGCGTTCGATCGCCACCACATCCTTGCTCTCCTCCACCACACAGATGGACGAGGCGTCGCGCTTGGGGTCGCGGCAGATGCGGCAGACGTCCTGATCGGTGACGTTGAAACAGATCTCGCAGAAACGCACCTTCTGCTTGACCTCGATCAGCGCCTGGGCGAGGCGTTCAACGTCCTCGGCGGGCTGGTCGAGCAGCCAGAAGGCGATGCGCTGAGCACTCTTCGGGCCGATCCCGGGCAGGCGTCCCAGTTCATCGATCAGGTCTTGGACGGGACCGTCGTACAACTAACTCAAGCCTCTCAGAATCCGAGGCCGCCGAGATCGGGCATCAACGCCTGTGCCTGATTGGCGGCCTGGGTGCCGGCATCCCGCACCGCGGCGATGATCAGGTCACTGAGCGACTCGAGGTCGTCGAGGTCGACGGCACCCGGCTCGATCGTGAGACCGACCAGCTCGCCGGCACCGGTGACGACCGCTTGGACGAGATCGCCGCCCGCGCTGCCGGTGAAGACCGAGTTCGCCAGGTCCTCCTGGGCCTGCTGCAGTTGCGCCTGCATGGCCTGGGCCTGCTGCAACAGCGCGTTCATGTCCATTCCTTCGGGGAACATGGATGTCCTTTCGTTGCGGACTTAGGTTTCTTGCTCGTCGATGATCTGGGCGCCGAGCTGGCGCATCAGTAGCTCCGCGGCGTCCACGCCCGACTCATCGAGCACCACGTCCTCAGCTGTGACGATATCGCCCATATCGGCCTCGGGGGTCTCCGGTCGCCGGTTCTGGCCATCGTGCGGGCTGCTGCCGCGCTCCGGCGCTGCCTGCCGACGATCCTCGTCATGGACCGCCTGGTAGTGATGTGGCACCGGCTGCGGCTCATGGTCGGGTTCGTCGCCGGGTTGGGAGGGTGCCGCCTGCTGATGCTGACCGGCTGCCGAGGGGCCTCCGTCCACAGCCGCCGAGATACGAAGATCTGCGCCCAGGACCGCGATCAGGCACTCCCGCAGCACCTCGATGCTGCCGCCCGACTGGAAGCGCTCCAAGGTGCCCTGGCTGGCGAAACCGAGCAGCAGGTCGGAGCCGCGAACCTCGACCACCTGAGCGTTCTGGCTGAGCAGGGCGTGGGTGAACCGTTTGCGCGACTTCACCTCCTCGAGGATCTGCGGCCACAGCCTCCGCAGATCGGCTGTGCTCGGGCCGGATGCGGCAGCGGTGCTGGGCTGGGGCTGCGGTGCCGGCGGAGGGGCCGCCGGCTGCTGGGGTGCTGGGCGCTGTTCATCGACTGCCCGCGGGGTGCGGCCGCGCGGTTGGTCGACCGGGCGTTGCTCGGGTGGACGACGTTGCTGTGCCGGGCGCTGCCGGGTGGGCGGGGTCTGCTCGTCGGCGGGTGGGACGATCGGCGCGTCGACCGGCTCGGGTCGCCGGGAGGGCTGCGCCGTGCGAGCCGGGAACTGGTGGATCTCGGCGTCCCCGGCCGGCGGCGCGACCGAGCGGCCCGGCACGACGTCGGGCATGTCGAGGCGCCGTTCCAACCGGTCGAGGCGGGCATGCACGCCGCGGGCGCCGTCGTCGGCGGTGGGCAGCAGGATGCGCGCACAGATCAGTTCCAGATGCAGTCTCGGTGCGGTGGTGCCCCGCATCTGCACCAGGCCGGTCGCGATCACCTCGGCGGCACGGGTGAGCTCGCCCGAGCCCAGCGCCGCCGCCTGGGCACGCAGCCGTTCGGCCTGGTCCTCGGCCACATCGATGAGCCCGGAATCGATCGCGTCCGGCACCTGGGAGACGATCACCAGATCACGCATCCGCTCCAGCAGGTCCTCGGCGAAGCGGCGCGGGTCCTGGCCGACCTCGATCACCTTGTCGATCCCCGCGAACACGCCCTTGCCGTCTCCGGCGGCGAAAGCGTCCACGATCTCGTCCAGCAGCGCGTCGGAGGTGTAGCCGAGCAGCCCGGCAGCCTGCAGGTAGCTGACGCGTCCGTGGTCGGCGGCGCCCAGCAGCTGATCGAGCACCGACAGCGAATCGCGCACCGAGCCGGCACCGGCGCGCACCACCAACGGCAGCACGCCCCGCTCGACGTCGACACCTTCCTCACCGCAGATCTTTTCCAGATAGGCGGTCAGTGTGCGCGGCGGCACCAGCCGGAACGGGTAGTGGTGGGTGCGGGAGCGGATCGTCCCGATGACCTTCTCGGGTTCGGTCGTGGCGAAGATGAACTTGACGTGTTCGGGTGGCTCCTCGACGACCTTCAGCAGGGCGTTGAAGCCCTCCTTGGTCACCATGTGCGCCTCGTCGATGATGTAGATCTTGTAGCGGCTGGCCACCGGCGCGAAGTAGACGCCCTCACGCAGATCGCGGGCATCGTCCACCCGGCCGTGGGAAGCGGCGTCGATCTCGATGACGTCGATGCTGCCCGGGCCTCCGGTGGCCAGTTGCACGCAGGAATCGCAGACTCCGCAGGGCGTGGGGGTGGGGCCCTGCGCACAGTTCAGGCAGCGGGCCAGGATCCGCGCGCTGGTGGTCTTGCCGCAGCCGCGCGGCCCGCTGAACAGGTACGCGTGGTTGACCTTGTTGTTGGCGATCGCCCGGCACAGCGGCTCGGTGACGTGTTCCTGGCCGATGACCTCGGCGAAGGTGTCCGGACGATAGCGCCGGTACAGCGCCAGCGGCGCCGGCGGACGCTCGACGGTCGCAGCCGGCGCTACAACGACGGGCTCGGGCGCTGACGGGATGCCGGCAT
>Ga0334889_1001571_pt1 | contig 29571 bp, 26 predicted proteins | sample GraSluR1_MG_2_FD_207222 | JGI IMG/M metagenome (GOLD analysis project Ga0334889, IMG submission 207222) | Sludge microbial communities from methane-producing bioreactor in Wageningen University, Netherlands - Granular Sludge_8_08-R1 | ecosystem: Engineered > Bioreactor > Anaerobic > Unclassified...
CTAATTTTGCCAGAGCTGACATGGGACTGTCGATACTTACGCCATCCCGTTCTTTCAGAATATTCCGGATGGTTCGTGAACCATAGCTCAACACCACAGTTTGTTCGGGAAATGCTTGTTGGGCAGCTTTTACCACGTTTTCAATGGAAACAGCAGCTTCGTGGTAAGACGTTCCAAAAGCAGCGATTAGTATTGCTGATTTTTCTTGCTGCTCGGCAGCATAAACTTGAAAACTGGTTAAAACCAATATCACCAGTAAAAAAAGAAAAATAGTGTTTTTACAACTCATTGCTATGACCTCCCTTATGAATTTTGAAAAGCTGTATTTTCTTCACCCGGGGGATCAAGCAAAAAAATAAATCGACTTTTGTCTCTCGCAAAAGCCGACATTTCCTTGATTCCTCGGGTTGGTATCCTGACTTGAAGGCGCATCCTACTCGGTTCTCCTTCCCAGCTTTATTCGCCAGTGGTTTTTTGAACCTTTCGTTCCTTCTTACAGTGGCGGGACCGCACCGGATTTTCACCGGTTTCTCAGTCTCCCGTGGAAGAATGCTATTCAATTGTCTATAGACTAAAAGTCTAATCTATATTAGAAGGTTTTTCAAGAAAAAAGATAAAAACTCTAATTCATATACTATTGACAAAGATGTTTTCTTGCCATAACATTATAAATAATGTTAGATTAACCTAACATTATTCCAATAAAAATTATGGAGGCAGATACGTGACCGAAGGGTTGGTAATGAGTTCTGCTATGGAGGATTATTTAGAAACAATATTAATCCTTTATGAAGAATTAAAAGATGTAAGAGTAACCGATATTGCCGAAAGCTTGAAGGTTGCAAAAGCCAGTGTGGCCCAGGCAATTCAAAGTTTGAAAAAAAATGGTTTGGTGACTCAAGAAAAGTATGGTTTAGTAGAATTAACCCAAAAAGGAAGGAGCATGGCAGAAAAAGTAAGATATCGACATGTGATTCTTAAAAAGTTTTTAATCGAGGTTTTGGGTATCAAGCCACAGATTGCAGGGAAAGATGCTTGCTTAATGGAACATGTGGTTAGTCCTCAAACTATGGAAAAGGTCATTGAATTTATGGAAAAAAGAAGCCAAGAATGCGAGGAGAAAATTTTTTCTTTAGGTTCTAATAATGTAGAAAAAGATGATAAGGGAAAAAAGCTTTGGGAGGAATCATTGCCAGTGAAAGCTTTAAATGAATTAAATTTAGGTCAACAAGGGAAAGTTATTCGGGTTGCAGGGAAGGGGTCTATACGAAGACGGATTTTAGATATGGGAATAACGCAAGGAGTAGAAATTTATGTAAAGGGTATTGCACCCTTAGGAGATCCTGTTGAAGTATTAGTTAGGGGATATCGATTGACGCTTCGAAGAGAAGAAGCGGCAAATGTGTATGTAGAGGTTCAGAAGTGTGGAACAAAATGAAATATCAATTGTCTTTTTGAAACCTGGGAGTTATGCAATGGTTAAAGATATCAAAGCAGGAATTGGATTACGTCGTAGGTTGGAAGAATTAGGTTTGGTTCGAAATCAAATTTTAAAAATTATTAAGAACGATTGTGGACCGCTCATTATTATGCTTGGAGAGTCACGTTTAGTAATTGGTCGTGGAGCTGCTTTTAAAATATTTGTTGAAGAAATAAAGAAATAAAATTTTTAAATCAATGTTAGTCATACCTAACTATCGGAGGTTTGCGTTATATGGAAAGTATGGTAGCGGTGAAAAAAGAAACAAAAAAGACAAAAGGAAATGAAATTACGGTAGCCTTAGTAGGGAATCCAAATTCTGGGAAAACAACCGTTTTTAATAACCTAACCGGAGCCCATCAATCAGTAGGGAATTGGCCTGGAGTAACCGTAGAAAAAAAAGAAGGAAAAATAAACATTAATGGAGAAGTCTTGAGAATAATAGACCTTCCCGGAACTTACAATCTTGGTAACTATTCTGAAGATGAGAGAATTGCACGTGATTTTATTCTTTTTGAAAAACCCGAGATTATTATTAACATTGTTGACGCAACCAACCTGGAGAGAAATCTCTATTTAACCTTTCAACTATTGGAGATGGGAGCTCGGGTGGTTCTTGCTTTAAATATGAGCGATGAATTAAAGATAAAGCAGATGAATATTGATTCAGAAAAATTAGCTTTATTAATCGGCAAACCGGTTGTTCCAACGGTTGCTATTCATGGTGAAGGCTTGAATGAATTATTGCAGGAGGTTTTAAGGGAAAGCAAAAAGAAAGACCTTAGGAGTTTTGCAGTTGATTATGGTAAAGAAATTGAAAATGAAATAATAAACTTAGATCATCATTTGCTTTTGAATCCCTCTTGGGAAAATTCCGATAAAAGTCGTTGGTTCGCAATAAAATTATTAGAAGGAGAAATGAACACTCTGCAAAAACTGGTAAAAAACCTGAATATAGAAAGATTTATCCCAATTCGAGACACAGCGGTAAAAAGATTGGAAAACCTTCTTGGGGAAGAGGTAGAGTCATTAATTGCCGAGCGCCGATATGATTTTATTCAAAAAATAGTGGCTCAGGCAATTACTCGCAAAGAAACATCGGAAGCTCAACTGTCATTATCCGACAAGATCGATCGAATTGTAACCAATCGCTATATTGGAATTCCTCTTTTTCTTTTTGCCATGTGGGCTTTGTTTCAATTTACTTTTAAGGTGGGGGATCCTTTTATCGGCTATATAGAAGGATTCTTTGAATGGTTAACCGGAGTAATTGAACCATGGCTTGTCGGTCTTGGCGCCTCAGAGCTCCTTCGATCTTTTGTTCTTGACGGGGTTATTGGTGGATTGGGATCGGTATTGGTTTTTATCCCCAATATATTCCTCTTGTTTTTAGCAATTTCTCTTCTTGAGGATAGTGGATATATGGCGCGGGCAGCTTATATTATGGACCGATTTATGCATACTCTCGGGTTACACGGTAAATCGTTCATCCCATTCTTAATAGGTTTTGGGTGTAATGTCCCTGCTATTATGGCTACTCGAACCTTAGAAAATAGACGTGACCGGTTGATTACGATACTTATTAATCCTTTGATGTCATGCAGCGCTCGATTACCAGTGTATATTCTCTTTGCTGGGGCTTTTTTTGGAGCTCATCAAGGATTGGTTATTTTCTCCCTCTATCTCATGGGAATTGTCTTAGCAATTTTAATGGGAATCGTATTTAAAAAATTTCTTTTTAAAGGAGAAAGCTCCCATTTTGTCATGGAACTTCCTCCATATCGATTACCAACATTGAAAAATACCTGGATTCATATCTGGGGAAGATTGAGTTCATTTATACGGCGAGCCGGAACGATTATTTTTGCCGTCGTAATATTAATCTGGGTATTATCCAATCTTCCGGCTGGGGTTGAGTTTGCCAGTCAGGAAAGTTTTTTGGGAAGGATAGGCTCAGCATTAGCTCCAATCTTTAAGCCGGCTGGTTTTGGGACCTGGCAAGCAGCGGTAGCACTGCTTTTTGGCGTCTTAGCCAAGGAAGTAGTGGTTGGTACATTAGCAGTTCTTTATGGAATTGCCGAATTAGGTTTGAGTGAATCGCTGATTGTTCATTCATGGACACCTCTTTCTGCTTACGCTTTCATGGTAATGACTTTGATCTATGTTCCTTGTGTAGCAACGATTGGGACTATTAAGAGAGAAACAAACTCTTGGGGATGGACGCTATTTGTTGTTGCTTACACTCTCATTCTTGGTTGGTTGGTAGCGGTTTTGATTTTTCAAATTGGTAAATATTATGGTCTTGGATAATAAAGATATTCGAAGGGGAATGGTAAAATGAAATTTTGGATTTTAACTGGGATTGGTTTATTGATGGTTGGATTTATCATCCATCAGATTGTTCAAGAATTTAGAACTGCTCATTGTTTACATTGTTCAAAGTTATGCAAAAATTGCTCGAAGCATACTCAGAGTGAATAGATTAAAAGTTTTTTGTATTAATTTCCAAAATATCAAGTTAATCTTAAAGTTGTTCATTTCCTTTTATTATTTAATAATAATGATATTTTACAAAAACACTGGAATACTAATCACTAATTAGAGAGAAGTTTTTAGCTTTTTCTTTTGATAGGAGAATGGCCGGTTTTACCGATGATTTTTTTAAATCGAGCGCAAATTATTGCGCTCGATTTTCTTTTAAGGTAACGACATGCCATGTTAGTAGCATGAGGGTCTATCCTGAAAATCTACGGGCATGATAAATCAAGCCCCTACTAAAGATTTTTAAAAAATGTCGTCATCCTGAGCGGTGTTTTCCCGCGTGAGGATCTCATCTTTTATATTTCTTTGTTTTTAAAAAACTTTAAAGGATGAGATTCTCACGTCATCCGGTAAAAGATACCGGACTCCTCAGAATGACGGAGTAGGAAAAAAATCAAATCCCCCCTAACCCCCTTTTCTAAAGGGGGAAATTGGTCGGTATATACAAATTTTCATTGTCATCTGGTGCTGCTAGGCAGCATGAGGGTCTATCCTGAAAATACCTGAACAAGTGAAAATGATTAAAAAAAGAAAAGGCACACCTCGCTGTATCTTCCCTCTCCCCCTCGGCATTTTTCTCAGGTAATGACCACCACAAAATGAGCCAGAAATCATCATTTATTTCTTAAAATTTAAATATTTTTGTAAAAATAGCGTATTGCATTTACAAAAAGAGAGAAGAGTGGTATATTTGTGGTAAATTGTGGGGGAAAGTGGGGAAAAGTGGTTATCAGGAGGGGTCCGATTGCTATTAGGACAATATCGACATTCAGTTGACAATAAGGGAAGACTCATCATTCCCAATGAATTCAGAAAAGATTTATCCAACACCCTCTATGTTACCAAAGGTATTGAAAATTGTGTATTTGTTTTTTCCGAAACAGCCTGGCAGGTTTTAGCAGGGAAAGTTGCATCTCTCCCTATGACCAAGAAAGCAGGGAGAGAATTTGCCCGGATTTTCTTAGCCAATGCCAGTGAAGAAACCATAGATGCTCAAGGACGTATTACTATTCCCCGGCATTTAAGAGAGTATGCAGAAATAGATAAAAAAGTGGTCACGGTTGGAGTTGGAGAAAGAATGGAAATTTGGTCGGAATCGGTTTGGGATCAATATGCCTCAGAAGTCGAAGGAAAATATGAAGATATAACAGAAGAAATTATGGATACGGGGATTTGAGGTGTTTCACTATCATCAGCCGGTTATGGTTGTTGAGGTTATTCAGTATTTGGTTACCGATCCTAATGGTGTTTATGTTGATGCTACGGTTGGTGGTGGAGGTCACGCCAAAGCAATATTGGATAAAGTTGCTCAACAGGGAGTTTTAGTTGGAATCGATCGTGACCGGGAGGCTATTGATGCAGCAAGGCAAGTGTTGGCCGTTTTTGGAAGCCGGGTAAAACTGGTTCAAGGATCTTTTTCGACGATAGCAGAAATTCTTCATCAAGAAAAAATTGAAACTATTCATGGAGTTTTATTTGATCTTGGCGTTTCTTCTCGACAGTTAGATGCTCCAGAAAGAGGTTTTAGCTTTAGTCAGGATGGACCATTGGATATGAGAATGGATCAAAGCCAGAAAATGGACGCCTGTCAGGTTGTTAACACCTATTCTGAAAAAGAATTGGCTGATATTTTCTTTTATTACGGTGAAGAGCGAAAATCACGTAAAATTGCTCATTCGATTGTAGCTGCTCGCCAGAGAAAACCAATTGCTACAACTGGAGAGTTGGAAAAAATTATTTGGAAATGTAATCCGGGTCGAAGAGGGGGTATTCACCCAGCAACTCGGGTTTTTATGGCTTTACGGATTTACATTAATCATGAATTAGATGAATTACCGAAGGCCTTAGAGAGTGTGGTCCAATTTATGAATGAAGGAGCACGTCTGGTGGTTCTCAGCTATCATTCTCTTGAAGATCGAATTGTTAAAAATTTCTTTCGAAATAGTCAACAACTTGAGGTCATCAACCGCAAGCCTATGATACCTTCTCGGCAAGAAATTCAGTCGAATCCTCGTGCTCGGAGTGCCAGAATGAGAGTCGCTCAAAAGATGATGAGAGAGGAGGGGACTCCAGCTTGAAAAATATTGCCGTATTTTTTTTAATATTCATGGTGAGTATGTCTTTTTTGTATTTGTTATTGCAAGCTGAAATTGTCGAAAAAGGATTTGTTTTAAGTTTAAAGAAAGAACGAATAGAAAGCCTGGTTGCTAATAAAGATCGCATTGAAATTGAAATTTCTCATCTTTCGTCAATGGACCGAATTAAAGAAATTGCCACTAATAAATTAGGTATGGTTTTACCGGAGAGGACGATATTTCTCGCTGCTGCTGATCAAAAAGTTCAGCTTAAGGGGAGTGAGGCAGCGGTTGCAGAATATAGAAATGAAACGGGGTTGAAAAGATGAGCTCCAGAAGATTTGTCCATCGGGCAAATTTTCTGGTGATGATGGTTTTTTTGATTTTAGGATATATTGTTTTTCGAATGTTCGTCCTGCAAGTTGTTGAAGGAAACGAGTATCGGGAAAAAGCCAACATGGTTCGCTTCCGGATGGAAGATCTTCTTCCTGCTCGTGGACAAATTTTAGATCGAAACGGCGAAGTCCTAGCTCGCGATACCGAAGCTATATCAGTATATTGCGTTCCAAGAATGATAGAAAACCCCGAAAGTGCCGCTCAGAAAGTTGCTCCGTTGTTAGGGCTTAGCCTGGAAGAAATACGAGAAAAATTTGAGAGCCGAAAATCTTTTGTATGGTTAAAGCGTCAGGTTCCACTTCACCTGAAAGAAGATTTAGAAAAAGATAAATTAGTCGGTATTGAATGGAATAAAGAGAATAAAAGATATTATCCTCATTCTCCCCACCTCAGCCACATTCTTGGATTTGTTGGTATTGACCATCAAGGGTTGGAAGGGTTGGAGTTTACTTTAAATGAGGAATTGACTGGAAAGATGGGTTATATGACCTTTGAGAGGGATGGAACCGGGAAAGAAATACCTGGAAGCTTAGTCTACTTAAATCCTCAATCGGGACACAACGTTATCCTCACTATTGATCGAACCATTCAGTTTTATATTGAAAAAGCTCTCGATGAGGCCATCGGAAGAACCAAAGCTAAGGCGGGTGTGGTAGTAGTGAATGATCCAAGAACTGGAGATATCTTGGCCATGGCTTCACGTCCTTCCTATGATAATAATCTTTTTAATGACTATTTACCCGAAACCTGGAGAAACTTAGCTGTATCAATGGTATTTGAACCTGGTTCTACCGTTAAACCTCTCATTATGGCTTCGGCCCTTCAGGAAAATAAGGTTTATCTGGGAGAAAGTTTTTATTGTGGTGGTTCCATAATGGTGTATAATCATCGAGTGCGAGACATAAAAAGTCATGGGCAGGAAACACTCGAAGATATCATCATTAATTCCTGTAACGTCGGTACAATACAAATCGCCCAACGACTGGGAGAAGATACACTTTATCGCTACTTGAAAAATTTTGGTATCGGAGAGTCCTGTGAAACCGGTTTGAATGGAGAAGAAATTGGTTTATTGAGGAAGCCTCGCAGCTGGTCGGCGCTATCCATCGGTGCCATCCCCATTGGTCAAGAGATGCTGGTCACCCCAATTCAGCTCTTAAGATCAGTATCGGCCATAGCTAATCGTGGGATTCTTATGAAAGCCCGATTAGTAAAAAAAGTCATTGATGAAAACGGGAAGGTCGTTCGAGAAGTTCTCCCATCACCGGTTCAAAGGGTTGTTGATGAAGAAACTGCTGATTTGGTTTTAAACATGATGAAAAAAGTCGTTGATCAGGGAACGGGTAAAAAAGCTGCCATTCCAGGATATGCTATTGCGGGGAAAACCGGAACCGGACAAAAAATTGGAGAAGATGGCCGTTATGCAATTAATCGGTTTTATTCTTCCTTTATCGGATTTTTTCCAATCCCCGAACCACGTTTTGGAATATTGGTGGTTTTAGATGAAGCCCAGGGTGAATACTATGGAGGCGATATCGGAGCACCGGTTTTTCGGGAAATCGCTCAAAACCTTATTCATTATGCTGGTATTATGTCGGAAAATGACGAGGTAACGATCTATTGATTTTAAAAAAACTGTTCAATTTAAATGAATATCTCTATAAAAATATTTTTGATGACCAATTAGAGGTCAGCGGATTGGCTTTTGATTCTCGATTGGTTCGTCCAGGGTGTGTATTTTTTGCTTTTCCCGGTGCTAATACCGATGGGCATCTCTTTATTGAAGATGCCATTAAAAGGGGAGCGAAGGTCATTGTCTATTCCGATCCCAGTTTTTCTTTTCCTACTCATGGGAAGGTATCATGGATTCGAGTTGATGATGAGAGAAAGACCATGGCTCAAACTGCCGCTCGATTCTATGATCATCCCTCCCGGGAAATGAGGCTGTTCGGTATAACTGGTACCAATGGAAAAACCAGCACTTGTTTTTTCCTGCGTAGTATTCTTGAAGAGGATGGCCATGCTTGTGGTCTGATGACCACACCAAAAAACATCATTGGTCCTGATATCTATGAAGCGATTAATACCACTGAAGAGTCGCTGCAAATACAAGCTTGCTTGAAAAGTATGATTAAGATAGGGATTCGTCAGGCGGTTTTAGAAGTTTCTTCCCACGGCTTGGCTTTAGGACGGGTTGAGGGTTTGTTATTCGATACAGCAGTGGTTACTAACTTGGTAGCTGAACACTTAGAGTTTCATAAAAGTTTTGAACACTACTTTTTCAGCAAGAAGAAACTCATCGAAATGGTGGAACAAAATACCCAAAAACCTTACCCTCGTATGGTAATTGTAAATGGAGATGATGAAAACTGTCGAAGAGTCGTTTTCGAAAGCCACCTCCCGCTTCTCACTTTTGGTTTGCAGCCGGAAAACGAAGTGACCGCTGAAGATATCGTATATTTCGTTGATAGGACAAAAATGAAAATAAAAACCCCCTGGGGAACTGAGAAAGTTCAGCTTTCCCTCCCCGGCCAGCATGCAGTTTATAATGCTTTAGCAGCGGCGGCTACGGCTATTTCCTCTGGAATAGAAAGTGAAAAAATTGCTCAAGGCCTTGAGCACACCCACCGAGTTCCAGGAAGGTGGGAGGTAGTTAACGCCGGACAGGATTTTTTGGTTATCGTTGATTTTGCTCACAACTGGCATGGGCTGGAAAATACTCTTTCTTTTATTAAAAAAATGGTTCAAGGGAAAGTCATTACAGTTTTTGGTTGCGGTGGAGAGAGGGATCGGAATAAAAGGCCGATGATGGGGGAAACCGTTGCTCGCTGGAGTGACGTTTGCATTATTACCAGCGACAATCCTCGCCATGAGGATCCACGACAAACCGCTGAAGATGCTATGGAGGGAGTCAATAAATATAAAAAAGAGATTCCGGTGGAATCTTATATTATCCTTGACCGACGTGAAGCAATAGATTATGCATTTTCTTTGGCGCAAACTGGCGATGTAGTTTTTTTAGCCGGGAAGGGCCCAGAACGTTATCAGGTATATCATGATAGAATCATTTGCCACAATGATTATGATGTGGCATTAGAACTTCTAAAAGAGAGAAATTTAGAATGATTTCGAAACCGGATATTATTTTTGCAGCTGGAGCCAAACTTGTCGCTCCGGGAAAACAGGAAAAATTTGATAAAATTATGATCGATAGCCGTCAAAATACCGAATGTGGTTTGTTTGTGGCTATAAAAGGGAAAAAAACCGATGGTCATGCTTATTTAAATGATGCCTGGGAACATGGCGCACGTGGAGCCTTAGTGAGTCAAAAGGTCAATTCTCCCCAAGAATTTAGCCTTTACCTCGTTGATGATACCGTTGAAGCGTTAAAAAATCTCGGGAAATTCTACTCAAAACAGCTTGCTGGAAAGAAAATTGCCATAACCGGAACGGTTGGGAAAACGACCGCAAAATTTTATTTCCAAAAAATACTTGGCATTCGCTTTCGAGTGGCTGCAACTCCCTTTAGTTATAATACCAATATCGGGGTATCAGCCTCTTTTTGCAATTTTTCTTCTCAAAACGACTTTTTTATCATTGAAGCCGGAATCAATAAGAAAGGTGAGATGGGTGAGTTAGCCGAAATCATTGATCCGGAAATAGTTGTGTTCACTGCATTTGGAAAAGGTCATTTAGAGGGTTTTGGCAATGTCGAGACGGTGATTCAGGAAAAAATTTTATTGGCTGAAAACGCCAAAACTATCTATTTGAATGGGGACAATATTTACGCTTTAAAACTCAAAGAGGATTTTTCCGAGAAGGGAAAGGAAGTCATTCTTTTTGGTCTTCAGAATCATATCACCTCACAACTCTCACTTCTTGATTATCACTTGAACCCAACGGAGGGAATCACTAGATTCCGCTGTCAGATTGAAGGTCGGATTTATCACTTCCAAGCACCGATTTTTTCTCCGGAACTCATTATCTTACTTCTGCCGGTCCTTCATCAAGCTTTCCAATTGGGCATTGAAGAAGATGAGGTCCAAACGGTTCTTAATGAAATTCTCCTTCCCGAAGGAAGAGAAAAAATTTATCATCTTGGCGAAGGATATGTGATCGACGACAGCTATAATGCCAATCCAATTTCTTTGCATAAAGCCCTCAATTTATTGAAAAGATTCAACCATCAAGGGTATCAAACCTGGGTGGTTTTGGGAGATATGTTAGAGATGGGGAGTTTTTCCGAAGCAGTTCATCAAGAAAGTATCCGTTCTTTGGAAGAGCACAATATTAAGAATGTCATTCTTTATGGTTCCATGATGCATGGGGCTGCTGAAAAAGTGTTATCGAAAAACTCGGTTGACGGAGAATATTATTTGGCTTCTTCCCACGAAGAAATCAAAAAAATTCTTCTCGATCAGATAACTTTCCCTTTTTCTCGACTTATCGTTTTGTTTAAAGGTTCAAGAGCCATGAAATTAGAAGAAGCTATACCTACGGAGTGGATCGAGCATGAAACTTGGAATTATTCCCAATGATATATTAATTGCTTTTCTTTTGGCTTTTGTAGTTGGAATGGTTTTTTTTCCGCTTTTCATTCGGTGGCAGCAGCAACGCCATCTTGGTCAAAAAATAAAGAAAGAAGGACCTAATCTCCATCTTCACAAAGAGAATACCCCCAGTATGGGCGGTATCGTCATATTTATAGCTCTTTTGGTAGTGTTTGGAGTAGGAAGACAATACTGGTTAAGCAATTTACTACCGGTAGTACTCCTTGCTGGATATACTATTTTAGGATTGGTTGATGACTGGTATAAGAGCTATTTGGAGAAACCCTGGGGAATAAAAGCCCGTTATAAGATTTTGTTCCAGATTGTCCTTGCCGGTATAGTTCTCTGGCTAACTATGGATGGGATGCCAACTCAGATTACCATTCCATTTAGCCGTTATGTAATTCCAATGTCTCGTCCACTTTTTTTTGGGTACGGGATATTTATTATCATTGCTACCTCCAATGCATTTAATATTGCCGATGGTTTGGACGGGTTGGCGGGAGGTTCGGGTATTCTCGCTTTTCTTTTTTGGGGTTTGCTTTTATTAACCTTGGGTAAAACCCAGCTTTCCTGGTTGGCCTTTGGAGCAATCGGAGGTCTGACCGCCTTTTTATGGTTTAATATATGGCCGGCAGGTATTTTTATGGGAGATTCAGGTTCATTGGGTTTAGGAGCGCTCTTAGGCTTTATGGCGCTTATTTCTGGGCAGTCTCTTTTAATTATTTTTTCAGCCCTGGTTTTTTTTGTTGATACTCTTTCAGTGATATTACAGGTTTTTTCTTTTAAAATTTTAGGACGAAGACTATTTTTAATGAGTCCGATTCATCATCATTTTGAATTAAAGGGAATGAAAGAAACTCAAATTACTGTACGTTTTTGGATAATTCAAGCCATAGGAATTACGGTGGCATGGTTAGGGCGGGTTCAATAGGGTATGATGAATTATTTAGTCGTGGGTATGGGAAAAACTGGAGAAAGTACTGCTCGTTTTTTGCTTAATCGTGGCGAGAAGGTATTGGGATATGACGATCACAAAAAGTGGAGCGATATATCGCCGAACATTCTTAATCATCCGGCTTTTTCCCCGCTTAGGCCAATCGATCTTTCCAAGCTCAATAGGAGAAAGATCCAGGAATGTATAGTCAGTCCAGGTGTCCCTTCCTATCATCCCATCCTGGCCAAATGCGAACAGGAGAGAATCCCGATAGTGAGCGAAGTGGAATTAGCCTGTCGTATGCTGCATTTTCCTCTAATTGGCATTACTGGTTCCAATGGAAAGAGTACCACTGTGGCTCTAATTGGTCACATTCTGAATAGGGCGGGTTTTTCGGCTTTTGTTGGAGGCAATTTTGGGACACCTTTAATTGATTCAATTTCCTTCCCAACTTCTTATCAGTGGGGGGTGGTGGAGCTCAGCAGCTTTCAACTGGAGAGAATTGTGAGCGCGAGGTTTCAAGTTGCTGGTATTTTGAATTTATCTCCCAACCATTTGGACAGGCATAATACTTTTAGAGATTATTTTTTTCAAAAACGAAATATTTTTATCAATCAAAAAAAAGAGGATCGGGCGATAGTCAATTTTTCCATTCCCAGTTGGCATACCCAAATTTGCCCAATGATCCGCAGCTCTATCATTCCAGTGAACGGTTTAGGGCAATTACAGGAAGGATTTTATTGGAAGAATCAAAAAATTGTTGAACGATTCGAAGGGAAGGAAAGAAAGATTGACTGTCTCAATTGGCACCTCCCCGGTGAGCATAATCGGGAGAATTTATTGTTTGCCACTGCGGTTTGCCGAGTAGTGGGGGTTGGAGTTGATCAAATTGAAGAATCTCTTTCAACTTTTCAGGGATTGAGTCACAGAATTCAGAAGGTTGCTGAAATAAATGGTGTTGTATTTTATGATGATTCCAAATCGACGACACCAGCATCAACCTGTGCAGCAATCAATTCCTTGAATGGTCCTATTGTTTTGCTCTTAGGGGGGAGAAGTAAAATCAAAGATTTTTCTGAATTCACCCAATATCTTTCTCCGGCTAAAATAAAAATGATCCTTCTATTTGGAGAAGACCGAGAGCTGATACAGAAATTTATACCGGAATCTATACCAACCCGTTTATTTTCTAATTTAGACGAAATATTTTCAAACATCCGCTCCTTAGTCGTACCCGGTGATTGCATTCTCTTGTCTCCGGCATGTACCAGCTGGGATCAATATGCCAACTACCAGGAAAGGGGTGAACACTTTTTCCGTTTAGTCTATGGGAACTCATGAAGAATTATTGAACCGGTGGTCATTAGAAAATTCCAATGAAAATCATTTAAAACGCTGGTGGTGGGAAATCGATCCATATCTTTTTTGGACGATGATTCTCTTACTCTGCATTGGTTTAATCATGGTTTTCAGTGCCAGCATGACCACGTCGATCATGTCCTATAGCGATCCTTATTATTTTTTTAAAAAGCAGGTGGTTGGAGTTGCTCTGTCTTTCTTTTTTTTCGTAATCGCCTCCTTTATCCGGCTTGATTTTGTTAGAAAAATGAGCTCGAAATTACTTCTTCTTTCAGTCGTGCTGCTCACCCTGGTTTTCTTCCCCTATATCGGCAGAATGGTGGGTGGATCCTATCGATGGATAGATTTTGGTATCATGCGCTTTCAACCCTCGGAATTGGCAAAATTGAGCTTAATCATTTATATGGCAGATACTTTGGTAACCCACCGTCATCGAGCTCAGGATTTTTGGTATGGAGTTGTGCCTTTTCTCTTGGTGGTTGGAGTCATGGGTGTTTTGGTCATAATGGAACCTGATCTTGGTACTGCCATTTTTTTGGCTGGCATAACCTTCGTCATGCTGTTTTTGGGAGGACGGAAAATTATTCACTTGCTCTATCCAATTTTTGCCGGAATTCCCATCCTTCTTTTTTTAATTTTTGCCAGCGGAAATCAATACTGGAAAGCACGGCTTGAGGCTTTTGTTAATCCTTGGAAAGAACCTTTGGGGAAGGGCTTTCAAATTATCCAGTCTCTCATTGCCATTGGTTCGGGTGGCTTATTTGGTCGGGGTTTGGGGGAAAGCCGACAAAAATTTTTCTATCTTCCTGATCGGCATACCGATTTTATTTTTGCCATTATTGGTGAAGAATTAGGTTTTATAGGAACAATAGGAGTGGTTATTTTATTCTGTATTCTTTTTTGGCGGGGTTGGCTAATTGCGGTTCGTTCAGGTGATGACTTTCAAGCCATGTTGGCTATGGGTATTATTCTAAGTATCCTCATGCAGGTCATTGTAAATATGAGCGCAGTGCTCAAAATCCTTCCGGTATCAGGTGTACCTTTACCATTAGTAAGTTATGGGAACTCATCAATACTGATTACTATGATCGAAATCGGTTTGTTGTTCAATATCGCACGGCAATCAAAGGTGAATCATTTTGAATGAAATATTTATTGCAGCTGGTGGAACCGGTGGTCATATCTTTCCAGCGCTCAGCATTGCTCAACATTTATCTCGTGACTTTCCGGTTCGCTTTATTGGGACCAAAAGAGGCATGGAAAGAAAATTGGTTCCCGAAGCCGGTTTTTCACTTTCTTTTATTCGTGCTCGAGGATGGAACCGAACATCAGCTATAGATTTTCTTCGCGCCTTTGGCGATAATATAGTAGGATTGTTTCAAAGTGGGTATCTTTTTATCAAATTTCGGCCTCGGGCGGTCTTGGTTTTTGGCAGTTATGTCTCTTTACTGATCGCTTTTTGGGCGAAACTATTTCGAGTTCCAATCTTTGTGCAAGAACAGAATATTCATCCGGGTTTTGCCAACCGGATCATCTCCCGTTGGTCAAAAAAAATCTTTGTTCCGGTGGACGAAGCAGCCGAGGGCTTTCGAGATTCAAATCAAATTGTTATAATCGGTAACCCCTTACGTGAAGAAGTGCTTGATTGGCAGGGAAAAGATAAAGAAGCCAAAGAAAAACTGGGTCTTGATCCCCAGAAAAAAACCCTGCTTATTATTGGAGGGAGCCGGGGTTCTCACCTGATCAACCAAGCATTTTGGCAAGCACTACCATTCATAGAAAAATTGAAGTTTCAAGTCATCCATATCACTGGAGATGAATCTTTTCAAGAAGCCATGAAGATAGCGGCGCTTTACCCATTTCCCTATTTGATTTACGAGTTTTATCCAAACCCGGGAATATTTTATTCAGCAGCCGACTTAGCAATCAGTCGTTCCGGTGCCAATGTCACCTATGAATTGTTTTGTTTTGGCCTTCCAGCCGTCCTGATACCTTTTGGAGGAGCAACTGAAGGCCACCAATTATATAACGCCCAATGGTTGGGGAAAAAGCAGCCGGTGGTCATTATCGATGAAAAAAGGCTTCAACCAGAAGGCTTGGCTCAGGCGATTCGAAGCCTATCAGAGCTTCCAGCAAAAAAATATAAAAAAAATGAAGATTTTCGATTTTCAGCAGCACGAATTGCTGGTATGATTGTCAAAGAGATCCGTAGGAGGAAATGAATTGAACGCTCATCTCGTCTCATTACCTAACGAACTCTATTTTATTGGTATTGGCGGCACTGGCATGAGTGCCTTGGCAACCATCGCTTTTGAAATGGGATATCAGGTTAGTGGTTCTGATATTTTTTCCGGTGAAAACACTTGTCGACTTCAGGAAAAAGGCATCCCGGTATTTATCGGTCATTCAAGAGAAAGAATTAAAAATATATCTGCAGTGGTTATTTCCTCCGCCATCCCCCCAGAAAATGTCGAACTCCAAGAAGCTATTCAAAGAAACATACCCATTATTCACCGAGGAGAGATGTTAGCTTTTTTTCTCAATCAAAAAAAGGGCATAGCTATTGCAGGTACCCACGGAAAAACCACCACGACCTCGATGATTTCACTGTTATTAGAAGTAGCTGGCCTGGATCCGACGGTATTGGTGGGTGGGGAAGTTGAAGATATTGGGGGGAATGCTCGCTTTGGTAATGGGGAGTATTTTATATCTGAAGCTGACGAGAGCGACGGATCTTTTTTAAAGCTCAATCCCTACTGCGCGGTTATTACCAATATCGAAGATGACCATTTGGAATATTACGGAAGCCAAGAAAATGAACTGAATGCTTTTATTTCCTTTGCCAATGGCGTTAAAGAGGGAGGATTTATGGTAGCCTGCGGAGATCATCCCAATGTACAAGTGATGTTTAACCAACCCCTCAAGACCAATTTAATGACTTATGGAATGATTAATGGCGTAGTTGATGTTCGCGGATCGATGATTGAAGAAAGGGCAGAAGGTTCCTTGTTTCGAGTGACGCATCGCAACCAGGATTTGGGATCTTTTATTTTGAATATTCCTGGGATTCATAATGTAATTAATTCCTTAGCCTGCATAGCGGTTGGGATCAAGCTTGGTATAGATAAAAAATTAATTGCCAGCGCCTTAGAAATGTTTAAAGGAGTAAAAAGGCGTTATGAACGAATTGGTTATGTTGACGGAACCCTGGTTGTTGACGATTATGCTCACCATCCAACTGAAATGGGTGTGGTGTTAAAAACAGCGTTGAGCCGGACCTTAGGGAAAGTGATCGTTATTTTTCAACCTCACCGGTATACTAGAACCAAACGTCTTTATAGAGAAATGGCCGAGATATTAAAGAAAGCCCATCAAGTTATCCTCTTTCCCATTTATTCGGCAGGCGAAAAGCCGATTGAAGGTATTACCTCTAATTTAATTTATGATGAATTAAAGAAAGCCGGTTATGATGGTGTTCATATGGTTTCAACCATAGACGAAGCTCTTAACATTACCGAGAACCTGATAGGTCCAGGAAATATTCTGATAACCATGGGGGCCGGAGATATATGGAAGGTAGCCGACAGCATGTGCAGGAAAAATGGAAATCAATTGAGAAAGAGTACGCCGGTTCTCCGGACCTGATTGTTGCACCACAGGCTGAAATGAAGTTTTATACCACCTGGAAAATTGGTGGCCGGGTTATAGCTTTAGTTGATGTTTTAAGGAGTGTCATTTTCCCCAATTTATTTTTTAAAATGCAAGAACTGGATTGTCCCTGGAAAATTCTGGGAAAAGGATCAAATATTCTGGTAAGCGACCAAGGTTATTCTGGTGTAGTTATTCGTCTTGCTGGTGAGTATTCCGAAATGAATTATCTCGGAAACCATCGGATTGAAAGTGGTGCTGGTGTTGCTCTTTCTCATTTAGTAAGTTTTGCTCTTGGCCACAGTTTAGGAGGATTTGAATTTTTAGTTGGTGTTCCTGGAACGGTGGGAGGGGCGGTACGGATTAATGCCGGTTGTTTTGGACAGGAAATCAGCAATTTAATTCAAGAAATCTTAGTCATGGATAATAATGGTAATATAGAGTGGTTGAAGAGAGAGAAGATTAATTTTTTTTATCGAGGATCATCATTGAAGAAAGATAGGTTGACGATTTTGAAAGTCATTTTTCAACTTTTTTCTGATAAATCAGAAAACATTAGAAATAATGTTCGTCGATATAGCCTTCTCCGCAAACAATTTCAGCCGGTAGGTTGGCCATCGGCCGGTTGTGTATTTAAAAATCCACCCGGTGACTATGCGGCTAAAATCATTGATCAAATGGGATTTAAAGGGCTAAGAACCGGTTTCGCTCAAATTTCTGAGAAACATTCCAATTTTATTATCAATCGTGGATCAGCGAAAGCACGTGATGTAATAGTACTGATAGATTGGATTCGCCAAGAAGTTCAACGAGAAAGAAATATTTTTTTGGAAAATGAAATCGAGGTATGGCAATGAAATATTATAAGTCACAGTTTTTTTTAAAACTCTTTTTTTTTATCTTGTTCTAGGAGTTATCGCCTGGTTGGTTTTTAGCCTCTTCATGAGAGGGAATCTATTTGCAGTGAACCAGATCGAGGTGATCGGTAATCGGACTCTATCGGTAAAATACATCGCAAATGCCTCGGGTATTCAAGTTGGACAGAGTATTTTTGGTTTAAGAAGTTGGGAAATTGAAAACCGGATCAAAAAAATTAACGACGTAAAAAGTGTAAAAGTTCAAAAAGTTTTTCCTCATTTAATTCGAATCGAAATTGTGGAAAGAGCTCCCTTAGCAAAAGTTGTGGTTGGAGATACCTGGTTTTATGTAGATGATCAAGGGGTGAGAGTGAATACTCCATCGGATAATCCCGATCAATTGATTTCTCTTTTTGTACCATCCCTCGAATATGATTCGATTCCAATAACTTTAGAGGTTATTCGCACTTGGATGAGCGATTTTGATACACCTTTGAAGCTGGTAAAAATGGTTCATAATAATCTGTTTATTTTACAACTTCAAAATGATATATTTATCAAGTGTGAGAGTGTTCAAAATTTAAAAGAAAAAGTCCCGGTTTTGAAACCCTTGTTGAGAGAAGTTCAGGTAAAAGCTCTCAAAGTGGTCGGTTTTGATCTGCGCATGAAAAAGGACATTGTTCTTATCCAAGACGAGGAGGAAGTTTTTTGAAATTATTTAAATATATTGAGACATCAAATCCAACTATTGCAGCGGTTGATGTTGGAACCAGCAAGGTCTGTACGTTAATCGGGAAGATTCGATCCAATGGAATCGAGATATTAGGTATTGGATTAAGTTCTTCGTCTGGGATAAAAAAAGGAAAAGTTGTTGATGTTGAAAAGGCCTCCCATTCGATAAAAGAGTCTCTTCTCAATTCCTTGAGTGTAGCCAAAGAAGAGCCGAATTTTTTATATACTGGGATTGCTGGTGATTATGTCACTTCCAGGAATGCTGAAAATGAAATACTTCTTGGAAAAGTCAGTCGGGAGGTATATGAAAAAGATATTGAAAAAGTCATTGAGGGAACTCGAGCCCAGATAGCCAGCGATGGTCAGGCGGTTATTCATGTTATCCCTCAGGAGTTTTCGTTAGACGATCAGCGAGGGATCGCTCATCCACGTAAACTGGTGGGGACTCGTTTAAAAGTGAATGCCCATGTAGTCACCGCCGAGGAGAACCATCTCCACAATTTAGTTGAATGCTTTCAAAGTGTGGGATATGAGGTTTATCGAACGGTATTTCAACCCTATGCCTCGGCTTTGGCAGTATTGACCTCTGGTGAGCAGGAAGCAGGAACGGTTTTAATAGATATCGGCGGAGGAACAACCGATATTGCGGTATTCTACAATGATTCAATCTATTATTCCAATATCTTACCGGTTGGGGGAGAGCTGATTACATCTGATTTGGCAATTGGTCTCCGGACATCCCGCGACGAGGCAGAAAGATTAAAACTCCAATATGGAAGCGTTTATAGTAAATATGTGCCTGATGATGAAATGATTGAAGTCAAAGATATTAGCATGAAGTCTCTGCGGTCGGTAAAGAGGAAGTTTGCCTGTGAAATAATTGAAGCTCGAGTGAAGGAAATGATTTTAATGATTAGAAGGGAAATTCGAGCCTCAGGAATGTCGACGGTATTACGGGGAGGGATTGTTCTCACTGGAGGTTCTTCCCTTTTGGGAGGGCTCAATGAATTTGCCTCATCGCTCTTAAATATGCCGGTTCGGATTGGATTTCCGGAAAGTAAAAATTACTTGGGACAGGTGCAGGTAATATCCAGTCCAATTTTTTCAACTTCTTGTGGGCTATTGCAATTAGCCCTTACTGAAGGCCAGGAAAGAAAAACAGATCATCGTTTTAGCGAGGGATCTTCTGGAAAAATTCATGGAATGGTTAATAAATTAAAGGATTTCTTCATGATGGGATAATTACTGGGGGTTACTGAGATGTCTAAGGCGAAAGGAAATGCCGGAGAAAATAACAATGTTGTGATCAAGGTTTTCGGTATTGGAGGCGGTGGAGGGAATGCCGTAAACCGAATGGTCAAGTCAGGATTAATGGGTGTATCATTTGTTGCACTCAATACCGATGCCCAGGTGTTATCACGTTCTCTGGCTGGTGTTAAGCTCCAAATCGGTTCGAAATTAACTCGTGGTCTTGGAGCTGGTGCCAACCCGGAAATTGGTCGGAGAGCTGCAGAAGAAGATAGAAATAAAATCTACGAGGTATTAGAAAACACCGATATGGTTTTTGTAACGGCTGGTATGGGTGGTGGAACCGGAACCGGTGGAGCTCCCGTGGTAGCGAATATTGCTCGCGAGTTGGGAATATTAACGATAGCCGTTGTCACAAAACCTTTTGCTTTTGAAGGACGGAAAAGAAACCGTCAAGCCGAAGAGGGGATAGAGCAGCTCAGAAAAGTGGTGGATGCTCTGATTGTTATTCCCAATGATCGCTTACTTCAAGTTACCGAGAAAACCACCTCGATTGTCGAAGCTTTTCAGATGGTAGATGATATTCTTCTCCAAGGGGTACAGAGCATTTCTGATTTAATCAATGTTCCAGGCATTATTAACTTAGATTTTGCTGATATCCGGACGATAATGGCCAATGCTGGTACTTCTTTAATGGGTATCGGTAGGGCCAGTGGAGAAAATAAGGCAACTGAAGCAGCAAAAGTAGCAATTTCCAGTCCACTTTTGGAAACATCTTTTAAGGGAGCCAAAGGCATACTATTTAATATAACCAGTGGACCAAATTTGGGAATCTTGGAAATAAATAAAGCAGCGGAGATTATTTGCAGTGCTGCTTCGGATGAAACCAACATCATTTTTGGCGCTGTTATTGATAAAAATATAAAAGATGAGTTAAAAATTACAGTTATTGCCACTGGATTTGATCACGGTGGAGAAAAGGAAAACGAGGAGACGCAGGAGATATTCCAAAGGGAGGTAGCTGATTCTTTTACCTTCGATGATCTGGATGTACCTGCTTTTATGAGAAAAAAAATGAAATGATTTTGAATATTACCCATTTGAAGAACCTGGAACGGGGTTTGTCCCTCAACAATAAGATGGGGAAGTATCTTTTTGTTGGGTGTTTTCCTGGCCCTTATGAAATGGGAATGGCGAATCTCGGGTATCAATCGGTTTTAAAGACCGTCTTTGATAGCCCTCAATGGAGGGTCGAAAGATTATTTACCGACACTGGGATTCGAACTTTCGAGAAAAGTATTCCGGTAGCTGAAGCTGACATTGTTGGGTTGACTCTTGGTTTTGAAATTGAAATTTTCTCATTAGTTCAGTTGTTTATGGATTCAGGGTTGGAGGTTTATGCTAATAAGCGGGCAGAAAACCAACCTTTGGTCTTAGTGGGTGGTCCGCTGGCTTCCTTGAATCCGGAGATTATTGCACCTTTTGCTGATATCGTTTTTATTGGTGAAAGTGAAGAGAGCCTTCCCGATTTATTGACTGCTTGGGAAGAAACACAAGACCTCGACTTAAGCCGCCAAGAAACCCTTTTTTATTTAAGCCGTTTCCCCGGTGTCTATGTTCCGCGGTTTTATTTTCCCATGGTTAAGGGCTCAATTTTTAAAGGCTTTGAAAAAGTCGGCGGTGTTCCAGAGCGGATTCAAAAACAAAGGGTTGATGTAAGCCGCTTTGAGGTCTTTTCTCACATTTATACTTCTCAATCATTTTTTAAAAATATGGGATTGATGGAAATCAACCGGGGGTGCAGTTATCGCTGTCGTTTTTGTGCTGGCGGGGCTATCTATCGCCCTCTGCGTCAGCGACCAATTGAAATGGTTATGAAGATGATCGATAATTTAGAAAAATTTACTTCACATCTGGGAATTATCGGGTCGGATGTGCTTTCCCATCCCCAATGGGAGGATATCATAAAATATGCAATAAAAAACGCCTTCACAGTAAATTTTTCCTCTCTCTCTGCGGTTACTCTCTCTCGTCGCAGGGAATATCTTTCTTATTTGGTAAAATGTGGAATAAAAACCCTTACCCTGGCGCCAGAAAGCGGAGATGCCGAGACTCGCCAATATTTTGGGAAAGGTCTGGATGACGAGGAGTGGACGGATCTCATCCAAAATATTTTCCAGTCGGGAATACCGAAAGTGAAGCTCTATTTTATGATCGGGAAGGCTTTTCATTCTGCTGAAAAGGATTTGGATTTTATTCATAAATTAAGTCGTAAAATTAATTCAAAACATCAATTATCAGTTTCTTACAGTTTTTTAGTTCCAAAACCTCATACCGATTTGGAGAATATGAAGTCTCTTTCATTCTTAGCTTGGAAGAAAGAGAGAGAACTTTTTGAGACTGGGCTGAAAAAAATGAAAATTCGCTTTTCGGGTGAAAGTCTACGGGTTGCTTGGATAGAGCTCCTTTTGGCTCGAGCTGATCGTTTCTTGGCTCAGGAGATACCAAATCTGATGAAGCAAAAAAATGGTTTGGTTTTTAATCAATGGAAAACGGTATTGAAAAAAATGGGACGAGAATTTGACGAATGGCCAAGACATCCCTGGGAAGGCGATTTATACCCCTGGTCAATAATTGATAACCATGAGAGAAGGTTGTGAGGGAAATGAAGGGGAACCGGATCGAAAATGATGAATAGATACATTCAAAAACGATTAGAAATTGTACAGGAAAATATTTTACGTTCCTGCCAAAAATCAGGTAGAAAAAGCGATGAGATTAAAATCATTGCCGTAACCAAAGGGATTGGTGTCGATCAAATGCAAGAAGCTTTTTCCTGCGGATTGAATCGTTTTGGTGAAAATCGAATTCAAGAAGCCGAGCAAAAGAAAATTTCTTTTCGAAAAGAACCAATAGAGTGGCATTTTATTGGACAGCTCCAGAGGAACAAAATTCCAAAAGTGGTAGAATATTTTCAGTATATTCATTCTTTAGACCGGATAAATCAGTTTCAAACCTTAGAAAAACGCTTGGAAATGTCAAATGAGGATTGTTATCCGGTTATGGTACAGGTGAATTTGACTGGCAAAGAAATCCAAGCTGGGCTTGAGAAACAAGATGTCGTCCCTTTTTTAGAATCTTTGCACTTTTATCGACATATTCGAGTCAGTGGGTTAATGACCATTGGGCCTCAAGGAAGTCTTGAAGAAATTCGTCGAGTTTTTCGTGAGCTTTATCAAATCAAGGAAGAAGTAGAGAGTAAAAAGTATAGTTGGATTTCTCCAACTTTGGCTTTATCAATGGGAATGAGTGATGATTATCCAATAGCGGTTGAAGAAGGTGCAACCTATCTTCGGTTAGGACGTTGTCTATTTGGAGAAAGGAGCTATTAGGTGAAACAATCCATTTTAGTGGTAGGTTGTGGTAATATGGGGAGTGCTCTGACACGAGGACTTTGTCTTGACAAATGGCATAACAAGTATGATTTCTGCCTTTATGATAAAGTATTACCTAAGGCGATACAGATAGCTAATGAGCTCGGTTTATCTTATGTAGCCGATTTAAATGAGGTGAAGTCGGAACCTTACCTCATTTTTTTAGCGGTGAAGCCCAATCAAGTCAAATTGGTTTGTCAAGACCTTACTCAATTTAAAAACTCAATACTCATTTCCCTGGCAGCGGGAGTTAATCAGGAGCAATTGCAGAAATACTTAGGAGAAGGTCAACCTATTGTCAGAATGATGCCGAACTTGGGCATAGAGGTTGGAGAGGGCGTTGTTGCCCTTCATTTTAACTCCCGGGTGAGCGAAGAAAATCGCGAGGACCTTTTATTTCTATTTTCTTCGCTGGGTTGGGTATTTGAAGCTGAAGAGAAAGAATTTGATCAGATTACTGCCTTGAGTGGGAGCGGGCCGGGGTTAGTGGCGGTTTTTTTAGAGGCAATGATGGATGCTGGTGTGAACATTGGTTTACCGTGGGAAAAAAGTTTAAAAATGGTAATTCAAACCATGTTAGGAACAGCAACCTGGTTGAAGAAAAAAAATTGTCATCCTGGTTTATTAAAAAATATGGTTTGTTCTCCTGGGGGAACAACCATTGCCGGAATAAAACGACTGGAGTTGTCAGGTTTTAGAGGTATTGTTATGGACGGAATTGAGACTGCCAGTAAGCGAGCAAAAAATAACATGGCTGAGGAGTGACGGAAATGGACTTGAAACCGGAAAATATTTTAGAAATTGAATTCAGTCGTTCTTTCCGTGGGTATAATGAAGATGAAGTAAACGAATTTATTGAGGAAATCGCTGAAGCAGTTGAAGCAGCGCAAAAAGAAAAGGAAAAATTACAGCAGGAATATGAAAAATTATTACAGGAGAATGAAGAATATAGGCGGAAAGTGAACGAACTGTCCCAATATGCAAAACACTTAGAGGGAACTTTAGAAGAATGGAAAAAACAATTAGAAATCGAGAAGGAACTGACTCGTCGAGAATCACAAATGCATTTAAAGGAAGCTCAGATACGAGGGAATCGAATTGTTGATGAAGCTTTGAAAAAAAAGAAAGAAATCGAGGTCAGTTACTCGGAGCTCAAAGAAAAATATCGGTTGTTTCAGATTCGTTTTAAATCTCTTCTTCAGACTTTTATTGACAGCATTGACTGGAAAGAGCAACCAACCGATATGAACGCCCCTGAACCGGAAAAAATCGATCAAAACCCGATTCATTCTCCCGAAGATGCCACCTCATTTTCTTTTCGGGATTTGGAAGATGAACAAAAGTGATGCAATTTAAAGGAAGAAATTGTCCCGGGAGTTGTTTCGTTATTTTTCTAATCAGTTGTTTCGGTTTTTTATTGTTAGATCGGTTAACCAAATGGTGGGCGCTGAATAATTTAACCGACCGAACCATCCAAATCATTCCTGGTTTTTTTGATCTCACTCTGCGAAGGAATGTTGGAAGCGCTTTTGGAATTCGCCTTTTAAATCCACCTGCCCATTTAATTATTACCATAGCGATAAGCATTGCTTTTCTTTATTTCATGCTCCGATTTCTTGGCAACTGGAAATGGTGGTTTTTTTTAGGAGCTGGTTTGTTTTTGTCCGGAGCTTGGGGAAATCTCATCGATCGTTTACGTTGGGGATATGTACTCGACTTTTTTGAGCCATCATTCTGGGCGACTTTCAATATCGCCGACTTAGCAATTATTGCTGGTTTAGTTTTGGTTTTTATTCAAATCTGGATTCAGGGTTCAGCAATTGAAGAAACAAAAAATCAAGGTGTATGATAATGAGTTTTGCCGGATTGATGTCTGGCTGCATAGAAATTTCCCAGATTTTTCCCGATCGGCATTTTCAAAGCTTATAAAACAAGGTTTGATAAAAAAGAACCAGGAAGTTATATATAAACCGAGTAGTGAAGTCCGCCCTGGCGATATTCTTGAAATCACCTGGCCAGTCGATGCACGACACACCTTAGAGCCTCAAAATCTACCCTTAGATATCATTTATCAAGATGATCATATTGTGGTGATAAATAAAAGAGCCGGAATAATCGTTCATCCAGTTCGTCCTTTCCAAAAAGATACCCTGATCAATAGTTTGCTTTTTCATGGGATTGAACTGTCTCGTTATGGAGCTCCGCTTCGTCCGGGGATTGTTCATCGCTTGGACCGGGATACCTCGGGTGTTTTGGTGATTGCCAAGACCGATCGTGCCTATCTCGAACTGATCCAAATGTTTAAAAACCGAACGGTCGAGAAATTTTACTTAGCTTTAATCGAAGGACAGTGGAAGGGGATTAAGCAGGTTGATTTAGCCATTCGGAGAAATCCACGGGTGCCCTGTTTGATGAAGATTTCGTCAAGTGGTGGAAAACCAGCACTGACTGAGATAGAGCCTCTGTGGATTGGTGATTCATATTCTCTTTTGTTGGTCAAACCTCGGACCGGACGAACTCATCAGATTCGAGTCCATTTAAGTTCTCAAGGGTATCCGATTGTAGGGGATAAGTCCTATGGAAGTAATCGTTCCGGTGAGATAATGAAACGTCAAGCTTTACATGCTTTTCTCATAGCCTTTTCCCATCCAGTTACCAAGACAAAAATGTTTTTTGCCGCTGCCTTACCCAGTGATTTTCAAGAAGCCATAAATAAAATTTCAAATTCTATGAAGGTTATCGGGAATAGCAGGAATTACGGTTAAATTTTTTTCGTTGCGGAAGATCATTTTCCCTAAACCGGCATGAGGAAGTGTTTTTACGTTTTTAATAGGTGTATACATAACAATTACCGAAGTTTCATTCCGAAGAGAAGAGTAATACCCAGCAATTTGAGCGGCCAGGAAAAGGTCTTCAGTAAGCCTCTCGGGCTGGTTGGATATTCTCAGTAAAACATGCGAACCAGGAAAATCTCTTACGTGAAGCCAATAATCGTCTCGGGATGAAAAACGGGTAACTAATAAATGATTGGCTTTTTCATTTTTTCCAACCAAAATTAAATTTTTCGATGGAGTAAGGAATTTTATAATACCCGGTTCAAAAAATCCTGATTGGGTTGAATTATTGTCATCTTGCTCTTGGTGGAGCGGGGCTTGGTCAAGGTTTATGAGTTCCTTTTCAAGGATTTTTTTACGGAATTCCAGCTCTTCTTTTTTCTTTTTTAGTATTTGATTGCGAGTTTTTGATTTTCGATATTTTCGAAAATAGAGCTGCATGTTTTGATTAATGGAAAGAAGAGGGTCAATCTCGATAAAAACTTCTCCTGAATTTCCAGTGAGAAGGTTGGCTACCAAAAATCCTTTGGGTTGTTTTTTAATAATATTTAATTGCGGATAAAGTTTCAAAAGGTTTCCCCGGGTTAATAGCTCAACCAGCTGATCCTCGCTAACCAGAGATTGACCAACTTTCAATAATTCTTCTTTAATGAACAAAAGTTCTTTTTCGATAAAACTTTTCTTTTTGTTTTTTTGACTGAGAAAAGCCTGTAAACTCCAGTAGGTTTGAGCGAAGTATTTTACTGCTTCATTGAGGTTGGGGAAATCATGGTGAGGAAGCTGAGCATAATGCTGTGTTGACAACCAAAATATTCCTAAGGGAAAATTATCCTGCGGAGAGATATAGACGGAAAAAACCAAATTTTGATTAAAAAGTGGTCGAAAGATATTTTGAAGACAGGTGCTTAAGAGCAATTGAAGATTACCAGCATTGAATCTGCTGTTGACTAAACACTCAGCTATTATCGTTGCCAAGAAAGGTCCAACACCATCAATATTTTTTAAAAGCCATTTTGGTAAATCATCATCTTGCTTTGGAATTGGAAATTCGGCTTTTTCCTGAACCAAGAGGAGTGGATCTATGGCATTTATTTTAAGCGGAGGAAGCTGATACGGTTTTCCAACGACAATGGTGCGGAAACGGTTCTGTTGAGGACCAACTATTTTTTGACAACCGAGTATATAAGAAGGGTCGTCGGCGGTCGTTAAAATACAATTAGCGTTTCGTCCGGTTAGCTCACAATAAAGATAAAAGAGGTTTTTTTCTTCCCAAATTTTTTGGTTCTGAAAGGTTAAACGGATTACCCGGTCCCATCCCATTTGTTCGAATCCGATTATTTTAGCTCCAACCAAATATTTATTGAGAATCTGCACCCAGGCTGATTCTTTGATTTTTTTCATAATCGGTTTTTGCTGAGAATGGTAAAAGAAACAAATTTCGGGATGAGTGGATAGGACTAAAAAACCCAGTTGGTTTCGAGAGCGAATCTCTAAACAAGTTTCTCGGTTTTCAGTAAGGGTAATTTTTTGTACCCGAGCTCCTTCCACAAGGGGGGAAACGGTTTCAATTTGAAAGCGTAAAGGAATTCCTTCCAGTATTCTCATCGATTCGGAGTCCTGATTTTGTTGACACGATCAATAATATTAAATAATATTATTCCAGTTGTATAATTACAAGCTTTGTTTTCATTCCCAGTGAATACGGCTCAAATTAAAGATTGAAATATTATGTTCAGTCATCAGTATTAAAAAGTAAAGGAGACCATGGGTAAAATAATTTTCTTCTTTGGAAAGATGTCACATTGCTGCGGAGAGAGTGTTTAAAAATCGTTTTATCCAATAATTAAATCACGTTCCCATAAGGTGATAATAGCAGGGAACTTGGTGATATAACTAAAAAGATTTAAGAAAGGTGAAAAAATGAAAAGTATGACAGGATTTGGGCATGCTGAAGGTGAGGGTACGATTGGATTTTATCGAATATCCATCAAAAGCTTTAACCATCGCTTTTCAGATATTAATTTACGGCTTCCCCGTGAATTATATGTTTGGGAAGAAAATTTAATATCTTATCTTAAAGAACGGGTATCTCGAGGAAAGGTTGAGTTAAAGCTTAACTTTGAGCCCAGTGAAGAAGCATTTTCGGTTGAAGCAAATTCGCTTTTAGCTAAAGCCTATTTAAAAGCTCTTCATAAATTGAGCAGCGAATTGAACATTCCTTATGAAGCCGACCTGCGGGATTTAATGCAAGTTCCGGAAATTATTAAACTTAAAGAAGACGATCACCGCTGGCTTGATGAATATCAGCGGTTTTTACCAATATTTAAAGAAGCAGTGGAAGCTTTTCTACAGTATCGGTTACGAGAAGGAGAAAAGTTGCAGCATGACCTTATACAGCAAATGGAAAAATTTCGAGAATTGATATCAATGGTTGAAGAGAAATCAAAGAATATCCCGGAGTACTATCGGGAAAAGCTTAATCAGAGATTAAAAGAAATCATTCCCTCAGTTCCGGTAAACGAAAACTTATTAGCACAGGAAATAGTATTCTATGTTGATCGAAGTGATATTCACGAAGAAATTATCCGTTTGAAAGCTCATATTTGTCGGTTTGATGATATTCTTTCCCGTCAAGATTCAATAGGACGTGAACTTGAATTTGTATTGCAAGAAATGAATCGTGAAGTGAATACAATTGGTTCTAAGACTTCAAATGTTGAAATATCTTCTTTAATTATTGATTTAAAAACGGTATTAGAAAAAATGAGAGAGCAAATTCAGAATGTGGAGTAAAAGATAGTTATGCCCGGCCTTCTTTTTGTTCTTTCTGGACCATCTGGTGCTGGAAAAAGTACCGTAAGAAAGGCGGTAATGGAACAGTGTGAAGGTCTGAAATATTCTATTTCTTACACGACCCGCTTAAGACGAGAAGGAGAACGAGAGGCAATTGATTACTATTTTGTCGATGATGAAACCTTTCAGCACATGAAAGAGAACCATCTGTTTATTGAATGGGCCAAGGTTCATGGTAACTTTTATGGAACACCTCGTTTAAAAATGGAGGAGTGGTTGCAGAGAGGATTTGATGTCATATTAGAAATTGACGTACAGGGAGCTCTCCAAGTAAAAAGAAATTACCCTCAGGGAATTTTTGTTTTTATTGCTCCACCATCCTTAGAAACTCTTGGAGAACGTCTTCGTAATCGTAAAACTGATCGAGAAGATGTTATTTATCTGAGGATGATGAATGCTTTGATTGAAATGAAATCGATTCAGGATTATGATTATTTGATAATTAATAATGTTCTTAAAGAAACCGTTCATAAATTCCATTCAGTTATTATTGCCGAGCGTTGTCGTATTCGTTATGGAGATGATGAGACACAAGAACTTTTATCAGAATGACATTTTTTCTTACTTATGTTTATCATGACCTGGAGCAACGCCCTTACATTTTTATATTATTTGTAGAAACTTGAT
>Ga0334889_1001572_pt1 | contig 29571 bp, 25 predicted proteins | sample GraSluR1_MG_2_FD_207222 | JGI IMG/M metagenome (GOLD analysis project Ga0334889, IMG submission 207222) | Sludge microbial communities from methane-producing bioreactor in Wageningen University, Netherlands - Granular Sludge_8_08-R1 | ecosystem: Engineered > Bioreactor > Anaerobic > Unclassified...
GATCTCGCCGGGGGGCGGCAGGTTGTCCGAGTCCTCCAGGCTTTCGTCCCGCAGCCAGAAGATGTCCAGGTTCACCTTGTCGCGCTTGACCAGCTCGTCGTAGGCGAACGCGCGCCAGCGCCCGTCGGGATTTCGCTTCTCCGTCCACGTCGCTTTGCGCTCCTGGCGGTGGCCGGGCTGGAAACACGCGACGAACTCGTCCAGGTCGCCGCGCTGCAACGGGTTGGTCTTCAGCGTGAACCGCATGTTCGTCCGCAGGTCGTAGATCCACAGCTTCTTCGTCCAGGCGGTCTCGCTGGCCGGCTTGCGATCGAAGAACAGCACGTTCGCCTTGACGCCCTGGGCGTAGAAAACGCCCGTGGGCAGCCGCAGCAGGGTGTGTACGTCGCACTCGTGCAGCAGCTTGCGGCGGATGGTCTCACCGGCCCCGCCCTCAAAGAGGACATTGTCCGGCACGACGATGGCCGCCCGGCCGTTGATCTGAAGCTGCGTTTTCACGTGCTGGAGGAAGTTCAACTGCTTGTTCTTGGTGGACGCCCAAAAGTCGTCCCGCACGATCACCTGGTCCTGCCGCTCCGCATCGCCCTCTTCATTGATGACCGCCATGCTGCTTTTCTTGCCGAACGGCGGGTTCGTGAGCACCATCGAGAATCGCTCGCCGGAATCGCTGCGGAGCGAATCCGCCACCGTGATGGGCGACTCGGCCGGGTCGATCCCGTGCAGGAACAGGTTCATGACGCACAGTCGGGCGGTGTTGTCCACGATCTCCCAGCCGCGCAGCGCCTCATTCTTGAGGTGCTTCTTCTGGTCCGGGTTCAGCTTGTGGTGGCGTGAGATGAACTCGTACGCGGCCAGCAGAAACCCGCCCGTCCCGCAGGCCGGGTCGCAGAGGGTCTCCCCCGGCCGGGGGTGCATGCAGTCCACGATGGCGGCGATCAGCGGCCGGGGCGTGAAATACTGCCCGGCCCCACCCTTGACGTCCTCCGCGTTCTTCTGGAGCAGGCCCTCGTAGGCGTCGCCCTTCACGTCGGCATCGAGGGTGAGCCAGCTCTCCCGGTCGATCAGGTCCACGATGAGCCGGCGCAGGTTGGCCGGGTCCTGGATCTTGTTCTGGGCCTTGCGGAAGATGATCCCCAGCATGCCCGGTTCTTTTCCCAGCCCTTCGAGCGTCTTGCGGTACTGGGTTTCCAGCGCGTCGCCGTCGAGCTTGATGAGCCGGGCCCAGGAGAACTTGTCGGGGATGCCGCCCGGCTTGTTGAACGGCGGCTTTGACCGCTCGTCCGCCATTTTCAGGAACAGCAGGTAGGTGAGCTGCTCGACGTAGTCGCCGTAGCTCAGGCCGTCGTCCCGCAGGACGTTGCAGTAGTTCCAGAGCTTCTGGACGATCTGTTGGGAGTGGTTGTTCATCGGTGGGGCCCGCCGCGAAACCGTTCTGGATCAACATACTCGCGTTGGATCAAGCCGGGGTGCAAGTGATCGAAGTCGCGATCCGTGGTAAGGAGTGTGCCCTCAACGACCCGTGCAACGGCCGCGATCCAGAGGTCGTTCTTCCCCATGTTCCGCGCCCCTCGCAGGTGACGCTGCGACGCGACGTCGAGTTCGGCGTAGGCCCCGAGGACCGCCGGCACGCTGATATCGACCGTCACAAGGTTATCCAGGAGCTGCGCGAGCTTTTGCCGCTTGGACTCGCCCCAGCCATTCAACTCCGCAAATGAGAGTGCCTCGCCGTGGGTGACAATGCAGATCACCGGACGGTACGCCTGGTCCCTCAGGTTGTACGTGGCATCCACATACCGTCCCAGCGGATCATCCCTGCAGAGATGCACGAGAACATTGGTATCCAGGACGTACAGTGAGGACGGTGTCAACTTATTCGTTCCAGCGTCTCGTAGACCCGCTCGTCCGACTCATCCCCCGGCCAGCGGCCGATGATGGCGTTGACGCCGGTCTGGGGGGCCTGCCGCCGTCGAAGGCCGGTCCGGTCGATGGGTGTCTCGAGCGATGGCGGAATGGAAGCCCAGATGCCGGGCCGTCCCTCGGCCGGCGACACCGTTTCGGCGTCGACGCGCAAGACGCGTCTGGAGGGCCGGTACACGGCATAGCCTTCGACACTGACCTGCCGGTTGAACAGGTCCTTCAGCCCGGCGAGCTCCCCCTCCAGAAGCACGCCGCGCACTTCGAAGGGTTCCCCTTCCAGTCGCAGGCTGAAGACCTGCCGACTTTCCCAGAGCATGTCCAGAATTCCGATTACGCGTACGCGGCGCGGCGCGGGCGTGGCTGCATGCAGGTCGGCGGCGGCCGTGATCAGATCGCGATCGACCGCGGGGGCTTCCGACGGTGTCCAGGCCAGTTCTCCCAGCTCCAGCCGGTCCACGTGGTGGTCAAAGACGTTCTTGAATCGCTGCATCTGCTTCAGCAGCGGTCGGTCAAAAGCATCGCTGTCGCGGTTTCGCGCGGTGATCTGACCGATGAGCTCGGCCAGCAGGTCGAAGCCCGTCAGATGCGGTTCCGGCCGCGTCGGCCACAGCTCACTCTGTTCATACAGCTCGGGCGCCGCCTCCCCCAGCAGGGGCACTTCGAAATGCAGAATCGTCCGCCCGTTGCCGGAGAAGTCCACGAACCGCACGTCGCTGGCGGTGCGCAGCCACCCGGGGCGTCGCCCGCGTGACGTGCTGCTGTTGAGGATGCGCATGCGCACCGTTTTGCGGACGGCCGGCGTGATCTCGGTCAACACCGGCCCAATCCGCTCGGGCGGGACCCGCTTTCCGTAGCCGTCGGGGCCGCTCAGGGTGATGGTCCGATGAGCATACATGAAGGCCCACCTCCTCTCACGCGGTCGACACCGGTTGCCGACCGCGTGTCACACATTCTACCTCCGCGGTCCCCCCACCGCACCGGGGCGCCGGGGGAATCGGCCTCCCTTCCCGCCGTGCCGTTCTTCCCGCTGCTTTCCAGCCCCGTGCGTCGGCACTCACCTCTCCCGGCGCCGCCGGCGGCACCACCATGCGATGCACCGGCGCCGGCATGTCATCGTGCGTGCGGCCGTCCAGTTCGCGGCCCGTTTCGCACTTCCGCACGCCGCCCCACTGCTTGACGATGGCGGAACCGCTCGGCGAACGTCTGCGCGTAGCAGTGCGCGCAGCCGGGGCTGACCTTGGTACACCCTCGCACGGGGTCCCAGGTCGCATCCGTCCACTCGATTTTCGAGTGATTGGCCATCGGACCTCCCGGCCAGGCTCCTAACAGAATCCTAACCGCCCCGTTTGGCCTTTTCAACCCCCCGGCGCCCCGCCCCGCCGCGCTTCGCCCGGCTGTGCGCAGGCCGCCGCTCCCGCTCCGCACGGATGCGGTCCAACAGCACCGACGCCGGTTCGTCGGTCGGGTTCTGCTCAACGAGTTTGCCCTCGAAGGCGTTCTTCAGAATGGACTGCCGGAGGCGGCTAGCTCGGATATTGCTGTTTCGCGCGGCTGTGTCGGCAGCCTCGACCAGCGACATGGCGTCTTCTACGGCTTCCACGATCACAGCCTGCTCCGATAGAGGCGGGATGGGTACCGGAATAACCGTTACCTTGGATACGCTCAACGTATAGAGGCCGCTTGTGGACGCCGCGACCTCCATAACGCGCTGTTGGCCAAGCGGCGAGTTCCAGTAGATGTCAAGGTACTTCGGGTCGCACTGCAGGGAGCGCGCTCGAATGATGTGGTTCTGGTGGACGCAGTCCGCGATGGAGCCATCCCACAGCGCACATCGCCCTATCTCTGACTTGCTGCCGTTCCCCTCGACGATGAGTAGGTCGCCGGCCTCAAGTCTGAGCCTGTCCAGTTCGCCGCAAAACAGCTCAATCTGATGAACGTCGCTCAAATCAAGCCGGCCTCGGAAGACGTTTGCGACGCGCAAGAATGGATGCGCGTTCTTGGAGGGGCGTCGCTTCGGTTGCTTCTGTATCCCCCCCTGAATCTCCGCAACCTGCCCAAGCGCTCCCCAGTACCACGTCTCCGGCAACTCCGGCAGGTCATCCTTCCGCGGGGCCAACGGTTCCCCGTATTTCCCCTTCCATCGGGTATCCTTGGCCGGTTTGCCTTTGGCCTTCATCTTCGCCAGTTCGGCTTCTTCCCAGCGGCGGCGGCGGTCGCGGAGGATGCGGTCCAGGAGCTTGGAGGCCGGTTCCACGTCGGGGTGGGCGGCCCGCCAGTCGGCGGTGAGCCGGCCGGTGCAGGCCGCCTTCAGGACCGCCGCCTTGTAGCGCTTCAGGTTCGCTTCCACCCGCCGCAGCGCCGCCACCCCCGCATCCAGCCGGGAAAACTGCTTCTCGATCTCGGCGACGATGCGATCTTGTTCAGGAAAAGGTGGGATCCGCAGCACCGATGACTCGAATTTGCCTTTGGTTATGTGGGCTAGACCCGCTCCGCCGTGAGCGGCGCGGATGTACTGAGCAAGATTGCGATTGATGGCATGCCTGAGGAACTTCTTGTTGAGGAAACGCTCGTCGAAGACCACGCGGAAGATGTGTTGATTAAGGTAGGCATCCTCGCCCCCCCATACGTGAGCGCCGAAGGACGTGCCTGGAGTCCCAGACCAGGCGAACAGAAGGTCCCCATTCCTGATTCTGAACTTCTCTGGAATCGAATCCGGGCAGTAGTTAAACGGAGCCTCCGGATCGTTCAGGTTTTGAATCCGGACGATGGGCAGTCCAGTCTGTTTCCAATGCGAGGGCTTGAAGGCGAACCCGTTGACAAGCGAGACCAATGAGCCAATTGAAGCGAACGCCCAGCCTTTTGGCAGGTCTTCGTACATCATGCCGCCAGCACCTCGTTCAGCTCATCCAGCAGCCTGTTGAACTCGTTCCCGAACACCTGGTACACCTTGCCGATGCCGCCCTCCTCGTTGAATGGGGTGTACTCGAAGTCGTCCACGGTGATCATCATGCTGGCCGCGATGGCGATCATGGCTCCCCCTCCTTCCGGGCGACGTACTTCTGATCCGGGTGGTTGGGCTCGTCCGGATGGAGGTACGCGAGCCGGCCCTCGGCGAGCAGGCGTTTGACGTTCCGTTTGCGCAGGTGCTCCCCCGCCCGGCCCGTCAGGGCGGCAAGTTCATCCAGACCCAACGGACGCCAGGCCGTCAGTCCGAGAATCACAGTGTCCAGGTCTTGGGATGCGGCCCGGGCGCCCAGCCTGGAGAGGGCGGCCTGAAGATCGGGCGGCAACTCCGCGCGCAAGGCCTCGAACTCCGGGCGCAAGGGGGGGGAACTCCGGGCGCAAGGGGGGGAACTCCGGGCGCAAGGGTTCGGGTTCTGTTTGGACCCCCAGGGCCGTGAGCAGGCGGGCACCGGAGCGGTAGTACGTCGCCGCCCCCTTTCCCACTTCGTCGGCGCGCTTCGCCTCGATCTCCACCGATTCGTCGCCGGAGCACAGCTTCTGCCAGAGACTGTCGAAGGAAGGCACGCTCATGCCGCCAGCACCTCGTTCAATTCATCCAGCAGCCTGTTGAACTCGTTGCCGAATACCTGGTACACCTTCCCGATGCCACCCTCCTCGTTGAACGGGGTGTACTCGAAATCGTCCACGGTGATCATCATGCTGGCCGCGATGTGGTCGCGGATCAGCGTCAGCCAGCGCATCTGCTCCGGCGTGAACCGCCGGCCGGCGGCCTCCTGGGACCGCAGCCAGTCGGCAAAGCGCTGCTCGACCACGTCGCCGTACGGCGTCAGCGTCTCGTCCTGCCGCAGGGCATGGCGGACCAGCGACACGATGTCGGTGAGCTGCTTGCCACCACTGCCCCTGACCTTCGACTTCTCCAGGGTTTCGTACGCCCGCCACAGGTGCTCGGGCGTCAGTTGCAGCGGCGGCTTTCTGATGGCGTCGGTGAGTTCCCTGATCTCCGAGAAGGTCAGCCGGCGGCGGTATGGCCGGCTGTAGAGCACCTGCAGCGCGGTGATTTCGTCGCGGTTCTCCTCGATGAACGTCTCGAATGACCGGATCGCCTGCCTGGCCCGGTCCCGGGCCTTGGCGTCGAAGCCGGCCTCCAGCAGTTCGTCCTGGCTGACGGTGTCGACGGTCTGCTCGAAGGACCGCTTGATCTCGACGATCGTGTTGCGGGCCTTCGCTTTCCGCAGCGGCGTGGTGGCCTCGGTGATCATGGCCGTCGCGGTCTGGCGAACCTGCGGGTCGGTGGGTCCCGGGGTGTTGTGCTCCGCCCGGGCCCGCTCCAACTGTTGGTCGGGGTCGATCGCGGCCACCAGGCCACTCACCACCTCGGTGAGCGTCCGGCCGCCGGTGGCCGCCTGGATCTCGGCCCGCTGGTCCTTGCTGAGTCGCTGGTCCAGCCGGGCCAGGCGGCCGGCCAGGGACGAGATGACATCCTCGTCGGTGCTGCCCAGGGCGACCGCTTCCACGAGCGTCGCGAAGGGGACCGTCCGCTTGCGCTCCAGGGGTTGGGTGTCGGTTTTGCAGGCCTCGCACACGCCGACCGCATCCACGATCACGAAATGCGTCTTGCTGCCGCCGTCGGGCGTGATGGCCTGGAAGTCGGTGTCATTGATGACGCGGACGCCGCGGCCTTTCATCTGCTCGAAGAACGTGCGGCTTTTCACCGAGCGCATGAAGAAGACGACCTCCAGCGGCTTGATGTCCGTGCCGGTGGCGATCATGTCCACGGTGACGGCGATGCGGGGCATGGGCGAGTTGCGGAACTCGGCGATGAGGTCCTCTGGCTTGGCCCCGGTCGTCTTGTAGGTGATCTTCCGGCAGAACTCGTTGCCCTTGCCGAACTCCTCGCGGACGATCTGGACGATGTCATCCGCGTGGGAATCGTCCTTCGCGAAGATCAGCGTTTTGGGCACCCAGGTCCGGCCGGGGAACAGGTCGGTGAACAGGGCGTCCCGGAAGGCCCGGACCACGGTGCGGATCTGGTCGGGGGCGACGACGTCGCGGTCGAGCTTTTTCTCGTCGTAGACCAGGTCCTCGTCGAGCAGTTCGTAGCGTTTGGCCCGGGTGTTGCGGTCGCGCTTGTCTACGTAGTAGCCGCGGTCGACCTGCGAGCCCTGCTCGGTGATGCGGGTCCGGATGCGGTACACGTCGAAGTTGACGTTTACGCGGTCGGCCACCGCCTGCTCGTGGTTGTATTCCATGACCAGGTTGCTGTCGAAGAAGCCGATGGTCTGCTTCGACGGGGTGGCGGTGAGCCCGATGATGTGGGCGTCAAAGTAGTCCAGGACCTGCCGCCAGAGGTTGTAGATGGACCGGTGGCATTCGTCCGTGACGATGAAGTCGAAGGTCTCGATGGGGATGCCCGGGTTGTACTCGACGGGGATGGGTTCCCGGTCGAGCGTGGGGCCGGTGTCGAAGATGCTGCCTTCCTCGAGCTCCGGATCGAGTTCCTCGCCCTTCAGGATGGAGTACAGCCGCTGGATGGTGGTGATGCAGACGCGGCTGACCTTGTCGATGGCGCTGCTTTGCAGGTGCTGGACGTTGTACAGCTCGGTGAACTTGCGGCCGTCGTCGGGCGTGACGAATTGCTGGAACTCCTTGAGGGTCTGGCGGCCCAGGTTGCCCCGGTCCACGATGAAGACCACGCGCCGGGCGTCGGCGTGGCGGATCAGGCGGTAGATGAAGTTCACCGCCGTGAAGGTCTTGCCGGAGCCGGTGCTCATCTGGATGAGCGAGCGGGGGCGGAAGTCGGCCAGCGACTGCTCCAGGTTGATGATGGCCCGCTGCTGGACCTCCCAGAGGCTGCCCGGCACCAGGGGCGTCATGCGGCGCAGCCGGGCGCGGAGCTGGCTGGCTTGTTGCGCCCATTCGATCAGAGTTTCGGGCCGGTGGAAGGTGAAGACCAGTCTGCTGCGGGCGTCCGGGTCGAGGCCGTTGGTGAAGCGGGTTTCTGCGCCGGTGCTTTCGTAGGCGAATGGCAGGGGGCGACGGTGGGCGGGCAGGTCAGGCCGGAGGCCTTGGGTGTACTTGGTGGACTGGATTTCGACGCCGGTGAGCGTGCTGCCCTCGGGTTTGGCCTCGACCACGCCGATCGCCTTGCCGTCGGCGTACAGCATGTAGTCGACTTCGTCGCCGCCCAGAAGCGGGAACTCGCGGATCGCGATGCCGCGGTTGGCGGTGATGTCCGCGTCGGCCCGGTCCTGAACCTGCCATCCGCAGGCGTCAAGCTGCCGGTCGATGTTCTCGCGGGCTTGCTCTTCCGGGGTCTTCGGCACGTGTCACCCTCGCGCTCAGTCGGACCTGTCCACCCCGCCCCAATTCCTCCGCCGGCCGGGGAGAAATCGATGGAGGGCAGTATAGCAGAAGGGGGGAAACGCAAAAACGGGGAAACGCAGAAACGCAAAAACGAAGAGGAAGGCGCCCGCCGCGGCGGGCAGGCTCCGTGACGGAGGGAAGACAGAAAGCAGAGAACAAAAAGCAAAAATGGGGGGGGAAGACCGGCTGGAAAGCCGGTCCCACAGCAGAGCCGGTCCCACAGCAGAGCCGGTCCCACAGCAAAGCCGGTCCCACAGCAGAGCCGGTCCCACAGCAGAGCCGGTCCCACAGCAGAGCCGGTCCCACAGCAGAGCCGGTCCCACAGCAGAGCCGGTCCCACAGCAGAGGCGGTCCCACAGCAGAGCCGGTCCCACAGCAGAGGTGGTGCCACAAGACCCGGCTCGCGCGTCCTGAACCGGATGCGTCATTCCCCTCCGGCAAAGGCCGCCTGGAATGCGGCGAAGTCGGCCAGATCCACGTCGTCGTCCTGGTCTGCGTCCGCCCGCGCACACTCGGCGGTGCTGGCGTGCGGGGGAGTGGGCTGGCCGGGGCCGGCCAGGCAGCGCAGGAAGCGCGCCGCGTCGTGGACCCCGACGAGGCCGTTGTGGTTGAGATCGCCGGGGATGCCCGGAACGAGCGGTTCGCCGCCGCCCAGGAAGCAGACGTCGTCGATCTCGATGTTGCCCACGCTGGAGTCGACCCCCAGCAGCTCGAAGAACTGGCTGACCTCCAGCAGGTTCACCCCGCCGAACACGGACATGGGGACCTCGATGACGTGGTACTGCCCATCGCGGGCGAACCCGTACGGGTCCTGCCCGTTGCGGAAGGTGATCCAGTGCTGCCCGACGTTGTCCGCGTTGCCGCTCTTGAGGCCGATCTGGAAGACCTGGGTGGAGGTGCTCTTGAGGGCGAACCGCAGCCGGCTGGAAGGCAGGCGGAACGCGCTCAGGTTGTATTTGACCCGTGGCATGAAGGCCGCCCCGAACCAGTTGAGCCCGGTGGCCGTGCTCAGGGCCATGCTTTCCGTGCCCTCATACGGCGTCTGGGGCAGGGGCACCATGGTGTTTTCCCAGATCCAGAAGTCCTGGTCGACGCCCAGCACGGCCGCACCGGCGGTCTGATGTGCGGCGGTTTCGGTGAAGATGCCGAAGTTGCCGTTTTGGGGGGCCGGGGCGGGCGGGCCGGGCGACCAGTAGACGTTGTCCACGTCGATGGTGAATGCGGAGGCGGGCCCGATGCCGCGGAGCATGAACACCTGTCGAATGGTTGCGTAGTCGATGTTGCCGAAGCGGGTCAGGGGAATCACGACCTCGTGCCACTGCCCGTCTCTCACCAGGCCGAACTGCTCCCCTCCGTTGACCAGGTTCAGCCAGCTCTCACCGGCGGCCGAACTGGCCACGCCGATGCCCAGCGTCATGGTGTTGGTGGTTTTCATGTGCAGGTGGAGGAAGCCGTCGGAGTAGTTCCGCATGTTGCGGTTGGTGCGGCAGGCGACGCCGAGTCCGAACCAGTCTCCGGGAGTCACGCTGAACCGCCAGGCGCTGCTGCCCTCGTAGGCGGGGGCGGCGCCGATGGTCACGTTGTGCCACGCGAAGAGGTCGGCGTCCACGTCGTACTGCACGGCGTTTTCGACGGGCGTCGTCTCGGTGAAGACGCCGAAGTCGCCGGTCTCCTCCAGGTCGACCCCGTGGGTCAGGTCGGTGTATCCGTTGTCGTACAGGCGGACCCAGTCCACGTACATGCGGGCCGGAAAGGGCGCGGTGATGAGGTTCGGGTCGGTGATGTCGACGAAGTTGATTCCTCCGACGGCCAGGTTCAGCACGATGAAGAACGGCCGGTGGAATTCCTCCAGGGAGTTCTCCTCGATCGTGGAGATGTCCATGGTCCAGAACGGCGTGCCGTCGATGGAGGCGGTGAGCAGTTGGGGCGTCCAGTCCATGGTGTAGACGTGGAAGTCCTCGTTCAGGTCCACGGGCGCGTTGTAGTTGTTCCCGTAGCCGGCGTACGCGCCGTTGTAGTCCCAGTGCGCTGCGGCGAAGACGCGCCGGTTGACCACGCCGGCCGCGATCGCGTCGTGGTGGCCCATTTCCAGGATGTCGATCTCGCCGCACTTGGGCCAGGCCGACTGCCCGATGTTGTCGCCCAGCAGCCAGAAGGCCGGCCACAGGCCGTTTGCGAGGTCGGGCACGCGGATGCGGGCCTCGATGCGTCCGTAGCGGAAGGCGAGCCGGCCGTGCGTCTTGAGTCGAGCGGAAGTGAACTGCTTGCCCAGGAAGGCCTCGCGCCGGGCCTCGATGACGAGCAGGCCGTCCTCGATGCGAACATTCTCCGGGCGGTCGGTGTAGTACTGAAGTTCCTGGTTACCGAATCCCCCGCCGCCGCCGTCGAAGGTCCACGTGCCGCGGTCCACGGCGGCGCCGTTGAACTCGTCGGACCAGATGAGCGTCTGTGCGGAAGCCGCGCCCGCGAGCACGGCCGGAATCAGGGCCGTTGTGAATCGTGCGATCGTTTGCATGTTTCCCATCCGTAAAGAAGGACCCAGCGGAACCAGGACCGACGGATCGTGCGACGCTACTTCTGCGCCGGCCGCGTATTCCGTTCTTCACTCTCGATCGTGCATCAGCCCTTTCCCGATTGGACCGGAACGATCGCTTTGAAGGACTCTGGTGACGCCTCGGCGACAGGCCGTGTTGACGTCGGTCGCTGAGGCAATCGTACTCGATGGCGAGCGCGACTCCAAAAGAAGGCGCTGCACCTCGTGTTTTTGCGCGGAATCGGGGCTGCAACTGTTTCATGCGACTGCGAAGTGAGCGACAGCATCGCGCGCGTCGGGTTTCGGCGTGAGCATTGGTTGTGGGCTGTGCGCGGCTTGGTTGCGAAGTCCGCGTTCGTCGACCGGCGGTTTGCGTTGCTCGCGCGCGACTGTTGTGGTACGGCGCGAAGCTCGTGCGCGTTCATTGGTCGACAGCGGACATGCGAAGGCGTGCCGGGGATGATCGAGCGCAGGCACTTCACTCTGCGGCGTGCATGGAGGGCGTGACGCCACGGCCCGCGGCGCCAGAGGTCTCCCGTGGACCGTATATGCAGGGTCACTATGCATCTTGTTCTTGACAGCGTGTAACGATACGCTTAAGAGATTGGCCGTTTTTGGATTGACTCTGTCCTACCGACAAGGAGCCCCCCATGACTCGTCCAGATGTGCGTGCGTGGACCCGAGGGTTGATGTTGTTGTCGCCGGCGTTCGTTCTGGCGCTGACGGCCGGCTGTCAGCAGGGCCGGATGACCACCGGCGGCGTGCGTGCCATCTGGGTCACGCGGGGCGACTATCGAACGGCGGAGGACGTCACGCAGATCATGGAAGACTGCCGCCAGGGCGGCTTCAACACGGTGATCTTCCAGGTTCGAGGGAACGGCACCGCCTTCTATCCGTCGAAGTTCGAGCCGTGGGCGGAGCAATTTGACTTTCAGTCGCCCGGTTTTGACCCGCTGAAGGTGGCGTGCCAGGAAGCCCACTCGCGCGGGTTGGAACTGCACGCCTGGGTCAACGTGCTGCCTGCCTGGCGCGGTGCGGAGCCGCCGGCCTGCCCGGACCAGCTCTACCACAAACACCCGGAGTGGTTCTGGTATGACCAGCACGGCGTCCGCCAGCCGCTCACCGCGACGTTCTACGTCAGTCTCAACCCCTGCCTGCCGGAGGTGCGAGAGTATCTCGTGGACGTGTTCCGGGAGATCGTCGCGAATTATCCCGTGGACGGGCTGCATATGGACTACATCCGGTTCCCCAGCGAGCCGCCGGCCATTCCGCAAGGGTCGGACATTGACTACCCGCGCGACGCCCGAACGCTCGCGCTGTACAAGAAGGAAACCGGCCTGACGCCGGACGACGACCGCGCCGCGTGGAACCGGTGGCGCACAGAGAAGGTGACAAAGCTGGTGGCCGACATTCATTCCATGATGCGCTGGACGAAGCCGGCGGCGGCGTTGACGGCGTCCGTCGGGGCCGCGTACGAAGAAAGCCTGCGCTTCTTCCGCGATGATCGGCAATGGGTGAAGGACGGACTGATCGACGCCGCATTTCTGATGAATTACCAGGCCGACCTGGCCGGGTTTGATTCCCAAATGGCGGGTTGGATGCCGCTGAAGGACACGGTGACGGTGGTGCCCGGGCTGTGGTTCGCGCCGCGGCTGGAAACCGCCGAAGGCATCGAGGTGGTGCGGCAGCAGATCCAGTCTGCCGAGGCGAAGACGGGCAACTACTGCGTGTTCAGCTATGCCGCATTGTTCGAGGTGCGCGACAACCGGGACCGGTTTGGCGAAGAGAACGCCCCGCGGCGTGCCGAGGATGAGGCCTACCGACGACGTGCGGCTCGCCGCGAAGCCCTGCTGCCGGTGACGAAACTTGCGCCGCCGGCGTGACGATGGGCCTGATCCATCGCTTTCTGGAAGACCGGACCTGGGAGCAGGACCAGCAGGCAATCGGCGGCTGTGCTATTCTTCACCCATCGGGGCGAAGCCGTACCGCTCCTGCGGCTGCATCGGAGGTTGCGATTCGGTTTGCTTCGTTTTCGGGTCGGAGTCGCCGGAATCGCCCGTGTAGCGCATCGCCACTACGACACCTGCCACGAGGAGCCCCAGAATCACGAGGGTCTTGACCAGCTTGCCCATGTTTGTCGTCCTTTCGCGCGCAGTCGGCGATCGCGTAGTCCGTGTGGACGAGTCTTGCGTGCCAACCGGCTTCTGTCCGGCATCGCTCCGGCAGCGGTGGCACGAAAGAACTCTATACCGAGGCGTCCGGTCGGGTGCAACTCCGAATCGGGCGAAGGGATGGCTCGCGGGTGCGCGCGGCGTTGTTTCACGGGAAGGCCGGTCCGGTGGCGAGGGGCTACGGGGCGTACTGAACCTGGGTGACCTGGCCGAGGTAGCGGGCCTCCTGTCCCTCCGTGCGGGTGGTCAGGTCGATCCGTACGATTCCGCCGGGCACGTCCGGGTTCGTGTACACGGTGGCGGTCGGCGCGGTCCCCCATTCTTCGTACGTTCCTTTCGCCCAGACGGTCCGAACGCGGCAGGGGTGCGTCTGATCGCCGATGGAAAGGGGCTGCTCCTCCAGGCCCTCCCGGATCGTGCTGTCCGGCGCGGTGAACGGATGCTCGTAGGAGTCGATGCGGGCCATCACGACAAACAGGCGGTGTACGGGGGCCGTGGTCTCCTCCTGGTTGACCAGCACAAACGTACGTTCGAGCATCAGCTTGTCGGGCTCCACGGAGACGAGTGTCTCGCGGATGCGGATCGGCTCTCGCCAGTCTTCCTGGATGTGAAAGCCCTCGAGAAGGGTCCACGTCCCGGGCCGGAAGGACGCCCAGCGCTCGTAGTCCGGGTTGGGCACCTGGGTGGCCGCGAACTGCGCTTCGGCCCCTCCCCGGATCGCCTTGCCCATCACCAGGGGGGCGACCACCGCCTGCACGAACCGCGCGTTCACCACGTCCGTATGTCCGCCCAGGTAGCCGTACTGGGCGAACTCCTCCTCCCAGGGCACGTCGATGATTTTTGCGTATTGGCGCCGGGTTTCGGCGCCGGCCGACGGCGGCCATCGAATGCCGTCCACGCCGATGGTGCCGACCGAGGCGGGCTCGCGGTCGGCGGTGCCGCTGAGCGGCACCAGGAAGCGGAGCACGGCGTCGTTGTCGGAGCTGAAGACGAACGCGTGGCGATCCACACGCTTCAGGGCTGCGGTGAGGTCGTAGGTCGAGCTTACCGAGCCGGCGAAGAGAAAGACGTCTCGGACGGTGACCTCCTCGGGCAGCGCTTCCAGGGCGTATACGCAGATGGCCGTCCCGGCGGACAGGCCCATCAGCGTGACCGGGGCGCCGGGGTGCGCCGGGGCATACTGCCGGATCTTCCTCGCGAGCTCACCGGCCTTGCGGCGCTTGTACTCGACGCTGGTGGCCTGATCGGCCGCGGCGCCGAGCCCGGTCTGCCATCGGAACATCGTGCCGCTGCCCGCGTAGCCCGCCCGCTTCATGCCTCTGCGGATGCCGCCGCTCCAGTTGCGAAACACGGAGCCGCCGCCCGCCCCGTCGCAGTAGAAGATGCAGCCCTCTTTCATGCGGGCCGGGCGGTCAGCCCCCGTGGCCCGGCAACCGCCGCCTGCCCCCAGCGCGGCCAGCCCCAAGACTCCCACGCTGATGCGAAGGAACCGCCGCGTCTGCTTTTGTACGCCGTTCATGGGAGACTCCTCCGAAGCGTATGCGTGACCCCGCGACGAGAGATTATGTCCTTCAGTGCGAGTTCGTCCATCCCACCTTCCGCGCGACCGCCATCGCGTCACCTCGCCAGCCGATTGCGGAAGAGGAGCAGGACTCGCTCCGTGTCGCTGAGAGATCGGATGTCCTCGATGCGTTGCCGCATGGCAGCCGGGTGATCGGTAATGATGTTGTCCACGCCGAGCTCCACCATGCGGTCCGTTTGTTCCGGGGTGTTGACCGTCCAGACGTGCACAGGCATATTCCGTGACTTGGCCGATGCGATCAGGGATTCCGTGGCGAGCGTCCGGTTGATGCTCAGAAAGTCCACGTTCAGCCTGGTCGGATCGCCCACGGCCCTGGCCACAATGTAGCCGATCGGAATTCGATCCGTGCGAGCCCGCACCTGCATCAGGGCGTCATAGGAGAGGGAGGAAAGCACGCAGCGCGACGCGAAGCCCTTGGCCTCGATGACTTCTATGGTGCGGGCCACGAGCACGTCCGGCGATCCGTATGGCTTTAATTCGACGTTCAGGCGGATGCGGTCGCCCGCCGCGTCGATCACTTCCGCCAGGGTCGGAATCCGAACGCCGGCGTACTGGGCGTCAAACCAGCCCCCGGCGTCCACGGATCGCAGCTCCTCGAGGCCGGCCTCCGTGATCTTGCGGGGCAGGCCGGCCAGCCGCCGAAGATCTTCGTCGTGGACAACGACAACCTCGCCATCGGCGGTCAATTGCACGTCAATCTCGGCGTACTCCGCGCCGGCGTCGATCGCCATTTCGATGGCGGGCACCGTGTTCTCCGGGGCTCGCGAAGAGTCTCCGCGGTGGGCCGTGACGTCAATGCGATCACTCACGCCCAGACTCTCCAGGATTGCGACGCCGGCCGCTGCACTCAGGGCGACCGCGATCGCCGCTCCCGCAAGCAGCGCGACCGGTCGCAACCAGCGACGCGGAGGTTCGACCGGGGGTGCCTCGTCCGTTGCGGTGAGCTCGGACAAACCGTACGAGTGAGCCCGGCTGATCTGTCGATACAACACCACGATCAGGAACGCATGGGTTACCGCGGTCAGAAGCGACAGTAGAAAAATGCCGGCCGCGTGGACCATCAGCAGACCTGCCGCCAATAGCGCGCCTCGGCCCGGCGACGTGCCGAACCGCCCCAGCAGCCATTCGCTTGCCCCATCCAGCAGCCAGACTCCGACGCCCGTCGCCAGAGCCAGAATGGCGGCAACGCCCAGCACGACACGTCCGATGTACCACCGGCGGCCGCGGGTCCACTTTGCGCTCAACCGCAGGGCACCGACGCCGCCCGTGCCGAGGAACAGGCACAAGGGCAGCGCGAAGACCCACCGAACGTAGAGCCAGCCGAGCACGGTCAGCAGTCCTGCCGCGAGAACGGCCCCGATCGACACGCCCACCCAGAAGATCGGCGGACGTTCCACCCAGAGGTAATTGATGTCCAGCGCGGACCACGCCAACCACCAAACCAGACCGGCCAGGGCCAGAAAGGGAAGGGCGGCCACCAGGAACACCGCAAACTGGATCAGGGCCAGCAGCATCAGTTGCGGAGCTCGCCGCAGGGATCGCAGCAGCGCGGAAACGAACGATCCGCCTGCGGTGTTCGGATGCCCGGTCGCGATCAGCATCAGCCCGGCCTGTTCGAGGTATGTCTCGAACAGCGCGCAGGCGACGGCCAACGTGAGGGCCAGCAGGCCGGGGATACTAAACGCAAAGGACGCAATATCCGTGTTTGCCACGGAAAAGCGGCCGGTCGTTGCGATGATCCGGGCCAGGGCAAAGGCGGAGAGCGGCACCAGAACCAGCGCGGCGAGCGCCCGGAAAACCAGTGCATAGGCCGTGACGGCTCCGAGGCGTGGCGCCATCAGGACCGCCGCCTGCCCCACGACGGTCGGTTGGTGACCTTCGTACAATTGTTCAACCGCCATGCGATTTTGCCCGCGAACCAACGCTCGTCTGCGCTTGCACTATAGCCCGGGGAGGTTCCCACCGCCACCACGCGGGTGTTCGACTTTCCGGGCGTCGATGTGGGAGCGACGGCCGGCACACACTGAGTCGTCCTTGATCGACAGAGCAGGCCGACCGGCCCTCCCGCGTTCAGTCGGCGTCCGGACCTTGCCTTCCGTTATGCACCGCGCCATGATGCTTGCGGCCGCGGAGGGCTTCATGAAGCGTCGTGAGCGGCCGTCACGTGGCGGCCTTTCTCGGCGCGCTGCATGCTGTGTTTTCTCGGGCTGGGGGTTGTTCTACCCATGCATGTTTCCGCGCGAATTCTCTGTGCCCTCGGGCTCTACGTCCTGGTTTCTTTTCTCGCCATGATGGGCGTGCCCTGGCTTTGCATGAAGGCTGGGCTCGGGCCGCTGTGCCCCTGGTGCATTCGGTCGGGCCTGGTTACACAGGCAACATTCCTGGTGCTGGCCCTGGTTTTCATGCGCGTGATCGGCAGCGGCGACTGGGCTCGCTTCGGAATGAAGCTTGCGCGGCCGGCCATCGTGCTACGCGCGGTTGCGATCAGCGCGGCGGCCATGCTGGTACTGATGTCGCCGCTGCTGGTGCTGTGGATGGTGAGCCCGGCGCCCGCGGGCGAGGGACCGGGCGGGCCGGGGCCGGCCTCCGGCAGCCTTCTCCACACGATTCTCTTCGTTTGGCTGATCGCCAGTACGTGCGAGGAGGTCTTCTACCGAGGCCTGTTGCAGGGGTTTCTGTCGCCGCTGGCTGCGTATGGCGTGCGGTTATGGTTCGTTCGGATCCGCTTTCCCGTCGCCTTCTGCGCTGCGCTGTTTGGGCTCAGCCACCTGTGCCTGGTGGGCATGGTGCCGCCGCCGCTGCTGGCGTCCATTCTGGTGTCCACGACGGTGGCCGGGCTGGTGGCCGGGTACTACCGTGAACAGACAGGGAGTCTGCTTCCGGCCATTGCGGCGCATGTGACGTTCAATGTCGTTGGAACGCTGACACCGTTGCTTCTTTCCGGAAGATAGCGTCTGCCGCAATTGCACGCACTCACCGACAGGTCCGAGGGCGGGTTATCGGGCGTGGCGGTGCGGACGGTGTGGGTTTCACCTCAGGAAGTGCCCCGCTTTTCCGATCCATCCGTATGTGCCGCAGGTGGCACGGTGCATCCGGTCCCGGGTGGGCGTCGCGCGCGTCGACTCCGAACGGGGTTCGTGCATAAGGGGGTGCCATGCAGATTCAGCAACTGACAGTCCCGGGCGGGTGTGAGACGTACGATTTCTCGAAGATCGCGAGTCAGGATGACAATGGTCTCGTACTTGTCTTCGGCGCGGTGGCGCGGTTTGAGCGCGCCGACCTCGCCCCGGCATTGAGGAGCGCTTTTCCGAAAGCGTCGATCGTCGGTTGCACGACGGCCGGCGAGATTTCCGGCGCGGGGGTCACGGATGATTCGCTGACGCTGACGGCCGTCCGGTTTGACTCGGCGACGATTCGAACCTGCTGCGAGCCGGTACCCCGGATGCAGGATTCCGAAGATGCCGGTCGGCGGCTGGGCGCGGCCCTGGCCGGGTCGGATTTGCGGTACGTATTGGTCCTGGGCGACGGCGTGGGCGTGAACGGGGCGGCGCTGGTCAAGGGTGTCACCGCGTGCATGGATCCGGGCGTGTCCGTTTCCGGCGGTTTGGCCGGCGACGCAGGCAAGTTCGAGCGTACGTGGCTGGTGCATAACGAGTTGGTGCAGACGAAGGTCGTTCTGGCGGTGGGGTTCTACGGGAACGCCCTGCGGGTCCGGCACGGGTGTGCCGGGGGGTGGACGGTGTTCGGCCCGCGACGAAAGGTCACCAAGGTCCTGGACAACGTGGTCTACGAACTGGACGGCCGGCGCATTCTGGACATGTATGAGGAATACCTGGGCGAGGAGGCGAAGGGCCTTCCGATCTCAGGTCTGCTCTATCCGCTGGCGATCCTCTCGGAGAACCGGGAAGAGACGGGGATCATCCGCACGATGCTGGAAATCAATCGGGAGGAGGGGTCCGTCGCGTTTGCGGGCGGCATTGACGAGGGCAGCGTGGTCCAGTTGATGTGTGCGGACGAGGCGGAGTTGATTGCAGGAGCGGTGCTGTCGGCGTCGCAGAGCCGGATCGAAGCGCCCGGGCCGCACGATGCGCTCGCGATCCTGATCAGTTGTGTCGGTCGGCGGCTTTTGCTGGAGGGGCGGGTTTCGCAGGAGGTCCGTGCGGTCATCCGGGAGCTGGGGGCGGATTTCCGCTACACGGGCTTCTACTCCAACGGGGAGATCAGCCCGTTCCCGCCGACCGGCCGCTGTGCGTTCCACAACGAGACCATGACCATCACAACGCTGTGTGAGGCACGCGCCTGATGTCGAATGAGGTTCGGCAGCAGATCGTGGATTCGTTTCTGACGGCGGAGTCCGACGAGGGGGATCGGGTCCTGTCGGACTACCTGCGCTGCGCCTCGCCGGAGGACGTTCTGGCGCTGTTTCGGGAGATCCGCGTCCGGCACGTTCATTTGTCGAAGTCGGCCCATCGCGCTCGCCGAGCCCTGCGGATCAGCACGGAGGAGGCCAACCGGGCGAACGAGGGGCTGCTGGACGAGATTGCCGAACGCAAACAGGTGGAGGCGCATCTGCAACAGGCAAAGGACGCCGCCGAAGCGGCCACGCGCGCCAAGAGTGAATTCCTCGCCAACATGAGCCACGAGATTCGCACGCCGATGACGGCCATTCTGGGGTATGCGGAGGTGCTGCTGGAGGAAGAGCAGCTCGACGCCATGCCGCCGGAGCGTGTGGAGGCGCTCCGGACGATTCGGCGGAACGGCGAGTATCTGCTGGGGATCATCAATGACATTCTGGACCTCTCCAAGATCGAGGCCGGCCGCTTCACGATTGAGCGGATCCGCTGCTCGCCCTGCCAGATCGTGGCCGACGTCGCCTCGATGATGCGGGTGCGTGCCGACGCGAAGGGGCTGCCGCTTGATATCGAGTACGACGAGCCCATTCCGGAGACGATCGAGACCGACCCGATGCGCTTGCGGCAGATTCTCATCAACGTAATCGGCAACGCGATCAAGTTCACCGAAGTGGGCCGGGTTCAGCTTCGGGTCTCGCTGACGGACGATTTGCACGCCCCGATGATGCACTTCGATGTGGCGGACACCGGGGTAGGCATGAACACCGTACAGGTCGCCGCGCTGTACCAGCCGTTCACCCAGGCGGACGCGTCCACCACGCGCCGATTCGGCGGCACGGGCCTGGGTCTGGCTATCAGCAAGCGGCTGGCGGCGGAGTTGGGGGGCGAACTCACCCTCGTGGAGACCGTCGAGCGGTTGGGGACGCGGTTCCGCATCTCGGTGGCCACGGGATCGTTGTCCGGAGTGAAGCGTACCGCAGACCCCCGGTCGGCCACGACCGTGAAGGGCGGACCGGCCGAAAGCCGATCCCAGATCGACGTGCCCGTGCTGGCCGGGTGCCGCATTCTGCTCGCGGAAGACGGCCCGGACAACCAGCGGCTGCTCTGCCACGTCCTGCAGCGGGCGGGCGCGCACGTGACCCTGGTGGAGAACGGCCGGCTGGCCGTCGAGGCCGCAACGGCGGCACGCGACGCCGGCGACCCATTCAGCGTCATTCTGATGGACATGCAGATGCCGGTCATGGACGGCTATCAGGCCACCGGCCACTTGCGTCGGCATGGCTATACGGGTTCGATCGTGGCGTTGACCGCACATGCCATGGCGGGCGACCGGCAGCGGTGCCTTCGCGCCGGCTGCGACGACTACGCCATCAAGCCCATCGACCGCAAGGCGCTCATCGAGACGATTCGCAGACAACTGACGCCCGTCGGGGCGTCAAACCCTCATTGACCCACCCGCGCTGACGTCCCCGACGCGTCCGGTCAGTTCCGGGGTGTCGCTCCGCCCGGGATGGCGGTCAGGCGACGAAGCGAGTACATTCCGCTGTTCGGGCCGGAGGAGAGGAGGCGTTCATGTCTGCCTGGCGCGGAGTTCTTCTCTGGATGGTGACCGGCCTGTCGGCAGCCTCTGCCACGGAGCCGAACCGAGTCGAGTCGGCTGAGCTCTATACGGTCGGTCCACCTCTTCGAAGTGGACACTTGAAGGTCGGCGCCCTCCACGAGATCTATTATGCGTTGCATGGGAACCCGGAGGGCCGGCCGGTCTTCGTTCTTCACGGGGGGCCCGGCGTCGGGTGCTACCCCCGACTGACGCAGTACTTCAATCCCGACAAGTTCCTGATCGTGCTTCACGACCAGCGGGGGGCAGGGCGCAGCCGGCCGGCAGGCGAGATTCGGGAGAACACCACGCAGCACCTGGTGGAGGACATCGAGCGACTGCGGGAGCACCTGGGCATCACGGAGAAGGTTCTGATGTTCGGCGGGTCGTGGGGATCGACTCTTGCCCTCGCCTACGCCGAAACGCATCCGGAGCAAGTCCGGGGCCTGATCGTGCGTGGTGTCTTCACGGCAAGTGCCGAAGAGCCGCTGAATGGTTTCGTCGGCCCCATGCCGCGCGCGTTCTTTCCGGATGCGGCGGCGGAGTTCGACGCGGCCCTGCCCGCAGAGTACCGGGCGTTCGAGCCGAAGCGGCTGCTCGAGCTGTTCTCCGGCGACGACAAGGCGACGCAGCGCCGGGTGGCCGACGCATGGATCCGCTGTGCGATCCGGACCGGCAAGCTGCACTTGTCGGACGAGGAGTTGAAGGGTGGTTGGGGCGATTACGATGCGGTTCCGGGCGCCCGGATCGACTGCCACTATGCGGCGAATGGGTTCTTCCTTGAACCAGGCCAGCTTCTTCAGGATGCAGACCGGCTCAAAGATATTCCCATTACGATCATCAACGGGCGGTACGATCTGATCTGCCCGCCGATCACGGCCTGGCGGTTGCACGAGCGATTGCCGAAATCCAGGCTCGTGATCGTGGAGGAGGCGGGACATTCCGAATCGGAGCCTGGCATCACCGCGGCGTTGCTCGAGGCCGTTCGGACATACGAATAAGGAGGATCATCCATGTGAGGAGCCTGCCCGTGGAGAACGTGGCGGGCGGTCGTGGAGAGGAGACAGCGCGGTGAGCCCGGACGATACGGGTGGCCTTGAAAAGCTCGGTCGAGTCGGGGACGCTCGGGGGCGACCCGGGCAAGAGGGTGACGATGCGCGGACCCGACGCAATCACGCTTGCGCATCAGTGGCGGATCGTGGACGCCCGCGGTCGTACCGTGACCCAGGCGGATCCGGTCGCCCTGTACATTCTGCGCCAACACGACGTCGTCGATTCCGATGCGCTGCAGGCCATTGCGAATGAAGAGGGTGTACGCATCGGGATCAGGGAGCGCATGGCATTGGTGGGTGGTCTCTGTGCCGCCCTGCTCGTGATGGGGCTTTTCACATATGCGCTGCTCACCGGCGACATTGGTAATGCCCCCCTGGCGAAGTCTGCCGGCCTGCTCTACCTCTGCTCTCTCCCCTGGATCATCTGGTACGGCATCAAGCGGAAACGCTTTGGAGACGTCGCGGGAGCGATGCTCCGTAACCAGCGCTGCCCGCACTGCGGCTACGATCTGCGCCTGCTTCCCACCGACCCGGTGGACGGTGCGACCGTGTGTCCCGAGTGCGGATATGCGTGGATGATGAAAGGCGCCAAGGAATGAGTTGGATCTGGCCGGACTATGTTCAACGCGAGCTGCCGCTCACTCCGCAGGATCGCAAGGCCGTCCACCGTGATGCCTGGAAGCTCTGGTGGGCAAACAAGTGGAACCTTGTGCTGTATCTGGCTCTCCCCGCCGTCTACCTGCTGACTGTGTTTTCCGCCAGCGAGGCGGGCGGACAACTGGCCACCCTGATCGGCGTGGGCGGATGGATTCATCGGTTGTTCCGGGCCGGGGCTCCGTTTGCGCTGCTCGTCGCCTGTTTTGTGGTGGGCGGGGCGGTCCTCCAGCGGCTGCGTTTCGCGCCCTGCGTGTACCGGGCTCTTCGCCATCACGGTTACGACGTGTGCGCACAGTGCGGTTACTGGCTGCGCGGTCTGGGGGACGACGTTCTGCGCTGTCCGGAATGCGGCATGCCGCGCGAATAGAGATGATTGCAGGCATCGTCCTGGCATTTTCCAGTGTCCATATCTTGCCGCATCCTTGTCAGCGGAGCCGCTGACGGAATCGTTCGCAGAACCGTCAGCCGTCCCTATGGGACCGGGGTGTTGGGAAGAGGTTGCGCGTTCCCGGCCTTGAAAGGTCGGTCTTTGCGCGGATGCTGAGGTGTCTGGCCCATGAATGCAGTCCGGCGATTCATCGCCGGCATTTCGCCCGGACGATATCGGATACTCGGCGCAAGTGTCTGCAACGGAGGTGAGTTCAATGATCGGCTTGAAGCATTGCGTTGCGAAATGGCTGTTTACCGCCTGGACCTTCGTTGTGTCGACGAGTGGTGTTTTCGCCGTCGCCAACGGGGAGAACCTGATCAGCCACGGCTCCTTTGAAGGCTCCGTCGTCGGTGGACTGCCGACGGGCTGGGTGGTCCAGGCGACGAGACCCGCCTTGTCCCCGCAGACCCGCACCGCGGACGAGGACGGCCGGCGTTATCTGCACATGACGGGTGGTGGCAATCCCGACTGCGTCGGGGGAGTGTCGACGCAGGCCGGCATCATCGCCGGCAAGACGTACTGGTTCCGCGTGCGGTTCCGAAAGAGCGACTGCGTGAACCCCATTCGGCCCCTTCTGTTCGAGGTCGCGGCGAACGAAAGCTCCCGGCAGATGTTGGAGTTCCATCGCTTGAAAGACGGTTGGGTGGAAGGCGAAGCCAGAGTCTGCTTTCCGGGTGAAGGGCTCGTAAACGCGGACGTGCGCATCCTCTACCGCCTGTGCGCCCGGGGCGAGGTGTGGATTGAAAACGTTTCCCTGGTTGAGACCGACGCGGTTCCATCACGTCTGGCGAGAATCGTCTGCACAGGTGGTCCGGACACCCTGGAGAAATACGGACTGCCGGCGTTTCGCAAGGCCCTCGACGTCATGGGGCAGGCGAAGGTCGACCTGGCGCTGCTGCCTGAGTGCTTCCACGGGGAGGATGTCCAGGAACCGCTTTCCGGCCCGTCCGCGACGTTGATGTCGGAGAAAGCCGCCAAGTACGGGATGTACGTCGCGGGGACCATCGGCCTGTACGACAAGGTGTCGGATCGTCTTTTCAATGCGGCGCTTCTCTTTGACCGGAAAGGAAAACTGATCGGGCGATATGACAAGATTCACCTTCACGGTCCGGAGCTTCACCCGGGCGGCGTGACGCCAGGCGACGATGCCCCCGTTTTCCAGACAGACTTCGGCAAGGTGGGCTTCATGACTTGTGCCGACAGTTGGTTCACGGACGTGGCCGAGCTGGTCGCCCTGCGCGGCGCGGACATCCTGCTGTTCCCGAGCCTGAATTACGATCGGGGATTGATGCACGCGCGCTCGCTGGACAATCGCATCAACATCGTGGCCAGCTCTCGCGCGGGAGGCTGTGGCGTCTGGGATAGCGACGGCAACGAGGTGCTCGCCCCCTCTTCCGAAAAAAGCGACGGGTCGGCCCATCCAGATGTGGTGAAGACCCGGGTGGACGGTCTGGACATCCTGATGGTCACGCTGGACCTCCATGATCCTGCCGTCGGCGGGTCCCGTTCTCCTGCGATCCGCACCAGGAGACACACGGGCAATCAACGGACCTGGCTGGAGGGCCCCATCCTCCGCGAGAAAGACCGCTGGTGGGTGGACTAGCGCGTTTCCGACAACAGGTCTGAGACGGGGACCCGGCCGGTCTTGGTGACCGCGTTGCTGAAAACCGAGTAAGGCAGACGCATACGGTCAACGTTTCGGAGCCGGTCGCGTGCGGCGGAGGAGGGCGGCGTACTCCTTCTCGATCTTTTTCAGGCGTTTCTGCAAGGCGGCGTCCACGCCGGTGTAGGGCTGTCGGGCGGTGGTCAGCGCCACGAACCACTTCACGAGACTGGCGAAGTCGGACACGCTGATGTACTCCGGCCCGATGCGCCCGGTGCGGGTGTTCATGTTGTGATAGTTGCCCAGGGCGACGCAGATGCCGGTGGCCTCGTAGCCGAGCTGACAGTAGGCGGTGGATTCGCACGTGCCGCCGTCCATCAGTCGGCGCTGGTAGGTGAAGACCTTGTCGGTCTTGCGCAGATCCTCGGCGACGGCCTGGCAGTAGCGGGTCGCAGGCGAGTAATAAGTCGTGGCCTTGTCGCCCACGCGCAGGATCGGACCGTCGCCGATCCGGGCGTTGGGGCGTTCCGCGCTGGTCTCGATGGCCACCACGACGCATCGACCGGGGATGGTACGGGCGCGGCAGGCCGCCATGGCCCCGACGAAGCCGACCTCCTCCGCCCGGGTGAACAGGAAGTATGCCTCCGTCCGGGCACGGGTGCGGGCCAGCGTCTCCAGGCAGCAGAGCATGGCCGCCACGCCGGCCAGATCGTCGCAGGCCCGGGCGTAGAACCGGCCGTTGCGAATCCGTGCATCCGGCAGGTCCCACATGCCCGGCGATCCCGCGGGGACGCGGGCGGGTACGTCGATCTCCGCGCTGGCCACCTTGCGGGCAGCGCCCTTTCCGGTGGTCCGGGTGGACACGATGCGCCCGCGGACCCAGTGATCGTCCACGCGAAAGCGGACGCGGGCATCCGTGAAATACTCCGGCTTCACCCCGCCGCGCCAGGCGGCGCGAACCCGATGGCCGCTCCTCACGTCCTCCGCGACGAAGCCGGGATGATCGGTATGGGCGGTCAGGCAGACGGGGTGGGCCACACGAGTGGCGCCATGGCGATAGTGAACCAGAAGGTTCCCCGCCGGATCGGATTTCATCCGAACCCCGCGCAGCCTGCCGCAGAATCCGGCGATCCAGGAATGAACGCGGCCTTCCACGAACGGCGCGGTGGGCAGGGACAGTACGTCCAGCGTTGTTTTGTTGTGTGTGGCCCGGAGCATGGAATTCCTGCCGCAGGCGGACTAGCCGACCTTGCTCCTCATCAGCCAGAAGGCGGCGAACGCGACAATCGTCAGCGAGAGCGCGACCGTGCCGATGAAGAACCCCGCCCACGACCGGCCCTGGTGTTCATTCCGCCGCTGCCCGGCGCTGTTCATGCCGAGCAGGGCCCCGATGGCCGCCAGCCCCATGGTGCCGGCCACGCCGAGGAGAATCACGTGCTGGAACATCGGGTTGCCGAACAGGATCATCTTGAGTTCGCCGTCGTAGTTCCGCCAGAGAAGACCGGCGAGCAGAACAAGCCCGATCAACGCGATGACCGAGCAGATCACGGACCACCGGGCCTGTACGTCGTATCGTCGAAGACTTGCACGCGCCACGGGCGGCACCTCACTTACCGGCAGGAACGATTCCACTTCACGCCCGGGCCCCAACCCACCCGGGCCGCCAGACGCGGACGGGAAACCGCCACTATCCTAGCCCATATCGGTGTCCGGCGTCCAGAGCAGAAACGGCCGGTCAGGGGGCTGGGTCCTGGCGGCGAGGGCCGCCCACCGAGTTATCGGGCGGGTCCGCGGGCGGCGTGATGCTGACGACTTTGACCGCATCGCCGCTGGCGGAGTATCGCCCGGCCGACGAGCGTTCCTGGCGGACGTTGACGAGGGCGTTGGCGCCCTTGAGGGCCGCGGCGGCTTTCAGGCCCTCCAGGGCCTCTTCCGGGCGGCTGAACCCGTCGACGAAAACGGCCTCCACCTGCTCCACGATCTGGTACCCGGCGATCTGGGCCGTGCTGGAGGTGGTCAGAACTTTCTGCGCCTCGCGCCGGCGTTCGGTGGCCAGCTTCTGAGGGCCGGAGTACTTCTGCAGGTTCGGATGCAGCCGCACCGGGCGGGAGCGGCGTCGGAGGCGTCGCCAGTGGCGAGCGTAGCGCCAGAGTACGCCCAGGACGATCACCAGGATCACAAGCGTATAGCCAGGATGTGCTTTGAACCATTCCATTGTGCGTCAGGTCCTGCCTGCCGTTGGGGCATCCGGATCCAGTCGCTGTCCCCGGTAAGCCGTTCCCCGCCAGACGGTACGCGTGGCGCCGCCCAGCTTGAGCATGGCGTTGACCAGCATTCCCAGGCAGAGCGCGGCCCCGATTACATATCCGAACGACCAGGCGGGGTGACTTCGGACCAGCCTGTAGAATCGGAACATCACCGTCTGCTGCACCAGGACAACCCCGGCGGAGACGCCAGCCACGCGCCACCAGGGCTGGGCGTCGGACGAGGCCAGGCCCCCGACCAGCGCCACCAGCAGCGACACCCAGGGGAAGAGGCTGACGATCGTCAGGATCGCCATGCTGACGGACAGACGCGGGAACGTCCCGAAACAGCCGTAGAAAATCCGGCTCCAGCCGCGCCAGGTCTGTGTGAACGTGGAGTACATGTGAGTGATGTAGAGGTCGTCGTTCTGGATGACGTTCAGCCGAAGGCCCGAAGACTTCGCGAACCGGGCCATGTGCATGTCCTCGTTGACCTCGGTCTTGACCCGATCGTGCCCGCCGATGCGGTCGTAGCAGGTCCGCTTCATCAGCATGAACGCTCCGTTGGCGTACGCGGCCTTCGATTTCGGGTCGTTGACCTTGGCGGGTCGGAACCAGAACACCATGATAGCGGCGCAGACCGGCTGGAGCAGTTTCTCCCAGAAGCTGCGGGTCTCCAGGACGGGCAGCACGGACAGAAAATCCAGGTCTCGCTCGACGGCCTCCCGTACGGCCACGGACAAGGTGCGGTTCGACGTCTGGCGGCAGTCTGCGTCAGCGAAGCAGAACCACTCGCCAGTGGCGGCCGCCACGCCCTCCCGCATGGCGTTGTTCTTGCCGAACCAGCCTTCACGCAGCTCGCGAATGGTCAGGACTTTCAGGCGGCCGTTCGGCCCGGCCTGCGAGCGCAGGCCCTCGAGGATCTCCGCGGTCCGGTCCGTGCTGCGGTCGTTGATGATGATGATCTCGTAGTCCGGGTAATCCTGGTCCAGCAGCGAGCGGACGCAATCGGCGATGTTGGCCTCCTCATCCTTGGCCGCCACCAGTACGGAAACGCGAGGCGCCGGCCGCGGCGGCCCGTCGTGCGAGTGCGATGAAAGCACACGCTCCGTCCGCCAGGCCCGGCTGATCTCCAGATGGCGGGAGAGCCAGACCAGCCCAATCAGGCTGAGAAACACCGTCCAAACAAGAAAGGCCGTCGGCATGAACTCTTCATTTCCTCGCGCCGTGCCCTGCCTGTCCGGGCCGGCTGACCGCGTCGGCTACTCGGGCGACTCGCTCGGCCCGGACTGCGAGTCCTCCCCGGTGGATGCGGGAGGCGGTGCCGGGGGCTCCGCCGCGGGGGACGCCTCGCGGGTTGTCTCGCCTGCCGGCGGGGGCGCTGCAGCGGGGGCCTCGCCCGCCGGCGGAGGCGCCTCATGCACGTACTCCTCGATTTCCTCGATCTGCTCGTAGTCCGTCAGGTCCACGGCCCGCCGGAGCAGGAAGTAGATCGCGGTCCCGGCGGAGAAGAAGTAGGACACCAGGAAGGACCAGACCAGGCCGATCACCAGGCACACCCAGATGAAAATCAGCAGACCGCTGATCCAGTCACCGCCGTGCCAGGTGACCTCCGGGAAAGCCCGGCCCAGGAACTCGTACGGCCAAATGGCGTCGAGCTTGGCCACCTTGTCGTCGCCCACCGTGCGGGAGGCCGCAGCGGCCCCGATTCCCACGCACTTGTGCGTGGCCAGCAATGTCAGATGGGCGAAGAAGTGAACCACCAGCCAGCAGACGGCCCCGTAGACGAATGCCACGAAGCCGTAGAATGCGGCCCGCCACGGGCGGGTGTACACGTAATGGAAGCCGGTGGCGAACGCGTCAAAGCAGCTGGAGCCTTCGACTGCGACTGCGGGCCAGAAGAGAACGCCGCCCGCGAACCATCCGACCCAGAGCACGGCGATCGCCAGACCGCCGATCAGGGCCAGGAAGAAGAACAGCCCACCCAGGATGTCGCCGAAATAGGGGATGGCCAGCACCAGCCCACCCAGGACCAGCAACAGGCCGATGAAGACGATTCCGATCACAGGCGCGATGGGCGCCAGAAGGAAGCCGCCCCAGTAGTGGCGTCTGACGAAGGCGAACGACTCTCGCGGGCTGATGGTCTCGCCGCGAGCGAAGTCCACGGCGGCCATCCGGCAGATCATCCCGCCGGCGCACGCCCAGATCAGCAGAAGTCCGGGGAAGAACAGCAGCGAGAACCAGGGGTGGCATCGCAGCATCCAGGACGTCGCCCGGCACATGCCGCCGATTTCGATCACCGTCCCGCCGGAGGGGGTCACCGAACCCACGATGGTGCTGACCCGGCCCCGCAGGTGACGGGAGTACACCTCGTAGATGCCCGCATCACCCTTGCCCTCTTCGAAGCCCGATTCCATGTACCGGGCGATCGAGTAGGCGGTGATGACCTCCGGGTCCACTCCCTTCTTCGCCCCGGTCCAAATCAGGTCGAGCAGGCTGCCCCAGATCAGCGTGGCGACCAGGCCGAGCAGGGCTACCAGAATCTTGCCGGGCTGGCGGGCGATGCGGAATGTCCCAAAGATCTTGACGCAATCGGCGCCGGGAAACCTCTCCGACGGGGTGACGGTGCTGGGTGCATCAGACATGGCAACCTCCTTGTTTGCCCCGGGTTACATACCTCTTCCCGGGGCGGCAGCGGAATGAGCACACGCCCTCGGGGTGGCCGCCCACCGTTCACCCGCAGAAGGCGCCGCCTGAATGTCGGGCCGGACTCACCGCGCCGGTGTCCGGCCCACGCCGGCCCCCATTATAGAATCCCCCCAACCATCGGCAACGGGCGAGTTTGCGATCTTCCGCCGGTGGCCGGAGCCGCCGGGAGGGCGCCTTCGGCGGCCGGTGCGGCGGGTCGGGGAATCCGGGCTTTCGGAAAACCTCTACTCGCGTGTTGCATGGACGGCTTGATATCTGTAGTCTGGTTGGTTGGAGCGAGGGACAGAGAGAGGTTCTCGTCCAAGTCAAGCAGCTTCGCAGAGAGAGGGAGAGGTATCGATGAAGAGACTATGGCTTGTGCAGGCCGCAGTTGGAATCTGTGCGCTGGGGTTGGTGGC
>Ga0334889_1001582_pt1 | contig 29380 bp, 17 predicted proteins | sample GraSluR1_MG_2_FD_207222 | JGI IMG/M metagenome (GOLD analysis project Ga0334889, IMG submission 207222) | Sludge microbial communities from methane-producing bioreactor in Wageningen University, Netherlands - Granular Sludge_8_08-R1 | ecosystem: Engineered > Bioreactor > Anaerobic > Unclassified...
TCCCTTATTAAATGAGCTTTTTAACCTTTTCCTTTAACTTTTGGCGTTAACTATTTGTTGCTTTTTGTTTGCGTTTATTTCGGTTTTTTTCAGTGGCCTCGCAAAGTTCAGCGTGGCTGTTACACTAGATTAAAAGCGAAAAGAAATGAAGCTAAAAACGTTTTTTCTGACTCACTAACCAACTTTTAGCTTTCGCCTTTTCTAATGCATAAAACAAAACACGCTTTAAGCGTGTTTTGTTTTATTGAACTAAGAATTTGTATTTGTTTTAAGAGCTTCTAAAGCCGCTTCGAGTTCATTAACTGTGTAAAGTTTTGGTGGAGTTATTCCATTAAAATGCGGCGAAGCATATTCAAGAGTATAAGCACCTGTATTTATAAAATAAACTAAATCTTCATAATCAATATCTACCGGAAGTTCTACTTCATCATAAATTGTATCTACACTATCACATGAAGGACCTGCAAGAGTCATAGATAATGTTTCGTGATTCTCTTTTCCTTCAACAACAACCTCATATCTGAAATTTTCAATTGTTTCCATTAAACCGTGAAAAACTCCAACGTCCAGATAAATCCAGTTTTGAGTACCTTTTCTGCTTCTTAAAAGAACTTTAGAAACCATTATTCCTGAATTTCCCACCATAGATCTTCCTGGCTCAGAAAAAATTCTTAACCCATCAACCCAACCTAAATATTCTTTTATAGAGTCATTTATAACTTCTCCAATTTCCTCTACTTGAGGAATAGGTTTAACGTGTTGAATAGGCATTCCGCCGCCAAGATTTAAAAGTTTTAAGTGAATATCTTTAGCAGCTAGTTTTTCAAACACTTCACTTGCATTTAAAATTGCCTCTTTCCATTTATGTTTGTTATAGGATTGGGATCCAACATGAAAAGAAACACCATAGGCGATTAATCCTTTTCTATCAGCATATTCAAGTATTTCAATAACATGATCAACATCTGTTCCAAATTTTCCTGATAAAGGCCAATCAGCATCATTTGAGCTTGTCGCTATTCTTCCATAAACTTTTGCTCCTGGAGCATTTTTAGCAATTTTTTCTACTTCCATTTCGGAATCAACTGCATAATATTCTATACCATTTTCCCAAGCATATTTTATATCACTTTCTTTTTTTATGGTGTTTCCAAAGCTTATTTTTTTTGGATTTACTCCTAACCCTAAAAGTTTGTTTATTTCTCCTCTTGAAGCAGCGTCAAATGAACCGCCAAGATTATTTAAAAGTGATAAAATTTCTGTATGAGAATTAGCTTTTACGGCATAAAAAATCTCGGAGTTCTCTATCGAATCTTTCAATCTTTTATAATTTTCTTCTACATAAGATAAATCAAGAACTAAAAATGGAGTTTCTAACTTGTTTGCCGCTTCTCTAACTAAAGGTGTAACTTTCACGGGAATCCCTCCTTTATTTTGCGTTGATTATTTCATATTAAACACATTTTAAGTAACATAACAAAGTTGATTTCGTTAATAATATTTACAAAGAGTGTAAATTTTATTAAACAAAGAGCGAAAAAATTATGTTTAAGTAATTGACTGAATTTGCAATATTTGGTATAATCTAACTGGTTATAATTTATAAAGCTTATACAATTCCAAAAGTTTAAAATAAAAAACAAAAAAACTGGGAGGAAAAAAGATGATTGGGATAATAACAGATACAATGTCAGAAGTGCCTAAAGAAGTTGTAGAAAGTTCGAAAATAGAGGTGGTTCCTTCTATAATACTTATAGAAGATAAAGAGTATGAAGACAGATATGACAAGATTAAAGAGAAAGAATTACTTAAAAAGATGGAAAAAATACATATAAAAACATCGCTTCCTACATATCTTTCTATAAAAAAAGCATTTAATAATCTTATAGAATCTGGAGTAACAAAAATATTGATAGTCACAGTTTCGAGCGGATTATCTGGAACTTTTAATTCTTTTAATAACATCGCTAAAGAAATAAGAAAAGATAATCCTGAAGTTGATGTTGAACTTGTAGATTCTTTAAATGTAGGAATTGGTTCGGGACTTCTTGTTTATAAAGCTTCGGAAATGATTAAAGAAGGATTTAATTTTGAAGAAATAGTAAATAAAATAAGAGAACTTGTTTATGAAAAATCTAAAGTTTTTTTCACTATACCTACTTTAAAACATTTAAAAGCTGGTGGGAGAATAGGAGCCGTTTCTGCAAGTATTGGAGAGATAATGAATATAAAACCAATAATAACAGTTGGTAAAGATGGAATTTATCATTCTTTAGAAAAAGTAAGAGGCATGAAAAAAGCAGTTACAAGAGCTGTTGAAATAGTAAAAGAATTTTGCGGGTCAGAAGAAATAGATGCTTTAGCAGTGGAGTATGTTGGGGAAAAGAAAGAAACAAAGGAATATATTGAAAATGTTTTAGAAAGCTTGAAAGATTTAAACCCTAAAAAATTGTTTTTCGCGAAATTAATTGCACCTTCATTAGTTGTAAATACTGGTGATGGATTAATTGGAATAGGAGTATTAAAAAAATAAGAGGTGAAGAAATTGAAGCCTGTAATAATAATGAGTGGTTTAGAAAACAAACAAATTTTACAAATAATGAAAACGATAAAAAATTTGGAGGATATCCCAGAAATTGTTTTCGCAAGCACAACACCTACTAATGTTGAATGGAAATTAAAAGACCTGATAAATGAAGTAAATAAGGAACATGAAATGATGAAAATAAAAAATAAAAAATAAATTATTATTATTATAAGCACCTAAATTACAGGAGGTGGTTTTGTGAAATTCTCACAAAAATTTGCTATGGTTGCTTTAACTTTGTCAATTTTACCTTTAGTGGTATTTTGGCTTATAAGTTACAACATATCTAGAAATTCCATTGAAGAATTGACTAACAGTCAGTTAAATATTCAGACAAGCAGTCTTTCGGATAAAGTTGCGGCTTATTACAACGATTTTTCGAGAAGTCTTGATAGTATTTCAAAGATAGATTTTGTAAGACAACTCGTTAGAAGTTTTGAAAGAAATATTAGCGATTTAGAAGAACCTATAAAAGCTTTAAGAAAAATTTATGTGGAGTTGAATACCGAAGAAGACAAATCAAAACTTACAAGACTTTCATCAGATTTTATAATGGCTCTTGAAGATCAACTAGGATTTGATGTATACACTCTAGATGATTACAACTTGTTTCACACAAGATATCATGAAACAATTTTAAATTATAGAGATGTAGAAGGATTAGAAGATATTTATTTTATAACAAGAGAAGGGGATATAGCTTATACAGTAAATAAAGATGCTGATTTTGCTCAGCCTGTAGAAGCGATTGGCGGAGTTATAAAAGCTATTTATGATGAGTTAAAAGCACAAGATGTAGACGAAACATACACAGTTTTTTCAGATTTTGCATATTATCAACCTAAAAATAAATACCTTGCTTTTTATGGAATGCCTTTAAAAGCTATGGCTATTGATGGGTATCTTATAATTTCAAAAGATGTTCAGCAAATTCAAGATATGATTGACGAAGCACAACAAAGAAATTCTGATTCTAATATTTATATAGTAAAAAAAGATGGAATGTTGATTACTAATATTCAAGATAACATAAGGTTTACAGATTCTATAAATGCTTCTTTTATAACGTCAAATTATGGTTCTGAAAGGTACGAATCCTTTGAAAACGTTGATGTTATAGGAGCGTATGACAAAGTATCGACTGATATGGGTTTTGACAAATATGTTGTTATGGAAATACCTACAGAAATAGCTTTTGCACCTATTGATTATTTGAATAGAGTAAATATTATAATTTTGTTAGTAGTAATTGTAGCGGCTTTATTTACAGTAATTTTCTTTGCAAAATTTTTGTTGAGCCCTTTGAAGAAAATACAAAAAAGTGCTGAAAATATTTCAAATGGAGATTTATCTGAAATACTTCTTATTAAGAAAAAAGATGAATTTGGATTGATAGGAAGACTTTTTGAAAAATTAAGAGTAACATTTTCTGATGTGATAGAAAAAATAAAAATGCAGATTTCTAATTTGAATGCAAGTGCAGATGTTGTTGAGGCAACAAGTTCAGAAAACCTTGAAAATTCTCAAAAAATAAAAGAATCAATGGAAAGAATAAAAGGAAGTACTGAAAACATGGCAGCATCAGTAGAAGAAACTTCTTCATCTATAGAAGATGTGGCATCTGGAGCAAAACTTATAACGGATTCAGCAAATGAGCTTTCTTGTAAGACGGGAGAAATAGTAGAAAAAATAGATTCAAGTAAAACAGAAATTAATTCAATGCTTTCAAGTGTAGATAAAATTCAAAGTCTTATGGGAAATAACAATAAAGGAATTCAAGATTTGTCATCAAAAACAGCTTCTATAAAAACAATTACCGAATCAATTCACACTATTTCGGAACAAACAAATCTTCTTGCATTGAACGCAGCTATAGAAGCAGCAAGAGCGGGGGATGCTGGAAGAGGTTTTGCGGTTGTTGCTGATGAAATAAGAAAATTAGCCGAAGAAAGTTCTGTAGCCGCAGGAAAAATTGAAAAAAATATAGACGTTTTGGTTTCGGATTCTTCAAAAGTTGCTAAAGAAAGTAACGAAGTGACTAATAATGTTACAGAAATTACAAACAGTATTAAGCAAGTAGCAAAAAGTTTAGAAGAGGTTATAACTTCTGTTTCTCAGATTTCTTCAATGATTGAAAACACAACAGCTAGTGCAGAAGAACAAGGAGCATCACTTGAGCAAATAGAAGTTGCAATGTCTTTGGTAAATCGTTCTGTAAATGATGTTGTGACAGATGTTTCAAATATTTTTTCAATAATAGAAAATCAAATAAATATTTCTAAAAAAATGGGAACTCTTGCTGAAAATCTTAATAATAGTATAGACGAGCTTGAACAATACAGTAAAAAATTTAAATTAAAATAAAAAAATAAGCGGGATTATTCCCGCTTATTTTTATTAACAAACAATGATGTTTTGTTTACTTTGATAATACAACTGTTGCTAAAAAATGCTTTTAGATTTACAAAAAAATTGTATTATTTAGATGAAAGTAAATCCCTTATCCCCCCAAGATAAAATGGATAGAAATATTACATTATACAGCCCCTTAATAAGGGGCTTTTTTTTATTTACTTTTAATATTAGATAAACCACTTTCAATACAAACACCACATAAAGAACAAGAAAAATCTCTACAATCTTTTGTAATTAATTCTTTTTTACTTTTATTCCACTCATCTTCAAGAAAATTTCTGCTTATTAAAATATCTATAAGATCCCAAGGAAGAGCTTCTTTAACATCTTTTTCTTTTAAAAACTTTTCAACATTTATTTTATGTTCCTCGAATAATTTCTTCCATATAAAAACATCAAAATTATCTCCGGATTGTTGAAAAATAGCATTGTATTTAAATGCCGCATCGTAAATAACTTTTGATAAAGATCTATCTCCAACTGCAAAAACAGCTTCTGTAAAACTTTCTTTGTGGTCATGAATTCTAAGATTTATACGATATTTTTTTAAATCGTATAAAATTTGTTTTCTTCTTTTTATCGAATCAATATCTAAAAATGAAGCAAACTGAAAAGGTGTATGTGCTTTAGGAATAAATATAGAAACATTAATATTTAAATCTTTTATTTTCGATTTAAATTTTAAATTTTTTGCAAGATCAACGATAGAGTGAACATCTTCATCCGTTTCCCCTGGAAGACCTATCATAAAATAAAGCTTCAATTTAGACCAACCTTTAGATTTTGCAAAATTAACAACATTAAATATTTCCTCTTCAGTTAAACCTTTATTAATACCATCACGCATCTTTTGACTTCCTGCTTCTGGAGCAAAAGTTAATCCGGTTTTTCTACCTGAATTAATATTAGAACTAATATCCAAACCGAACTTATCTACCCTCGAAGAAGGAAGAGATAAACTAACCCTGTTTTCTTCCAAATGCGGAGAAATACTTTCAAGCAAATCTTTTAATTTGCTGTAGTCTAAAGAACTTAAAGATAATAGAGAAAGCTCTTTATAACCAGTATTGTTTAAAATATCATAAATATCTCTTTTTAATGATTCGACATCTCTTTCTCTAATAGGTCTGTAAAACATTCCTGCATGACAAAATCTGCAACCTCTGTTACACCCTCTCATTATTTCAATATTTGCTCTATTATGAACAATATCAATATTAGGAACTATCTGATTAGTGTTTATAGGATAATCATTCAAATTAGAAACTTTTTGAATTTTAATCTTTGAAGGAACTCCTTCATTTAAAGGTTTGGGAATTAAATAACCCTTTTCAGAAAGTTCCATTTTATATAAAGAAGGCACATAAACACCTTCAGTTTTAGAAAGAATATTTAAACGCTCTTTTCTTGATTTAGAAGACTTTAAAACATTATACAAATTTTCAGCGAATACTTCGCCATCTCCTATATATACAGCATCAAAAAAATCGGCATAAGGTTCAGGGTTACTCGTACAAGGTCCGCCAGCAATTACAATTGGATCATCATCTTTTCTATCTTTTGAATATACCGGTATTTTAGATAAAGACAAGATTTTCAGGACGTTAGTATAACACAACTCATACTGTAAAGTTATTCCCAAAATATCAAAATTTTTTATCGGATTAAAAGATTCTAATGAATAAAGAGGAATATCATTTTTTTCAAGCTCATCTATCATATCAAACCAAGGCAAAAAAACTCTTTCAGTTGATAAATCCTTGAATTTATTAAATAAATCATACAATATATGAAACCCCGTATGCGACATTCCTACCTCATATAAATCAGGAAAACATAAAGCTATTTTATATTCGCTTTCTTTATTAATATTCCTTTGATTATATTCAGCCCCCGTATATCTTGAAGGCTTTTCAACCCTATGAAGAGTTCCATTGTTAAACAAAAAATTAGAAATAAGACTCAAAATAATTCCTCCACAATTTTTTTAGTATCTCTTGCAATCATCAATTCTTCATCTGTAGGTATAATCATAACCTTAACTTTTGAATTCGGAGAAGAAATAACCCCTTCTTTCCCATTCATTTCAACATTTAATTTTTCATCAAGCTCTAAACCAAAAACCTTTAAATAATCGCAAACTTCGCTTCTAATTTCCGCATTATTTTCTCCAACACCTGCAGTAAAAATTAGCACATCAAAACATTTCATAGCAGTAGCATAACTACCTATATATTTTGCCAACCTATAACTATATATTTCTATCGCAAGTTTGGCTAATTCATTTCCGTCTTCTTTTGCTTTTTTCACTTCTCTTAAGTCATTACTTAAATAATCTGTCAAACCAAAAAGACCGCTCTTTTTATTAAGTATATTATCAACATCTTTTTCAGTAAATCCATTTCGCATTAAAAATAAAGGAATTGCAGGATCAATATCTCCAGACCTTGTTCCCATAACAAGACCTTCAAGAGGAGTTAATCCCATAGAAGTATCAATAACTTTAGCATTTTTAACAGCAGCAACAGAAGCACCATTTCCAATATGAGCACTAACAATACACAAATCTCTTTTTCTCATATTTAATAACTCGCCAGCTCTTTTACAAACATATCTATGACTCGTGCCGTGAAAACCATATCTTCTAATTCTATATTTTTCATAAAGCTCATAAGGTAATGGGTATAAATAAGCTTTTTTAGGCATAGTTTGATGAAAAGCGGTATCAAAAACACCTACTTGAGGAATTCCTGGAAGTATTTTTTCAGCGGCTTTTATACCAGTAATATTAGCTGGATTATGCAGAGGAGCAAGGTTTATATTATCTTCAAGAGCTTTAACAACTTCAGATGTTATTAAAACAGATGAAGCAAAAGCTTCTGCTCCGTGAACAACTCTGTGACCAACTGCTTTTATTTCGGTAATATCTTTGATAGTACCAAATTCAGGATGAGTTAATAAAGATAGAACTTTTTTAAGAGCTTCTTCGTGATTTTTTATAGGAACGCTTTCTTCAAAAGATTTGCCATTATTTTTTTGTTTTACAAAAGAAATATCTTCCCCGATTTTTTCTATCATTCCTTTACAAAGTAACTCTTCTGTGTTCATTTCCAAAACTTGAAATTTTAAAGAAGAACTTCCACTGTTAATAATTAATACTATCAAAGTGTTTCCCTCCCATTAAAATATTTATATCCCGCTTAAATTTTATTTAAGCGGGATATTATAAATTTATGCTTTATTTGAAGATCCTAAAATATCCATTCTTTCTTCAACAAGTTCTTTAACGTATTTTTTTGCCGTGCTATAATATTTTCTAGGATCAAATTCTTTTGGGGTATTAGTTAAGAATTCTCTTAAACCTGCAACATAAGCCATTCTTAAATCTGTATCTGTGTTAACTTTATTAATGCCTAATTTCACAGTTTCTTTTAATACATCTGTTGGAACACCTTTAGAACCTCCAAAATCTGCTCCGTATTTTTCTGCAATATCAACCATTCTTTCAACTACACTTGAAGCACCGTGTAATACAAGAGGAATACCTGTCAATTCTTTAACCTTTTTCAATCTGTCATAATCAAGTTTAGCCTCACCTTTAAACTTAAAGGCACCATGAGAAGTTCCTATTGCCGGTGCAAGGAAATCAACTTGTGTAGTTTCAACAAATTCTTTAGCCTCTTCAGGAACAACTAAAACATTATGTTCTGCAATTATATTATCTTCAATACCCGCAAGTTGTCCCAACTCGGCTTCAACAGAAATACCTGCTGCATGAGCAATTTTAACTATTTCTTTTGTTGTTGCCATATTTTTTTCAAAAGAACTGTGAGAATCATCAATCATAATAGAAGAATACCCTGCTTTTATACAAGCCATTATAACTTCAAAATTTTGACCATGATCAAGATGAAGAGCTACTGGAACACTCATGTAATCAGCATATTCTCTAACCATATTTACAAAAAGTCTTGCACCTCTAAAAAAATCACCATTTCCAGCATATTTAATAGCGCCTTCACTTGTCTCTATTATAACTGGAGACTTTTTTTCTTCTGCCGCTTCTAATATCGGTTGCAAAAATTCAAGATTGTTAAAATTAAAAGCACCTACAGCATAAAATTCTTTACTCGCTTTTTCAAGTATATATTTTGTATTTACATAAGCCATAAAATAACCTCCTCTAAAAAATGATTTATTTCAAATACCATTATAACATCAAAATATAAAAAAGTGAAAAAAAGTTAGGGATTTTATGTTATTTTTATAGAAAAATAAATTGAAAGATTAAAAGTTAAAAATTTAAATAATTAGTTGGAAAGTTGGAAAGTAGAATGTTGGAAAGGAAAAGCGTTTAAATAGTGAAAAAATAAAAGGCTCTATGTAGAAAATATTGGGTAAAAATTATTGATTGATAGTTGGTTTTTGAAAAAGTTATTGAAGTTTATACATAAACTAAAAACTTTTTTTACGCTCTGTCATCTCGAACGACGTTTTTTGGAGGAGAGATCTGCGAACTTTATTTTTTTAATAAATTATTTCAAAACATAAAATCGCAAATTCGCAGATTTCTCCTCAAAAGAAGAACGTTTTTTCGTTCGAAATGACAAATCACATAATTTTCTTTTAATATTTATAAATTTCAACTTTTTATAACTGCCCACAAAAATTTACAGAGAACCAAATAAAAAGATTTTAACGCAACGGAAAAATTAATATTTTGTTAATAAAAAAATATTAAAAAGTAGTTTTTAAATTAAATTAATGTTTTTGTGGTATAATTTTTAAAAAAATAAAATTTTGATTTGAAAAAAATGTGGAGGGTCGAAAATGAAAAAGACTAAGATTATTTTTTTGTTTTTAATTATTATAGGATTTTTGATGATATTGTACGGTTGTAATACGAATGCCCCGGGAGGAGTTAAAGTTCAGATTTCAGTATCTGATGGCAATAGAAATTTGTTGGAAACTAATGAAGAGATAGAGTTTTATGTTTCTTTAAATTTGCCAATTGTTGATATAGGAAAATTTTTCTTATATGTTCAGTCTGTAAATCCTGCTTCTCCTAGAGAAAAAATTTCTCCAGAAGATATTAAGATTTCAAAAGTAGATTCTCAAATAGTAAAAATTATTTATACTCCTAAAAAAGCTGGAAGGTACTCTTTTTCAGCGAGTTTTTCACAGATAGGTTCTAACAAAGAGATTTTTTCTGAGGAGTCTCTTACTTTTGATATAAAAGGGAAAAATGCATATATAGAGTCTATGACTTTGGTTAATAATAATGCAAAAATATTGGATAGAGATGGTATGGATGATGAGGAATTAATAGATTATCCTATAGTAGCAGTTATTAAACAAGATATATCACCAGAGTTGCTTTTTTCAATTAAAACAGAAGATCATAATAATTTGACATTACTTTTTTCTTCAGAAGGTGTTTCTAAAGAAGTGAAAGTTAACGATCCTTCTAATATGAGGATTACTTTAGACACATTCCCTTCTACAGGGTATTATTATGGGAAAATAACTCTTTACGATTCTGAGAGGGCAAATCCTATAGATATTTTTGATGAAAAAGAAATATTATTTATAGTTACAAACGATACTATACCTCCAGAAATAATAGTTTTAGAATCCGATAGAATGACTGGTAATAACCTTTTTTTAGAGAGTAGTGCAGAAAACGTTATGGTTAATTTTGGTTTTTTAGAGTCGCAAGATATGAATAATATAGGTTTGTATAGAACAACAATAACAGTTAATGGAGAAAGGGTGCATAATAAAATTTATTCTTTGGGAAATCATGAAGATTATGTTCCAATTACTCTAAGCACTTCAAGAGAATTGAATGCTGTTAATTTAAGAGCGGAAGATCTTGCGGGAAATATTTATAATAGAAGCGTTAATGTTTATATTAATAAAATTCAAATAAAAGGAAATGTTACAGCAACCACTTCTCAAGGAAGGCAGATTGATTCTGGTGAACAAATACCTTTTGGATCTAAAATCAATTTTGAATGTTCTGTAACTTTGAATTTAGATTCAGAAATCATGAATAATGCTACTTTAAATTATTATGTAAGAGATGATGTTTCGGGAAAAATAGTTCTTTCTAAAGAGGGATTAAAACAATATAAATATAATTTTACTAATTTTAGTATACCAGAAGGGAAAAATTATTATTCTTTAGAAATAATAATACAAACTGAAGAAAACGGAATATATTACGCAACAGATCAACTGGAACTTAATGTTGAAGATCCTGTACCGCCATCTTTAAGTAAAGTAGAACTAAGTGCATATGGAAAAAATTATGTGATATATGATATGAATGAATTTTATGAAAATGTTATAGAATATGAAGGTAATACATCTTGGAGTATAAAAGTTCATTTTACAGATCGTTCTGCAATAAGATATTATGGAGAACTTGGAATTGAAATAGATCAGGGGGATATAACAGAAAATTTTGTTGAATTAAATTATTTTTCGAGTGATGCATTAAATAATAATGTTAGTTTTGATGGAAGAGTAGACAATCCTAATGTGTCTTTTACAAGAGATTCTTATACGATTAGAATACCGGTTCAAGTTGATGGTAGAAGACAAATAGAAGATGAACATGGTAATTTTAGAAGAGATAGTAACAACAATCCTTTACCTTATGTCGTAAATTTTCAAGTCAGATAAAAAGTAAAACAAATTAAGAGGTGAATTGCATGAAAAAATTTAATTTATTTTTATTAATAACAATTATATTATTTATATTAAGCGGATGTCTTTTTTTTGAAGGCAATAAATCACCTGAATTTTTAGAAATTCCTAAATTAAATAATATCCCAGAAAGAGCGGGATCTGATTTTTCAGTAAAATTAAATGTTAAATCTTTTTCAGATATAGAAAGAATTGAATTTTATAGTAGTTTTTCTTCAACACCGTTTTATACAGATACATATTATAATGGCAAAAAAAGTGTTAACGCTGATATACCAGTTAAAGCACCTGCAAACGATAATTTCTATGATGTTTTTGTAAGAATAATAGATAAAAAAGGTAATGTTGTTGAAAGCAAGGTTAAACCTCCTTTTGGGACGATAAGACTAATTACTCCAGATCGTTCAAAACCTGAAATTTCGATGTTTTTTGAACCTCAAAAAGAAATATCAAGAGGGGATAATGTTTATAGAATAAGTTTTTTAGCAGAAGACATAGGTACAGGATTTAGCGAAATAAAAGTTTCTATAAATAATGATAATGCAATTTATTTAAAAATTTTAGAAGAATTTTCAGCAATTGAAAAAAATCAATTTTTTATTACGAATGAAACAGGGTGGAGTGTCAACGGACAAGCCGTTATGTATGTTCCATTAAACCCAGGAGAAAACAGAATAAAAATAGAAATGAAAGATAAAAGAAACAATATAAATACAACTGTTATTTCAAGGGATATAATACCAGAAATTGTTGAAGATGATTTGATTGCAGAATATTTTGCTCCACCTTTTATAGAACTTAAATCTACCTATAGAATAACTTTACAGGCAGAAACACTAAATTATGTTAAAGAAATTAGATTAGATGGTGATAAAGTATATCCTTTAGCTAATGAAAAATCTGATACGAAAGCTTTGGTGACAATAGCAAAAAATGCAGGAGACACCGAAAGAATCATACAGCATAAAGCTGTATTTTTCTCTTTTGATGAATCAGAAGCTCCTGTAGAAATTGATTTTTCGGTTCAAGTTAGAAAAAACCAACATCCGACTATAAATATAGAAGTTGAAAATTTAACTCCAGATTATGGAACAAATGTTCCGATAAGAGTAATTGCAACAGATGATATAGGTTTGAGTATAGTTGAAATTTATATGAACGGTTCGAAAATAAAAGAATTTGGTTCTAATAGTTTTGAATATGATAGAGAAATTGGGCAAGTAATGGATGAAACTTTTTATTGGAATGCGACACGAGGGCAACATACAATTACAGCGGTAGCTAGGGATATCAGAAACTTAAGAACTGATTACAGATTCCCTGAGCAAATTCAAACTCAATACGACGGGAAACCAACTCTGGATAAGATGCTTTTAGAATCTTATGTTGGAAACGATTCTTCAAGAAAAAGGGATATAGATACACATCCTACTTTTTCTGTAGCTAAAGGGGACAGAGTATTTTTTATCGCTCAAGCGTGGGATTTTGATAGTTCTATAACAAAAGTAGAATTCAGATTAAGTACAGGGCAGGTTTTTGAAGGGTTTAGAGATGTTAACAGGCCTAAGATGTATAAGAGTGCTGTCGGATTCATAATTCCTAATACATTAGGTGAAATTGATGTTGATATATACTTAGAAAATTCAATGGGCGGAAACGAATTATATAAAGGGCAAAAACTTTTAATTGAAGATAATATAGTAGATGTTTATAAACCGAGAATACAAGGTAATATAAGTCAAACAAAAATTCAAATATATGAGGACTTTTATGCAAATGGAATTTATGAAGATGATGGAAGACTTAGATACATTTCTATAGAAATCTTAAAAGTTTTGGAAGATGGAACAAAAGTTTCTATAAATGATGGTCAAATTACTAAAGCGAGAGATCCCGAGAATATAGGTGATTCTTTAAACTTAAGAAGAGCATCTTTAGAAATGGGGCCTTGGACAGCTTCTGATTCCGGTAATTTTGTAGCAGTTTTTGAAGCAGAAAATAATCTTTCTATAAAAGAAAAATTAGAACTTTATTTTGAAGTACAAGGTTTGGCTATTGAAATAGAAAACCCTACAGATGGAAGATCTTTTGATATAGGAAGAAATGATATTTTTTTCAGTTTTTATACTACAGAAGGTGCCGATGCAGAAATAATAATAATGTTTGATGAAAATAATGACGGAATATATACTTTAGAAACTTTTAGAAAAGTATTAGAAGAAAAAGATAGAATTTTAACACCTTCACCTTATCCGGGAGGTGGATATGCTTATAAATTTTCTGGAATTATTCCTACAACAAACCCCGAACATTTTCCTGAAACTGGAAAATATAGATTTATTGTAAGAACCAAATATGGAGCTTTTGAGGAAGAAGAATATGTAGATATAAATGTACATGATTTTACAAGGCCGTCTTTATCTATGTCTGATGGAATTATATTAGAAGCTTTAGATATAAGAAGTGCATATCCCGACTTAAAAATAGGCGGAGAAAAGGGAATTATTGTAGATAATAATTATTTTATTCCTTTGAATTATAAAACAGGAGTTAATACAACAAATTTAAAATTAACTTTAAACATTGAAGACTACGGAAATATAAAAGGTGTAGAAGTAACTTACAGAGATACAATAAATTTTGTTGATCAAAAAATTGAAATGATTTTGACTGATTTTCAAATGATTGAGGGCCCTCAAAATTCTAAAAAAAGAAAATTTACATATGAAGGAGAATTCCCTTCAAATTTAATAAGAGTTGATGGAAATCAATTATTAGAAATAAAAGTAATAGACTCTGTTCCAAATAATGATTTAAATACAAATTATAATTTATTTGGACTTGAAATAGAAAAACCACAAATTTCAAAGTACACACTCAATGTTTCACAAGGTTTAGAATCTTATAATATAACAAAAGAAATAAAACCTGAAATATCTTTAAATGTAGGTACTAATTACAACGTATTTTTTAGTGATATAATTTTTGAAGATAATCATTTTCTTGATAGATTTATTTTTTATTTGAGAGATTCAGAAACTGACGAAATAATTGAAATATCGAATAGTGTTTTAGCTATTCCGAGAAAAAGAGTTACAAACCCCACTGATTTTAACATAGCAAATTTAAGCTTTGAAACACCTAAAAAGAGTGGAGTTTATGAATTAGTTATGGAATTGCGAGACAAAACTTATTCAAGAGTTGAAAATACTCACTATGAATCTGAAGCAAGAAAATATAACAGAGTATTGGAAGAAATTCAAATAAGGATAATGAACAAATTACCTCCTGCAATTACAATTACATTTGATGATACAAATGATGAAGGAATAGGCTTAATAAATTCATTTACACCTAATATTTATATTAATGCTCAAGATCCTCTTGATAGTGTATTACTTCCTTCAATCAAAGTATTTTTTGAAATGCCTGATGGAAGAACAAATCAACTTACGGTCTCTAATATTTTAAAATCTGAAGATGATCAAATCAGAGTGAATGTAACAGGAATTCCTGCAGATGTTTATGATGGAAAAGGAAAAATATATATAAAATTTAGAACTAATGATAACCCTGTTGAAGAACATATTTCTTCGAAGTTTAATATGGTTATAGATATTTTAAGCGAGTATAATATACCTCGATTATCGAGAGAAGGAAACAAATTGTTTTCTAAGGTAAATGGAAGGCTTGTAGAAGATTTTAGAGAGGCTGTTATTTATTACAAAAAAACTTCTGACGAACATTTTATACCTGTAGAAGCAGTTAGAAATGATTTAAATAATGAATTGTATTTGGATATAGGAAATTTGTCTTCTGGAACTTATACGGCTTACGTTTATGTAGTAGATAAAGCTGGGAATGTTTTTGAAAGCACTCCTATACCATCGTTTATAGTTGAAGCAAATAACACTAAAATAAGAGAAAATACAGTTTATGGCAGAAATAAAAATGTTATAGTATTACCTAGCGGAAAAAATACAATTACGCTTGAAAATCGTCATGGATTAATAACAGTAGATGCTGAAATGGAAGGTGTAGTAAAATCATATACTGCCAATGGTGAAAGTGTTTTAGAAATAAATATAATAAACGATTTTGGTAATTTGTCAGAAGCTTTTAAAACTCTTTATTTAACTACTTACGATGCTTCTGGAAAAGCAGAATTTTTTGAAATTGAATTATACAGATATTCAACACCATTGAATATAAGCGATATTTCTTTTTATAATGAATCTTATTTTACTAACGTTGTTATATCTAATGAAAATAAAGGATACAACCCAATAAAAATAGATGTTAATACTAATTTGTTTATAAAATCTATATTATTAGAAGAATTAAAAGTTGGAACTACTACAATATTTGAAAACAGATATATGAGAGAATCTAATAGTTTAAAAGGAAGAAACGATTTTGAGTATATAATACCTAAAATTCCCAATAATATTGAGGGCGATGCTCAATTAAAAGTAAAGATGTTTGATTTAGCGGGAAGAGAATCGATAGTTAAAGATATGCAATTTAAAATTGATACTAAAAACCCTGAAATTGATGACTTTAAATTAAATAATGTCATTTTAAGTGATGGGAAATATATTTCAGATGACCTTAATGTTGAGATAGAATGGGAAATTTCTGATTATACTGTAAACGAAGATTATGGTAACGTATATTTAATTGTTGATAGCACGGAATACAATTTGAGAAATAAAATTTCAGGAGATATATCAGAAGGAAATATAAATTTGAACGATATTTTGACATTAAGAAATAATAGAGAATATCTTATTTGGTTAAAAGTAGTTGATGGAGCGGGAAATACAACTTATAACGACGATGAACCTTTGACACTAAAAATCGAAATAGATAACTGAGGTGGTTTGTTATGAATAAAAAGCTAATAATAGGAATTTTAAGTTTTTTAATTTTAATAATATTAAGCAGTTGTCTTTTGTTTGAAGACAATGAACCACCTATTTTTGTTTCGGATCCTGTAATAGAAAACTATACAAGAGGAGGGCCCTTTTTTGTATATGCTGGTGATATTGTAAACTTAAACTTTGAAGTTAAAGATAATACTGCTATTAATACAATAGAAGTTTTTTCTACCAGGCATAGTAATCCTTTAAAAGTTGTTGTTAGTGATTATAATCAATCTGTATATAAGGGAAAAAATATTAGAGTAAATCTGCCTTATTCAAAAGAAAATTATTCTTTATTTATAAGAGTTTCTGATATTAATGGAAACATAAATCAAATTACTATTCCAACACAATTTAATTCTCCAGATATCTCGAGGCCAACTATTGGAAATATAGCGATAAATGTTATAAATCAAGACATTTATTTATATGAGTTATTAATTCCTGTAGAAGATATAGGATCAGGAATTTCTTCTCCAGTTAATGTAAATATAAATGGAACAAAATATAACCTTAATGTTTTTAAGGATACCCCTGAAATAAGTAACTATTTTTATATTGAAGAAGATTTAGTTTGGAAACAAAAAGGGTATGCTAGGGTTGTTACTAACCTTAATCTGGGAGAAAATAATATTTCAGTTGAAGTTAGAGATAATGCTAATAACCCTTTAGGAATAAAAAGTTTTAAATATAGGGTAGATGCTGTTGTAAAAGATTCATTTCCAACATTAACTTATGAAGCTCCTAGATTTGTTGAAATAGGTAATCCTTATTCAATATTATTAAGAGCGGTTGATACGGATGCAAATATTGAAAAATTAATTTTTAATAATAGAACAATACAAACATATGTTCCGTCAAGAAAAAGTGTTGAATATACTATGAATGAAATAGCAGGGAATCTTCCTGTAGAAAACAGTTATGTTTTTGAAGCAACAAATACTACAGGAAATACAAGTAAAGTTGAATTTAAAATAAGTTTTGTAGTTAATAGACCTCCCGTAGTGAATTATATACAGGTAATCTCTGTTGAAGATAGCGATGGAAATTTAAAGGATATGGTATCAATAACTGAAGGAAATATAATTCAAGTTGAAGAAAATGACAAGGTTACTATAAGAGTAAAAATTGTAGATGAACTTGGATTAGAAAAAGTAAATATTTATGTTGGAAGTCGTTTGTATGAATTTAGTAAAGAATCTTTTGAAAAAGACCTTCAATCTGGATATGTTTTTGAAAAAGACATTGTCTGGACTGCAGTGAGAGGCAATCATTCTATAAGAATAGATACAGATGATACTCACGGGAGAAGAACCAGCGTTGAACATACTCAACAATTACAAACTCTTGATAAATCAAAACCCATATTAAATAGAATATTTGCAGAGGTTTATGTAGAAGGTAAATCAGACTTAGTAAGAATATTAGATCCTGTTCAAATTGCTGGAGAAAATGTTTTTACTATAGCAAAAAATGATAAAGTTAGATTTTGGATAAATGCAACCGCACCTTTCAGCGGAATACAAAAAATAGATTTTAATATTGATGGGGAAATTTTTGGAGCACAAAAACAAGAAAAAACCAATAATTATTTTTCGGATAATTTCTTTGAAAGAAATATTCATGGAGAATATTTATTAAATGTAAATGCTATAAATCTTTCAAGCGAAGAATTTTCTTTAGGAGAATACACTATAAAAGTTCTCGAAGATAAAACTGAGGCATACGAACCTAAAATATTACTTGTTGCGAACCCTTTAGATCCTTTGATTTATGAAAATATTAATATTAATGCCGACTTTGAAGATGATGGTTTATTAGATAGAGTTGAACTAGAAATATTTGAAATATTTGAAGGTGAGAGAATTCCATTAACTCCACGAAGTAATCAGATAAAGTATCCGGAATCTAAGTCAAGTAATATAAATTTTCAATGGGCAGCACCAAAACCCTCGCAGTTTCTTGTTGTTGCTAAAGCTAAAAACAATCTTGGAATAGAAAAAATTGTAGAAAGCAATGTTATTTCTGTTGAAAATATAATGTTAGACGTAGAAAATCCTGTAACAGGAAGGACATTCTTAATTTCAGGAGATGCAATTCCTATAAATCTTCTTACAAGCATAGGAGCAGACGTAGAATTAAGTTATTCATATATCGAAGGAGCAGAAAATCCTTCTGAAATACCTAAAACATTAATAAGAACTTTAAGATCTACAGATGGGAATGTAGAAATATCTTCAAAATACAATAATTCTCCTGTACTAAGGCACTCTTTCTTTCTTAATACAAGAGAGACAATAGAAGGACTTGGGTATATATTTGATATTGCAGGAAAGTATAGACTTTATTTTGAAAGCAAATATGGTAGTTATTCAAATGAAAGATATGTGGACATAGAAATAATAGATACTGCGCCTCCTGTTATTGAAAGTGTTATACTTAAATCTAAAGATATTTACAATACATATCCAGATCTTGAAGATATAGAATTTGAAACAGGCTATTTTATTGAAAATCAAAATACTTATTTCATACCGATAGATATGAGTACGGTAGTAAATGAAACAGATGTTACTATATCATTGAAAGTTTTGGATTTTGGTAAGATAACTAAAGTAGAAGCTATATTTAATGGCGAAAGGTATAATTTGTTATCCGATCCTGATAGCCCTCCTGAATTAGTAACAACAGGAGATCATAGAGGAAAAATGAGATACTCTTTTATAGCAACTATAAAAAAAGAGATAATTAATGTAAGCAATAATGATATGACATTAATTGTATATAAAGAAATTCAGCCTGACGGATACAATTATAGTTATAATGTTATTGCGCTTGAATTAGAAGCTCCAAAAATAAGTAATTATAGAATGACATTTTTAGATAGAAACATTTCTATAAATGAACAAGCGAAAACTCATGTGTTTAATACAGGAGCTATGTCGGGAATTTCTTTTAATGAAATTTTATTTGAAGATAATCATTCAGTATCAGCCTTTGATATGAAATTATATAAAGAAGTTTCGGATACTCAAAATGATTTCATAAATTCGGTATATAATTCCCGAAGAAGAGCAGCAAACGATTTAAAAATAATAAACATGATTAATGTTAATACTTTCGGAGTCAGTGGATTGAATGTTTCTAGTTATAAATTACCTTCTGAAGCTGGAAGATATTATTTAGAAATGATGTTATTTACAAGATCCTATTTAAATGCAGAAAAAATACCTGATCAAAATATAGTAAATAAATTAATACCTTATACTACTACAAAATCTATAATAAATTTAAATTTGGTAGATAATTTGAGACCTGCAGTAACTTTAGAAATAATAGGAACTGAAAATAATATTATAAAATCTCCAGGGTTTACTGTTGAAGCAAATATAAAAGATTTTTATGATCAAGTAGACACTAATGGTATAGAGTTGTGGATGAAAACACCTCGTGGTGAAAGAAAACAACTTACAATAAATGGTCAAATAACAAAAAAAGGAGATTTATATACTATTAATACAACTTTACCGGGAAATATGGTGGATGGAAATGCAGATTTATATTTGAAATTTAATTCAGATATAACGGGTGGAACTTTTAATTACGAAGATTCACCACTTCCGATAATTATTGATATGGATATAAGAACTATAAATAATTTGGTGAGAGAATCAAGCAACAAAACTATAGGAACAAAATTATCAATAGTAGTTAACACATCTGATTCAGATAATTTAAAAACGGATGTTAAAGAAGCTAATTTTTATTACAGAAGAAGTAATGTTTCAATTTTTACAAAACAAACAGCAGTTTTAAGTAACCAACAAAACTATTATGCGAATCTTCCTATAAAAGATGATGGAACTTATCTTTCATATTTTGAAATGAAAGATTATGCCGGAAATATCTTAACAAGTCAGACATTGACCTTTATTGTGGAGTCTAATAAACCTACGATAGATAATTTGATTACTGATACTGAAGATAGAAATAGATTTGTGATGGCATTTAACTCAAATGAAAATCTTATAAATTCTAATATAATCATAAGAGACGATTCAAAACTAAACAACCTTTTCATAGAGGGAAATGGAAGAATACTATCTATAAGAGATATTTTACAAGAAACTTATTCAATTAATTTAACAACGCTTATGACTAATCTTGGAATAGGAACAATTAATAATTCGAATAGTTTTGAAATGGAAATAAGAGCGACAGACATAAATTCAAATTATCAATTTTTTCCACATTTAGAAGATTCTACGGAAAAAATGAAAATATTTAGAGATAATACAGCACCACACGCAGTTGAAACAGATATTATTCCATCGTTAATTTCAGCAAATAGGTTTCCTCAAGATATAGATATATTTATTAGAGACAATGTTTCTGTAAAAACAGTGGAAATAGTCACATTAAAAAAAGACACAACAACTATTATCCAAAATACATCAATGAAACAAAAAACAAATACTTTTGGTGCGGAAGATTGGAGATATACATTAAATTCTCTTCCGGCAAACATTGAGGGAGAATTTGAGATGATAGTCAGAGCTGAAGATATGGCAGGAAACAGATCAGTTAATATGATTCTGCCAGAAAAAATCAGAATAGATAATAAAAATCCTGAAGTGACATTATCAACCAGTATTCCAAGTAATAATTTATTTGATGGAATTTATTATACTAATGATAACAATAGAAATATAAGTTGGGTAGTGGATGATTTTACTATTGATGCTTCACAAGGAACAGTTACAGTAAGTAATATCACCGAAGGAAATAATTTTGCTCAAGCGGGAGCTTCTAAAAATTCAGGAAACATTTCTTTAAATACCTTGGGAGTTGCTGAAGAAAAAGAGTATATTATTAGAGTGCAAGCAATTGATGAAGCAGATTTAAAAACTGAAAAACAAATATCTGTTATTTATGACACTACATCACCAATAAGTACAGTTTTAACAGGGGGAGTAACGAATTTAACAGTAACTTATAGCGAAAGACTTTATTTTAAAATAAATAAAGGTGGAACAAGGAATATTTTAAACGGTACTAATTTAAATACACACGGTATATTTTCTATAAACGTTGGATTTATTGAATCGGCAATATTTAACACTTCCAATAACACAATTACTTTCAGATTAGCAGGGGTGAACGATACAACAGAAATCACTTTTGCTGAAAATCTAACAGATGCGGCAGGAAATGACTTGCTGGAATCTTATAAATTTAACGGAACAAATTGGCATAAATAAATATAATTAAAAATGCACACTTATAAAGTGTGCATTTTTTGTGTTAAAATATAATAATACCACCAATAAAAAGGAGATGAAAAAATGACCTTAACGCCTATAGAAGTTCGTCATCATATTCATAAAAATCCGGAAATAGCATTTCAAGAAGTTGAAACAACAAAATTTATTGAAGAACAGATAAACAAATTAGCTCAAAAATATAACTTCAATTTAAAAATTTTTAAACCATTAGAAACGGGATTAATTGTTGAATATAAGAAAAATGATGATGAATACACAATTTTCAGAGCCGATATAGACGCACTTGCAATAGAAGAAGATACGGAATGTGATTTTAAATCAACCAATGGTAAAATGCATGCATGTGGACATGATATTCACTGTGCTATTTTATACGGATTTTTAGAAAGAGTATTACAAAAAAATATAAACAAAAATATTTTATTCGTATTTCAACCCGCTGAAGAAGGTGGAGGCGGTGCAAAATTGATGCTCGATACAGGTTTTTTTTATAACTATAAAATAGATTCAGCTTATGCAATACACGTTACAGATGATTATCCTATAGGAAATATTGCAACAAAAAAAGGAATTATATTTGCATCTGCTATGGAAATAAACGCCGATTTTTATGGAGAAAGTGCTCATTGTGCTTTTCCTCATGAAGGCAGAAATGCATTAAATGCTTTAAGAACATTTTTAGATGAAGTAGATAGAATGCCTAAAAACCCAGAAATCCCTTTTGTTTTTGCTCCCGGAGTTGTTGAAGCCGGAGAAGTAAGAAACATAATTCCTGCAATCGCAAAATTGAAAGGAACTTTAAGATCCTTAAAAGCTGAATATACAGAATTTTATTATAACAAATTAAAAGAAATAGCTGATAAATCTGCAAAAATGCATAATTGTGAATCTCAAGTATATATGGGCTCATTTTATGCTGAAGTAGATAATGATGAAAAACTTTTTGAAAAACATAAAAATTTATTTGAATCAAAATATAATTTTAAAAATGCTGCTTTTAAGTTTGTTGGAGAAGATTTTGGTTTTTTTTCAAAAAAATACCCGTCACTACTTTTATGGTTAGGAACTTTAGAAGATAAAAAATATGGACTTCATAATAAAAAATTTCTTCCTTCAGATAAAGTAATAGAAATAGGAATAAATGCTTTTGAAGACATAGTTGAATCATTATAATCAAAATAAAAAAAACTTGAACGAAAGAAATTCTTTCGTTCAAGTTTTTTAATTCCTTTTACAAAATTTTTTTATAGTTTCTAATAACTCATCTATTTTAAAAGGCTTTGAAATAAAATCATCCATCCCCGCACTTAAAGCTTCTTCTTTATCTTTTTCAAAAGCATGACCTGTTAACGCTATTATAGGAATATGATTATCTGTATTTTTTTCGATTTCTCTTATTTTTAAAGCGGCAGTAATACCATCCATTTCAGGCATTTGTATATCCATAAAAATTAAATCAAAATCCTTTTTAGAATATAAATCTAAAGCTTTTTTCCCATTTTCTGCAATTTCAAAATATACACTTTCTTTTTCAAAAATTTTTTTCAACAATAATTTTCCAAGTTCGTCATCTTCTGCCGCAAGAATTTTAAATTTATATTCTTCTATAACATTATCCAAGTTATAAAATTCTGCAAATCCCGCAGCTTTTTCTAATAAAAAATTAAAATAAAAAGTAGTACCTTTTCCAAATTCACTTTTAAAAGATATATTTCCATTCATTTTTTCAACTATTTCCTTTGCAATCGCTAAACCTAATCCCGCTCCGCCATACCTTCTTGTCATATATTTTTCTTCTTGCTCAAAAGGAGTAAAAATTTTTTCTGCAAATTCATTTTTAACCCCTATTCCTGTATCCTTAACTTCGAATAATAAATTTACTTTTTCTTCTTTTATTTCATGGAAAACCTTTACTTGCACCTTTCCATTTTCAGTAAATTTTATAGCGTTATCTACTATATTAATAATTACTTGAGAGAATTTTGTTTTATCTGCTTTAACCCAAAAATCATCTGGAATTTCACGTATAAATTTTAATTTAATTCCTTTATTTTTCGCTTGAATTTCAAGTGGATGAATGATGCTTAAAAGATAGCTGTTGAGCTCTATTTGTTCTTCAAATAATTCTAATTTGTTTTTTTCTATTATAGAAACATCCAAAATATTATTTATTATAGGCATAAGTCTTGTTGCTGATTTGTTTATTATTTTTATATATTCTAAAATTTCTTCAGTATTTTCAGTTTTCATAGCCAATTCAGAACCTGTTAAAATACCATTCATTGGAGTTCTTAACTCATGAGAAACTTTAGCTAAAAAAATTGATTTAGCTTCATTCGCTATTTTTAACTCAGATGACATTTCTTCAAGTGCGGCATAATTCGATTCGAGTTCTTCGTTAGTAACCTTTAATTCTTCGTTAATAGCTTCAAGAGTTTCGTTAAGATTTAAAAGTTCTGAATTTTTACGAGTAATTTTTTCTTCATAATTTTTCATTTCAGTAATTTCCTGCATTATTCCAACTGTTCTTATTAAATTACCTTTTTCATCAAATTTAAAATTGCATATTTCTTTAACCCATTTTATCTTTCCATTTTTTAGAAGAAGCCTGTGTTCGATTTCAAATTTTGATTTATTTTTAAGAGAAAATTGATAACTTGAATTTACCATTTCTCTATCTTCAGGATGCACAATTTCAAAAAAATTATCGTACGTTGGAGTTATATCTTTATAATCTAACTCTAAAATATCGTAAAAATTTTTAGACCAATACAAATGATTCGTCGTTAAATTATGTTCCCATCTTCCAATTTTAGCTAATTTCTGTGTTTCATCCTCTCTCTCAAAATCATATATGAGAACTACAAAATAATATTTTTCTGGAGAATATGCTTTCAACATAAACCATTTATTTAAAGGCAAAGAAAATTGTTCAACTTCTTCTGTTTTGTTATTTAATGCAATATTTCCATAAAATTTTATCCAATCGAAATCATCATCTTTAATTTTTGGAATAGCTTCGGTAATTTTTTTTCCAATTAATTTTTCGGCTTTTAATCCCGTATATTTTTCAAAAGTTTCATTTATTTCAAGGAAAATATAGTCTATAGGAACACCTTTTTCATCACATAATATTTTATGAAAAGCATAACCAATAGGTGCATTTTTCATTATTGAAGGAAATAAATTTTTTTCCACATTAAACACCTCCCAATCTCAAGCTTTTTCCTGAAATGTAACTTGTTATGAACTTTTATAATATAATTATAACACAAAATTCAAAATATGAGCAAATAGCTTTTTACAAAACAGGACATAAAAAGATAAGACATAAAATTTATATTATGGTATCCTTTGATTAGGAGGTGAAATAAATGGAATGGTTAAAACATTTAAATCAAGCTATTGATTATATAGAAAGCAATTTAACTGGAGAAATATCTTATGATAAAGCCGCAGAAATCTCATGTTGTTCTTCATATTATTTCCAAAGAATGTTTTCTTATGTAACTGGATTTTCCTTATCTGAATATATTCGACATCGTAAAATGACACAAGCAGCTTTTGAATTACAAACAACAGATATGAAAGTTATAGATATAGGTGTGAAATATGGTTATTCGACACCGTCTTCTTTTAATAGAGCTTTTCAAAATGTTCATGGAATTTCTCCAAGTGAAGCTAGAAAAAAAGAAATATTATTAAAATCATTTCCGCCAATAAACTTTTCTATAAAAATAACAGGAAAAGAAAGTTTAAAATATAAAATCGTTGAAAAAGAAAAATTAAAAATAATAGGATTAAAAACCTCATTATGTAACGATATAGACCAAAATCAAAAAATAGTTCCTCTGTTCTGGGAAAAAATTTTAAAAGAACCTTCTTTTGATAAAATTTGTAATTTTTCAGATGAAAACCCGAAAAAAATTTATGGAGTTACTGATTATAAAAATCCGGAAAATATCAATTATTATATAGGAGTTTTATCGAATAAAAATTATTCGGAAAAATTTGAAGAACTAGAAATTCCTGCTACAACATGGGTTGTTTTTGAAGAAAATGGAGATTTCAAAGAATCCGTTCAAAATATTTTTAAAAGATTTATTACAGAATGGCTTCCATTTTCTGGATACGAATACGGTAATTTTCCTGATGTAGAAGTTTATCCAATAGATTATCAAAATTCGAAAAAAGGAAATATCGAAGTATGGATTTCAATAAAAAAAAGGAGTGAAAATAAAAATGACATATAACATTGAAATAAGAAAAATAGAACCAATAAGAATAGCCTATATAAAATATAAAGGGGTAATTAGTGAAACAAATAAAATTTTTCCTGAAGTTTTTAAATCTATTAACGGTAGAGTTAATGGTTCTCCATTTTTTTGTTATTATAAAATAGATGAAAAAACTAAAATAGCAGATATGGAATTATGCGTGCCGACAGAAGAAACTCCAAACAACAAAGGAATTTCTGTTAAAACAACTCCTGAAATAAAAGCATTATGTACAACTCATGTTGGCTCTTATGAAACTCTAAATAATGCATATAAAGAAATTGAAAAATATTCAATTGAAAATAATTTGATTTTACAGCCCCCTTTTAGAGAAGTTTATATAAAAGGTCCTGGAATGTTTTTTAAAGGAAATCCTAAAAATTATATAACTGAAATCTTATTTCCTTTGAAAGAAGTGAAATAAAATGGACGCAATTAAAATAGAAAATCTTGTAAAAAAATATAAAAATGGTGTAAAAGCTTTAAATGATTTAAACCTAATAGTAAAAAAAGGAGAAATTTTTTCTCTTTTAGGACCTAACGGAGCAGGAAAATCTTCTTTAATAAACATTTTAACTACTTATTATAAAAAAACATCTGGAAAAACTTTTATTTTTGAAAAAGAAATTGATGAAAAACCGGCATGGGTAAGATCAAAAATCGCTTGTGTTTCTCAAAATATTTCAATTGATGAACATATGTCTTTAGTTGAAAACATGATTTTTCAGAGTAAACTTTATAAAATAGATGCACATACTGCAAAAAATAGAATTGATACCCTTATAAAACAATTTGAATTACAAAGTTATTTAAAATATCCCGTAGCATCCTATTCTGGCGGAATAAAAAGAAGATTAGATATTGCTATGCATATGGTTTCTAATCCAAAAATTTTATTTTTAGATGAACCTACCACAGGTTTGGATATCAGTTCAAGAAAAAATTTATGGGAAATAATTAAAAAAATTCAACATGATTTTAAAACAACTATTTTTTTAACTACACATTATCTTGAAGAAGCCGAAATGTTGAGTGATACTATTTGCATTATTAACGAAGGAAAAGAAATAGCCTGTGGAAGTTATTTAGAATTGGAAAAGTATATCCCTCAAAATATAGTTAAAATAGGTTTTTTAAACGAAAAATTAGCGGAAAAAAGTTATAATTTTTTAAAAAATCAAAAAAATAATTTGAATATAAACTTGCAAAAAAAATATATTTTTATAAACATATCTCAAGACAAAAAAGTTTTTGAAATCATACTCAACAAACTATTAGTTAATAAATTTTCTTTTGAATCAGCAGAAATAGTTAAACCAAAACTTGAAGACATTTTTTTAAAACTTACAGAAGTTGAAAGGAGAACCTCAAGTGAATATAATCAATATATTATTGCGTAACATAAAATGGAGATTTCAAAATCCTATTTCAATTTTACTAACAATTATTCAACCACTTCTTTGGCTCGTTTTATACAGCACAATTGCAGGACAATTTATGAAAGAAACAATGAATGTAAATTACGTATCGTTTATTCTTCCAGGAATAATGGTTCTTGTAACTTTTTCTTGTTGTAGTAGCGGAGGATATATAAATTTTATTATGAAATCAAAAGGAAGTTTTCAAAGAATTTTAATCTCACCAGTACGAAGAAGTGATATTGTGCTCGGTCAAATTTTCGAAGCTGTTTCTCTGTCAATTTTTGAAGCATTCATTTTAGTATTAATATCACTATTTTTTTCTGTAAGAATTGAATCAGGAATACTCGGAATACTCTTATTAATAGTACCTATATTCTTTTCAGCATTTTTTATGGCAGGAATATCTTATACAATAAGCTTAAAACTTCCAAACGAAGTAATTTATGAAACCGTTATGAGTTTAGTAATTCTCTTTCTATTTTTTATGAGTACAGCTTTATTTCCAACAGAAAATGTTTCAGTATTCTTTAGAGTATTATTAACTTTAAACCCGTTTGTATATAGTATAAATTTTTTAAGAAGCTTAATTTTAGAAAATACAATAAATTGGAATAGCTTTTTTATAATGACGATAATTTTTTCAGTTTTATGTATAATAATTTTTTTTGTTTCAGTCAAAACACTGGAAAAACAAACTGATAGCTAATATCACTAAAAAAAAGATGCAAAAGCATCTTTTTTTTTATTTTTCTTCAAAACAAAGTTATAAAACCGGATAGTAATTTTTTAAAACAAGATAAAAATGTTATAATTATGTCGAATGAAATGAAAAAATTTTGAATACTGAAAACCAATCCACACCGTCAACCTTATAATGCTTTTTCAGGAGCTTTTGCAAGAATGAATTGTAGTGTAACAGCCACGCTGAACTTTGCACGGCGTTACAGCACAGGCAACAATGTTGGTATTTTTATAGATGGTTTTAGGAAACACATCAAAACTAAATGCTTATAATAATGAAGTAGTAAATAATGATAAAATAAACGCTCACAAGAGTTCAAATTTTCTAAAAAACAGATTTCGCTCTGAGAAAAAATGCTAAAAATAGCAAACTCGCTACGCTCAGACATGCTATTTTCTAAACGCATTTTATCATCCGCTCAATTGTTTTTTGACGAAAATTCTCAATTGTTCGCTACTTTATTTCATAATTATTTACTGTCAAAACATTATTAAAAAAGACTTTGAATTAATTCCCCTCATTGAGGGGTGGCAATCGAAGATTGACGGGGTGGACAGGTTTTAAAGAATTTGAATGATAAAAATGTAAAAAATTAAAGAAAAAGCCATAAAAGGTTTTATGTAGTGTAACAGCCACGCGTTTTGTGCACGGCGTTACAGCACAGACAACAACATTTGCATGAAATATGAAATCTTATATAAATTAGTAGTATTTTTTAAGTTTTTATTTTTAATCTTTTGAAAAAATTCAAAGGTTATTTGTATGCTGTAACAGCCACGCATTTTGTGCGAGACCACTGAAAAAGTCAAAATTTGATTTTTTGCTATACTTTATAATGTGTTTTTTGTTTGGTGCAATCTATATGTTGTATATAAAAATTTGAAAATCGGACTTTTTCAGTGGCCTCGCAAAGTTCGGCGTTACAGCACAGACAACAACATTTGCATGAAATATGAAATCTTATATAAATTAGTAGTATTTTTTAAGTTTTTATTTCTAATCTTTTGAAAAAAT
>Ga0334889_1001586_pt1 | contig 29339 bp, 29 predicted proteins | sample GraSluR1_MG_2_FD_207222 | JGI IMG/M metagenome (GOLD analysis project Ga0334889, IMG submission 207222) | Sludge microbial communities from methane-producing bioreactor in Wageningen University, Netherlands - Granular Sludge_8_08-R1 | ecosystem: Engineered > Bioreactor > Anaerobic > Unclassified...
TCAGGGAAGGCGTTCTTCGAGGGTATCTGAAAAAGGACGGCGTCCGACGCGATGCGGTGCTGTGGGGCATTCTTCGAAACGATTAGCTGTCCCGCTTCGACCTCTTCACAATCTCATCCGCAACGCTGAGGGGAACCGGCTCATAGTGTTCGAACTGCATGGAGAAGACCGCCCTGCCCTGGGTTGCGTTTCGAAGGTCGGTGGCGTAGCCGAACATCTCGCTCAGGGGAACCATGGCCATGATTTCCTTTGAGGTTCCCCGGGAGTCCATGCCGGTTATAATTCCCCGCTTTTCGTAGATGCCTCCGCTGACTCCTCCGGCGTATTCCTCGGGCGTAATCACGGTAACCCCCATGACAGGTTCCAGAATCTGTGGAGCGCACTTCATGAATGCCTTTGAGAAAGCCATGGAGGCGCAGGTCCGGAAGGCCATTTCCGAGGAATCCACGGTATGGAACGAGCCATCCACCAGGGTGAACTTCACATCCACCACAGGGCACCGGGCAAGAACCCCACGCTTCATGGAGTCAATCACGCCCTTCTCTATGGCGGGAATGTACTCCCTTGGAATGTTTCCTCCCACTACACGGTTTTCGAACTCGAAACCGCTTCCCGCCGGAACCGGTGATAAACGGAAGATGATATGGGCATACTGACCCTTGCCCCCGGTCTGCTTGACGAACTTTTCATTCCAGTCCGTGCTTCCCGTGATGGTTTCCCGGTAGGCCACCCGGGGGGGGGATGAAACCGTCTCGACACTGAACTCCCTCTTTATCCGGTCCATGATGATCTCGAGGTGCAGTTCCCCCATTCCGCTCACCAGGGTTTCCCCGGTTTCCTCCTGGGTTTCCACTATGAATGTGGGATCCTCCTCGGAGAGTTTGGACAGGGCGTCTGTGAGCCTGTCTCGGTCCTGCCTTTTTTCAGTGGTCAGGGCTATGCTCAGCACCGGCGCGGGAAACTCGATGGCTTCCAGGACAATCGGGTTTTCAGGGCAGGAAAGGGTGTCGCCGGTGACGGTATCCGAAAGGCCGATGACAGCTCCGATTTCTCCGGTGTGAAGGCAGTCGACCACCTCCCGGCGGTTGGCGTGCATTCTTAGAATGCGGCCCACCCTCTGCTTCACCTTTCGGGTTGAGTTCAGCACATAGCTTCCCGCCTCGAGGGTACCACTGTAGACCCTGACAAACACCAGTTTCCCCGTGTGCTTGTCGGAAACCAGCTTGAAGGCCAGGGCCGCCAGCCTGCCATCATCCCTGGCTTCCCTTGAAGCTTCCCCGCCGTTCTTGGGGTGAATGCCTATCACCGGCGGGAGATCCAGCGGGCTGGGAAGGTAGGCGACCACCGCGTCGAGAAGCCTCTGAATCCCTTTGTTCTTGTAGGCGCTGCCGCACAGAACCGGGCAGACCAGCTGGGCGTGAGTGGCCTTCCTAATCGCCAGGGAGAGCTCTTCCTTGGCGATGGGAATCCCATCGCAATACTTTTCGAGCAGGCTTTCATCAACCTCGCTTACCTTTTCCACCAGAATGAGCCTCTGTCTTTCCGCGGAGTCCCGCATGTTGTCCGGTATCGGCGCTTCGCGCCACTTCATGCCGCTGGTGTGTTCATCGTAGAACACCGCGACATTGTCCACCAGGTCTATTACACCCTCCAGCCCCGAGTCGCCGAGAATGGGGATGGTTACCGGAATCGCGTTGGCTCCCAGCCGGGTATGGAGCGAGCGAAGCACCCCGTAGAAGTCCGCTCCTGCCCGGTCCATCTTGTTCACGAAGGCGATTCGGGGTACTCCGTACCTGTCCGCCTGGCGCCAGACCGTCTCACTCTGCGGCTCCACACCCCCCACACCACAGAACAGGGCGATGGCTCCGTCGAGCACACGAAGGCTTCGTTCAACTTCCACGGTGAAGTCCACATGCCCCGGAGTGTCGATAAGGTTGATCTGGTGATCATTCCATACGGTGGTGGTGGCGGCGCTGGTGATGGTGATTCCCCGCTCCTGCTCCTGCTCCATCCAGTCCATGGTGGCGGCGCCGTCGTGGACTTCCCCCATTCGGTTGGATCTGCCGGTATAGAAGAGGATCCGCTCGGAAACCGTGGTCTTGCCCGCGTCGATGTGGGCCATGATTCCTATGTTCCGAAGCTTTTCCAGGGGGAACTGCCTGCTCATTGGATCTCCAAAGGGTGTGGGGAATAGGGCAAATGTGAAACGGTCCGTAATATACATTCACGGTAAGCCTCCTGACACACCCGCCTTGTATATTGCGGCCATGCTGACTCTACTTGCAGGCACCCTTGATTTGCCCGAAAAGGCCGTCGGCGCGGTACTCGATCTTCTGGATCAAGGCGCGACCGTACCCTTCATCGCCAGGTACCGGAAGGAGCTTTCCGGGGGGCTGGACGAGGTGGCGGTTGCTGCCATAAGGGATCAGGCCGCCTCCCTCAGGGCACTGGAGGCCAGACGGGAAGCGATTCTAAAATCCCTGGAGGAGAGGAATCTTCTCACCGACGGGCTGAGAAGGAATGTGGAGGAAGCCCATACCCTGACCCGACTCGAGGATGTTTATCTGCCGTTCCGTCCGAAAAGGAGAAACCGGGCCACCATCGCGGTGGAAAAGGGCCTTTCTCCATTGGCGGAGAGGCTTCTGGCCCAGAAGGGCGAAGACCCCCTTGAATACGCGGCGGAGTTCATCAACCCGGAGAAGGGGGTGCTCACCGTTGAAGAAGCTCTGGAAGGCGCCCGGGACATCATAGCCGCAAGGGCGTGCGAGGATCTTCCCTGCAGGGAGTCGATCCGGCATCTTTATAGACGGGAAGCCGTGTACCGAAGCCGGGTGATCCCCGGAAAAGAGGATGAGGGAAGAAAGTACAGAGACTGGTTCGACTGGACCGAACCGGTGTCCGGAGCCCCGTCCCACCGGGTGCTTGCCATGCGCCGGGGAGAGCGGGAGCTTTTTCTGAACCTTTCGGTAACCGTACCCGGGGACAAGGCAATGGCCATCCTTGAAAGAAGGTTTCTCAAGAAAAAAGAGACACCGGAGGGCCATCAGATATCCGAAGCCCTGGAGGACGGCTTCAAAAGGCTTCTTGGCCCGCAGATGGAAACCGAGACCAGGGCTGACTCCAGGGATCGGGCGGACAGGGAGGCGGTGAGAGTTTTCTCGGATAACCTGGAGCACCTGCTGATGGCGCCGCCTCTGGGAAGAAGAAGAGTGACCGGGGTGGATCCCGGCCTTCGATCCGGTTGCAAGGTGGCTGTTCTTGACGCCCAGGGCGCCCTGCTTCATCACGATCTGTTCATGCTTCACAAGAAGTCCGAAGCGGAGGCGAAACTGCGAAGGATTCAGGAAACCCATGCCCCGGAGTTTATCGCGGTTGGAAACGGCACTGGAGGAAGGGAAACCGAAGCCTTCCTCAGAAGCCTGAACCTCGGGGCAACGGTGGTGCTGGTGAGCGAGAGCGGCGCTTCGATCTACTCCGCCTCGAAGGAGGCCAGGGACGAGTTTCCCGATCTGGACCTCACGGTGAGAGGGGCGGTTTCAATCGGAAGAAGGCTTCAGGATCCTCTGGCGGAGCTGGTCAAGATAGAGCCGGAGAGCATCGGGGTAGGCCAGTATCAGCATGATGTGGATTCCGCCCTTCTGAAGAGAACACTGGACGATACCGTCATGCGGTGTGTGAACTCGGTTGGAGTTGAGCTTAACACCGCCAGCGTCAGGCTGCTCACATACGTTTCCGGGCTTGGGCCGAAAACCGCCGGTTCAGTGGTTGATTACAGGAATGAAAACGGCCCGTTTGAATCCAGACGGGAGCTGCTTTCCGTGCCGGGTCTCGGTCCCAGGGCTTTCCAGCAGTGCGCGGGATTCCTGCGGATCCGTGATGGTGTGGAACCTCTTGACGCCGGGGCTGTTCATCCGGAGCGGTACGGCCTCGTGAAGCGGATGGCGAAGGACCTCAAAACCAATGTCATGGGGCTTATGGCCAGCCCGGAGCTGCGCTCTGGAATTGATCTGCAGCTGTACACCGGTGCGGATGTGGGGCTGCCGACCCTGACCGACATCATGAAGGAACTGGAAAAGCCGGGGCGGGATCCCAGGCATCGGTTCGAAGCCCGATCTTTCGCCGATGTTCACAAACTGGAGGATTTGAGGGTGGGGATGGTTCTTCCGGGCGCGGTCACCAATGTTACCGGATTCGGGGCTTTTGTTGATGTGGGTGTTCACACCGACGGACTTGTTCACATCAGCGAAATGAGCCGCTCCTTCGTGAAGCACCCCGCCGATGTTGTAACGGTGGGTCAGTGGGTGGAGGTAAAGGTGATCGAGGTTGACCTGGCCCGAGGGCGCATAGGGCTGACCATGGTGGGAACCGAATCCTCCGGAACGGGTACATCTCCATGAGGTCAAGATGAACAAAGCTGTTTTATGCCTGCTGATTACCGTAATTGCGGCGATGTCCGCCACCGTGGAGATTCGCAACGGAACCGATCTGGAGCTGTATTTCATCTGGATCACCGAGGCGGGCAGGGATAAATGGGTGGACATGCTGGGTATGACCGTACTTCGCCCTGACAGCTCCCTTGTGTTTCAGGTCACCCGGGGCTGGTACGATTTCAAGATACAGGACAGTGACTGGCATGACTACACACTGGAGCGTGTTCCACTGTCCGAATCCAACCACTTCATCTGGATTGTAGAGCCTATCCACAGAAGCAATCCCTGAGCAACCGGATCGGATAACCATCAATCAAAGACCGGCTGGCCGCGTGTCAGTCCTCGGTAAGTTCCACCCTCACCGAATGGTGCATGGCTCTGATGTTGTTCAGGAGTTCCTGCTCCTGTTCGGGGCCGATTGCTCCGCCGCTGAACGCTACCCCCGCCAGTGCGTCGTTCATGACCCGAAGCCTTCTGCAAACGATTCCGGACAAAGCCCGCAGGAATGTGACCGAGGTTTCCGGGGCCTTGATGGTCATTCTGCTGAACTCCTGTTCCCCGAGCCGGAGGAGGCTGCCGTCGGTGCAGGCTTCAATGGTGGCTGACCTGGGAAGGCCGTCGAGGAAGGCCATCTCACCGAAAACGCTTCCCCTCTCCAGAATGGCAAGAAGAAAATCCTCATCTCGGGAGTCGTCGTAAACCCTGAATTTTCCCCGGGTTATGATGTAGAGGTCAGAGGTGGCCTCCCCCCGCTCAAGCACTTTGCTTCCTTCCTTTACATCCACCGGAGTGCAGTACCAAATAATTTTCGCAGTGAGTTCCATGGGCATTGTGTAAGTCATCAAACCCCTCCAATACCTGGTTCCGGTGATTCACTGATGTAACCCGGATAGTAAAGCCCCGAACGGAGCGCCTGAATAAGAAAAGTCGCCCTGTTTCCGTAAAGCCCGCTGAACACCGGCATGGTTTCCGAAATGGCTTCCGCGGCGATCCTGCTTGCGGAGGATTCCCTGTACGGCCCGGAATGATCGCCCCCGTCACGGCGCAGCAGCCTGTTGTAGTGGAACACCGCCCGGAATGTCTCGTCCGGGGAGCCGGCACCGGTCTGAAAGAGCAGAAAGGCGTACTCATACGCGATGTCAAGGCTGTCCGGGTTCATACGGAGGCCTTCCCGGGCCAATGAAAGGCCTTCCTCTACCATGCCCAGATTCACCGCCAGATGGTTCGCCGCATCGGCATACACCACCGAAAAGCCGGGATCAAGCCTGGCCACCAGCCACGCCTGGGGAAGGTAGTCTGTGATGGTGCTCCAGGATTGCCCCTGATACATCCCTATGTGGTGGTAGTCGTCCATCTGAAGATAGAGGGCTGAGGCTGCCACTCTGCGAAGCCGGTCGATTCCGGATCCGAAGGTGTCGAGGTTTCCGGAAAGGTCTACCCTGTACTGATTTTTAACGGCATTGCCGCTGAAGTAAGCCAGGGTGAAGAACAGCAGCGCCGGAAGCAGGGTTTTTCTCACTTTCCCCTCCTCCTGGAAACCACCGTCACCAGAGACGCAAGGGCAAGCAGCACAATGCCGTCGCGGAGAAGCTTTCCCCAGTACCATCGGGCTGCCCAGGGCTGAGTGAAGAACCACCATGTATCGCTGCAGATCTCTCCCGGGGCGTGATCGTGGTGGTCATCGTCATCATGATCGCATTCCACACCGAATGCCTCCTGAGGCGCGGTTTCGATCGGGTCGTAGTTCAGCGCGCACCCGCAGAGAAGAACAGGAACAATCAGAAGGAGCAGGGATTTCACTTCAGATCCCTGCTTCTGAACACCGAAAGGGCAAGACTGAGCATGAAGGCGGTATAGCACAGGCCATAGAAAACCGCCAGAAGAAAGAACTGCGGCGAAACATCGAAGCCGTGCGCCAGGGGGTCTTTGATGTGGAATACATCCGCGTGGGGCAGAAGCATTCTGATGCCCCGCATGAGCCCCGGGCTTTCCGGTGCCAGGGCCACGAAATCCCTGACACTCATCTGGCTCAGCACGAAAAGTATCGTGGTAAGAGGCCAGTTCAGGGGAGGGGATGCGAAGAAGCTGAAGAAGAACACCGTGGCCAGAAGAAACCAGCCCTCCACGACTATCAGCAGAGTGGCGGGAAACAGGTCGCCCGGAACCGGAATTCCCCGTAGAAGGAGAATCGCCATCAGACCAAGGCAGCTCACCACAAGAGCCGATGCCTGAACCATGGCGGCGCCCAGGAAGCGGCCGAGAAGGTACTGCCATCTCGCGAGGGGAACAGCCACCAGCGGCATTACCGTTCTCTGTTCCCTGTCCCGGGGGAAGAGGTTGGCCCCCAGGCCCAGAGCGAGAACCAGCGCTCCTATCTCAATTCCGAACAGGCCGAAATCCAGCACGAACCTGCCCTGGTTTTCCACGGAGAAGCCGGGCACCTGGGCGATGGCAACCAGGGCGATAAGCACGCCCACCAGGATGCCCCAGGGGGTTCTTCTTCGAAAAAGCATGCGAAGGGTCATGATGCTGAATATGAGAACCGCCTTCATTCCCGGACCTCCGTCGCCGCGAGAAAAACCTCTTCAAGGCTTTTCCAGCTTCTATCAACCCCGATAACGGAAAAACCACGCCCCCTTAGCATGTCAATGCTTTCCTGAAGATCCTGCGAGGGAACCGTCATCTCCCTGTGGTTGTCTTCTTCGAGATAGGTGATTCTGTGGGTTTCCTCTCCGCCGAGAAGCTGATCCAGAGTTCCGGCACGAACCGCTTTGCCCCGGTTCAGGATAACCACCCTGTGAACCACGCTTTCAACCTCGCTTAGAAGATGGGATGAGAGAAGTATCGAGGCCCCCCGGGCGTTTTCCTCGAGAATGACGTCGCGGAACTCCTTCCTGGCAATGGGGTCGAGGCCGCCGGTGGGCTCGTCCATCACCAGAAGGTCAGGCTGGGATTGAAGGGCGAGGGCAAGGCTCAGCCTTTGCTTCATGCCCTTGGAAAACTGCCGCAACCTCGCATTCTCCCAACCCTGAAGCCCCACCCGGCCCAGCAGCCTGCGCCAGTCCGGGTCGGTTCCGGAAAGCCCCCGCATGGAGCCGAAAGCCCGAAGCAGTTCGAGGCCGGAGAAACTGTCGTCATAGTCGGGGTTTTCCGGCACATAACCCATTCTGGCCCGGACCGAGGCACTTCCCGGCGCAAGCCCCCACAGCCTTACTCTGCCGGAGGTGGGCCGTAGAAGCCCCAGAACGCATTTCATGGTGGTGGTCTTGCCGGCGCCGTTGTGGCCCAGAAAGCCCAGTATCTCTCCGGATTCCACGGTGAAACTCACATCCTTCACCGCTTCAACCTTCTTAAGACCCGCCTTTGTCTGAAAACTTCTGGAAAGGTGTTCAACGGAAACAGGTGAATCAGAAACCATGATTCCTCCCGGATTTGCTGTCCACGGAATTATAGAACAGCATGGGATTCCCTACAAGAGAAGAGAGGTTTTGCGCATATTCCAGAGGTGAGGAGGAATGATGGCAAAAAGAAGACTGACCATTCCCGTGGGTGGCATGACCTGTGGCGCTTGTGCGGCCCATGTCCGCAGGGCGCTGGAGGGCAACGAAGGGGTTTCTGATGTTTCCGTGAACCTGGCCGCCGAATCGGCGGGGTTCACAACTTCCCGCAGAATGGATGCCGGTGAGCTGTCGAAATCGGTTGAACGAGCCGGTTACACGATTCCATCGGAGGAATTGAGGCTGGGAATCTCGGGGATGTCGTGCGTCGCCTGCGCAAACTCCGTAACCAGGGCGCTGAAGGAAACGGAAGGCGTTCTTGACGCCAGGGTTGACCCGATTTCCGGAATCGCCACTGTTAAGGTGATTTCATCCCTGGTGGCGCCAGGTTCCCTTGAGGCCGCGGTGGAGCGAGCCGGGTTTCACATCGGAGAAGCCGCTGGTCTGCCGGACGCCGATGAGGATCAGGACCGGGCGCGGCTGAGAGACGGCAAAAGAAGGCTGATCCTGGCCTGGATCCCCACAGGATTCGTAATGCTGTGGATGGTGCCCCACATGTTCTTCCACACCGCATGGCCAACCCCCGGGGTGTACAACTGGGGAATGATCGTTCTTGCGATTCCCGTGCTGTTCATCGCCGGTGGTCCCACCCTGAAAGGGGGCGCAAAAGCCCTCTTCAGAGGAAACGCCAATATGGATTCCCTGATAACTTTGGGCTCCGGCGCATCGCTTCTGACAGGGCCGGCATCGTTCCTGTATCCGGTGGCGAATTACGCCGGGATAGCAGCGATGATCATGGCGTTTCACCTCACCGGAAGGTACATAGAAGCCAGAGCCAGGGGCAGGGCATCCGAGGCGATCCGGCGTCTGCTGGCGCTCGGCGCGAAGACCGCCCGGGTTGAACGGAACGGGACAGTGGTGGAGATTTCCGCGGAAGAAATCGTTCTGGGCGACATAATGGTGGTCAGGCCCGGGGAGAAGTATCCCACCGATGGCGCGGTTCTGGAGGGTGAGGGAAGCGCCGACGAGTCCATGGCCACCGGAGAAAGCATGCCTGTGAGAAAGAAGCCTGGAGATGAAGCGATTGGCGCCACGGTGAATCTTGACGGCCTGCTGAAGGTTCGGGCCACCCGTATAGGAAGGGACACATTTCTGGCTCAGGTGGCCTCCATGGTGGAGAGGGCCCAGGGAACCAGGGTTCCGGTGCAGGAGTTCGCCGACAGGGTTACCAGGGTGTTTGTTCCGGTGGTGATGGTGACCGCGGCGGTGACGCTGCTTCTTCACCTGCTTCTGCCCGGCGTTTCCCGCTGGCTGGCGGACACGGGGGCCTTCCTCCCCTGGGTGACCGGAGCCCGGGGGGTCACCGGCGCTCTGTTCGCGATGGTGGCGGTGCTGGTCATCGCCTGTCCCTGCGCCCTCGGGCTTGCGACCCCCACGGCCCTGATGGTGGGAAGCGGAATGGGGGCCGAGAGGGGAATCCTGTTCAGAAGCGGCTCGGCGATTCAGCAACTGCGGGGCGTGAAAGTCATCGCCTTCGACAAGACCGGAACCCTCACCGCCGGAAGGCCCGTGATAGTTTCGGTGCATCCCCTGGGCGGCTCTGCCCTTCCGGAAGTGCTGGCGGTGGCCGCCTCAGTGGAATCCGCTTCCACCCACCCGCTGGCAACGGCGGTGGTGGAGTCGGCCCGCGGGATGAACCTGCCGCTTTCAGAGCCAAGTGATGTGAGAAACGAAAGCGGAATGGGGATATCGGCCACAGTCGAAGGAATTGCCTGCGCCGTTGGTTCTCCCCGGCTTGCGGAGAAGATGAGCGCCCACCTGTCCCGGGAAGTGAAGCTGGGGTTGTCGGAGATAGAGGGCCGGGGCTCCACCGGCTTCCTGCTGGTGCATGGAGGAGAGGTGAAAGCCCTGTTCGAGGCCCGGGACGAGTTGAAACCATCGGCGGCGGGCACCATAGAAAAATTGAGAGCCATGGGAATCGAAACCGTGATGATCACCGGAGACAACCACAGAACCGCGGCGGCGGTGGCCAGCCAGGCGGGGATAGATCATGTGACCTCGGAGGTTCTGCCGGATCGGAAACTGGAAGAGGTGGAGAAGCTCCGGAAGCGTTACGGCACAGTGGCCTTCGTGGGTGACGGCATCAACGACGCGCCGGCGTTGGCCGGGGCGGATGTGGGAATCGCCCTGGGAACCGGAACCGATGTGGCCCTGGAAGCCGCGGATGTGGCCCTGGTGCGGGAAGACCTGGAAGGCATAGTTCAGGCGGTGAACCTCAGCCGGGAAACCTTCAGGAAGATCAAGCAGAACCTGTTCTGGGCCTTTGCCTACAACACGGTGATGATACCGCTGGCCATGGCTGGCTGGATGCATCCGGTTCTGGCGGAGATGGCCATGGCAACCAGTTCCATCACCGTGGTCACCAACTCCAACCTGCTGAGAAGGAAGAGCCTGTAGAGTGCCTATCTCTGAACCGCGGCCTCGATCAGCTCCACCGCCCTGCCTGTCCCATTCTCGGTTCTCATCCTTTCGCTGAGGAACACGGCGTTTTCATTCATCGCATCGGAGCCAAGCATGCGGTCCAGGGCTGCAGACAGGTTTCCTTCCGTGAGATTCCGGCGACTGATGGGAGGCGGTGCCGCACCCAGGCTGTGAAGCCTCCCGCTACTCAAGCCGGGAAACCGGAAATCATGAAGTTGCCTGAGTTTAACGCATACCGACCCGCGAGTTGTTTACAGAAGTGGGACCACTTCAGTTCTTGTTGGCCCTCAAATAGGCCACAATGTCCCTGAGGCTGTTCCTGTTGGTGAGTTGGCCGAAGGCCATGCAATAGAACTGGCTCTTGCAGGTGAAATGGTGGCACCTGTAATCGCCGGAGTACTTGCTCACGCATCGGTCAAATGCCTCTCTGGGAACATGATCCATAATCTGCGAGAACACGTATTGCCCCGAATGCATGCCTCCTCCATCCGTTTGTTGAAGCGGAAAGATACGGTGGAAGGGCGTTGAAATTGTGTGCGGGTAGTTGTGCTCCTAAATACAAACATGCCATCATGCTACGAAGACGCTCTCATGCGACATTGGGACAGCAGTGACTAAAACACTATTTATCACGAAATATATTAATACTTGAGTCATCTGCATCCACGGCGATAAGCCCGATGCTGTCACTGTATAAAACATGCCTGCAATGACTTACCGGAATTACATAGCTATCAAGGTAGTGTCCGTCCCAATCATACCGATCAATAACTGAAACAGGCGCAAGTGCGGTTGAGTCGAAACGCCAGAACTCATGATCAACTGTTAGTGGCATTAACCTGAGATTGAGTTCCCCGCACGATCCCACAAATGCATTGCCAACGAAGGGTATCATTCGAATTGCGCCTTCACCTTGCATGTTGCGAACAACTTCAGGTTGAGGGTACTCCGTCGGAAAATCTCTCAGTGTGTACTCCTCGTACTCAAGTAGGTCTTCATCCAAAATAGCGAATCTGTCTCCCATAGTCGAAAATACTGCCAGTCTTCCAGTGTCATTTGCTGTTCCTTTAAGAAATACACAATCATCACCATCCCACGTCGATAGACTGATCGATCTAAGTAGATCACCAGAGGAAGAATAAACCAATACATTACCTCTGGAATCGAACGACGTTAACACGGCAAAACTAGTATCTGACAGCGTAACAAGATTCTGAGGGATATTCACCGCAATACTGTTAATATATTGCCCATCTGATGTTAGCAAGTCAATTCTTCCCAAGGCATTATCACTTACTGCAATATACTGACCAAATACAATAACATCCATAATATATGCAAAAGTCCCGGGTCCTTCTCCTGGCTCCCCAAAGCGCCAGAGAACGTTTCCAAGCGAATCAAGGCATACTAGACACTGCTGTGCGCGATCAGTGACAAGTAGTGAGTCTCCCTTGGTCGCGACTCGATATGCGTCGAAAATGATAGGCTGAGTCTCTGATTCGCCGCCAATAACTCGCACTCTCTCGTATACGAGGATTCGGTGATTTTGATCGAGCCATAGGCCAGAACCCGAGCTCTCAGCCCATTCTCTCCAGCTATCTAAGCCTGAATACTTAGATTTCTCGTTAGAATCACAGCAACACAAACCGAATACAAAAGCTAATAGTAATAATGGTGACAACAAATATTTATTATACATAAATTACTATTCCTGCTATGATTGAGAGAACAAACCATTTCATGATGTGCATCCCTCTCCTGTGCCATACAGGATTGATTCGTCCCCACACTTATCTTGGTCAGAAATCGGCATGGAACGAGCTTTAAATGATGCCAAATGAGTAATATAGCGCTTTCTTCTCCGGCAGTATAAATCACCAACAAAACCATCAACTGTACCAGTTCTCATAAATCCAATTCCTCTACAGCCACCAAGGCACATCTCAAAGAAACTACATCTGCCACAAGGAATCACGCTTGCATAATCAAAACTTCTATATCTGTTTAGCCCTTCGGACTCAAACCAAGCTCGAGACAGAGAAACAGAGCGTAGCGAAGACGACGCGAACTCTGGCACATGAAGAAGGTGGCAAGGGTACACCCTGCCATACGGGTCAATTGATGCAACAGTCCGTCCCGCTCCGCAACCTCTAAACAAACCAAGCGAACTTGCATCGTCTGTATTGATCTGACTACTACATGATTCAGTCTCCAGACCGGTAACCTCGTTGTCAGGTTCACGATCACTAGAAATGAGAAAAGATACAGTATGCCTCAGCGCCCCGAGAGATTTCACGAATGCTGCAGTCTTCCCCAAGCCTTCAATGGTTCTTTTACTGACTACTGTCTGTCCTTGCCACTGTGCACCAACTTCTGTGAGCAATTTGGCGGCCTTTACTACCTGTTTGTGTGAACCTTTATCTCTATCTATGTCATGTACACTAGAATCATAAGAATCAATGCTTAAATTGATTAGAGATACTGAATCCGAAACCTTAGCAGCCATAAACTTATCAACAATCAGAACTCCATTTGTTCCAAGTGTTACACTCAGTCCAGCAAGCTTTGCCTTCTTCCAAGTGTACAAGAGCTCTGACCTTATAAGAGGTTCTCCCCCAGTGATAATGATCGACTCTACCCCAATGTCTATAATCTGTTCAACTATTGAATTCCATTCATCGAAAGATAACTCGTGTTCGATACATGGATCACTCTTTCTAACAACTTTGTTGTAGCAATACGAGCATAGGAGATTGCAGTTGTGGGTTGGATGAAGATACATCGTCTTTGGAGCTGCTTCCGGAAAGGGAAGGATGCAGGTTTGATACCGACATGAATTAAAAGGCTCCACAGAATCAAGGTGCATCGTACCCTCAGCTATAAGTGACTTCACACACTGCTCAATTTCCTCTTCCTTTAGCTCCGCGTAACCAAAGCTCTTCAGATCCCGATACAGTGTTTCCAGCGTTTGTGGAACAGCACAAAAGGATATGAGATTCGTTGTTGCTTTATTGGCGACAACTATTTTGCCGGTTCTGCACATTATGATTGCAGTAACACCATCGTTGATAGGAACCATTACAAGGTTATCATTCGCAATAAAAACATCCATATAATCACCTTTCGTAATTATACATATTGTTATAAATTATACATACTATATCAACTAGCGATGATAAGATGTCTGATCAACAAGAAGCTGACCAGACATCATTCTACTCACTGTTAACCAGCGTTTCCGACCCAAATAGGTCCCGCCCACACACCCGGGATCTCATCTCCACATCCTGGGTCCGGGGGCAAACATGGCGTTTTCAAACACTTTTCAGCACCGATCAATGCCATGTTAACTATGCGAAACTGGAACATATTACACCTCTTTTCTTTCCATTTCAATTACTGAGAACCGACTCAAGATCCGACGCTATTGGCAGCGAAGGATCATTATTATTGTAATGATAACTGATAGGGGGGGGGGGGTGTCAATACCCATCAACAATGCTCATGGAAAGGGAACAATTGCCATTCAGAGCTGCTTGGAGAGATATAATGGAACTACAGAGGCGTGTACCTCCTTCCCTTCAGGAACGATCCTTGACAGGCTTGACTTGTTCTTGAACTCAAAAAAAGCTATTGATCTTGTGAATTCAATTTATTTGAACATCAAATCGAGGAGAGGCTTATGAGTGCTGTTTCTTTCCTTGCCCTTCTGTCTGCAGGATTTTATTCAGCAGTCGGTGAAACCCCGGGCGGCATTGGCGATACGGGAACGGTTTCCCCGTCTTTCACTGAGGATGGCCTCATCTACGGACTGCCCTTCGTGTATGAAGACCTTGAGGACGCGCCCATGTTTATGGCTCCCTACATGGTCGCCGACGACTTCACCTGCAACAACAGCGGATACATCGACTTTATCGAGATCTGGGCAATCTATATCGCTGGAGGTGGAAGACCTTCCAACTACAACATCGAACTGCGAAGAAATGGAGCTTCGGGACCGGGAAGCATTATCAGCAGCCATGCTTCCACCAGTGCAAACCATACCAACACAGGCTACACATTCTTAGGCCATTCTCTGTGGTACACCGAGATCACTGTTGACAACATCTTCTTCAACGGGGGAACACAATACTGGCTCGCCATACAGACCACAGGCAACACGGGTTGGCACGGCTGGCTCTGCACCACCCAAACCTGGGGCGATATGACCTATTTCAGCCAGGACAACGGCTTATTATGGGTAAGCAGCCAGAGCCATTATGGAACGGCTTACGGCCAGTTCATGGTACTCAGTGGCAGCGTTGGCCTTTCCCGCAATAGCTGGGGCGCCATCAAGATGCTGGTTTGATCACTTGGAAAGAATTGCTCTGGCTCAGCTTGGGTACGAACACGTCATTCATGGTTCTGTCCAGACAGCTTGATGGCACTGTAAGCCGTTATGGAATCCGGCTCCAGCTATCACTTGCAGAAGAAGGGCGCAAGGCTGTTATTCTTGCGCCTAACTAATTATGCCTGGTAACGGGGCCCGGCTCCTCCGAGCCCCAGGATTGAATCCCTATCCGCATTCGACGGTTCTGGCTTTCAGCTCTGCTTGAACACCTTTGCAAGGCTGGCCACTGTTCCTGAGATATCCGCCAGGTCGGTGGGAATAATCATGGTGTTGTTGGTTTTGGCCAGCTTTCCGAACTCGTCTATCCAGAGTTCCGCCACCCGGAGAGAAACCGCATCCTTCCCTCCGGGTTCGTTGATGGCCAGGGCGATGGTTCGCAGCCCGGCGGCGGTGGCCTGGGCCACCCTCTCGATCTCCTGCGCCCGGCCCTCGGCTTCGTTTATCCTGCGGGTCTTTTCCCCCTCGGACACCGATATCATCTGCTGGCGTTCGCCCTCGGCCCGGTTGATCCTGGCCTGGCGCTCTCCTTCGGAATGGGCTATCTCCGCCCGTTTCTCCCTTTCCGCCCGCATCTGTTTCTCCATGGCTTCCTGAACCGAGGCGGGAGGGGTGATGTTCTTTATCTCGTAACGGGTTACCTTGATTCCCCATGGGTCTGAAGCCATGTCAACCGCGGTTACAACATTCGCGTTGATGGACTCACGCTCCACGAAGGTCCTGTCGAGATCAAGCTTTCCTATCTCGCTTCTCATGGTGGTCATTGCCAGCTGAGTTGTGGCGAACCTGTAGTTGTTGATGCCGTACTCGGCCTTCATGGCATCCATTACCCGAAGGTAAAGAATGCCGTCCACTTCCACCGACACATTGTCCGCGGTTATGCAGATCTGAGGGGGAACATCGATTGCTTCCTCCTTCAGGCTGACCTTGTCCCGCACCTTGTCGATGAAGGGTACAAGAATGTGGAATCCGGCATCCAGGGTTTTCGAGTACTTGCCCAGCCTTTCGATGATGAAGGCTGTTTTCTGGGGCACGATTTTTGCGGTTTTGTACAGGGTGATGATGCCCAGCAACACCACAATGATGATTACATACATCTCAATCTGCCTCTCTTCCCCCCGCGGGTTTCCGGACCGTGAAGGTTATGTTGCTTTTGGCGACGATTTCAACCACTTCGCCTTCTTCTATCAGCTCCGCCGAGACAGCCTTCCAGTCCGTTCCCTCAAAGCGGATTCTTCCGTCGGGAGAGCCGGGCTCGATGAGACTCGCGGCTCTGGCGGTTCGCCCGATGTACTCGCTGCTTCCCGAGAACCTGTTCCTGTCCGTCACATCGCCCCTGAAGAAGTTACCGAGGTATTTTCTCAGGGTGAAAAGCAGAACAGGAGAGCAGACGCAGAAGAAGACCAGTTGAGCCGTGATTGAGGGAAGAAGCCCCAGCCATGACAGCAGGGCGGTGAGGACGGCTCCTATCCCGAAGAAAACGATGATGACACCAGGCAGGATGAACTCCAGCAGAATCAGGGCGATTCCAAGCAGAAACCATATCAACTCCGGCTGCAACCAGTCAGGCATCCTGTTCCTCCAGAGAGAGAGAAAGTCACCCCTTCATTCCAGGCCGCCTGTGTCAGCGGCTTACCACCACTTTCGCGGAAACGCTTTCACCTTCATAAGTCAGGCGGGCCAGGTACAGCCCGTTGGCCAGATCGGTGGAAACCGGCATTCTGTGGGCACCCTGGGGCATGCCGCCGCTGAACGCCCGCTCCACAACCCGTCCGGTGAGATCGAACAGGCTGATTTCCACATTTCCCGGGGAAGGAAGGTCGAACCCGAACACCATGCTTCCCGGAGCGGGATTCGGGTTGACGGAAAACCCCAGGTTGAGCGGTGTGCCGGGTTCAATGCCGGTGGTTGTGATTTCAGCCATGTACACATCCGTGCCGGAACCGAAGACATTGGCGTGAACATGCTTGCCCGCCGCGGTGATCAGAGTGCCATCCGGGGAGATGTCCACATGCCACATTGAACCCGGGGTGTCGATGGAGAAAACCGGGGCGGAGGGGTCCTGGTCATCGAGAACGATTACTTCGTCGCCGCCTCCGTACTGGCAGCCCCAGGAGGCTACCGCGAGCCACCGCCCATCGGAGGAGCATTTCATCCAGCTCACGATGTCCTGGTTGCCTCCGCTGCCGACAGGCGTGTCGTAAAGCCATACCGGGGTTGAGCTTGAAGCATCAAACCGATAGATCCGGTTGGTGGTGTAGTTGTTTCTGTAGAAGCCGAAGTACACCACATTGTTGTCGTCGGATATTGAGGCCGCGCCGGCATAGTAGTTGGTGACATTTCTGGACCATGCGGTGTTGTAGGAGGTGCCGTTCCAAACCGCCAGCCTGGCCGCGGTGAAACCGTATGCCACCAGGGAGCCGTCGGCGGAAACAGCGAAACAGTCAGTGGACGCGCCGAGGTTGTATGTGTCCTCCAGTTCCCCGGAAGCCACATCAACCCGAAGCAGGGTTGCCCCCACGCTGAAGACAACCTTGGATCCGTCCGCGGTGATTCTAAGCTGCCTTGGCGCGTAGGAATACTCGGGGTTCTGGTAGATCAGCACGGGCTCGGGAGACTCGTGACCAAACACAACCACCGCCAGATGGCCGTCGATAAGGCCTCCCAGAGCGAAAGCCCCGCCATCCGATGAGCAATCGTACTTCCCGGGCTCATCCACCCAGCCGGCAACGAAGCTTCCGGTACCGTTCCATGTCCATACCGGGGTTCCGTCGGAACCATTGAAGAGGCAGACCTCCACATTGTTCTCGGAAACAAGGTAGTCGTCACCGGGGTCTCCGGGGGTTCCGTTGTCGTTCCATATCGAGAAGGTGCGGGCAAGATAGTATCTGTCCGCCTGTGTGGCGGCGGAAGCGCCGGTTGCCAGAAGGGTCCAGTATTCATTGGGGCCAAGTTCGGGTTCCGACTGCCACAGCACGGTACCGTCACCGGAAACACCGTGGAACATTCTGGCGCCGCCATACCAGCCGCCGGTGAACACATACTCACCGCCGTTGCCCATGGGACAGGTTTTCTGGTGAAGGCCGGTTGCCTGGCTGTAATGCCATATAACCTGGGAATCCAGTTCCCCTGCAACGGAAGCGGGGCTTGAGGGAGAGAAGGGGGATTCGGTGTAGAATACACCGTCGGAAGTCACTTCCACGATAACGGCGGTATCCGCCGCAACGGCCAGCGCCGCAATCGCGGCGGTGGTGGTCAGCATCGATACCTTCATCAGACATTGTCCTTTCATTCCTGCCCCTTTTTAACTCCTGCCGGTCCGTTGAAACACAGCAGGCCGAAAACCCCCCGGGAGATCAGTGCGGTACTCCAAAGAGCATTTATCCAGATCGCATCCAGCCACCGGTGGGCCACGGTCAGCGCAGCCAGTGTGGCGATGCCGGAGAGGGAGAACACCCTGAGCATCTGACGCATTTCTCTTTCATCCGCCTTGTGATCCCATCGGAACATGGCCTTGTAAACCGCGATAACCGCAAGGGTTGCCAGAAGTATCCACAGGAAACGGGTGTTCCACAGAAGAGTGAGAACCCCGCACAGCCCCCCGGCGATGATCTGAGTCACCGACCATGGAATGTAGTTGCCTTTTTCGGATGTCACGACCTTTTTCCTCCGGTTCTTTCCGGTGTATATGTTGATGTTAACCTTTCCGGACAATCCCCGGAGATTTGACTTTCGCGCGGGGCTTCGTTAGCATCCATATCTCAATGTAATCGAAGGCCGTGCCTCACACCGCCTTCACCAATGCAACATCGGCAACCGCCGTCGCTGAAACTCGGCGCCGGGGTTAGCCGACTACCGGGGAGAGTGAAGAATGACCGGGGAAAAGATCACGTCGCGAATGGCCATGGAACTCGAGGACAGGTATGGAGCCCACAACTACCACCCGCTTCCGGTGGTGCTGGCCCGGGGTGAAGGTGTTTTCGTCTGGGATGTTGAGGGAAAGAGATACTACGACTTTCTTTCCTCCTACTCCGCAGTGAATCAGGGTCACTGTCACCCAAGGATAGTGAAAGCCCTCACCGACCAGGCCCGGGTTCTGGCGCTGACATCCAGGGCGTTCTACAACGATGTCCTGGGAGTTTTCGAGAAGTACGTCACCGAGTATTTCGGTTTCGACAAGGTGCTTGCGATGAACACCGGGGCCGAAGCGGTGGAGACCGCCATCAAGCTCTGCCGGAAATGGTCGTACCTGAAGAAGGGCATTCCGGAGAACCAGGCGAAAATTATTGTGTGCGACAACAACTTCCACGGCCGCACCACAACAATAGTTTCGTTCTCCAGCGATCCCGACGCCTACAGTGATTACGGCCCCTTCACACCGGGCTTCATCCGGATTCCCTACGATGATTTGCCCGCCCTGGAAAAGGCAATGGAAGACCCCAATGTGGCGGGATTCCTTGTGGAGCCGATCCAGGGTGAAGCGGGAGTCTATGTTCCCGCCGACGGTTATCTCAGCAGGGCCGCGGAACTGTGCAAGGCCAGGAATGTTCTCTTAATCGCCGACGAGGTGCAGACCGGCATAGCCCGCACCGGCCGGCTGCTTGCCTGTGATCATGAGAATGTGAAGCCGGACATCCTCATCCTGGGCAAAGCCATCAGCGGGGGTCTTTACCCTGTTTCCGCGGTTCTTGCCGACGACGATATCATGCTTGTGATAAAGCCCGGCCAGCACGGCTCCACCTTCGGCGGCAACCCCGTGGGCGCAAAGGTGGCAATGGCGGCGCTGGATGTGGTTAAGGATGAGAAGCTGGCGGAAAGGGCCGAAAACCTGGGCCATGTTCTTCGCCGGGAGCTCAGGGCAATCAACTCCCCGATGATTTCTCTGGTCAGGGGAAGGGGGCTTCTGAACGCGATAGTGATCAAGCCCACCAATGGCAAGGAAGCCTGGGATGTTTGCCTCGAGATGAAGGAGAACGGCCTTCTTGCCAAGCCCACCCACGGCGACAAGATCCGCTTCGCGCCACCCCTGGTGATAACCGAAGAACAGCTCATGGAATGTGTTGAGATCATTGGAAAGTCCATCGCCACCTTCTGCTGACAGGGCCCGAGGGGATGGCAGGGTCCCCTCCGGGGGACCCTTTTGCAATATTTGGACGACAGGGCGGCGAGAGGACATCAATGGAAAAACTGCTTCTTCTGGGTGACAGCCTGACGGCGGGGCATCCTGGTGTCGGGTATCCGGAAATGCTGGCCAGAATCGGATGCCCGGTCCCGCTGGTTGCGGAAGGAAGCGGGGGATCCACCCTCCGGGAAGCCCGATGGCGTCTGAATCCCCTTCTGCAAACCCACAGGCCTCGGTTTCTCATGGTGGAAATCGGCGCCAACGATGTGCTCATCCCCATGTTTCAACGCCGGGGAGGCCCATGGAAAACCCTGGCCCGCAACCTGCAGTTCAAGGGAAGCGTTCCAATGACAACTCCCGAGGCCTTTCGCCAGGCCTTTGAAGAAATGCTTGACGGTATGCCCGAGGGACTTCAGGTGTTCCTTGCCACCATAGCCTGCCTCGGCGAGGTTCTGGGTTCGGACATGAACCGGGCCAGAAACCAGTACAACACAGTGATAAGAAACCTCGCGGAGAAGCACCGGACAGGTCTTGTGGATGTTGCCCGGGCGTTCGACGGGGAGCTGAGGAACCTGGACAAACCCTCCGCCTACTTTCTCGACCGGCATGTATCGGTTTTCGTGGACACACTGATCACCGCGCCGGAAGCCGGAGCGGATTACCTGTCGAAACGCCGGGGGCTTCACCTGACCGTTGATGGTGTTCACCTGAACAGCAGGGGAGCCAGGCTATACGCGGAAACCGTGTTGGCCGCCCTGGGCAATCGAACGGTACACTGATCGGAAAGCATGACCGCCGGAAATCCCTTCACAGAAAGTACAGAACGAAGAGCGCCAGTAAAGCCACAGAGGGGATGGATGCCCTTCGAATCATTTTCCGGGTGAGAACCCTTTCCGGGGTGCGATTCCATTCCCGGTAAACCGGAGCGAGAACAAGCAGAGGCAGCATGGCCGGCAGCACAACCCCCAGAGCCACCGAGAGGATTGCCGCGGCGTGAAAGAGCCCGGGGGTCATGTTCCACCGCCACAGCCCGAGGAACAGCCTTAGCAACGGGAACCAGCCGTTGCCGGCGGCGATGAATACGAACAGGGCGGGAAGGGCCAGCATCAACGCCAGAACCGGGCTTTTTCTTCCCGACACATCGAAGAGAAAACCCCCGGCCATGAGCAGGGCGGGAGCCAGCAGGATCACATTGACAGTGAAAACAGCGTCAAGGACCGAACCGCTCCTGTGTATCAGAAGCAATCCGCGGAAGAAGACGATTGCGAACAGCACCGCCACGATCCATGACGCAAAAAGCCTGGGAATGATCTTTCGCGCCGCGACCCGGGCTGGAGAGAGGGGAAGTGTCTTCAGGTATTGCATGGCGTCGTCGCTTCGTTCACGGCGGAACATGGAGGTCGCGAGGGTCATCATCAGGAACGCCACGGTGAAAAGGCTTCCGTAGAAGGCGTGGTGGGCAAAACTGGCGTCACCGCCGAGCCTCATGCTGTTTACAAGGTACACCGGAGGAATCACAGCCAGAAACGCCAGAACAGTACCGGTCTGCTTCAGCGTGTCACTGATTTCCATGTTGAGCATGAATGAACTCTTCATTGCGGGTTCCGCCTTTCCCCATGGGCTATGTGTATCAGTTCTGTCAGCATGCCGGGTATCCCTTTTTCGATACCCGCGGCTTGAACCAATGGGTTGTGCCGAAGCTGGTCTACGGGTTCATCCAGTTTTATGCCGTCGTAGTCCAGAAACACCACACGCTCCGCAAGGGCAGCGGTCTCGCCGAAAACCAGGTTCACCATGACCACCGCTGGTTTCGTGTCCGCCATCGCGGTGACGATTTCCTGCAGAGCAAGATCACGCAGATATGGATCAACCGTGTTGAGCACTTCATCCAGGAGGATCAGTCTGGGACGGGTGGAGAGGATCAGCGAAAGATGAACCAGCACCCTGTGCCCCCCGGAGAGTTCACCGATTCTGGCGCTTTCCGGTATCGAGGCTTTCTCAAGAAGAGGAAGAGGAGAACGGGGCAGCCCATAGGACTCGCGATGGAGTCTTTCAAGCTGGTTCACCCTCAAGGATCGGTAGATGCATGTGCAGTCCGGAAGGTACCCAATCAGGTGCCGGGGATCTCTTTCTTCCGGCCATCCGTAGTCCACATTGCCCTTCGAGGGGACAAGTGAACCCGCCAGAACCCTGAGCATCGAGGATTTCCCCACTCCGTTCGGACCCGTGATCATCACAGTCTCGCCCTCGGCAACACTGAGTGAGACCCGGGAGAGGACCGGGCTTCCCCCGTATCCGCAGGTCACATTATCCAGTCGTATCACTGATGGACCTCCCTGTAAGCGCAGCTTCCAGATCGTTCAGTATCCGCTCCGGACTGACACCAAGTTCAAGCGCCCGCGCAACGAACTCATCGGCAAGTTCTGCGAACAACTGCTTTCGGGTCTCGATTACCCTGTGCTCCCCGGGATTGACGAAGAAACCCGATCCTGCCCTTGAAACCAGGTATCCCTCTGCTTCAAGTTGCTGGTAAGCCTTTGCGATGGTGTTCGGGTTCACTGTGAGTTGTGCTGCGAGATCGCGAATTGAGGGCATGCGGTAGTCAGGCGGGAAGCCCCCGGTGACAATTCCGAGCCTCACCTGTCTTTTCAGTTGCTCATACACAGGTACCGGAGAGCCTGTATCGATTCGGAACACATCCTTCCTCCAATCTGTACTACTATACTATAACAGTAGTACAGTTGTGTCAAGCGAGGTGTCGAACTTGAGCTGAAGATTCTGTCGCATCGCCATTGCTCAGGTTGTTCTGACAAAATCGGAGACAGGGCCAAACAACCGAAGCCGGCCGGCGGGCACAGCCCCAATGCTGCTCTCGCTGTCGGTAAGCTTCCATCCCCGATTTTCAAGAAGAGAGAGGGCGTTCAGACGAACTGCTACGAGTGTAAAGGGTTTTGCCCTATCATCTGAAGTGACTTAGCATGGCATAGCCAAGCGGTTCGTATGCTAAAACCTTTTAAGTGAAGCCAGAATCGATTTCAGGTGACTTTCCAGTTCGGGCAACCGGGTTTCAATCACCTGCCAGACCAGACCTGTGTCAACACCGAAATAGTCGTGTACCAGAATATTGCGAAGACCCGCTATTCCCCGCCACTCCACATGGGGATGAGCATTCCTGATATCCTCCGGCACCCTGGAAAGAGACTCGCACATGATCTGCAGGTTTCGAACTACAGCGTCCTGTATCAGTGTGGACTCCACGAAACCGTTTTGACCAGAGTTTGTATAGGTGTGGATGCGCTCGATACAATCCAGTGCATGCCTGATGAGAAACCCTGGTTCTTTCACAGGTCAACAGCATCGCGAAGGGCACCTGACCGGATCGCGGGATGAAGGGATCCCTCGGTCACAACCTGTACTGGTCTTCCCAGAAGATCTTGAAGATCCATAAGAAATGCTCCGAGATCAAGGAGAGTTCCCTCTGCTTCAAGATCGGCAATCAGATCCACATCACTTTCGGAGGCGGCAGAATCGCGGCTCATGGATCCGAACAAACGAAGACGCCGAATACGGTGAAGACGGGCCAGCTTTCTGATTTTGCTTCGGTTTGCGGTAATGAGCTGATCCATGTTCAGCCTCCTTCATATACAAGAATAGCATGGCTGAGAGCAGATTACAAGTGATGAAGAGAGGGGCGTCAATGATATTGGGTCTTGAGCCTGGCTTTCGATATCGACAGAGGTTAAGGAGAAATGCAGAAGTCTATGATTGAACACCAGGAGAAACCGATCAGCCGGGGCTCTGCGTGCAGTTTGAGGTGGAGTGAATGTCAGTTGGCGAGCCCAACCTGGATGGAACTGCTGAAATCAGGAAATGTAGCCCAGGCCCTCGAGCTTTTTCCTGATCGCTTCCTCGGATTCGCCTTCCTTAGGGTCAAGTTTGCCCAACTCCCGTTCAAGGATGTGAAGAACGAACTCGTCCACCGAGGAATAACCACCGGCGCCGGCCACCTTTTTCAGCCTGTCCATAAAGATGTCATCGATTTTGAGTTTCAGTTTCGGCATGGTCTTTCCTTACAGTTTCACCCTGAAAGCCGCTGCGCCGGCAATGGCGGAGAGGGAGCTTGCGGCCAGAAAAACCGCAAGCCAGCTCCATCGGCCGCCCAGAACAGCGAAGCGGGTTTCCGGGAGGTGTATTTCCAGTTCTGCAACTGAACTCCCGCCCCCAATGGTTCCGTGAAAGGGAGAGAGGAGATTCTGCGGAAGGTTGCGCCTTGAGGCGCCCCGGTAAACCACAGAACCCGACCCGGGAGTTGAAGCTCCGGCGGGGAAGGTGTCTGTGTTGATGGCGACAAACCCGCCCGGGGTTCCCGAACGCACCCTGAAACTGGTCTGCATCAGGGTGTCGACAAAGACCACGGGTTCCAGAATCACCAATCCACCTGCGCTCAACTCCAGCGTCTCCCTGTCGGGGAGTTCGTTCCATGTGACGGTGATCGTGGTGGAAGGGTGGTGGGGGATGGGCATTCTGCCGTACCTGGCATCCAACTGGGCCGCGGTGATGATGAAGGGCAACGTGATGACCAGCATGGGCCTCAGGATCATCCAGAGGTAGACGAAGTTGTCTCCCATGAGCGCCGCCGCCGTCTTGAGAACCGCGGCTGGGGAGTGGAGGTGCAGAAGCATTCCCAGGGCTCTGGACCCCATTCGGGTTCTGAGCCTTCCAATGGCGCCCTGGTTGGAGGTGTACTTGAAGACAAGAATCATGAACACTCCGAAAATCAGGGAAACCGCCAGAAGCCCGGTGATGGGCGCGAAGCCTCTGAAGGGGAGGAGAACTACGTCGAAAACCCCGGTCATGATTCCCCGTCCAGCATGTTCGTTATCACTTGCCCCATATCCTGAAGAGCAAGACCCTCGGGCATGGGAACGCTTGAGATCAGGCTTCCCGGACAGAGGATCGGGGCCACGCAGTGGTCTCCGCTCCAGGGATCGGTGTTGTCGGTGATGACTTCCTCGGGAAACGCTCCGAGAGCCGTCTCCCAGCTGCACCTGTAGCCCCGGGAGTAACCCACGATGATGTCCGGCGCCCAGGGGGGGAGTTCCCTTCCGGGAAACATTCTGCTTACGATGTAGGCCCTCTCGATGGGCCGGCGTCCGTTGAAGGGATCGATCACCCGTTCCAGATCTTCCGCGAGCCTTTGCAGAAGAGCTTCCCTGTCATCAGGAGCAACGGTTCCGTTGGGTTCCCGGCCCGCCTGGTTGACATAGAGGCTGTTAAGACCGAGCCCGTAGGCTGAAGTGCGGCTCCAGTCCAGGCAGGCGAACATGTCACGGTTTCGGTGTTCGGGATTGGAGATATGGGAATAGCCCTCCGCGGCCAGCCAGCTGTTCAGGCCGAAACCCCTGTTGAAGGGGGCGAAGCCGTGGTCGGAAAGAACTATCAGCTCCGTGTTCCGATCCAGCAGTTCCATGGCCTGACCCACAGCCCTGTCCGCCTTGTTGTAAAGCTCGGCCATGATGGTTCGGAAGCGGGGAGGGGTGGATGAGTGCAGGGGGCTTTCGGGATCGATGGTGCGGTAAAACATGTGCTGGTTCAGGTCGGTGCTTGAGAAGTAGAAGAACAGCAGGCCGTCCTTCCACTGGTTCAGGGCATGGGTGAACATTCTCAGCCGTTCGTCGAAGACCATCCGGGCCTGGGAGTGGAAGTCGTCGTCGTTGAAGACGCCCCGGGAAAGGGCCTTGGTGTCTTCGGGAAAGCCCTGGGTGTAGTAGGGGCCCACGGCCTCAGCAATGCTCCGGGCATACCAGGACGGGCCGGAGATGGGAAGGGCCGGGTTTTCCGGGTCGATGTTCAGGGGTGAAAGGTAAAGCCTGAGCCTGGGGGAAAGCTCCTTCAGGTAGAACCGCCCGATGGCGTGAACGGTGGATATGCCCGCCAGTGCCGGGAACGAAAACCTCACCCAGGGGGACCACTGCTTCTCACCGATGATGAACGAGTTTCCCTGTACATCTATTCTTACCGCGCCGGCAAGTCTGTCCGCCCATACTTCCGCGGTGGTCTCCATGACCGGCTCGCCTTCAACGAGGGAGTTGCCCGGACCCGCGATCCGGCAGCGGTAGCAGCTGTCGCCGTTATCCCTTACGGGAATCACCACACCGCCGGAGGTGTCGTCGCTGAGGGATCTGGGGTCATCGGTGTAGAAGGTGAAGCTTCCCTGGCTGCCCCTGATGTCCGGTGTGCCCATTCCCGAGAGAAACCTGCCGTTTCTGTCCTGCGGCGCGGGAAAATCCACGGGAAGTTTCACCATTGTCACCGGAATTCCCTTTTGAAGAAGGTTTCTCCAGAAGGGTTCACCTTTCCTGAGGAGTTCAACGCCACCACCTGCAAGGGGAAGCCTCAGATTTCCCAGATCAAGGGTTTTCTCCGGAGGGTTCACTCTGGATGTGGAAAGGTAGGGCTGCAGGTTGTCTGGGTTTCTGTGGACAAAGTCGAAGATTCCATGGACATCCGGGCCTTCACCGGTGATGAACCCGGACCACGCCACCGGGCTCTGGGGCGGGTTGGAGGTGGCCAGATTCCGAAGGGAGCCCATCTCCATAAGTTTTTTGGTGTTGGGCATCAGTCCCCTGGCCGCGAAACGCCGCACAAGAACAGGATCAAGGCCGTCAAAGGCCACAACGAGCAGCTTCCTCTTCGGGGAAAACCCACCACGGCAGCCGGTCTGCAGCGCGAGAAGGGCTGATCCCGCCGCCGCGGTCTTCAGAAACTCTCTGCGGTTCACAGGGGGCTCCCGTCCATGTGTGCCGGAGGTGTTATCCCCAGGGTGACCAGAGCGGAGGGGGCGATGTCTGTAATGGCGGGCTCGGTTGTGTTGTGTTTCCAGCTTGTGAAAAGCACGCCGGGAACCAGGTCCGGGTCGCAGCTGTGATCGCCGTTCCAGTGCTGCTCGTTCGGGTACAGCACCTTCCCGCCGATACCGCCGGTAACGCAGTTCCATCCCGCCCGAAAGCCCCTGGCCGTGCCGGGGATGATGTCGGGCCCATGGCTTTTGTATGGGCCTGTGTACTCCAGATTGCCAAGCCTCGCCCGGTGAATGACCCTCACGCCGTCTTCCGTCGCAAGCTCCTGAAGTTTGCGGGCGATTTCCACCGCAAGGGTATTCGCGTTTTCGGGTTCAACGGTTCCCATGCCCTCTCGGCCCCGGATGTTCAAATGGATTCCCGCCAGACCCAGGGCGTACGCCCTGGTCTTTTCCCAGTTCACTCCGTGGAAAGAGGTCTCGACGGTTTCGACACCTTCTTTCAGTACCATGTAACCGTTCTCAACAAGCCACCGGTTGAAGTCCACACAGGTGTGGAACGAGGTGAAGCCGTGATCACTGAGAACGATCAGCCTGTCCCGGCGCCTCAGTTTCTTCATGACCCTGCCCGCCAGAGCGTCCATCTCGCTGTACATCTCACGAATCGGGGCGCCGGGCTTGAAGCCGTTCTTCCAGAACATGTGCTGGACCCGGTCCGGCGTGTCGAAGACACAGACCACAAGCCCTGAAGGGTTCTTCGCCAAAGCGTCATCGAGCATCTTCTCCCTTTCTCTGAAGATGTCGGCGCACTGGGTGAGAAAGGATTCGTCATCGAGATGGTGGTTCGAAAGGGCCCAGGTGTCTTCCGCAAGACCGAGGGTGGCGTAGGGGCCCACGACCCCCGAGAGGTATCGGGAGTAATGAACAGGGTGCCCCAGGGGAACCGCGGGGGATGACGGGTCCACATGAAGGGCGCTGCAGTATAGAACCGGCCCGGGGGTCAGCCTGAACCTGGCTATTCCCCTGGCTTTCTTCCCTTTGACCGAGAACTCCAGGGGGATCCACGGGCTGAGTTCATTCATGACAAGCCTGTGTGTTCCGGCTGAATGGCGAAGCGTTGGCGTTTTTCCGCCCATGTCCAGGCGGATGGGGCAGTGGGCGGAGCCCTCGGGCCCGGGAATCTCTCCGCTCCATCGTTGTTTTCCCCGGGGAACCAGCCTCGCCTGGATTCCTCCGGTCATGGTTTCAGGTTCGCCGGTGGTGAGAACCGTGTAGGATCCCTGGCTGCCCCGGAGATCCGGCACGCACATTCCGGAGAGGAGGTGGCCGTCCAGTGGTTCCGGGGGAAAAGTTATGGGAACCCTGATGACCGTGGACCGAATGCCGAATCTGCCCAGATAACTCCAGAAAGGCGCGCTTTTTCTGAGCAGGGTTTGAACGGTCACTGTGCGTTTTCTCCCCATGAACCCCTTCCTGATTTCCGTATCGGTTCGAACCGAGGACAAAACCGCAAGGTAGCGTTCCCTGTCCGGGGCAAGAAAGTCGTATATGCAGTGTTTGCCGGGATTCACTCCGGTTTGAAAGCTGGACCATGCCACCGGTGAAACACCGGGAGTGGTGGTCTTCAAATGAGAGAATGATCCACTGATGGAAAGGCTCTTCAGATTCGGAAGCTCTCCCTTTTCCCACATTTTTTCCACCAGGCTTGGAGAAAGGCCGTCCAGACCCAGGATTACCAGCCTTCCCGCTTTGGGCTTCAACGGCCTTCTCAGCTGCCTTGCCTTTCTGATCACAGCGAGAAGAGGCCAGAAAAGGAAGGAAAGCAGTGAAACCGCCAGGGCGTTAACGAACACCAGGAAACTGGTTACAATCCCGAAACCGGCGCCCGGACCCACATATCCCGGGGCCGGAAAGGCAAGGACGAGGAGTATCAGGAGAAGGAGAGCCAATGATGGTCCTTTCCGGTGCGTATGAACTTGGATTATACTCTCTGTAGCGGCATCGAAGTATTTCGTTCCAGAAGGGAGACATGGATGAAAAAGGCGATAATCGTATTCCTGCCGGTCCTGCTGCTGCTCGTTTCGGGCTGCGGCGGGCAGGGTAACATTTCCCTCAGCAACGCCACCGGTCGAACCCTGGATACCATCACCCTCACCGTTGGAGAAGCTTCCCAGACCTGGACCAACATCTCCCCGGATGAGGTGTTCACCTCGAGGCTTGAGATTCCCCCGGGTGAGGTTCAATGCAACATCACATGGGCCGGCGGCGGTTTCAGGGATGATCTGGATTTCCTCACCATAGACAGGGGTCATGAGGCCAAGAAGGTTTCCATTATCTTCTCCAAGGACGAATTGAGCGTGGGTTACGAATTCTGACCCACAAATTGTATCACTGTGAAACAGAGAATCAGGCAGTTCCGGGAATCACTGTGAACTGACAGACACTTCCCTAATCGAAGCATTTTGCTTAGAATCGGGCTGCGGTTGTTCTTTGGCTTCACGATGTTTTGCTTTTGATCTGTAGAGTAAAGCAGATCAACTAATTACCGCTGGGATGCAACCAGGCCCGCTCAACGGAAGGTCCGTTGAAGGGCATTACACAGAGAGGAGTTTCTGATGTCAAC